>Ga0272447_1002130_pt1 | contig 11118 bp, 11 predicted proteins | sample YNPCB0133_FD_194589 | JGI IMG/M metagenome (GOLD analysis project Ga0272447, IMG submission 194589) | Hot spring microbial mat communities from Yellowstone National Park, WY, United States - YNP-CB-013-3 | ecosystem: Environmental > Aquatic > Thermal springs > Hot (42-90C) > Sediment | place...
ATCCTGCGCCGTTACGACCAGCCCGACCGCCTCTGCGGTGGCAACCCCATGTACTTCGGCGGCAAGCCATACATCAACGGCTGGGCAGTCGGCACGGACATCCCCTTCCCAGAGAGCGGGCTGGTTCCCGCCTTCTTCCTTTACGGCTTTCTGGGGGTGGAGGCGCGTGTGGATGGTCTATATATCTCACCGAAACTGCCAAAGGACCTGGCGTTCGCAGGCGTGCGTAACCTATTCTATCGGGGTTTCTCCTTGACGTGCGCGTGCAAAAGGAGCGCACAGGATACCTCATTACGCTTGCCAGCGCGCAACCGGGCTACCGCTTCCGTCTCTAGCGGCGCGTGCGAGAAGGAGAAAGTTGGGTGTTCCGTCAGCCACCCCAGCCAATACGCTCTCCTGATATCTCCAAAGTGGTTGGTGCGGACTGGCACGCGGAGTGGATATGGCTGCCAGGGCAGTGGGAAACGCCCAACCTCACCGTGTATGCCCGGCGCACGTTTGACCTTCCTGCGAAGCCCATTGACGCGACGCTGTGGGTGAGCGCAGACAACCGATACCGCCTGTGGGTGAACGGCGTCTTTGTGGGCGAAGACGACGACTTTGCCGTCGCTGAGCGCTACGATGTCACCCACTTGCTGAAGCCAGGAGGAAACCTGCTTGCTGTGCAGGCGGATAATGTGGACGGACCCGGCGGACTCTTGCTGGAGATGTGCGTGCGCCTGCTAAACGGACGGATGGTGCAGGTGAAAACCGACGCGGGCTGGAAACTAAGCAATCGCGCCCCTGCAGGATGGCAGACCGACGCCGTGAACGACGATGAGTGGCTGCGTGCCGAATCGCGCGGACAACCCCCCGTTCTGCCCTGGAGCATGATCGAGCGGTAGGGGCGCAGCAGGGTTCAAGAGGTCTTGATACGATCTGCCCCACCCACAACGCGATATCCTGTATACTTAAGACAGAACGTCTTCTCGGTTTCAGGAGGTAACCATGTCCGACCGCTTCACCGCGTTTCTGGAAAAGCATGTCAACGAGGTTCGCCCGCTTGCTAAAGAGGCAGCGCTAGCATGGTGGGAAGCGAACGTGACGGGTAGCGAAGAGGAATTCGAGCGCGGTGCATCCCTTCAGGCGCAGCTGATGAAGATATACGCCCGCGAGGATGAATACCGCCTGCTGCAAAGTATCCCCAATGACAGCCTATCAGACCCACTGTTGCGTCGTCAACACAAACTGTTGCTGGATGAATATCGCGGTCACCAGATGTCAGAGCAGGTAATCGATGAAATCGTGCAGCGCGAGAAGGAGATCGAGAAGGAATACAACACGTACCGTGCGGTGTTTCGTGGAGAGCGCGTCAGCGACAACACCCTGCGCGAAGTGCTGCAAAAGAGCAACGATAGCGACGAGCGGCGCGAGGCGTGGGAAGCTAGTAAACAGATTGGTGAACGTGTGGCGGAGGCGGTACGTGAACTGGTGCATATCCGCAACCGCGAAGCGCGGCGACTGGGCTTCCGCGACTACTATGCCATGCAACTGGAGCTACAAGAACTGGACGAGCAACGCCTGTTTGCCCTACTTGAAGAGCTGCATCAGCTGAGCAATGAACCGTTCCGCCGCTACAAAGAGAAACTCGACCGTCGCCTTTCCGAGCGGTTCGGGGTAGCAATGGAGGACTTGCGCCCTTGGCACTACACTGATCCCTTCTTCCAAAGCCCACCGCCTGGAGAGGTAGACTTGAACCCGCTGTTCGAGGACAAGGATATCGAATCCATCTCGCGCGTGTTCTACGCCGATGTGGGTCTGCCGGTAGAGCCAATCTTGGCGCGCAGCGACCTGTATGAGAAGGAAGGCAAAAGCCAGCACGCCTTCTGCATCGATATCGACCGTGAAGGCGACGTGCGCGTGCTGTGCAACCTGCGCCCTAACGAGCGGTGGATGGGCACGATGTTGCACGAGCTGGGACATGCTGTGTACGACTACTATATTGACCGTTCACTACCATACCTGTTGCGTACCCCAGCGCACACGCTTAGCACCGAAGCCATCGCGATGCTGTTCGGCAGGATGCACCGCAACGCCGAGTGGCTGAAGCGCTACGTGGGCATCCCAGACAAACAGGCGCAGGAGGTTGCAGGTCCCGCCATTCAAGAGATGCAGGCGTCGCTGATTGTGTTCACCCGCTGGGTGCTGGTAATGACGCACTTCGAACGCGCCATGTACGCCGACCCCGATAGCGACCTGAACAGCCTGTGGTGGCAACTGGTAGAGCGGTATCAGTGGCTACGCAAGCCAGAGGGACGCTACGCCCCCGACTGGGCTGCCAAAATCCATATCGCCCTTGCCCCTGTCTACTACCACAACTACATTCTGGGCGAGATGGAAGCCTCACAGCTGGTGCATGTGCTGCGTACGAAGGTGCTTGCCGGCGAGCCGAAGGACTCCCTTGTTAGCAGTCCGAAGGTGGGCTCGTTCCTAAGAGAAAAGGTATTCGCCACGGGTGCGTCGCTGCCATGGGAGGAGGCACTCACGTACGCCACTGGCGAGAAGCTGAACCCAGCATACTTCGTGGCGCAAATGGAGGCAGAAGCACCGATTTAGCGCAAAGACTTTACGCATGGCAAGCCTGCCGTCGCAGGGGAGGGGATTCAAGGGTTACCCCTCCCTGTCTAAAACCGTCAGCAGAATGGCTGTTCGCCTGCGGAACACCGCGAACCCATTTTACACATGGCTGCTGAACGAACCGGTAAGGCTGTTACCGATGGCTTCGGCTGTGCCCAATTAGATGGAGACTACTCTTCTGGTAGGGGCTCGGCGGGATCCGCCATCACGGCAAGGCTGGACATCAGCCCAATGCCCGATTCTTTTGCCGCTTCTATCGCATCGGGATAAATCCGCATGGCATAGGAGTACACCAGATACGGACCGCGTACTCCCGCATTTTTCAAACGCTTGCGGAACCCCTCAGAACGCATTCGGTTCGCCCAGTCAATGACAGAACGCGCGCTTATTCTTACTTTCGCCTCCACTACCACCGTCATCCGCTCGCCAGAAGGGGATTCCACTGGCAGCACGACGTCCACCTCTCCCGCGCCATCGACACGCAGTGAGTAACCGTCCCCTAACACGCGATAGCCCCTCTGGCGAAGCCAGTGGGGAACTACACTCTGGGCTTCCTCCTCCAACGAAGCTCCGACCACCTCTGAAAGTCGGCCAACCTGCGTCGCTAGGTAGTCTACCTTCGCTTCTAGGCGGTCTAGACGTGAATCGCTATGGGCGCGATACGCCGCAAATGCATCTTCTGTACGCTTCTGCGCTGCAGCCAACTCCTCAACCCGCTCCTCTGTGCGCTTCTGCGCTGCAGCCAACTCCTCAACCCGCTCCTCTGTGCGCTTCTGCGCTGCAGCCAAGTTACGGACTTCATCAGTAAGCTCAGCGAATCGCGCTTCCGCCTGAGCGCGGTAAGCATTGAACTCTTCAGCAAGGCGATGATGCGCCTCTGTCAACGCCCGAATTTGAGCTGCCACCTCGGCAAACCGCGCGTCTGTCTCCGCCCGAAGGGCGTGATACTGCTCTTCCAAACGACGGTAATTTGTTGATAACTCCGCTATCGAGCGCTCAAGACGCTCAATGGCTGCCTCAAGGCGGCTAATAGCTTCCGAATTCTGACGCACCAACTCAGGCAGCGTCAATAACTCCTCCGGCAAGATCAAATGCCGCAGACGCGCTCGCCACTCTGGGTGCTCCTCAAGCAAGCGTACTAAGTCATTAAAGTCGGAGACAGTGAATGCCATCTTTGTCGACCTCGTCGACCGTATTATACCGCACACGGCGGAATTGCACAATTAGCGAAGCAGGAACCCGTATGGGGATACGGTTAATGGTCTGAATGGGACAAGTGAGGCACGACGGTTAGCAGCGACGAGGTGGCAGAATAACGATGGACATCGCTATTTTCGGTCTTGGTTATGTGGGTGCAGTAAGCGCAGCCTGTTTCGCAGCGGAAGGGCATCGCGTTATCGGTGTAGATACCGACGCTTACAAGGTGCAGTGCATCCTAAAGGGACGCTCCCCTATAGTAGAGCGTCATCTGGAAACAAAAATCCGGCAGGGGCGTGAGGCGGGAAGACTTTTCGCAACGACCTGTGGGCAAGACGCGGTCGCCCAGAGCGAGATAGCACTGGTCTGTGTGGGAACGCCCGGTCAAAGCGACGGCAGCCCGAACTTAGAATATGTGGAGCGTGTGTGTCGCCAGATTGGTAAGGCAATAACCCGGCACAATCGTGCATACATCATCGTGTTACGAAGCACAGTACCGCCTGGCACCTGTGAGGATATGATTATCCCCACCATTGAGACCGTCTCTAGTAAACGGCACGGTGAAGGGTTCCACGTCTGCATGAACCCCGAGTTCCTCCGTGAAGGTACGGCCGTCGACGACTTTTACTATCCGCCTCTGACCGTCATTGGGGCGCAAAGCGAAGCAGCGGCGGCGCGTGTGGCACAGCTTTACGCAAATATCCCTGCCGAGTGTGTCAAAACCGACCTGCGCACCGCCGAAATTCTCAAGTACGTTAACAACGCCTTTCATGCGCTCAAGATTACTTTCGCCAACGAAATCGGTGCATGGTGCAAGCAGGAAGGCGTAGATAGCCATCTGGTCATGCGCCTGTTGACGATGGACACCAAGCTGAATATCTCTCCAGCCTACCTCACCCCTGGCTTCGCGTTTGGAGGTTCCTGTCTGCCAAAAGACCTGCGCGCGCTCATCTATCGTGCGCACCAATACGACCTCAACTTACCGACAGTGGAGTCCATCCTCGTGAGCAACCGCTTGCAGATAGAGCGCACAGCAGAGCTAATAGCGCAGGTGGGCAAGAAACGGGTGGGAATTGTCGGATTGGCTTTTAAAGCGGGTACGGATGACCTGCGCGAGAGTCCCGCTGTAGCCTTGTGCGAATATCTCCTCAGCAAGGGATTCTCTTTACGCATTTATGATCCAAACGTTTCATTAGCAGCGATTTACGGCAGTAACAGGGTATACATCGAAGGAGAAATCCCCCATATTCACGCCCTGATGTGCGACAGCTTGCCGCAACTGTTGGAGGAGAGCGAAACGATAGTGCTGACGAACGGTGATGAGCGGATAGCGCAGCATACGCATCATTTCCGCAAGGACCACATAGTGATTGACCTCGCGCGGGTTCTTTCGCCCGACACAATTAAGGGGCGCTATATCGGGCTGTACTGGTAAACAGTACATAGCCCCGCTGCGCCACTCCATTGTGCCGACTCGCACGCTGCAGTGCGCCTTCGCATCCCAGACAAAAAGACCTGTATCTTAAATCCTGTCATAAACATGGAAAGTATAATTGGAAGGAGCGCAAGATGAGACCCATGTCAGCCGTGCGAAACATCCTTGACAGGTTGACTCCTCACTTGCAAAAGTGTATGATATTAACGCTGCTATGTTTCGACAAGCAAACACTCTTTGCGCTGACCCATGAGGGCAGAGGCACGGCGTGAAGCGAGAGGCAGGGGTTTATCGTGCTGGCACAAAAACAGCAGCAGACGCTTGAGGTGCGGGTAGACCAAAAGGTTATCCTAGCAGCTCGACTGTTACAATGTAACACTCTTGAACTGGAAAGCGAGATCGAACAGGAGCTGATGGATAACCCAGCCATCGAGCGCATCGAGGTCGCTTCTGACGAGCGAGAGCTTCCTCCAGCGCGCCTGTACCGGCGTGCCATTGAGCGCGTGGACGACGGAGAGACCGGCGACCTGCTGGACGCTGACTATGACCCCATCGCAAGCGTTGCCGCCGAGAGCCTATCCTTGCGGGAATATCTCCGCCGAGAGCTGCATGAGCAGCTACGGGAGGAGCAATATCCTATCGCCGACTACATATTAGACAATCTGGATGAACGCGGGCTGCTCCCCGACTTCGACTGCGACCGCGCATCGCTAGAGACTGGCTATCCTCCAGAAGAAGTGGAAAAAGTGTTGCGTCTCGTGCAGTCGCTCGATCCGCCTGGTATTGGGGCACGGAGTATGCAGGAATGTATGCTCCTGCAGCTACGCTATTTGCGAGAACAGGGTCAAGGCAACCTTCTAGCAGAGCAGATTGTGGAGAAGTTTTTCAGAAAGCTGGTGAACCCGCCAGTACGGCGCATCGCGCGCGACCTGAAGGTAAGCCTGACGGAGGTAGAAAATGCCCTCAAGTATATCCGTGAAGCCTTGCATCCTTATCCGGCTTATCGGTTCCGCCCGCCCTGGCAGACCGTTAGCGCCAGTCTATATTGTCAGGTGAAGCCAGATGTCATCATTCGTCGTACCCTACACGGGTTCGAGGTAGAAGTAGTCCGCCCGCGCTGGATTCTAATTATCAGTCCCCAGTGGCGTGAACAGTACGAGAAAATCAAGAGTGCTCCCTCCGAGTATCCCGAAGAGACGGTGCGGCAAGTGGAAGAGTACATTCAACGAGCCGAAAGTTTTCTGCGAAACCTCGAGACGCGCTATCGTACCCTGCACCGCATCACCCACGCCGTGATTAAACACCAGTTTGGATTTCTAGAAACTAGCTCCCACAAGTTCCTGAAGCCGTTGACACGCTCGCAGATTGCCGAGGAGCTGGGGCTGCACGAATCTACCGTCAGCCGCGCTATCTCCAACAAGTGGGTGCTGCTGCCCAGTGAAGACCTGGTCCCATTCTCTGACTTTTTTACGCCTTCCCTCAGTGTTCAAAAGGCAATCCAAGAAGTGGTTTACTCCGAAGACCCGGAGCATCCTTATAACGACGATCAGATTGCGCGCATCCTCTACGAACGCTGGGGCATCAAAGCCTCGCGCCGAACCGTTGTGAAATACCGCACCCGCCTGCACATCCCCTCCTCTAAAAAGCGAAAGAGATTATAGCCCACATCCCTAACCGTCGGGGTGATGCGACTCTAACGAGGTAGTACCGTGCGTCCAGCGCACACCTCGGCGGCTAGGGCGAGGAGAAGGCGTGGACAGCGATCTCTTTCTCGCTCCTACCCATACCACTCCCGCAAGTGCTACCGTTCCCACCAGCGTCAAAAAGGCACTGAACAGGTGTCTGCCACGCAGCCACTCAGCGCCACCGTGCCCCATGAAATACAAAGCCACAGCCAAAAGGTAACACTGTTGCGACCAGATGGCACCGCCGAACCACACCTCACCGATACCTGCTAGACCACTTAAGATCGCAATCCCCAGCCACATCCCCACGACCGCGTAGTCGGTCCAAACCGTCTGATGCCAATCTACCGCTTGCGCCCCTTGCCACATCCGATGAAAGGCGAACACGCTGACGCCAAAGCAGATAACCACAAATGCGTAGCGACGCAGCTGTGGGATAAGGAAAACGATAACGACCAGAGCCAACAACAGGGTCGATGCGCTGGACTCTCCTAATTGAGCCAGCACGCTTTTGGCTCTGACGGCTAGCAATCCGAGTGCCAATGGCAGCAGAGTCTCAAGTAGCTGCCTCCAGCGTTTTCGGTACGCAGGTATTGTCCTCACCCCTGCAACAGCGCGACAAGCACCTCTTCAGCCTCGTCGCGCACGTAATGTCCGAACTCGGTGGCACGCAGCAGAATCGTCTCCAGCGAAAGCGGTTGGGAATGTGCTGCGTTGAACTGGATGAAAAAGAAAGCTGTATCGGCGTAGAACGGCTCAACGCGGAGATCGCAGGTAAAGGGTGGCGATTCATAGGTAAAGCGTAAACCGACGCCGCGCAACCCCTCTTCAAAAAGGCTGCGCACTTCCGCCCCGCTCAGGCGCAAGAAGCGCTCCACCGACAGCTCCGTGGCGGCACCGTCCGCTTCATGATGCGCAATCCATTGCACACCAGCCACAAACCGGTCATCCAACAGCAATGCATCGCGGGTGCGAACCAGAATCTGTTCTGCGTCGCGCAAGTCCGGCGAGATATTATCCCCCTCGTGGATGAAGATAATCTGTTGTTCGGCTAGCATCACACTGCGTCGATGCAGCGGGTCTACATAAGCGACAAAGCCTGGAATCGGTGCCGGTTGAAGGGTGAACGGCACACCGAGCGCCTGCAGGACATGGCTCTTACGCACTTCCCCCAGCTGACCGATGGGAGCGTTCAGGTTGACTTGAACCTGTTTGAGTTGCATGATGTCTGGGCCTCGTCCCAGCGAGTGCTAATGCACTCCCGCCAGCACCGCCTTTATCGGCACGTGTAGAGCATGGCAGATTTGTCCAACAACCTCGCGCAAGGTCCTTTCCGTCGGTGCGATCGATTGGGCACGCTGCATCACAAACTCTCTAACCGACGCCTGTCCTTGCTCCAGCTTCGCCAGCACCGACGGCACCTCCTCCGCCCCGATGTGGAGCGTGTAACCGTTTAGACGCAGAAAGGTCATCGTAGCCACCAGCGCTGTCAAGTCGTTGCCCTTTTCAAACGGCTTGTCTAGTAGCAAATGGCGAAACATTCGCGCTGCCTGAGACAGCACGTCCCGACTGTTGCCGTAGGAATACTGGCTGTAAACAGCGTTTTCCAAGCGGTCGAAGTGGTATCGCTGTGGCGAGCCGGTGACGGCGGTGTTGATCCAAATAACATCCTGCACAGTCAGATAACGCATCGTCCTCCTCGCCTTCACTCACTGTCTCAACACCAGCATTATACCACAACGCCCTAATCGCGCAAACTCGGTGTTGGAGTACGTGTGGTTGCAGCGAACAATTGTGGAACAATATGCTTGGTTGCGCTGTAACGTAACGGGCAGCCCGGTTCATGGAGGATTGTTATGCCATTATGGCAGGTAATCGTCGGCACCCTCTGTGTGTTGATGGTATCAGCGCTGATGTTCATGGTGCCTGAACTGGTGCTGGGCGGGCGAAGAGAAGTGAGCATGTTGCTGGCTCTTAATGCGCTTCTTGCTATTATTGCTATCTTTCTACACAAGTCAATGCGCTCTCGCGATGTAGTGACCGGGATGCCAAACCATCCCACCGTGCAAGAGGCGGCCGAAAAATGGGTGCAACGGGCACGCCAGCAGCAGCGTCCTCTGTCCATCCTGCGGATAGACGTTGACCGTTTCGCTTTAACTAACGCTACCTACGGGCATTCGGCAGGCGATGAGGTGCTACAACAGACAGCCAACCTCATCCGTACCGCCCTTTCACCCGCCGCTGTCTTGGGACGCTATGATGCCGATGAGTTTCTAGTTATCCTGCCCGACGCGGAACGCGATCAGGCAGCAAGCATCGCACGTCATCTCCGAGAGAAGGTCCGCGCAGCGAGCCCGATGCAAACAACTGGCGGACATAGCGTGCCGGTCACCGTCAGTATCGGGATAGCCACCTTCCCCAATGATGCCACTACGGTGCATGAGCTGTTGCGTGTTGCCGAGCAAGCGTTAAGCACTGCGAAGCACGACGGCTGCGGTATCGCCGACTCGCAGTCCAGCTGGCGCACCCGCTACAAGATTCGAGCAGACGGCACCTTCTCCACTCTGGAGGCGATGATTACCGCCATTGACCACAAAGACCACTATACCCGCCGCCACTCGGAAGAGGTAACCGAATATGCCCTGTGGATTGCGGAAGAGCTAGGTCTATCTGAGGAGCAGAAACATGCGCTGCGGCTGGGTGGGCTTCTGCACGATGTGGGCAAAATCGGCATTCCCGACTCGGTGCTGCTGAAGCCAGGTCTGTTGACCGCCGAGGAGTACGAGGCAATGAAGCAGCACACGGTGCTTGGCGCGGTAATGCTGGCTGCATTGCCAGAGATGGAGAAGATAGTCCCCCTCGCCCGCTCCCATCACGAGCGTTGGGACGGTCAAGGCTACCCTGACGGATTGGCAGGGGAGCAAATCCCCCTGCTAGCGCGCATTTTGGCTGTAGCGGATGCCTTCAGCGCGATGACCACCGACCGACCCTACCGCAAGGGGATGGACTGGCCATCGGCACTGACTGAGCTAAAGCGACAGAAGGGAAAACAGTTTGACCCGGCAGTAGTAGATGCCTTTCTCGCAGCCGTGTACAGGCGTGCGAACCGTGAAAGTCTAGAACAGGACAGCCTGCCCATGGCAGCGTAGCTGGTAATAATAAAGAAGCACGGCTGCGCGCAGCCGTGCCCGTGTCCGTTTCTTCCGCGAGACTTTAGCGCAGGGAACGGGGTGGATCACTGCACTGCCCGGCGCGTCTCAGGTCTTCGTTACAGTTGGGGTTGACCACAATGCCCCAAATCTCGAACGAGCCCCCATATGGTCCGCCCGCCACCAACCACTCATCGCGCTTGCGCCCCTTAATGGGGTCGTTGGGGGCGGTGGGGTTCGGGTTGCGGCGTGCCCTTACGACCTTGGCATGACCGTCGCGTAGGCGCAGTTGACCATCTCGCTATGGCGCGGCGCAATCGGGCTGTAGAACTCCACATCCAGCCAGCCGTCGTAAAAAGCACCGGTTTCTGCGGGATACTGCAGTTCTGCCATGCGAATAGGTGCCACAGCCGTGTTTCGACCTAATGGAGCACCCCAGTTTCCGTCTTCGAACAGCGCGTAGTTGCCGTTGTAGGAGGCGTAGCGGAAGTTGCCTGGTGTGGTCAGCGCACCTCCCGTCAGCACCTGTATCATGCCAGGCCAGTCGATTTCCATAGGAGCTGACGGACAGCGCAGGATGTCGGCGTTCTTCACATAGGGCACATGCGCATCGTAGAAGCTGACCCACACGTTCGGGGCTACAAAGTACAGGCTCATGGCATAGGTCTCATCGTAGTCCTGTGCATACATGTGCACCGCTAAAGCAATCTGTTTGGTGTTACTCAGGCACGAGGTCGCGCGCGCCTTTTCCCGAGCCTGCGCAAACACCGGGAACAGGATCGCCGCCAGAATGGCGATAATCGCGATGACGACGAGCAGCTCAATCAGTGTGAACGCTCGCCGCGAGATGGTAAAGCCACGCATCGAAGACCCTCCTTTTAGATTAAAAATGTGTGTTAGCACACAATAGTGCTCTGTTGCAAAGAGGGGTGGCGGTGTGGAATAACCATTGCGGAGGAATACACCGATGCGAGAGAGCCGATTTGTGCGTATCGCAAAACTCGCTTACCACATCGCCCAACAAACACTGCCTACC
>Ga0272447_1002131_pt1 | contig 11116 bp, 12 predicted proteins | sample YNPCB0133_FD_194589 | JGI IMG/M metagenome (GOLD analysis project Ga0272447, IMG submission 194589) | Hot spring microbial mat communities from Yellowstone National Park, WY, United States - YNP-CB-013-3 | ecosystem: Environmental > Aquatic > Thermal springs > Hot (42-90C) > Sediment | place...
ACCTGGGTGTATTCTTTACCTACATTAAATAGGTTGCTCAATTGAGCATTTCTTCCTTCAACAGGTTTAACTATGAAATCCGCTAAGAATTCATTATTCCCAATTTTCTCTTCTTTATTAGCTTCGGCAAATAGTTGTGTGAATGTATTTCGAGGATGCTCTTCTAAGCTTTTAAATTGAACCAATGAAGTGTTTGTCTTTTCTTCGGTGGATAGGTCTATATCAGCTCCGTTAAGAACATTGTCCGCCCTTGCCTTCTCTTCTCCAAGGGCTTGGTTTATCTGTCCATAGGCAACCAAACCAAAGATTGAGAGGTTAATTGGAAAGTCGTTGCTCTTTTGCCCCTTGCCGGTCGTTGGAGCTTCTTTCCCCTGCCCTTGAACTTCCAAAGAACCCTCAGAAGGTATGGCTGGGTCGAAGGGGATCTCAGATCTTTTGCCTTGTATATTCTCTCCCACTGATATTAAATTCAAAATATCCTCAAAGCTTGGTGCTTGCGATGACGGATTAAAACCAACACCCTTTCCTCCAATGTTTAGCTCTGTCTTGTTTAGCCCCCCCACTATTCTCATTACCTAAATGTATAATTTAATCCGATGAGAGTTCTTAGTCAATGGCTTTTTTTCATTAGCCTTCTCTTACCCATAACCGCCTTTCCTAAGGTGGTGATCCTTTCCAACTATCCCCTGCCAAAGAACAACTTGGAAAGAACCGCTAATGAAGAAAACTACCAAACAATTGTGGAAGTTCTTAGAAGTTTGGAGGAGGTGAAAAATGTAAGCGTTGAGGAAAAGGATGGACAAATAACCATTAAAGTGGAGAGGTATCCAATACTAAAAAGCATAAAGATAAAAGGTAATGTAGCGGTTTGGAAGGATGAAATTTTGAACTATTTGACCCTTTATGAGGGTGCATCCCTAAAGGAAACAGACCCCAAAAGCTTAGAGGACAAACTTAGAGAGCTATACAGAGAGAAGGGATACATTGAGGCGCAGGCGAAAGTAAATATACAAATTGACGAGCTTGGGTTTGCGTCTATTGAGATAGAAGTAAAGGAGGGAGATGTTTTTTTTATCGGTGGAGGAGTTTATAAGGGCTCAAGCCTGGACCCAAGCTTTTTGGATGAACGCTTGGGAATTATAAAAGGAAAGGTAACCAAGGAGGGAGAACTTTCAAGAAAACTTTTTGACCTGCAGGAGATATACTCATCCCTTGGCTTTTGGGACAGCTTTTCTTACTATGAAGGGCTGCAAAAGGCTAACATGGAAAAGCCCTTTTGGAGGGTTCTCCTGCCGACAGACCCAAACGTTGAAAGGCGTCCCTTAAGGCTTGTGGGTGCCTTGGCGGAGGGTGTTAAAAACCTTTTCAGCCATCCCATAAGCACCTTAAAGGCGATCTCAGGTAAAGGAAAATTAGCTTATCCCGTTTTTTATGTCTATGAAGGGAAAAGGTATCAAGCTTTTTTTGAGGGAAACAGCTTTTTTAGCCCGCAGGAACTGTTAAAAATTTCAGGACTTCCACAAAAGGGAATAGACATATTTTCCTTAGAAGAGGCTAAGGAAAGCATAGTAAATGCCTATCAATCAAAGGGTTTTTTTGATGTAGAGGTAGAATACAAGCAAGAAGGAGAGAAAATATTCTTTTTCATCAGAGAAGGTAAAAGATACAACGCTATTTTAAACGGTCAAACCTTACCATACGATGAGGAAGAGTTAAAGAAAGAGTTAGAAAAGATGATGGAACAATTGAGAACGGAAGGCTATACTCTTGCAGAAGTAGAAATTAAAACAAACATTGATATAGACAAAAAATTAGTAAATGTATCCTTTTATATAAACAAAGGCAAAAAACAAATACTTAAGACCATAAAATATGTTGGCAACAACAAAGATATAGCAAAAATTTTCAGAGAGGTTAATAAAAAACTGCCAGCGGTTTATAACTCTGCTTTGATAGAGCTGTTGAACTTAAGAATAGACAAATACCTTAAGGGTAATGGTTATATGGAGGGTAGCTTTGAGGTGGAGGTTATGTTGGAGGAAGAGGAAGATGCCATAAACTACATATACACCTATAAAGTTTTAGAGGGACCCAGATACAAAGCGGGCTTGGACCTTTATTACGGTGCAAAAGTCACCAGCAATAGAGAACTCTCCTATATGACAGTTCGAGAAGAATTTTACTCAGAGAAAACCTTAGACGAGACCTTATACAACTTTATAAGTAGCAATCTTTTTCTTGGTGTGAAGATAGACACATTTTTAGACACGGATAAAAAGCAAGTGCATAGGCTTATAAAGTTGCAAGAAGACAAGAGAGGTTTTTATGACCTTGGAGTGGGCTATAACTCTCAAGAAGGTTTGGTTCTGGACCTAACCTTAGGTTTAAAAAATCTCTTTGGTGTAGGCTTGTCTTCCACTTTAAACTACAAACGCAGTGAAAAAAGGGAGACATACAGTTTAAATTTTGAAGACCCTTTCCTTTTTACACGAAAACTTTGGCTTAAAAGCAATGTTTTTAAGGATTATCAGGAACACAGAGTATTTACCTTAAACACTCAGGGTTTTGCCCTTAGCTTTGGTTATAGGATAACTAGATATACTTCTTTGGGTCCGCTTTTTTCTGTTTCTGATAACCGATATTTAGGGGCAAGTGCAAGGCTTAACAAATACGGTTTATTTCTTTTGAGAGAATACAAAGATGACATATTCAATCCAAGCAGAGTGCATTATGACAGCTTGAGCCTTTTAAAGGCTTCTGGAGATCTCAATTATACAAAAGTGGAGCTTAACACCTTTTATTTCATTCCTATAACCACAAACTTAAATTTAAGCTTCAAGGTCTCTGGAGGCTCCGCTTGGGGCTCGGTGCCCATATTTGACAGGTATTTTTTGGGTGGATTGACTAACCTAAGGGGCTACTCCTACGAGGAGGTGGGAAGTCCAACGGGTGGAAAATCTTTTGTCTTTGGTAGGATGGAGTTGGAGGTGCCATTGAAAGGTTCCTTTGTTTTTGTGCCTTTCTATGATGTGGGAGGGGTAGAAGGATCTTCCAACCGATTGCCAAAAGACATAAAACATAGCTTTGGCTTTGGGGGTGGTGTAAAAACACCCGTGGGACCTATAAGATTAGACTTAGCCTTTCCCGGAGAGAAGGACTTTCTAAAAAAGTTCAAACTTTACCTGTCTGTTGGATATATCTATTGACCACACCCTCAAGAAATTTTAGGAAATCATCCCGAATGTCCTTTCTCTTTAAGGCAAACTCCACAAGGGTGGTGATGTATCCAAGGGGTGTTCCGGTATCATACACCTTTGCGTCTATCTTTAGGGCATAAACCACTTCCTCTTCAAGCAAAAGCTTTATGGCATCTGTTAGCTGCACCTCTCCACCTTTGCCAGAGGGTGTGATCTTTAGTTTTTCAAAGATTTTTGGAGTAAAAAGGTATCTACCAACTATGGCAAGGTTTGAGGGTGCCTCCTCCTTTTTTGGCTTTTCCACAAGGTCATCTATGAGGTATATATCTTCCTCTATTAGCTTTCCATCCACTATGCCGTATTTGCTCACATCTTTTCTATCTACCTCAAATACTGCCACTACGCTCTTGCCAAACCTTTCATATATTTCCAACATGCGTTTTATTACATTTTTTTCACCTTCAAGGATCACATCACCCAAGGCAACTATGAAGGGCTCGTTTCCAACTACGGGTTCAGAAACAAGAACCGCATGACCAAGACCTAACTGCTCCTTCTGCCTTACGTAGATTGGGTTTGTGAGCCTGCTAATTTCTCTTATGTTTTTTAGGAGTTCTTCTTTGCCTGCCTGTTCCAAGTGTTTTTCAAGGTCCGTGTTTATATCAAAGTGGTGTTCGATAGGTCTTTTGTGTCTTCCTGTAATAAAGATTATATTTTCCACGCCCGCATGCAGGCACTCTTCCACTATGAACTGGATCACCGGCTTGTCAATGATCGGGAACATCTCCTTGGGCATAGCTTTAGTAGCTGGCAAAAACCTCGTCCCCCACCCTGCCACTGGCAAAACTGCCTTTCTTACCATAAATTTTATTTTAACACGAAGGGTGGAAAAATGGTAAAAAAAGTTTGGCAAAAGAAGATTCCTTCATCCTCTGCTGATGGCTTGAAGTTCTCCAAGCCCGCTTCTTAAAAATTCCTTCACAAAGGGGTCTTGGCTGTTTAGAACTTCCTGTGGTGTGCCTATTAAAACAACCTCACCCTCCTTTAGGATCATAATTCTGTCTGAAATGGTGAAGGCGGAGACCATGTCGTGGGAGACTACCAGGGCGGTGGATGAGGTTTTATCTCTAAGCTCTTTTATTAGGTTGTCTATCAACCTGCTTGTTATAGGGTCTAAGCCAGAGGTAGGCTCATCGTAGATCACCAGCTTGGGCTGTGTAGCTATAGCCCTGGCTATTCCTACCCTTTTTTTCATACCGCCAGATAGCTCAGAAGGATAAAGCTCAAGGGTATGCTCTCCCAAGCCCACCATCTTTAGGTAAGTGAGGGCTATTTCCTTTAGTTCTTTTTCTTTCATGTGCGAATGTTCTAAGTAATAAAAAACTACATTCTCCCACACTTTCAGACTGTCAAAAAGGGCTGCACCTTGAAAAACGTAGCCGATCTCTTTCCTTAGATCATTTAGCTCCAATGGATTTATTTGGGTTATATCTTTCCCAAAGATCTTTATGCTTCCACTGGTGGGCTTGAAAAGTCCCACTATGCACTTGGTGATTGTAGTTTTACCGCTTCCGCTACCACCAAGTATAGTAAAGACCTCGCCCTTATTGACCCGAAAGGAAACATCCTTTAGAATGTGCCGACCTTCTATAATTAAATTGAGGTTTTCCACTTCTACCACTGGTTCCATCGTCTCTTATAGTATAATATTTGCTATGGCTGTGATAGTTAGAGTTCCTACACCCCTTAGAAGGCTTACAAACGGACAGGGTGAAGTGCAGGTGGAAGCCCTTACCATCAGAGAGGCTGTGGAAAAGCTGGAAGGTCTTTATCCGGGCTTTAAGGAGCGCCTCTTGGATGAGAACGGAGAGTTAAGAAAGTTTGTCAATATTTACCTCAACGATGAGGACATAAGGTTCCTGAAGGGTATAGACACGGAGCTGAAAGACGGGGATGTGCTTTCTATTGTGCCCGCCATAGCTGGGGGCTTTTGACCTTGAGGGAATTTCTAAAGAAGCTCTCTGAGTTCAAGGACCTAACCAAAGAGGAGATGATCCAGTGCCTTGAGGATATTACGGAGGGGAAGGCTACAGACGCCCAGATAGGTGCTTTCATAATGGCTATGAAGATGAAGGGGGAGACGGTGGAGGAGTTAGAGGGTGCTGCGAGCTTTTTTAGAGAACAGGCTACCAAGGTGGATGTGGAAGACCCAGATAATCTGGTGGATACCTGCGGAACGGGCGGAGACCTTTCGGAGACCTTTAATGTATCCACCATAACTGCCTTTGTGCTGGCGGGTGCGGGCATAAGGGTAGCAAAGCATGGCAACAGGTCTGTCTCTTCAAAAAGCGGTAGTGCGGACCTTTTGGAGTTTTTGGGGGCAAAGATAGACCTGGGACCAGAGCAGGTTAAGAGAATGATAGAGGAGATAGGCATAGGCTTTATGTTTGCACCACTCTTCCATCCTGCCATGAAGAGGGTGGTGGGTCCCCGAAGGGAGGTGGGCATAAGGTCTCTTTTCAACCTTATAGGTCCCCTATCCAACCCGGCTGGTGCCAAAAGGCAACTTTTGGGGGTTTTTTCAGACCAGTTTGTGGAAAAAGTAGCCCGCGTTTTGCTTAGGCTCGGTGTAAAGAGGGCGGTGGTGGTGCATGGAAAGGATGGCATTGACGAGGTTTCTATATCTGCCCCCACCACGGTGGCGGAGGTAAATGGTGGGGAGGTATGCATATACGAATTTACACCGGAAGAACTGGGTTTTAGGCGTTATCCCATAGACTACATAAAAGTAAAATCTGTGGAGGAAAGCGCAAAGGTGGCCATGTCCGTTTTGAAGGGGGAACAATCTCCCGCCCTTGATATGGTTCTTTTGAACTCCGCCTTTGGGGTGTTTGTTTCTGGTGTGGCTGAGGACCTAAAAACCGCCTTGGAGGTGGCAAAGGATTCCATAAAGGGTGGTAAAGCCCAAAGGAAACTCTCCGAGTTTATTGATCTATCAAAAAGGCTTTAATGTTTAAAGTGGGCAAGGTGTCTTATCTAAACACCATTCCCCTGTTTTACCGCTTTGAGGACCCAATGATTGAACTTGTAGAGGGCGAGCCGTCCTATTTGGTTTCTCTGCTGAGAGATGGGAAAATTCATGCGGGCATTGTCTCCTCGGCGGAGTATATCTTTAACCGCTCCCAATATAGAGTTGTGCCAGGGCTGTGCATAGCCTCCAAGCAAAGGGTTTGCTCTGTTCTTTTGTTCTCAAAAAGACCACTGTTGGATATAAAGAGGGTGTATCTTACTCCCGCTTCCTTGACTTCAAGGCTACTATGCAAACACCTTTTGGAGGATGTTTATAAGCTCAAGCCAGAGTATGTGGAAAGTAGAGAGTCTGCGGATGCCCTTTTGCTAATAGGAGACGACGCATTGTATGAAAAGAGGTTGGGCGAATTTGAATACATTTATGACTTGGCGGAAGAGTGGCACAAGGTCTATAGTCTGCCCTTTGTGTTTGCCCTCTTTTTGGTGAGAAAGGATGCAGACCCTTCTTTGGACAGGCTCATAGAGGAGTTAGCCCTTAAGTCTATAAAAGCCTTTTATGAGGATTTTGCACAAGGAAGGGTAGAGGTGGAGGGTTTCTCAAGGGATGAGCTGAAGGATTACTTTTATCACTGCATTGACTACTTTTTGGACGAGGAGAAAGAGAGGTCCCTTGAACTTTTCGGAGGTTTAGCCTATAATCATAGGTGAATGCTCACTTTCAAAGAGTTAGCTTTCTTTCTTCATGTGCTCTTTGCCTGCATCTGGGTGGGGGGTATGTTAGCTTTGGTTTTCGTTGTGGCACCTGTGTTGAGAGGACTTAAGAACAGGGAGGAGCTATTTTTGACCTTAGGGAGGCGCCTTAGCTTTTACGGCACCTTTTTATCCTTGGGAGGGCTTTTCATAACTGGCTTGATAAACATCCATTATCTTCTTGGCTTTTCTCAGCTTTTTGACCTTTCAAACCCATACACTAAAACCCTTTGGAACAAGCTATTTGCCTTTTTTTGTGTGGTTGGCGTTTCCTTAGCCCATGGCCTGTATTTTGGAAAGAGGGCTTACGAAAGGAGGTTTAACCTTTACATGGCAAGGTTTTTGGGCTTCTTGAACCTCATTCTTTCCCTTTTGGTCGTTTTCTTTGCGATAAAACTCAGGCTTGGAGGTTAAGCATGGCACAGGTGGTATCTACCCAAGAGAGGGAGTTTTCTCCTCTGTCGCCCACAAAAAAAGCTATCCTTAACCAAGAGGGCTTGCGCTCCATACTCTTCTGCCTGAAAGAAGGTCAAAGAATCCCTCTGCACACTTCACCTTATAGGGTGATAACATTGGTTCTGTCCGGAAGAGGAATGTTCTTTTTAGGTTCTGAAGAGAACTCCGTAGAACTCAAAGGGGGAGATTATGTCCTTTATGAAAGACAAGAGCCACACGGTTTTTACGCCTTGGAGGATATGGTGGTTTTGGCTTTTGTTTTTTAGAGCCTGCCGAGGTTTTTCAGAAAGTTTGCAATGCTAAAGAACCAAAGCCTTGCCATATGCCAATCCACCGCATCGTAGGTATCGCACAAGGTATGCCTTATTGGAAGGGGGTGGGAGCTCAGGAAAAGAGTTTTAAGCCCTGCCCTCTTGAAGGGTATGTGGTCGCTCTTTGCAGAAGGGACTGCCCTAAAATCCACCTCAAAGCCTATCTCCTTTGCACTTCTGTAAAAAGCTTCCGCCAACTGGTAATCATTATAGCCCTCTTTATCTCTGTAAAGGATGGCAGGATTCTGCCAGCCTATGCCATCCAAGTTTATACAGTAATAGGCATGCTTTGGCTTTTTTAATGTGTGAAACTTGGAGCCCTCCAAGCCTACCTCCTCTCCGTCGGTGATCAGAAACCTGAGTTTAAAGGGAATGTTGTAATTCTCCCTCAGTTCTTCGTAAAGATAGGGCAAAAGCAAGGATGCCAAGCCGTTATCTATAGCACCTTGGGTTTTTGGCTTTGTGTCCATGTGGGCTACCACATAAACCACTGGACCCCTGCCCAGTTCAAACACAAGGTTGCTGAGCTTTAGCTCCTCCTCTCGGACCTCCACCTTTAACTTAACGTAAAAGTCCCTTACCCTTGGAAGGTCGCCCCTTTTGATGGAAACAACAGCCATCTCTTCCTCCGTGATGCCATAAAAGACCTGGTCTAACTCCTTCAGATAGCAAACTACTGCCTTTATGTTCTTTGTCTTCAAAGCGTTCCAGTCTATACCCTTGGCGGTCTGCAGTGCAATATCCCCCTCTATGAAATCCTCTTTCAAATATCCCTCAAAGCTTCCGCCTATGCTACCCACAAAGGGAAATGCCTGAACCTTCCTTCCCCCCACCTCCAAGCTGGCACCAATAGGGACACGCTTTTTTACACTAAAAGGCTCCTCCCAAAAGGGTATGGATTTTTCTCTAAAGAGTTTTTTTAAAAACCTCTTTGCTTCCCTGTGTCCGTTGGTGTTGGGGAATCGGTTTAAAGTTAGATATTCATAAGCCCTCTCTCTGAGCTCTCTGTAGGTTTTACTTTTCATAAACGGGCGTTAGCCATCCCTTATATCTTTCTATCTTCCCTCTTACTGCGTTAAAGTATAATTCCTGAAGTTCCCTTGTGATAGGTCCTACCTCTCCACCGTTGATTTTGCGATTATCCACCTCCACCACGGGCGTAATCTCTGCGGCGGTGCCCGTTAGGAATATTTCGTCGGCTACGTAAAGCTCGCTTCTTGCCACCGGTCTTTCCTCCAATTCCAGCATGAGCTCGTTCTTTGCCAGCTTTATAACTGCAGAACGAGTTATACCCTCAAGTATATGCTCCGAATAGGAGGGTGTAATGAGCCTTTTGCCCCTAACCAAGAATATGTTCTCTCCGGAGCCCTCAGCCACAAAACCGTTTTGATTTAGCATTATTGCCTCGTCATATCCAGAAAGCAGAGCCTCAGTTTTAGCTAAGGCGCTATTCACATAGGCACCGGAGACCTTCCACCGGGAGGGAATGGAGTTGTCATCGTTCCTACGCCAAGAGGAGACTTTAACCCTCGCACCTTTGGAGGTATCCAAGTATCTGCCAAACCTATACAGGTATATGGCTACGGTGGGGGTAAAGCCCGTAAGCTTGGGTGTAAGGGCAAGGTCTTTGAAGTATGCGATGGGTCTTATATAAACATCCTCTCTTATTTGGCTTTTGACAAGAATTTCCTTTGTAATGTTTATGAGGTCATCCACCGTGTAGCTGAGCTCCATAAACATTGCCCTGCAGTTTTTTATCATTCGCTGGTAGTGTTCCCTTGCAAAAAGGATATAAAGCTGTTCTTCTTCCTCGTTCCAATAAGCCCTTATGCCCTCAAAGATGCAAGTGCCATAATGAAAGGAGTTTGTCTTTATACTTAGCTTTGCCTCCTCTACGGGGACTATTTGGTCTTCAAAGAAGGCGTATTCCATGGCATTTTATTATAATATCTTTTTCAAACTACCCTACGGAGGTTTTTAGATGGCTGTTCCCAAGAGAAGGACTTCAAGCTGGAGAAGGGATCAAAGAAGGGCGCAAAACTTTTTTGCCAAGCTAAAGGCAAGGGCTCTCGCAGAGTGTCCCAACTGCGGCGAGATGACTATGCCCCACAGGGTGTGCCCTTACTGCGGCTATTACAAAGGCAGGCAAGTTCTAAACAAAGTATAGGATAAATGACTAAGATCGCGGTGGATTGTATGGGGGGGGATTACGCCCCCGAGGAGATCGTCAAGGGTTGCATCTTAGCATACAAAGAGCTTGGCTTGGGCACCTACCTGGTGGGGGACAGAAAGGCGATAGAGAGTATCCTGCGTAAAGAGGGGGTGAAGGAAAGCGAAACCCTGACTATAGTTCATGCGGAGGAAAAAGTGGAAATGCACGAACCTCCATCGGTGGTGCTTAAGAAGAAGAATTCTTCCCTTTATGTGGCTGGTATGTTAGTGAGAGAGGGAGAGGCGGACGGTCTTGTTTCTGCTGGCAACACGGGTGCGGTGCTAACGGTGGGTAAGTTTGTGGTGGGCACTGCGGAGGAGGTGGAAAGACCCTCCATAGGAGTTCCCCTTCCAAACCCAAAGGGCAAAACGGTCCTTTTGGATGTGGGTGCCAACGTGGATTGTAAGCCCAGACATCTTCTGCAGTTTGCCATAATAGGGCATACCTATGCGGAGGAGATTTTGGGTATAAAAAACCCGCGGGTAGGCATCCTGAGTATAGGTGAAGAAGAGGGCAAGGGCAACGAGCTTGTGAAGGAAACCTATCCCCTCTTAAAGAGGTCTAAGCTTAACTTCTTGGGTAATGCGGAGGGTAGAGATATATACGCGGGCACTTTTGATGTGATCGTGTGTGATGGTTTTGTGGGCAATGTGGTGCTAAAGGCAAGCGAGAGCCTTGGTTTTGCAGTTCTCCAAATGATAAAGGAGGAAGTTCAAAAGAGCCTTTTGGCAAGGCTTGGTGCCCTGTTGATGTTGCCCGCTTTGAACAACTTCAAGAAGAAGGCGGACTTTGCGGAGTATGGGGGCATACCCCTCTTGGGTGCAAAAAAGCCCGTCATAATAACCCACGGTAGGGCAAACGCCAAGGCTATAAAGAACGCCATAAGGGTAGCCAACGAGTTTTTAACCCATCACTTTAACGAAAAACTAAGGGAAAATCTAATAAAATTGGCTCCAGAAGGAGTAAAAGTCTGATGGGCATTACACTGCAAGGATTGGGCTACTATGTGCCGGAGGATGTGCTCACCAACTTTGATTTAGAGAGGATGGTGGATACATCTGATGAATGGATCGTAACGCGCACGGGTATAAGAGAGAGAAGGATCGCAAAAAAGGAAAGCCTTTTGGACATGGCAGAAAAGGCAAGTAGGATGGCTTTGG
>Ga0272447_1002132_pt1 | contig 11114 bp, 12 predicted proteins | sample YNPCB0133_FD_194589 | JGI IMG/M metagenome (GOLD analysis project Ga0272447, IMG submission 194589) | Hot spring microbial mat communities from Yellowstone National Park, WY, United States - YNP-CB-013-3 | ecosystem: Environmental > Aquatic > Thermal springs > Hot (42-90C) > Sediment | place...
GACTCAGCGGGCGGAAGCTCCCCACTCGCTGGGGAACCCAATAAATTGGAAACACGACCGCGACATAGCGGTCGCCGTCGAACCCGAACTCCCCACTCGCTGGGGAACCCAATAAATTGGAAACTCCGGTCTAATTTCCCGGCGGGCACAGTTTCACTAGGCCAACTCCCCACTCGCTGGGGAACCCAATAAATTGGAAACATGCCCCGTTCATGCTCTAGCGTGACAACCAGGCGCTCCCCACTCGCTGGGGAACCCAATAAATTGGAAACCGAAAGGTAAAAACGGTGGAATTCCGTCCCCGGCCCCAATCTCCCCACTCGCTGGGGAACCCAATAAATTGGAAACATGAGCAGGCTAACCACCGTGGAGCTGAACCCCCGGCTGAGCAGGGCTCCCCACTCGCTGGGGAACCCAATAAATTGGAAACACGGCATGCTCCCGCCCCCGCCTTGGCGCCGTCCAATCTCCCCACTCGCTGGGGAACCCAATAAATTGGAAACATGCAGCTCTTCTTTCGGTCCGTAGAGAAGGTCAAGCACTCCCCACTCGCTGGGGAACCCAATAAATTGGAAACAGGATTGTCCGGAGCGGGTGTATTTTTCAAGTTTTTTCTCCCCACTCGCTGGGGAACCCAATAAATTGGAAACAAGTGCATGGTGTCGCTTTGCCGGAGGATGTCCTCTGGGCTCCCCACTCGCTGGGGAACCCAATAAATTGGAAACCGGCGTAGGTAACGCCAGGGAAGCCCTTCGGGGCGGGCCGCTCCCCACTTGCTGGGGAACCCAATAAATTGGAAACACGGACGCCACCAGCAAGCCCCATTGCCCAGGGCTGGCCCAAGCCCCCAACCTATCCAGGCAGCGACCCCAGATTTCTACACCAACATGGTTAGCGACAGGGTCGGCGACAAACCTCAAACCCTGATTCTTCCGTTGACCCGGTCGATCCCGCTCTGGGCAAGGGTTTCAGGCCCCTCGGCGGAGAAAAACAAGGGGAAATTGCAGCCGTTCGCGCCAGCGGGACGGAGTCCTTTCGCGCCAGCGGGACGGAGTCCTTAAACGAGACCCTGTCGATCTAGGCCCCTGGATCCCGCTCTGGGCAAGGGTTATAATGGGGGGGAGTCGCTTCCCTTCGGGGAAGTGGAATTAATGGAAACGCTGTAATTAAATTTCAACCCATGAAGTTTTTTGAAAAATACCTTACCGTTTGGGTCTTGCTATGCATTGCTGCAGGCATTGGTCTTGGGAAAATACTGGGGAATTCTGTTTCGGTGCTTGAAAGCTGGCAGATATATACCATCAACATTCCGGTAGCGGTGTTGGTTTGGATGATGATCTACCCGATGATGGTACAGATTGATTTTTCATCGATAGGCGGTGTTTCAAAAAATTGGAAAGGGCTGGCGCTGACAGTTACTGTAAACTGGCTGATCAAACCTTTCACCATGGCATTGTTTGGATGGATTTTCTTTAAAAATCTGTATGCTACCTGGATCACTCCGGAAGATGCAGACCAGTACCTGGCAGGCGCCATTCTGCTGGGTGCCGCACCCTGCACAGCCATGGTGTTTGTGTGGAGTTATTTGGTAAAAGGCGATGCCAATTATACGTTAATACAAGTTTCAGTCAACGATCTTATTCTGCCGGTTGCATTTGTACCCATTGTAAAACGGCTGCTGGGAGTAACCAACATACAGATACCGTATGAAGTACTGATTACTTCGGTGGTTGTTTTTGTTGTTATACCGCTAACTACGGGCTATCTGACCAATCGGATATTGCTTCAACGAAAAGGAAAGGATTGGTTTGAACAAAAATTTCTTCCGGCACTTCGTCCTGTTTCCATACTAGCATTGCTTTCAACCCTGGTTTTACTCTTTGCCTTTCAGGGCGAACACATACTGGATCATCCATACACCATTTTGTTGATAGCCATACCACTGACCATTCAAACCTACTTCATATTTTTTATAACCTGGCTGGGTGGAAAATTGCTCCGTTTATCACATCGGGTTTGTGCACCGGCTGCGATGATTGGTGCCAGTAATTTTTTTGAACTCGCAGTTGCCGTGGCCATATCACTTTTTGGTCTTAATTCAGGTGCGTCGTTAGCCACGGTGGTTGGTGTACTCATAGAAGTACCCATCATGTTATCGTTGGTAGCCATCGCTAACCGTTGGAGGTATTAAATTAAAAAATTCATAGCGAAAAAAATCTTGGTTTTATGCACAGGTAATAGCTGCCGTAGTCAAATGGTACATGGTTATTTAGAAAATCTGTTACAAGGTAAAGCTCATATTTACAGTGCCGGTATTGAGATGCATGGCGTAAATCCGAGAGCCATACAAATCATGAAGGAAGATGGAATTGATATCATTCATCATACCAGCAACCATGTAAATGAATACTTAAACATACCCTTTGATTACATCATCACGGTATGTGATCATGCCAGAGAAAACTGCTCCCCACTCGCTGGGGAACCCAATAAATTGGAAACCCATTGGCCATGCGACATCTTACTCCTGTACTTGGCGCACTCCCCACTCGCTGGGGAACCCAATAAATTGGAAAAAAATTGGAAAAAAATTGGAAAAAAGGAAAAGATTAAGCCAAACTTTCCCGCTTGCGACTTTCTTTAGCCGAGGGCAACAGTTGTCCTAAACCACTACGTTGCAATTCCTCTTCAATGAGGAGAAAAAATCGCGCTCGATCCCCTGCCCGCACCACCGCTTGATGGTGAGCTTCGGCCAGCGCCACCGGATACCCATACCCCTTACGCACCTGTGCCAGGAGCAAACTCAATCCCTGATGGAGCAACTCGGAGTCCTGGGCCACCCAAACAGGAAATTCAACACGGGCAATTTCTGTACCCACATTTACATAACAAAATACAATTTGCTGTTCCCCGTAATGTTCCAGAATCCGGCTGGTGCTTCGCCAGAGGGCGCTTCGTTGTCCCGGCTCCAGCCAAGTTTGCATAAGGGTCGTATCTCGCAGGGGTTTTAGTTTATCGCAGGGTGCTCCTTCCGGGTTGCCGTTGCAATGGGTTTGACAGTCGGGCGCCGGGTAGGGACACAGCCCTAAGCGCAAAAAATGCATGACTTCCAAAGAACGCCCGGCACTCAGGTAACTCATGATGGGTATGTGCAGCCGTTGACAGACTTGCCATGCCTCAAAAATGGGCTGCAAAATCAACGTGCGTGCTGCATCGGGTAACCCTTCCAAAAACCAGTAGGTCAGGGAACCATCTACCAGAGCAACTGCCGGTTCCAGAGGTTCCTGGGTGCGCCAATCCGTTGCCAATTCCGCCAAAATGGTCGCTTCCAACTGGGTGCGCCGATGCCCCAACCACTCTTCCGTGCGTATCCCCCATTGCCGACATTGGTACAAATCCTGGGCTTGGTAAAACACTTCAGGAATGCTGTCTAAGCGGGGCAAACGACCAGAACCGTAGTGCAAAAGTACATAGCCAATGTTAATCAAATAGCAGTACACAGCTTCGTGATGGCTGGGGGCAATTTGGGAGCCATCGGTAGCCAGAACTGTATGTACCGGGGGAGCGGGGGGAATGGTCACCCGCGTTGCCAGTGGTTCCAGAGGGACAGCAGGCGCAAACCCCAATCCCGTTCCAGCCGCTTCCATCCGTGCTCGCCAATCCGGTTGCTGGGCAATGGCATGACGGAATAATTCCTGGGCTACCTGGATGCGTTGGCGGTTGGCAAGAGCTTCTTGCGCTAGGTAGCGGCTTAAAGCAGGAAGTTGTCCCGCTAATTTATTGAAATCCAACATAGTGGCTCCGGGGGTTGCCAAATAGGGGTGGGATCATCACATCGGGTAGGGCTGGAAGCCCCGTACTTCGGTGCGGGGAGGAAAGCTCCTTTAGCAACTTCAGTTGCCTTAGGTTATAATTGTACTGCGGACACCAGAAACGGTTGTTCAAGGCACTGGTAACGGTCGATTGGGGGTGTTGTAAACCACCCCAGAGGCTTGCGGTTGGCTTGCTAACTGCAGGGCTACTGAAAGCTCCCTACTTTAGCTGGGAGTAGTTTACACAGCTACATCAGGGAATGCTGGGTCAGCCAGTACGGCTCTTGCTTGGGATTACGTTTCTACCGTTTTTCATCATAGTACGAGCGATAAAAACCTACTTCTAAGTACCAAGATTCCCTAGGGTTGTTTGCAGGGCGCAGCGTTTGGTTGGAAGGCCCATCCTTCATAATAGAAAGAAGTCTTGTGTGACGCAGGTGGGTTGCTGTGAATTTAGTAGCTTTAGAAAATGTGCTGGACAATACGGCCTTTGCCCTGTTGTTGGTGACGACGTTGGTGTATTGGGGGAATCTAGCTTTTGCCGGGCAGGCGACCGCCTGGGGGACATTGGGAATGGGGTTGGCTAATGGCACGATAGCAGCGTTGTTATTGGCTCGCTGGGTGGAAGGGGGCTATTTTCCTTTGAGTAACTTGTATGAATCCTTGTTTTTTTTGGCCTGGGGCATGACGGCAGTGCACTTGTGGGTAGAACGGTGCAGTCGCAGTGCTTGGGTGGGAGCGGTAACCGCACCGGTGGCTTTGGGCGTGACGGCGTTTGCGGCTCTAGCGTTGCCGCCGGAGATGCAGCATTCAGCGCCCCTAGTGCCTGCTTTGCAATCCAATTGGTTGATGATGCACGTGTCGGTGATGATGCTGGGCTATGCGGCGCTGTTGGTGGGTTCCCTGCTGTCTATAGCGTTTTTGGTGGTCACCCGGGGGCAGGCAGTGTCTTTGCGGGGGAGTTCGGTGGGAACGGGAGCCTACCGGGTACAACAGGTTGAAGCACCCTTAACTTGGGAAGGGGCAGGGAAAACAGCGGTGCTGACGCGGCAATCCCCCCCTTTGACACCTGAGCGGTTGACCCTAGCAGAAACGCTGGATAATCTCAGCTATCGGGTGATCGGCCTGGGCTTTCCCCTGCTGACGGTGGGGATTATTTCCGGTGCTGTCTGGGCCAATGAAGCCTGGGGTTCCTACTGGAGTTGGGACCCGAAAGAGACGTGGGCGTTGATTACCTGGTTGGTGTTTGCGGCCTACTTACACGCCCGGATCACACGGGATTGGCAGGGACGGCGACCGGCCATCCTTGCGGCGGTGGGTTTTGGCGTGGTGTGGGTGTGTTACCTGGGCGTGAATTGGCTGGGCAAAGGTCTCCACAGCTACGGTTGGTTTTTTTAGCTGACCCGCCGGGAAGCCCCGCCCTCTACCTGACATGGTGGTCGCGGTAGCGGCGCGGAGCGCTTGGGTTGGGATGAAAGGCGGTTTTTGTGCTCTAAAAAATAAAGAAATGAAAATGAAAGAGCGGTGGGGCATCCCGTTCTTAAAGCTCAGGAAATGTCCTTCACAGGAGTCACTGTTAGCGTCAGCGGGACGGAGTTGTCGAAGCCTACGTTCCGTAGGGTCAGCGCTGGGAGTATGTCACCCCAAGCCAGGACGGCGCACTTCTGTTACCTGATCAGCCAAGGCGAGGATTTCTGGGGGAAGGGTCGTGCCGGTGATGATCAAATCCAGGTTGGACGGGCGTTGGTGCAAAAAACTCACTACGTCAATCAGCCCCAGCAAACCCAAATGCACCGCCAGGATGAGCTCGTCCAGCACCACCAATTGGTAACGACCACTGAGTACCAGCTTTTGGGTGGCCTGCCAGAGCTGTTGCACCGCCTGGGCTTCCTCTTCTTGCACGTCCGGCGTATCAATACAGCGGGGAATCGGGCAGCGAATCCACTCCAAATGTTGCACCAATCGCATGGGGTGTTCCAGCCCTTGGCGAATCCCTCCCTTGAGCAATTGCACAATCAACACCCGCTGGCCATGTCCGGCAGTGCGCATCGCTAGGGCCATAACCTCGGCAAAAAAGGTGCGTTGGGGCGCTGTGTACACCTGGAGACGGCCAATCCGGGACAGCCCTTCCGCAGGTGTCGTGGCAGCCAAAGCAGGGGCGGCATTGCCGTTCATACCTACGCACTTCCCTGGGGAACGCTTTTATTATGCGTTACTTTAGGGGTTAATGAGCCGTAACCAGGCCCCGTGAACCCCATGCAACCCTTGATCCAAGTCGAAAACCTAGAAGTACGTTTCCCCAACCATACTCCGGTGCAGGGCGTGTCCTTTAACCTGATGCCGGGGGAAATCTTGGGCATCGTGGGGGAGTCGGGGGCCGGTAAATCCTTGACCGCTTTGGCGTTGATAGGCTTGGTGCCCCCCCCAGGGGAAGTACGGGCAACCCGGTTGGTTTGGTCCCCCCCAGGACAACCGACCGTGGATTTACGCACCCTCACCCCCCGTTCCTGGCCGCAATATCGGGGAAAAGCGATGGGAATGGTTTTCCAGGAACCTGCCAGTTCATTGAATCCGGTATATACCTGTGGGTGGCAATTGGCAGAAGCCTGTCGGGCACACCAACCCCTCACCCCTGCCCAAGTGCGCCAGCGCCAGGTGCAATTGCTCCAGGAAGTGCAACTCCTGCCGCCGGAAGCGCCCCCATCCCTGGTGCACAGTCTTTTGAGCCGCTACCCCCACCAGTTTTCCGGGGGACAACTGCAACGCTGGATGCTGGCGATGGCCCTGGCGAGTAATCCCTGGCTACTGCTGGCCGACGAACCCACCACCGCCTTGGATGTGACCATTCAGGCAGAAATTTTGACCCTGATGAAACGGCTGTGCCAGCACCGGCAGATGGCCGCCATTGTGATCAGCCATGACCTAGCCGTTGTCGCCGATTTGGCCGACCAGGTGTTGGTTATGTACCAGGGCACTGTCGTCGAAGCCGGGCGCAAAACCACCCTGTTTCAGCACCCCCAACATCCCTACACCCGGGGGTTACTGGCCTGCCGTCCCACCGCCCGTCAGCGGTTTACCTCCTTGCCCACCGTGGCGGACTTCCTAGCGCATCGCCCCCCGCCTCCTGTCCTTTCCCCCGCCGCAGTCACTGCCCGTCTTACCCACCTGCAACAGCAGCCCGTCTTGGTGCAGGTGGAAGAGCTTTGGGTAGGGTATCCCCGCCAGCGCCCGGACCAGTTGGCCGTCCGGGGGGTTTCCTTCCACATCCACCGGGGCGAAACCCTGGGACTGGTAGGGGAATCTGGCTGCGGCAAGAGCACCTTAGCCCGGGCCTTGATCCGTCTCATTCGCTGCCAACGGGGGCGCATCGTCTTTGACGGCCAGGACATCACCCACCGTTCGGCAGCCCAACTACGTCCCCTGCGGCGGCGGATGCAACTCATTTTTCAGGACCCCCTCGGTTCCCTCAACCCTCGGATGACCGTACAGGCGGCCCTTTTAGAACCGCTGCGTATCCACTATCCCCGCCAATCCCGCCGGATGGCACTGGCGCAAATCGTGACGTTGTTGGAGCGTGTTGGGTTAGATGCCGATGCTTTACCCCGCTATCCCCATCAATTTTCAGGGGGGCAAAGGCAGCGGTTAGCCATCGCCCGTGCCCTGGTCACCAACCCCGATTTCATCATCTGCGATGAAGCCGTTTCCGCCCTGGATATTTCCGTCCAAGCCCAAGTGCTCAACCTCCTCAAACAGCTCCAAGCCGAATTGCATCTGACGTATCTATTCATTTCCCATGACCTAAGCGTCGTGCATTTTATGAGTGACCGCATCATGGTCATGAACCAGGGCCAGATTGTAGAAATGGGAGCAGCCGACTCCCTTTATCACCAACCTCAGCATCCCTACACCCAAAAGCTGCTCCAAGCCATTCCCCACCTGGATATGCCCCTGCTTTCCTAAGCCCCAACCACCCCCAATCCGCAACAACAAAAGCTCCCGCAAAAACCATCTTTTTTTCAGAATGTTGCCCGCACGTAGTAGTCAAGAACCCATCGCCAAGATAAGCTAAATAAAGCATTCACCCTAGAGGTGCTATGTCCGTGGAACAGGATCATGCCTTGACGCCGCCACCTGGTGTTCGCCGCCAGGACCTGTCCTCCCCCCCATCTACCTCCGCAACCACCGAGGACATCCAGGCAGAACTGGCCACCCTCCGGGCCCAAACCGAATGCCTCCTCCAAGAATTGCAACTGTGTCAGCGCACCGCCAACGAACAACAGCGTTTGATCGAAACCCTGGCAGCACAACTCCAGCAAGCTCAACAAAAGGTGCAACAACTGGAACAACAGCAGTCCTGGCAACAAAAACGCCTCCAGGAACAGGAAGCGGCCCTACTCCAGGAACAGGAACAACGGCAAGAACTCGAAGCCCGTTGGTACCGCCAACAGCAAGAAAACCTGCACCTACGCCATCTGCTTCACACCTACGCCCCCGGCATTGACTGGCAACAGCAGGCACGCCTCTACCAACAACCCATTCCCCCCTGGTCACCCAGCACCGAACCCCAACCTCAGCCAGCCGAATCCCTGCCACCTGCCAGCGCCAAAAAAACCACTATCCACCTGCCGGCCTTTCCCAAAACCTAACTCTCAAGAGCTACCGGCTGTTCGCAACCGTACCAATGGGGTTTGACCGCTACACCGCCCAGTACATCCCCTGACACCAGGGGCATCCCCAACCCTTCCAGGCGCTCCCAGGAAGGAGCAAACGGAGGCACCGCCAAATGGCACGCCGTCCAATCCCCTTGCACATGAGCACCTAAGAGACCACAATGACCACCTCTCCGCCCCTCAGGCCGATAGTGACGGCAATAACGACAAACAAAACCCAACCCATCCTTAATAGATAAGGACATGAGTGCAACCTTTCATTAAATAAATTTCTGACCTGTTTCGATAATATTACCTTGATCCCCGGCTAGGGCATCTCTTAATGTTTTTTTCGAGATTCTGTGAAAAATCTAAATAATCTATGCCAGTCAGCGACACAAACCCAATGGGGATCAAGCAAAACCATAAAACTTTAGAGATGTTTTGGGATGGAAACAGGACTGTAACTCAGATAACTCAAGCTCCTGGTCCTAAGAACTTATACCTAGGGATATGCCTGCTGCCGAACCCAGGTCACAAGCGCTGTTATCCGTACAGTCCATGTCATGCCCTACGTTTACCGGGGCGAGAGCGCCAGTATTGCCAGAACAAACAGACCAGACCCCCATTGATCCACACATCCGCCAGGTTAAAGATGGGAAATCCCAGCCAGCGCCAATCCAGAAAATCAATCACTGCCCCCAGGCGAAACCGGTCAATGCCATTGCCCACCGTCCCGGCCAAGATCAAGCCGTAGCCCCACTGCTCCAGCACCGACAGGCGAGCCACCACCGCCAAGGTCATAAGCCCCAACCCCACCAGCACCGACAGCCAGCGCAACCAGACGGTTCCTTGGGCAAACAAGCTAAAGGCAGCACCCGTATTGAGGACGTAGGTGATGTGCACCACCCCCTGCCACAAGGGCCAGGATTCTCCCAAACTCAGATGGCTGACCACCCAGTGCTTGGTTCCTTGATCCAGCAGTACCCCCAACCCAGCGGCCACCCAAAACCACCCGTGTTTTACCACCGTACGGCCACCCCCAACCGGCGGGCAACATAGGCCAGTACTACCACCCCACACAGGGCCAACAACTGCCCCGTTAGAGGTGTGAGGGTGTAATGCGCCACCCACTGCCACCATTCCGGCCACCGGGGATAATGCACCGCCAGCCCTAGCCAACCCACGAGATGCACTCCCACCAGCCCTAACATCCCCGCCAGCGCCAGACCTTCCAGCGTTACCGGCCTGCGAAAGGCCATCTCCCCGCACACCCACGCCCCCACCGCCAGTCCCAGCAGATAACCCAACCCCGGTTCCCGCAGATACTGCCAGCCCCCCGCCCAGGTGAACACCGGCCAGCCCGTCAACCCTAGTGTTAGATAGGCTATCACCGCCACCGTCGCTGCCTCTTTTCCCCCCAAACAAGCCGTCAGCAACATCGCTCCCACCTGCCAACTGCTCACCACCGGCCACAGCCACACCCCCAGCACCGGCCACTGCCACGGGGGACTCACCACGTACACCCCCGTAAACGTACCCAGCACCAACAACATGAGTCCGCTCACGGCCCACAGCCCCTGGCGTATCCAGATCACCGGGTTTCCACCACCTTCAGGGACTGGGGTTGAAACCGCAACACAATGCCCCGTGCCCGACTCACAAGCCCGGTTCCCTGTACTACCAACAGGTATTTCCCCTGGTTCACTACTTGGGCATAATTCGGCAGCCCCAATTGCGCCAACTGTCCCAGTCCACCCCCCACCAGCAGACTACCCAACCCTCCGGCAATTGCCCCCAGGATGCCCCCCAGCAGATGGTTACCCCACACCCCAGCCCAGGCCGTAAACGTCTCCAACCCGGTCAGCACACTGAACCCCACTCCACTCACAAACCCAAACGGCACCAGCCAATAGGTCAAAAAACTCGGTCGCCAGCCCCCTTGTAGCCACGGATAACTCTGCACATCCCGGTAGCCCCGTCCCACTAAAGCCACCGCCTCCAAAGGAAACCCTGCCGCTTCCAGAGCCGAATAGGCTGCCTCCGCCTGCACCCGGTCAGCCAAAACCGCCACTAAATACTGCATGCACCACACGCAAAAGGATGGGTTACTGCCCATCTAACCATCTTACCAAGCAGTACCGTCAAGCCCCTAACCTGTACCTCGCCCCAGGCATATTTATCAGGCAGAAAAGTACGGGGCGTTGCCGGTAGGATCGCTCACGATCTCCGTTGGGAAAACATCACCAATATAAAAGCTCTGGTTATCGCTACGGTGAAATTCACAGCGCCTAATCAGTAACGCTTTAGTAGTGTTATACCAGTACAGTATCGCCACAAACAGTGCTAAATGATGACGTGAACAGCGTAAGTGCAATTCCAGACAACTGCAAGGCTCGGGGTAAAGTGGGAAATTCCATTCCCGGAACATCTCATCTTATCGTTATCGAAGCAATACCTCATACTAGGTTTTGCATGTAAAGCCATCTACCCCCTTATAGCGTCCCTAGTTGAAGATTACATAAGTTACAGTCTTTTCCTTTATTATGGGGTACAGTAGCAACATTTGGCAAACCAATTTGCAAAAGAAGAAGGATTAATCAATAACAAAGATGCTTGGATAATTGACTGTATATTTTTTACTGGTGAATCA
>Ga0272447_1002133_pt1 | contig 11112 bp, 4 predicted proteins | sample YNPCB0133_FD_194589 | JGI IMG/M metagenome (GOLD analysis project Ga0272447, IMG submission 194589) | Hot spring microbial mat communities from Yellowstone National Park, WY, United States - YNP-CB-013-3 | ecosystem: Environmental > Aquatic > Thermal springs > Hot (42-90C) > Sediment | place...
CACGCAGGTATCGAGTATCGCCTCCGCGGAGGGACACAACCCTCTCGGGTAGCACTTAGCAAAGTAGGGATGGATGCCGCGCTCGAACGCCGAGTGGTCGGTGAGTATCGGATATTCGTACACGCACTGCCCGATGTAGTGCGCCCCGGCGGGCACGCCCTCCGCACGCAACGCCTCCGCGAAGGCGTCGGCATCTGCCCCCAGCGTTTCGGGCACCACGCGCAGCATATAGAACCACCACGACGGTTCGCACCCCGCCGTTGGCTGCGGCAGGGAGATGCCCGGAACGTCCTGCAAGCGTTCGCTGAACGCCTCGCACCAGCGGCGGCGACGCACCACGATGCTGTCCAGCTTCTCCAGCTGCGCTAGCGCAACTGCCCCCTGCAGCTCGGTCATACGGTAGTTATTGGCGAGGAAGGTGGGGTTGCGCTGGGTGGCGGTGGGCTCGCGGTTGTAGCACTTATCGGTCGCGAGACGCAGGCGAATGGCTAACCGCTCGTCGCGGGTGAGAACGATGCCACCGTCGCCGCAGGAGATATGCTTGAACTCATTCAGGCTGAAGCAGCCAATGTCGCCCAAGGTGCCAATCGGTTCGCCCATGTAGCGGCAGCCGAACGCCTGCGCACAGTCCTCAATCAGCCACAGGTTGTGCCTTCGGCAGATGTCGCGCAGCGCGTGCATGTCACAAGCGTTGCCCCACAGATGCACTGCTATCACCGCGCGGGTGCGTAAGGTGATGCGCGCCTCTACCGATTCTGGCAACAGGGTATAGGAATGTGGGTGGACGTCGGCAAACACGGGTATCGCGCCCTGATACAGAATCGGGATAATAGAGCCCATATCGGTAATAGGCGAGGTAATCACTTCGTCGCCGGGCGAAACACCCACCGCTATCAGTGCTGCGTGGATGGCTGCAGTACCGCTACTGCAGGCAATGGCGTACGGAACGCTGTTCATCTCAGCGAAGCGCTTCTCCAGAGCCTTCACCTTGTTGCCGTGCGCGTAGAACAGACTGCCCTGCTCCAGCGCTTCGCGCAGCTGCTGCAGCTCCGTCTCCCCGTACTTGGGTTCCTTACCGTAGGGTGTGGTTTTCGCAGGCTGTCCGCCCGCGATAGCAGGAATGTCCATTACGGTATCCTTCATGCTCACCTCCGTCCCGCCCGCTACCAAACCACTCGTAGGTTCATGTCTCCTTGCAGATTCAGCGTTACTGCTCCTACCGGCATACCCCAGCGCACGCATGGCTGCAACGGAATCGCTTGCCCATTGACCTCTACGGCACCTTCGTGCCGCCCCACGAACAGCAGGGTTGCTTCCTCCAAGGGTTGCCTGGCTTCCAGTCGGATGCTAACATCGCCCACTCGCGCGATATACTCTCGCCAGACTAGCATACGCCGTGTCCGCTCCCACTCGTCGATCCGACACGCCGTCCACCATTCCATGCCGTTTTCCTGCGCTCGCTGAACTGTTTGCAAAATGGTCTCGGCGATACGGGGCTTGTCCACATGCGCTGGGTGGAACAGCACATGCAGCACCCCATGATGCCGTAGCACCGCCTGCAGCAACGGCTCCAGCAGTGCGTCGGGGGCGAACACGTTCAGGTCTTGTGTGAGGGTAGGCAATTCCAGCACATCGATCACCCTGCCCTTCGGGTCTACGGGAAAATACGGATGGCACGTACCGAAGACAAATCCTGCTTCGCCCGTCTTGGACGGACCTTTGCTCTGGTCTAAACGGATGCCCAATCGCTGGCACCACTCGTAAAAATCGGTATCGCCCTCCCAGCGCAGGTAATGGTTTTTGTTGGTAATGATTCGCTTGCCGCCAAACAGCCACCGAAGTTGACGCCACTGCTCGTGAAACGCGCCTTCGTTCCAAATGCTACCCTCCTCCACCGCGTCGTAATGCATCGCTAGCTCGTGTCCTGCGTCAACGATGCAGGCGATGACCTCTGCGGGATAGCCCGGCAGGATGACACACCACGTCGAGCGGACACCCGCCTGTTGCAGCAGCTGCAGCATCTGCTTGGCTTTGGCAGGCTCGTTGACATCCGTATCGTGCGACAGGTGCGCTATGGCAGGCAGGTTGCGCGGATAGAGCCATAGTATAGGCAACAGGACGTCTTGTGTCTGGGCAAGGTAGAGTACCGCGCGGATAACCATCTCCCGCCAGATGTCGGCGATGGGGTGTAGGAACGCGCTCAAGCCCGGCACACCAGGCACAGGTTGACGGTCGAACCACCAATCCAGCACCGCACCATCGCTGCTTTTCAGCATCTCGTCGCCGATGGACGCAGTGCCATCAGGGGCGGAGATACCATCGCGCGTCACTGCTATGCCCTGCTGGATGCGCACTACCGTGCCCGTGACATCTGGGGCGATAAGCAAACACCGCCCGTTGCCTACTTGTCGCCACACCACCCCAGCACGATTTGTCTCCCGCTGATGCGCATCCAGCACATCCGCCAGCATCTGTGCGTCGCCGTTGCGCACGGGTACACCGTTGAAGAAGTGCAGGGGAATGGGCATATGCTCCAGCACTGGATGCTGCGCCGATTGCACCCGCAGGTAGCCCTCTCCCAGCGTGCCGATGTTCGCTCCCCAGCCTGCATAGGAGGCGCTCTCTTCTTCCACCCCGAATAGCGCAGGCATCCCAGCCGTTCCGCCTATCGCCAGCCACGCCCCTCCCAAACCCACCCACTGTGTTAGCGCATCGCGCAGGCTGTCTGGAAAAGGGATATCCCCTACTGTCACCAGTATACGCAGGCTGGACAAAGCCTCCGCCAGCTCGTCCACTGACAGGCGCGCGTAGCAGAGACCAGCGTGGTCCAGGATCTCGTACAGGTAGTGCCCGTAGACGACAGTGCGGGCAGTGTTGCGCGGGCGCGATGGCAGCACGCACACGCCCAGTGGCGATGCCAATTGGCGACGCATCACGTCCTCCTCAGTTTGCGCCTCAGTCTCCTCGCTCCCTCATAGAAGCAATTGACGATATTCCACGCGCCCGTGTGCCATCACTTTGACGATGATGAACCCGCGCCCTGGCGGTGGTTCGCCTTCGAAGCGCAGTTCTACACGTCCATCCGACGGCAGACGGAACCCTTGCGTATGCTTTGCTCCAGAAGTCAATCGATACACACCTACGGCATCGCCCCATGTCTCCAGTGGCGTGATCACCTGCACCGCGCCCTGAATCAGGTCGTCGGTGCTGTTGCGCAGGCGCACCACTAGCGCGTTCCGCTCCACGTCCATCTCCCACTCGGGGAAATATTCACGTCCGACCTCCAGCACGTCCTCGAAGGTCTGACCGTCCCACTCCAGCTGCGCGCGCACTACGCCTGTACGCCGCGGCGTGTCGAAGCAAAGCAACACCTTCCAAACCATCGCTTCGCCAGCGGGCAAGTCAAACGGGATCTCTGCAGGCACGGTATGCCAGCCCTCTGGAACAACAAGGCGCACTGTCCCAGCGGCGTTGCGGTCGCGCAGGTTGTTCACCACACCCACCTCCAGCGTGTTGATGGTCACACCGCCCTGCGCGATATGGATGCCCGTCTTGACCTCGCCACGCAAGCTGACGACGACTGGCAGGTAGCCAATGGGGTCTGCGCCCAGGTTGTGCTGCCAGTAGCGCACGTAAACGGGTTGCACTGGTTCGGCAGTGGCTCCCAGAACGCGCCGTCCACCCTTTGGCGTGAACGGTTTTGGCTTCAGCAGGAAGGTCTCGATGGCAAAGCTGTCCAGCCTGAACGACACGGCATCTTGCTGCACCTCCAGCGGCTGCAGGGGCTCTTCTAACAGGTTGGCATGATGGGCGGACTCGATACCTGTGTGCCAACGTAGGCGGACGGTCTCGCCAAAGCCAGTGGGGTCGTACAGGCGCACGACAATCCCCTTGCTTTCGGCATCGACGGAGTGGGTCTCGAAGCGTCCCGTCGGGTTGTCTGCCGGTTTAAGGGCGGTCACCACGGCGTGGGTGGCATCTACCTGTAGGAAGGAGTAGTCCAGTGGCAGTGCGCCGCCGTGCAACATGCCCTGTGCAGTCTGCAGCGGGTTATTCACTTCCCAGCCGACTCGCGCCACCTGCGCCTCGCGCCAGCTGCCCCGATGCGGATACAGGCTGTAGCGGAACAGGTGGGTCTTGTGTTCGGGAATGAATACGAAGGGCAGGCGGTCGGGCTGTCCCCACGGCGTATAGCCCCATGCAGCGGTATGCATCAGGAACAGCACCATCGTGTCGTCATTCTCTACCGCGTTCAACACGTTGCCAGTGTTTACCAGCGCGATACCGTAGTCGTCCGCAGGCAGGGGGTGTTGCACCAGATTCGCGCTGGTCGGCAGGGTGATGCGGGCGGTCTCTTCAAGCTGTGTTGCCAGCTGCTGCACCATCGCCTGCAGGGAAGCCTCCTCTCTCGCAGCGATCACCAGCACTGGCAATGGCTGCCAGCCGTCGGGCATGAAAGGGTCTTCCACCAGCGCAACGCCTTGCTCTTCCCGAAGCATCGCCCGCAAGCGGTCGGCTTGCGTGGGGGACAGATGTTCCAGCAAGTCGGCAAGCATGGCGTTATCGCCGTTCAAACTGATAAGGATGCGGAAGGACATACCCAGCGGCAGGTCTTCGTTGGGGTTATTCGGGAAGGGCAGGATGGTATCTTCCAATGGCAACGCCAGTCGCCGCGCGGCGTCGAAGTCGTCATAGACGGGAGTGCAGGGGATGCCCTTGCGAATCAGCGCACGCTGCAGGGTGTATGCCGCCTGCACCGACGCGGGGTGGTGTGAAGAACCCAAATGGCACATGCCGAACGGACGTTGCTGGTCATCGGTGAATCGCACCCACGCCGCGCCCGACAGGTCGACCCACTGGCAGGCGTGCCGCGCGCCGCACTCCGAGTAGTTGCGCCACTGGTGGAAGCGGAAATCCAGCTTGCCCTTACTCTTGCGCTTGGTGATGGCTCCGAACCGCTCTTCGAACACCGGCTCCGCGTTCTGCACGTTCACGGGGAAGGTCACCACGAACAGCTCGTTCTCGCCGCGATAGCGCTGCAACTGGGTGGCGAAGTCGATTCGGCGCACGCCCTGCGTCAAAGCCACCACCTGCTCGCGCTCACAGGAACGCATTGCGCCGCGAATCAGCAGCCGAGACTGTACTGTCCCTTGCCAAGCCTGTACCGTTGCCGCGTAGTCGCGGGAGAACCACTTCGGTCCCAGCGTGTAGCACTCCCAGGCGGGTTCCGCACGGTCTGCCTTCTCCAATAGCGCGACGATTTCGTTGCCTGGTCCCGCTTGCAGATTTAGCACTTCACGCCCTGCCTGCTTGTCGTAGATGCTGCTTAGCCCGCCTCCCAGCTGCGGGTCGGCGGTGACGCAGAAAAACTCGTTCTCGATCGTATAGCCTGGGATCAACTGTGGGACAGGCGGCAGGGTATCGGTCTCCACCACGCGGTAGGTGCGGAACCCCATCGGCGGGATGTCTTTCGCCAGCAGGGTCACCTCCGCCTCGCGCAGGGGTAGGCGCGGCGGATTGGGCGATTCCAGCTGACAGGGCACAGTGTTTCCCTCCGAGTCTTCGATTCGGAAACCGTTGACCGCCTTGGGGAAGCGCAGGGTGACGCGCACAGCGTCGGTGCGGCTCCAGTTCAGCGCGTTATGCACCTGCAACGCGATGACGGTGGGCGGCGGGGCGGTGTAGGCGGTGTCGGTCTGGTCGCAGATGTAGCGCAGGCTGCGGGTGCGAACGTCGTGGGCTAGTTCCAACGCCTCACAGTAGCCTGCCATCATGTCCAAAAAGGCGCGGTCGCAGGATGGGCCCGCAATGCCGTCGTGGTGCTGGTTGAATAGGATTTGCCGCCACGCCTTGTCCAGTGCCTTGTCGGGATATTCCGCGCCCAGCAGATGGGCAACCGTGGCAAAGAACTCCGCCTGCTGTAGGCTCTGCTCCGCAAGGCGGTTGGCGATTTTCAGCTCGATGCGCGATAGCCCTGTGCCCTGATGGTGCCACTCATAATCGCGCGCTGTGACGGGGATGGAGACAGTGCGCTCCTCGTGCTGGCGAAAGGCGTGTTCGAACCACTGCTCATGCCCGATGCCGCTGATGATGACGGCGTGTTCGCGCTTCGCCAGCTCCTCACAGCGTCCAGCAATCCACGCGGTGGGCGGCTTGAAGTCCACGCAGTCCAGCCGACAATCGGCGGTGAAGCCCAGCGAGTGCATCTCTTGGAAGAACTCGTCAATCGCTTTCAGGAAGGTGTCGGGGTCGTCGCTGGGAAACCAGTAACCCATGCGCTTGAACAACAGTGGCTCGCCGTCCAGCGCAAGGTGCCAAAACACTGCCAGCGCGCCGCGAATATCTTTACTCCAAATGCACCCCCGGAAGCGTGATTTACGCAAAATCTGCCCCAACTGCGCGGTGTGTCCGAACACGTCCCACGGCATATATATCCACGGCTGGTCGCCCAGCACGCCCTCGTGGTACCAGCGTCCATACAGGATGTTGCGCACGATGCCCTCGCCGCCGATGACCGTTTCGGTGGGCTGGCTGTGCGAGCCACCCGTGCCGATGCGCCCTTGCTGAATCCAGCGACGCACTTCGGGCAACGCCTCCGGATGTGTGTCCAGATACGGTTTCAAGTAAGTCAGCTCATGCAAAAAAACGCCATAGTGTGGGTCCACACGCAGAATCTGCAGGTTCTGATGCATATCGCCCAGCAGGCTTACCGCGTAATCGCGCTGGTCCTCCAGCCACACCACATCAGAATGAAAGCCAGGCACCACGTAGGTGCAGGTGCGTTGCGCCATAAACAAAACTCCCCCTTACACGAATCTGCCTAAACTGATTCGGGCAGCACGGATACAGTGTCCTGCTAAATAAGGTGATCACCGGTGTTTCCTACTGCCAGAACTGATAGGTGGGTACGTCGTATAGGATGCCGATGATGTTGGCGAGGCTACCTATCACGAACTGCCCCAGAATCAACCCGAAAAAGAAAGGCAAGGAGCGGCGGTACAGGCGCAAGCCACCGTATCGCAGCAGAAGCACCTTTACCAGCCATGCGATGAGCAGCGGCATCCAGACCAGATTCATTTCCCAGCTGCCGCTTACAGCAAAACCGAGCGGATGGAACGGCCACCACGTGAAGCGAGTGCGCATCCACTGCAGGAAGAAGGAGATAAGCAATCCCACGCCAATCGCCAGCGTCGCGGTAATGTTGGCGTCGGTGGGCAGCTGTAGCCAAGTACTCAGGCGGGTGTAGGACTCGCCGCCGAAGGAGATGCGCGATTTACTCACTGCGCCATAGTCGTAGTTGAGATGCAACATCGCCCAGAACGCTGCCAGCGATCCTACGACACTCGCGAACACCAACCCCCAGAACCAGCCGCGCAGGCTGGAGCGTGTCTGCTCTGCCAGCTTGAAGGCTTCCAGCTGGTGCGGCATGGGATGGCTACGATAGGCGCGGTTCATCGTGTAGAGCAACGACATCGCGGTCAAGTCGGAATTGCTAAACTGCCGTGTGCCGAAAACTTCCGGCAGGATCGAGTCGGGCCCTGTGAAGTGTAGGTCATGCACTGGTGTGCCGAACTCCGCTCTCATGCGCGTAATGGCAATCGCCAGCACGAAGTAAATGGCGAAGAAGGCGATGCCCAGCCCCCAGTTCATCCCCAGCAAGGTGCCGAAATACACCAGAAAGGCTATCCCTGCCACAATGCCCAGCACCGCCCAACGATAACGAATCGGCTCGTCGGAGTCGTCCACCGTCGAGGGTAATCCGACAGCCCGCCGCAGTACCTGACGCAAATAGTCGCGGCTGAGCCACACGCTGAACAGGAAGAACATTAAATACGCCCCGAAGCACTGATTGTTCTCGTAGGGGAAGCGCGGGTCGCGATCCCACGCCATCGCCACTGTCACGACCCGCTGCATTTTCCAAACGATGTAGAAAAACCAGCAGGAGAACAGGAAATCGACTGGCAGCAGCATGCCAAAACCGACAAGAAAGGGGTACCACGACACTGGTGTCCAGCCGATGGCGTTCCACGGCTTTTGCGTGATCAAGGGACCGATGTCGAAGTAGCTCAGCTCGCCCATCCCTGGGCTGAGCACGCGCGGCACCGCAGGGAACCACAGGTGTAAGATGTTTAGCGTGTCCGCGGTGCCCGCCAGCAGAAACGCCAGCCAAAACAGGCGATTGCGAAAAACAGGGGGCAAACGCCCCTGTTCAGTCCCTTCCGTAATCACTAATGGCAAGGCGATGACGGGGTAAGTCAATCGCTCACGATGCGTCCACTGCTTGCGCAGCAACACATTGATGCACAGCATCACAAAAAGTAGCACACACAGGAACAGGCTCCACATCAACACGGGAACCGCCCATCCTAAAAGGTAGGGCAGCCGATACAGCGTATCGTTGCCCTGAAAATATCCAGTATACACCTTGGGGTCAGAGACCATCAGCCGCGTGGGTAGGTACTGGAAGAACAGCTCCTGCCAGCGGTTAGAGGAATCGGCGAAGCGGTACGGCCAGGCGAGGGTCGGCGTGAGCACCTGCACCATATCGTGCCCGCACAGCGCGGAACCCACCGCCAGCATCATGTACACCGCCATCAGCTCCGCCTGCGACAACGCCCAGCGGGGGCGGACTCGTGCCACGAGCAGGTTTAATATCGCCAAGATCACGATGATAAAGATAACGTTGAAAAACAGGGAGATAGTGGTAGGGTGGGCGGAGTAGCGGATGACCTCCATCTGCACCACCCAGTAGGCGTTCAGCGGTACCAGCACCGTGCCCAGCAACACCGATCGCCAGGTTACTGCCCGTGTGCGCCAACCTGCTGCGCTAGCAACCTGTGTCTCTTCCGCCCGGATTGCTTCTGCAGTTTTGCTTGTGGACATCGGCGACGCCTCTTTGCCGCAAAGGGTGAACGGTTAGCTTTACTATTAGCCGTCAGGTGGAACACACCCCTGCCATACGAGGTGCCAGCATGCAAACAAAGTAGCCTGTTCGATCTTGACCGCGCCCCCCTTTGCCGATACAATAGAGAGCAAGCTATGACCCAGCTCGGGAGGATACTGGATGAACCCAATCCGTCGTGCGCTGCTGAGCGTCTCTGACAAGACGGGCATCGTGCCTTTCGCAGCTGCGCTCCATGCGATGGGAGTAGAAATCATCTCTACTGGCGGCACCGCGCGAACGCTGCAGGGAGCAGGCATTCCCGTGACGCCCGTTGAGCAGATTACCGGCTTCCCAGAGATGATGGAAGGACGGGTGAAGACGCTGCACCCCGCCATTCACGCGGGCATCCTTGCTAACCGACAGAAGCCCGAACATCTTGCTGCCCTACAACAGGTCGGTTTCCTGCCGATAGACCTAGTGTGCGTGAACCTGTATCCGTTCGAAAGCACGATTGCCCAGCGTGGTGTCACCCTTGACGAGGCAATTGAGAACATCGATATCGGCGGTCCAACGATGGTGCGCGCTGCCGCCAAGAATCACGAGAGCGTGGCGGTTATCGTTGACCCAGCAGACTACGACAGCGTGTTACAGGAGATGCAGGCACAGCAGGGCGCGATTAGTTTGGAGACACGCCGCCGGCTGGCCGTAAAGGCGTTTGCCCACACCGCGTTCTACGACGCCCAGATTGCGCAGTTTCTGCGTGGACAGTTCACGCCCGAGACGCTGTTCCCCCAGGAGTTGACCGTGCCCCTACGGAAGGTGCAGGAGCTGCGTTACGGCGAGAATCCACACCAGCGGGCGGCGTTCTATCGCTTGCCTGGCTTTACGGAACCCAGCATCGCCACCGCCCGCCAACTGCACGGCAAAGAGCTGTCCTACAACAACCTACTCGACTGCGACGCGGCGCTGGAGCTGGTGAAGGAGTTCGCCAACGACCGCCCCGCCTGCGTCATCATCAAGCACACCAACCCTTGCGGGGTGGCAATCGCCGACACCCTGCCCGAAGCGGTGGAGCGGGCGCGACTGGCAGACCCCGTATCTGCTTTTGGAGGCATCATGGCACTGAACCGCTCTGTGGACGCTGCGACTGCGGAGAAAATCACTGCGCCCAACACCTTCTTCGAGTGCCTGATTGCGCCTGCATTTTTGCCCGAAGCCCTGCCAGTGCTGACCGAGAAGAAGAAGTGGGGGGCGAACCTGCGTCTGCTAGAGGTGGGCGAACTGACCCCGCCGCAGGAGGGGCTGATGCTGCGAGGGCTGACTGGCAGCGTGCTGGTGCAAACTCGGGATGTCCCGCTGCTATTTAGCGACCCAGCAGGCGAAGCGGTGCGAGTGGTCACCCAGCGTGCGCCTACCCCCCAAGAGATGGAGCAGCTGCTGTTCGCCTGGAAGGTGGTGAAGCACGTCAAGTCCAACGCCATCGTGCTGGCGAGGGACTGGGTCATTGTAGGAGTGGGCGCGGGGCAGATGAACCGCGTGCAGTCGGTGCGCCTGGCAGGAGAGGCGGCTAGCGAGCGAGCGAAAGGCGCGGTGCTGGCATCGGATGCCTTCTTCCCCTTCCCCGACAACGTGGAGGTCGCCGCTATGGCTGGAGTGACCGCCATCATCCAGCCGGGTGGCTCCGTGAAGGACCAGGAGGTCATCGCCGCAGCGGACAGGTTGGGACTAGCGATGGTGTTTACTGGCACGAGGCACTTCCGGCACTGAGATGGACGCGGTTACCCTGCTGAGTGTCGGCGCGGTGTCCATCGTGGCGGGTCTGCTCGGCGCACTGCTGGGATTGGGAGGGGGCATTATCCTGGTGCCCGCGCTGGTGCTGCTGCTCGGAGTACCCGAGAAGACGGCGGTCGCCACGAGTCTGCTGGGCGTCATCGCCACGTCGGTGGTCGCCAGCACGTCGCATCTGCGCTATCGCTACGTGAACATTCCGCTGGCGATTTGGCTGGTAAGTGGCACTGCGCTGGGCGCGCTGCTGGGCAGTCTGCTGTTCCAGTTACTTGCGGCGCGGTGGATTGCGCTGGGCTTTGTCGTGCTGCAGGGGTATGTGGCATGGACCCTAGCGCGACAGCGGACACTCGATACCAGTTCCGAGCTAACGGTAACAGCTCAGAACGACACGAGCGCTTGTTACGTAGACTACGCTACTGGTGAGACCGTGTGTTATACGC
>Ga0272447_1002135_pt1 | contig 11100 bp, 7 predicted proteins | sample YNPCB0133_FD_194589 | JGI IMG/M metagenome (GOLD analysis project Ga0272447, IMG submission 194589) | Hot spring microbial mat communities from Yellowstone National Park, WY, United States - YNP-CB-013-3 | ecosystem: Environmental > Aquatic > Thermal springs > Hot (42-90C) > Sediment | place...
TCGGCGTTGAAGCGAAACGGGTTGTGGCAACGGACTTTGCTCATCTTGACCGCCGATCATGGCGGTCACGATAAAACTCACGGCAGCGCTGACCCTGAAGATGTGCTCATACCTTGGATTGCTGCAGGTGGGTTGGCAGCGAGGAAGGGCGAACTGAAGCGTGAAATCAAAACGATGGACACTGCTGCAACGGCATTGGCTGCTTTGGGAATTAAGGTCCCCGACGATTGGGACGGCAAGCCCGTTTGGGAAGCGCTGCGAAGCGAGGTCAAAACGGCAATGAACGGTAAGCGGTTGGAGATTGTTGCCGAGTGGAAGGGAAGTCACTGCGGCATCGCTGAACCCAAACAGATTGTCATCACCGACCCAAGCGAATGGGCGAAATTGTGGCAGCAAGTCCATCGGAACAAGTTCCCAGCGCCAAATTTGCCACCCGTTGACTTCAACAAGAACATGGTTCTGGCGGTTTTCATGGGACAGAAGCCAACAAGCGGTTACTCCATCCAGATTTCTGAAGTCTCAAAACTCAACGGTGAAGTTGTCGCCAAAGTGAGGGAAACTTCACCGCCCAAAGGTTCAATCGTCCTGCAAGTCATCACCCAGCCCTTCCACATCGTCGTCATCCCGAAAGTTGATGCGAAAGTGAAGTTTGTGATGGAGCAAGCAACGCAAAAGTAAGGTCAAAAGCGATGCCTGCCCTGATGGCGTTCTGAAACCCGCTTTGGGCTCACTGCTTTGGACAAGCACGACGGGAGGGAAAGCACAACGATGAGGTTCATAAAGTTGTGGATTATCTCAGTGCTGTTGAGTGCAAGTTTGGGGCAGGGTGAAGAGGGAGATTGGAACAAGTTGCATGACCGTAAGTTTCAAAATCGGCTGGCTCAACTTGCCTACAATGTCATCGCAGCGACAGTTAAAGGCAAAGAGATTGGTTTGCCTAAAACAACATCCAACACCAACATCCGCATCCGAGCAGGTTGCTTCGTCACGATTGAGACAAAGGAGAGAAATGGGGTTCTGACCTTGCGAGGTTGTAGAGGAACTCTATTCCCCACACAGCGTTCGTTGGTTGACGAACTCACACAAGCATCTATCCATGCTTGCCGTGACGAGCGTTTTCGCCCTTTGAAGCCGAATGATTTGTCCCGACTTGTCATCAACATTACCGTCGTCCAAAAGTTAACTCCGCTGGACAACATTCACGCTTTGAGCCCTGAGCATGGCTTGGTTGTGAAGCGTGGCGAGAAAATCGGTATCGTGTTGCCTTACGAAGGTAGAGACCCTTTGGTTCGTTTGGATTGGGCGAAGCGAAAGGCGGGGCTGAGCGAAAACGAAAACTTTGAAATGTGGTTGATGAAAGCGATAAGGTGGAGTGTCTCTTTTGTTCGCTCCTTGCATTAGATAGGGGTTGTGACAAAAATCTTAGTGGGCGATGGACGACGGAGCGTTGCAAGGAAGTCGTTATGTTGGGAGGTGAATTTTCATGCGTCGGTATGAGTGGCTAACTTTGATTCTCAGCATAGCTTTGCTCTCGTCCTTTTCAAACGGGCAGGGTATATATGCTCCAAACCAAGTACTCCCTTCACCTTCCATCCCAGTTAGACTTTGGTGGGGAGAAGAAAGAACTGCGACCATCAGGGTTTACCGCTTGAAAAATTCCGAAGAAGTGTTGATGGGGCAAAAGGCAGAGCAGGAATTGGTCTGGAGCAAAAACCTTACACGGAAACCGAAAGAATACGAGACAGCCATAAAAGTCCCGCTACTGCAAGTGGGTGCTTACAGGGTGGAGATGACAGCAGGCAAACGGAAGGAGAGTCGCATTGTCAATGTCACACGAATGCTTTCGGTCACCAAGAAATCGCCAAACCAAGTTTTGGTCTTCACCGCAGATGCGCAAACAGGTAAACCCATCGGAGGATGCTCCGTTAAGGTGTTTGGTGAGAAATGGAAAATAATCGCACAGGGCAAAACGAACGGGAATGGATTGGCGTTGATGAAGTGCGGACTTGATCATGCAACTGTCATTGCAACTGCGCCCGATGGGAGCATTGCTACGAATGAAGTTTGGTCAGAGGCGCAAGAGCGCTACACCGTTTACATTTACACCGACCGACCAATTTACCGCCCGAGACAAAAAGTTTACTTCAAAGGCATCGTGCGAAAGTTTGAAGACGGGGATTACCTGACTGTGGCAAACAAGCAAGTTCAGGTTATCGTCCGCAACCCTGAGGGGACTGAGATAGCCAAGTTAACGCTTACGACAAATCGCTTCGGCAGTTTTGCAGGTGAAGTGGATTTACCCGAGACAGCACCGTTGGGGCTATATGGCATTGTCGCAACGATTGACGGTGAGGAGCACTTCGCTCACTTTGAGGTCGCCAAGTATCGCAAGCCTGAGTTTGAAGTCAAGGTCACGACCGATAAACCTTACTACATCAAAGGCGAGGAAATTTGTGTCAGCGTCAAAGCGACCTATTTCTTTGGAGCGCCAGTTGCCGAAGGCAAGGTCTCATACATCGTCAGTGCGTCACCAATTTGGTGGTCTCCCTTCGCTGATGAGTTTGAGGCTTGGTATGAGATGCCCGAATACTATGGTGAGTTCATCATGCGCAACACCACTAAGTTGGGTAAAGACGGCACTGTTAAGTTCACTGTCCCAACTGCCCACAAACGAAGTGCTGACATGCGTTACTTCATCCGTTGTGAGGTGACTGACCAAAGCAACAGGACTGTTTCAGGTGCAGTATCGTGTTCGGTGTTTAGGGCGTCGTTTCAAATTGCGCTGGCAACGGATAGGTTTGCCTATCGTGTCGGTGAAACTGCGAAAGTGCAAATCAAGACAGGGGATGTTGAATGGCGACCAGTTTCAGCGAAGTTGCACTTGGCTCTTGAAATTGAGAGATGGAATAGGAAAGCAAAGCGCTACGAAAGGATAGAGGTTGAGCGGCAACAAGTGACGACCGATGCTAACGGCACGGCAACTGCGACTTTCAAGTTGCAGAAAGCAGGTTACTATCGCATCGCTTGCTGGGGTCAAGATGAAAAAGGTAGGATGACATCTACAGCGGAGTGGATTTGGGTTTGCGCTGAGGGAGACTTTGATTACTCATATCCGACTTTGGAACTCGTCTGCGACAAAAAGGCTTACCGTGTTGGTGAAGTGGCGAAGGTGCTCGTCAATAGCAACCGCAAAGGCGTATGGGCACTCGTTACCGTTGAGGGTGACGATTTACTTAAGGCTTTCGTGATACCGCTTCACCATCAGTCATCCGTTTTTGAACTGCCAATCACCAAGAAAATGCGACCTATAAGTTACTTGCATGTTGGCTATGTGTTTGATGGCAGGTTCATTAGCGCCCACAAAATAATCGCTGTCCCGACCTATGAGAAGTTTTTGCGTGTGGAAGTAACTGCAGAGAAACCTGTCTATCAGCCCCGTGAGAAGGCTCGCTATCGCATAGTCACAAGAGACGCTGAAGGCAAACCTGTCAGCGCCGAGTTGTCTTTTGCATTGGTGGATGAGGCTATCTTCGCAATGAGAGCCGACCTAACACCTGACATCCGAAAATTCTTTTTCGGTTGGCGACCTAACTTGGTTGAGACCAGTTGGGAAAGTGTGATGGTGCAAAGAGACATTCAAAGAGACATTATTGCTGGGAGGGAGATGACATTAGGAGGGCTTATTCCAGCAGGTGCGTTTCAAAAAATCAGCGAAGCGGAAATCCGCCGCCGATTTGAAGACACTGCATTTTGGCATCCATTCATAGTCACAGACGAGAACGGAGAAGCAAGTGTAGAAGTTTCATTGCCTGACAACTTAACGACATGGCGTGCAACTGTTCGGGCAATAACTTTGCAAACTCAAGTTGGAAGCACAATCCAAAGAATTCGGGTCACCAAGCCAATCCTTGTCCGTTTGCAACTCCCACGCTTCTTCACACAACACGATATTGCGAAAATCCTAACAGTTGTCCACAACAACACTGATGAACCACAAAAAAGTGAGCGTTGGGTTGAAAGCGAAAGGTGCAACAGTGTCATCAAGTTATGTGGCGTTGAGAGAAAAGCATACATCGGAGAAGTTAGCAGTAGCGAGCGGAAGGGCTTGGAGCGTCGCCGAAGTTAGCAATTCGCTGATACCTGTCAGTTCGCCATACACTTCCATTTCTTCGGCAGCAGGCAGTTCAACACTCGCAACTCAAGAAGCACCTGAGCAAAAAGCCGTCATCCCGCCACACAGCACCCACACATTCACTTGGTGGGTTTATGTCCCTGAAGTTTCGTTGGGAGGTAGAGCAACCTTCACTGCTGCTGTAGCGTCCGAAAGCGGTTTGACAGACGCAGTGGAGTTATCCGTGCCCGTTAAGCCTTATGGTGTGGAAGTCGTTCAAGCGAAGTCAGGGATTACGGATACAACAGCCACTTTGACATTCCATCTCCCTGAAGATGCAATTCGCTCTGCAAGTTACTTGGAAATTCGCCTATCGCCATCGCTTCTTGGACCGATGCTTGGTAGTTTGGAATACCTTGTCGGCTACCCTTATGGGTGAATTGAGCAAATCATGGGACAGTTCGTCCCAAACATCGTCGTCCTTAACACTTTGAAGAATCTGGGGATGCGAAATGAGAAGTTGGAACAGGAAGTGCCTAAGATGGTGCGGGAATGTTTGGCTCGCATTTACGATGAGCAAAACGATGATGGTGGCTGGGGCTGGTTCAAGGGAGAAGAGACCCACAGGTTCATGACCGCATATGTCGTCTATGGGCTTGCTCTGGCACAGCAGATGGGTTTTGAAGTTGACCGAGAACGCATCCGAAGAGGCATTGAAGCGTTGTGGGGGTTGATTCGTTCGGAGAAGGATTTGGCTTTGAGGGCTTACATGCTGTTTGCTCTCACCGAAGCAAAAGTAGCGTGGGGCAAGTTGGCTGGCTCAGAAGTTGAGATGCGAAAGATTGCGCAAAACATCGTTACGGCTTCTCGCAAATCAATTCTTCCACCGATGGCGCAAGCAGTTCTCACCATCGCCTTATCCCGATTGGGTGAAAAGACTTTAGCGCAGCAAAGCCTTAACGCTTTGGAAAAGCAAGCCCGTTTTGTTAACGGGCATTGTTTTTGGGAAGGGACTTGGAGCAGATTATGTGAAAGCGATGTGGAAGCGACGGCATACGCATTGAAAGCATTGCTAAGCCTTAAACCTAACGACCCGAAAGTCACAGGCGCTGTTTTATGGCTAACACTTAAACGCACAGGCAACTTCTGGTATTCAACCAAGAGCACAACTGCGGCTTTGTTTGCATTGACGGATTACTTTGCCCACTTCCGTGAGCACGAAACCAATTATCTGCTGAAGGTCTTTGCGAATGGTGGTATCGTCCACGAGCAACATGTGACGGTGGAGCATCTCCAACAAAAGGAAACGATTCTGACAGTCCCTGCTTCGGTTGGTGAAAACAAGGTGACCATCCAGAAAATCGGGACTGGTCGGGTTTATTACACTGTGCTCCTTCGCAGTTTCGTAACGAAGGGTATAAGCAAGGCTGAAGGCAACTTGCTGACGGTCCAGCGTCAATACTTCGTTAAAGACAAGAGAGGCAAATGGATACCGTTGGGAGGCAAAGTCCGCATCGAGACAGATGTCGCCGTGCAGTTGACAGTTACAGCAAAACAGGACTTGGAATATGTCATGGTTGAAGACCCATTGCCTTCTGGTTGGGAAGTTGTCCAGTATGAAGTTGGAGTTCCTGCCAGGGTAGAAGGGTTGCCATGCGATTGGTGGACGAAAACTGAAATTCACGATGATAGGCTGGCTCTCTTCATGACAGAAATGCTAAAGGGGACATATCGCTTCAGTTACTTACTGCGACCAGAGATGGAGGGCACCCAAACTGCCCTACCGCCAGTTGTGCAAATCATGTATCGCCCACAATTGCGAGGAAGAGGTGTCGGAGTGAAGTTAACAGTTTGTCAGTGAGAGATGGCAAGGAAATTGGGAGGGTGATTCTCCTTCCGAACCAAACAGGCGGGACAAGGGATATGGGATATGAAAGTTGATGACACGGCAAAAGCAATCCATGCTACGGGCTTTAGTCCGTAGTTGATGATGGAGAAACCTGAGCGCCGATTTTAGTCGGCGAATTTTTGGAGGGCAAGGCTAATTCCGAGCCAAATGAAAGAAGCACAGGGCATAGGTGAGTAGCGATGAGAATGACGAGTTTTTGCGTTGCTTGGTTTTTGTTGCTCGCCCTTTTGAAAAGTTCATTTGCGGTTGAGGATTTAATTGGCAAACAAGCACCTGATTTCGCTTTGCCAGATTTGAGCGGTAAGACAATTCGCCTGTCTCAATTTCGTGGCAAGGTCATTGTTTTAGTGTTTTGGGCGTTCTGGTGCGATACTTGGAAGGGAGCAGTAAAGACCATGAACGATTTGAGGAGAAGCCTTTCGCCCTCTTCGGTGCAAATTTTGTGTGTCGCAGTTGACCCAGTTTGGAAGGAGATTGGGCAAAGGATGAACAGCAGGATTAATGGCTCTTTCCCCATCCTGCTGGACAAAGGAAGCCGAGTTAGGAAGCGCTACAAGGTCAATAAGGTGCCAACGATTTTGCTGCTTGATAAAAATGGATTTGTCCGCATCGGCTTCATTGGTTGCCCCCGCCTTGAAACCTTGAAGGTAGCCGTTCAACAAATTGTAATTGCGCCATAAGTGTGTTCTAAAAGTCCCCTAAATAGTTGATGACGCAACTTTTAAGCGCTGGCTTTAAGTCGGCAAATTTTCTGGAGGGTCGGGCTCCTGCCCGACCGAAAAATTTCGGCACGGCAGGAGCCGTGCCCTCCAATTTTTCGCCGAATGAATTCGGTGCTCGGGAAAAATTCGTCATCAACTTTTTATCGGCATAGCAAAAAACCATCCATGCTACGGACTTCAGTCCATAGTCGGTGATACAGCCAAAGCCGTTCATGTTACGGGTTTTAACCTGTAGTTAGTCACGCAGAACTTGAGCGCCGACTTTAGTCGGCAAAAAACTATGCACGCTTACACGCTTGCACCCATATCGGCTAAAGCCAACGGCGTGGATGTTTAGAACACGCTTGCTGGACATTGACAATTGTAGTGCAGCGGGGGCAAAATCCTTTGCGGTCGTGTCGCTTTCCTGAACGGTGGTGAAGGCAAGTGTTGACGAAGCGACAGAAAAGGTTTTGGGCTCGGTTGAGAAAGACTTTAGGTCTCGCAGTGGTTCAATTGTTTGTGGGCTTCTTCTCTGGGTTCATTTCCTACCTCGCTTTAACCGGAGACTTATTTAAGGCTGTTGGCATAGGACTGGCTATGGCGATTACCGCTCCTCTCTTGGTCGTTGCCTTCCTTGCCGGGTCGCTCCCACTCCTTCGTGCAGAAAAATCTCTCCCAGAAATCGCTTTGGATTTTGGCGACCCTAAGCCTGAAATTCGCCAAAAGGCTTTTACGCAGTTGCTGCGACGAGAGGACGCCGTGCCCATCTTGCTGAAAGTCCTTGATTTGCCCGCACACAAAAACGAGTTGTTGGAATGGAACGGCGAGAAGGCGCATCTTCTGGCTATTGAAGGGTTGGGGAGCCGCAGGGCGAAGGAAGCGGTGCCGAAGTTGATGGAAAAGTTGCAACGAACAAAATTGCGGGAGATGCGGGAGAAAATTTTCTGGGCTCTGGGCGAAATTAGTGACCCGCAAGCAATCCCAGCCTTAATCCCCTTTCTCGGAGAACGGGAAGCCGATAAGGCGCTACGCAAACTTGGTCAAGGCGATTTCGTTGACGCCTTCCACAAAGTGCTTGACTCAAAGGATGAGGATGCCATCAAGAAGTTGCGAGAGTGTGGTTATCGGCGGGAAGTTGCGTCTGCTTTCATCCGTGTGCTTGACTCGCCGTTGGTTGCGGAGTTGCTCAATTTCAGGACGCTGAAAGTGGAAGAAGGCTCTTCTTCCGAAAGCGACCGAGATAGCGGGTTGCTCAAGGTTTGGCAGCAAACTTTGAGACACGCCTTAAGTTCCATCTGGGCATTAGCGCGACTGAGGGCGATAGAGGCGATACCGCTGCTGGAAAGGATTGGGCGAAGGCGATTAGCTTTAGTTCCCAAAGACTCATGGCAAGACGACCCAATTGTCGCTGAGTGCATTCAAGCCATCAAAATCCTCAAGTTCTTTGCAACCTTGCCTCGTCCCGCTTCTTTCATCCCTGAAGACACCTCAACCCTCCCTCGCCCCGCCCCTGCACCCGAAGCGCCTTCAACCGCTAACCTGCCAGCAATCCCCGAAAGCGAACCTAAGGACATTGCCCATTGAAACTGCCATGCTGCAGCACATCGGGTTCGTCTTTCCTTAGCAGTAGCCGAGTTGGAAAGCGGCGAGGTTTTCATTGATGCAACTTTTTCGCCACATCTTTTGCGAAGTAGGTGATGATTAGGTCGGCGCCCGCTCGTTTGATGGCGGTCAGGATTTCCCAGACGATGCGGTCTTCGTCCAGCCAACCCATCTTTGCAGCAGCCTTCACCATCGCATACTCGCCGCTGACATTGTAAGCGGCAATGGGGACATCAAATCGTTCCCTTGCGGCGGCGATTATGTCCAAGTAAGCCAGTGCGGGTTTGACCATAACGATGTCGGCGCCCTCTTCCAAGTCCAAAGCGATTTCCCTGAGCGCTTCTCGCTTGTTGGCGAAATCCATCTGATAGCCCCTTCGGTCACCGAACTGTGGCGCACTTTCCGCCGCTTCTCGGAACGGACCGTAAAAGGCAGAAGCCATCTTGGCAGCGTAACTCATGATGGGCACATGAGCGAAGCCGTTTTCGTCCAACGCTTCCCTGATGGCTTTCACCCGCCCATCCATCATGTCGGATGGAGCAACTATGTCAGCGCCGGCAGCAGCGTGGGATACAGCCGTCCTCGCCAGAATTTCCAGCGTCGCATCGTTGTCAACCTCAAAACCGCCGGGCACTTCCTGAACGATGCCGCAGTGACCGTGCGAAGTGTATTCGCACAAGCAAACATCGGTGATGACAACGAGTTCGGGCACCGCTCGCTTAAACGCTCGGACTGCCCGTTGGATGATGCCGTCTTCGGCGTATGCTTCGCTTCCGAACTCGTCTTTGTGCTCTGGGATGCCGAAAAGCAAAACCGCTGGGATTCCCAATTTCGCCACCTCTTCCGCTTCCTTGACCAATTCATCAACGCTCAGGCGAAAGACGCCGGGCATTGATGGGACTTCCTGCCTTTGCTTTTCGCCCGGCACGACGAACATCGGGTAGATGAAATCGTTGACGGTCAAAGTTGTCTCCCTCACCATCCGCCTCAGCGTCTCCGTCCGCCTCAACCTTCGCATCCGAACAATCGGAAACACAGGCATAAACCTATCACCTCGCTTACATGGGGTTGCAAATTGAGCGTTGTGCTTTCAGGCAGCGAATTTGAACGCTCAACTCACAACCTTGAACCTGTAACTCAGAAAATTCACCGACTAAAGTCGGCGCTCAGGTTCTTCGTCACCGACTACGGGCTAAAGTCCGTAGCATGGTTTGCTTTGGGTTGCGTCATCAACTACGGACTTAAATCCATCTTGCCTTCAAGTGTGCATGCAAGCAAGCGTGACCTTTTCCTACGACTTGCCGAAACTTTCCATTCGCCACTCGCTACTCGCCATTCACTGCTGTTTCGGTCTTGCCATGTCGCTTCAGGAAATCTTCCAATTCAGAGCAAAGTCGCTTAACAACTTCTGGCAATCGTTCTGCCAACGGTTTCATTCGCCCGTAGTCCAGTTTGAAGAAGTAGATGGCTCGGAAAAGGTGCCGAAATTGACGATACTCATCCAAAGCAGCCATCAGTTCCTCAGAAATCACCGGCGTCCTCTTGTCGGTTGGTTTCGCTGCCTGTTCCAGCAACTGCTTGTGCCAATCTGGACCTCTGGGTAAGTCCCCGTCAAAGACGGTAACGATGCGCCGAAGGATTCTTTCAGCAGTTTCGTAGAAGTCATGGAGTGTTTTTGCGGCAACAGTCTTTGCACCTAAGTCCGTTGAAGGGTCTTTGCCAGCGCAATATGATTGCATCGTTTGGAGCAATTCCTCCAACTCCGCCAAATCTTCCAAAACTTCCTTGCACCAATCGCTCATCCGAGTCCTGCCTCCCGAAAGTCGTTTCAAGACGCGTTTGGGTATGTCGCTCAGCGGCACTAAGTGGACAGGGATAGCCCAAGGCGAAACTTCAAACAATGCCGCTTCCACATCCGCTAACTTTGTTTCGTCAATCCCATTAACTGCTAAGTCAATGTCGGAGTAGCGATGCCAAAACGCAGTTTCCCGAACAGAACCGAAAGGGACAACTTTTTTCGCACCGAACTGTTTGCGAAGCACTTCATTTAAGCGAGGCAACAACTGCTGAGCAAACCAAAGCCGTTCAAATTTGGTGGCAGGGAAAATATGCAAGTTCAACGCTTGGTGAAGGGCAATGGCAATGCAAGTCGGTATGGGTCTGAACGCTTTCGGGTTGGGAAAGACGAAGCCAAAAGAGTGAACGCTTTCGGGAAGGGCTTGGTAAGTGACCCAGCCCACGCCACTCACCACTTGCCAATCCTTTTGAGCGAACAGAGCATCTTCGTCTAACTCTTTGGGCATCGGAACGGAAAACTCACGAACAAGGGACAGGGGATCATGGTCGGGGTAAAGGAAAGACGAGCCGTAAAGGGCAGGGATGACCGAAACTCCCAAACAAGGTGCTGCTAAATGGCTGACCAAAACTAAGTTGACTGTTTCTGGCGACGCAGCAAATTTGAGTGGCACTTCGTAAAGGCTTTCCCTAAAACGCAACGAGGGCACTTCCGAATTGCTGTTCCAGCAGAACCTTCCCTTCGCCTGATGGCTTGAGGCACGAATTTCAACACGACATTCGTGACCTGCCAAACGAAAAGCGGCATCAGGAGTAGGCTGTCCCTTCAGCGGTTGGCTCTCAAGCAAAGCAAACTCTTCCGAAACCTGAGCCAGTTTTGAAAGGCAAAAAACTTCAAACGCCAGCAACTCCAGTTCGTTCTCGTTTTGACCGCTGATGTGCTGTTGGACTGCAAACTTTAAGCGTGAGGCGTAAACCTT
>Ga0272447_1002136_pt1 | contig 11091 bp, 9 predicted proteins | sample YNPCB0133_FD_194589 | JGI IMG/M metagenome (GOLD analysis project Ga0272447, IMG submission 194589) | Hot spring microbial mat communities from Yellowstone National Park, WY, United States - YNP-CB-013-3 | ecosystem: Environmental > Aquatic > Thermal springs > Hot (42-90C) > Sediment | place...
TACACCCTTCACAAACTCCATTCGCTGACGGGCATCTTCCCCGTCGGCTACTACCTTGTGCAGCACCTCTTTTTCAACTCCTTCGCCGCGATGGGACCTGAGTATTTCAACGCCATCGTCTATTTCTTCAATCGGATCTTGCCTAAACCGGTGCTGTATGCGATGGAGCTGTTTCTGGTTATTCTGCCGCTGCTTTTTCACGCGCTGTACGGCTTCGTGATTACCTATCACGGCAGGGCGAATATCTATCGCTATCGGTTCAGTGAGAACCTCGCCTACACTCTGCAACGGCTCAGTGGTGTGTACATCTTTTTCTTCCTGGTGTACCATGTCTATTCCACATCGATCAGCCACAAATTGTACGGAACCGACATCTACTATGCGGGCATGCAGGCGCAGCTCCAAAGCCCGCTCATCGTGGCGGTGTACGCGCTGGGCGTGATAGCCAGTTCCTATCATCTGTTTAATGGGGTTTGGAATTTCTGTATCCGCTGGGGTCTTGTGATTGGTGAGCAGGCACAGCGCACGCTGCACCGGTGGTGCATGGCAGGTTTCATCCTGTTGAGCCTGCTGGGGCTGATTGCACTGGCTGGCTTCTTTATGCATGAGCCGGTGCCCTCTCCCACACATTAGGTCGATTTCAGGAGGTGAAACACAGATGGCAAAGCGTCAGGTAGCCGTGGTTGGTGGCGGTCTGGGTGGCTTGATGACCGTCATCAAGTTAGCCGAAGCAGGCGTGCATGTGGACCTCTTCTCGTTGGTGCCGGTGAAGCGGTCGCACTCTGTCTGTGCGCAAGGCGGCATCAACGGTGCGGTGAACACCAAAGGCGAAGGCGATTCGCCATGGATACACTTCGACGACACCGTTTATGGCGGCGACTTCTTGGCGAACCAGCCGCCTGTGCTGCGCATGTGCGAGCGGGCACCAGCGATTATCTATCTCCTGGATCGGATGGGTGTGCCATTCAACCGCACGCCGGAGGGACTGCTCGATTTTCGTCGCTTTGGCGGCACGCGCCACCATCGCACGGCGTTCGCTGGCTCCACCACAGGGCAGCAGCTGCTCTACGCGTTGGACGAGCAGGTACGCCGCTGGGAGGTGGAAGGGCGCGTCACCAAATACGAGGGCTGGGAGTTCATCGGGCTGGTGCTGGACGATGCGGGCATCTGCCGTGGACTGGTCGCGCAAGACCTGCGCACGATGGAAATCCGCGCCTTCCCCGAAGAGGCGGTCGTCATCGCCACAGGCGGTCCCGGCATGCTGTTCAAAAACACCACCAACTCCATCATCTGCACGGGCAGCGCCGCCAGCATTTGCTATCAGCAAGGTGCGTACTATGCCAACGGCGAGTTCATCCAGATTCACCCGACCGCCATTCCGGGCGAGGACAAGTGTCGTCTGATTTCGGAAGGCGTGCGGGGCGAAGGTGGGCGTGTCTGGGTTCCGAAAGACCCCTACGATAAGCGCCACCCACGCGACATCCCCGAAAGTGACCGCTGGTACTTCCTTGAAGAGAAGTACCCCGCCTATGGCAACCTGGTGCCACGCGACATCGCCTCACGCGAAATCTTCGATGTCTGCGTCAATCAACGACGCGGCATCCAAGGCAAAAATCAGGTCTACCTGGACATCACCCACCTCCCACGCGAGCAGGTCGAGCGCAAGCTCTGGGGCATCCTCGAAATCTATCTCAAGTTCGTGGGCGAGGATCCGCGCGAAGTGCCCATGCGCGTCTATCCCGCGCAGCACTACTCGATGGGCGGGCTGTGGGTCGATTACGCCACCAACGGCGAAGGACTGATGGAACCTGTCCACCCGCGCAACCAGATGACCAACATCCCCGGACTGTACGCCGTGGGCGAGGTGGATTATCAATATCATGGGGCGAATCGCTTGGGCGCGAACTCCCTGCTGAGCTGCCTCTTTGCGGGGGAGATTGCAGGTCCCGCCATCGTGGAGTATATCAAAAGTCTGGGGACCTCCGCTTTCGACCTGCCCAGCACCCTGTTCGAGACGGAACAGCGTCGCCATGAGGAGCAGTTCCGCGAGATTGGCAGTCGCAACGGCTCCGAGAACCCCTACACACTCGCCGATGAGATGCGCATCCTGATGGATGAAAATGTGACGGTGGTGCGGGAGAACGCCCGTCTGCAGCAGACCCTCGAACGCCTTAATGAGCTGCGGGAGCGGGTCAAAAAGGTCGCCATCAGCGACCATCTGGGCTGGGCGAATCAAGTGATTCCCTTCGTGCGCACACTGCAGCATCAGTTGGAGCTGTCGATCTGCATCGCGGCGTGTGCATTAGCACGGGACGAGAGCCGCGGCGCCCACTATAAGCCCGAATGCCCTCAGCGTGATGATGAGCGGTTCCTCAAGACCACGCTGGCGAAGTGGACACCCGACAGACCCGACATCACCTATGAGCCAGTGGACACGCATCTAATCAAGCCGCGCCCGCGCCGCTACGACACACCCAAAACGGAGGTCAAAACCGCCGCGCCCGTCGGCGTCAAAAATGGCTGACAAAAAGCCCCATGCCTTTGCCCAGTACAAGGCTTGCCTTTGGCTGGAAGGCTAAAGGCAAGCAGCTTTTCCTCGCCCGAAAATCGCTCTATAGCCCTCTATAGCTCACGCGTTTTTGCCGATAATCAGGGCAGAGATGCATAGGCAAGCCGAAAGCATCGATTCGGGAGGCATAGGTGCATGTATGAGGCATACTGGGGCTTAACGGAGCCGCCGTTCACGCTCACGCCTGACCCGCGCTTCCTCTATATGAGCAAGGAGCATGAGGACGCGCTGGTGATGTTGCACTACACCATCACGCGCAATCGGGGCGCGGGCATGCTGGTGGGCGATATCGGGCTGGGCAAAACCACCCTCAGTCGCAAGCTGCTGGAACTGCTGGACCCGGTGACCTATAAAATCGTGCTGATTGTGAACCCGGTGCTAACCCCTATCCAGCTGCTGCAGGAGATTCTGCACCAGCTTGGCATTCCCCTCAACAGTCGCAACCGGCAGGTGCTGGTGCAGCATCTGTTTGACCACCTGCTGCAGTTATATGAGCATGGGCAGCGCGTGGTGCTGATGGTGGACGAGGCGCACCTCATCCGCTCCCCTGCCACCTTTGAGGAGCTGCGCCTGCTGCTCAATTGCCAGATGAATGACCAATTTCTCATCAGTTTGCTGTTGCTGGGTCAGCTGGAGCTGCGTAAGAAGATGGAGCGTGTGCCAGCGCTCAAGCAGCGACTTGCTGTCCGCCATCAGTTGAAACCGCTGGATCAGCAGGAGACCGCCGCGCTGATTGAGTTCCGCCTGCGCACCGCGGGCTACGCAGGCGAGCGGATACCATTCACACCCGACGCACTCTACGAACTCTATCAATACACAGGCGGCTATCCGCGCCTCATCTGCCAGCTCGCCGATAACGCCCTCATGATTGGGATGGCGGAGCAGGTGAACCAGATCGACGGCTTCCTGATGCACGGCGTCATTATGGACTTCGAGGGCAAGGAGTGGTGAGATGAACCTGGTCGATGCGATTCGGAAGGCGGCGCAGCAAATGCCCGGTGCAAAAGAGGTGGGTCAATCGAACCCCTACGCCACCCCGCCGGCTGCACCCCAGCAGCACGAGACCACAGCAGGTGAGGTGTCGGCTGCCGGTGAGCATGAAACGATTCAAACGGTGCGCTTCGAGGTGCGACTGACCAATCAGCAGTTGTATGATTTGCTGAGCTGGCTGGCACGCACCATTCACCCTGTGATGACGCTGCGTGAGGCTGCCCACTACCTGCGCCTGCGCATCGCCGAGGTGGAAGCCTTAGCCGAGCAGGGCGCTCTTCCGGGCTTCAAGGTGGATGGGCGCTGGCGATTCCTTAAAAATGCCCTCGATGAGTGGTTGCTGCTTCAGAAAGCCACCGAGTTCGACACGCAGAAGGAGGGAAGCCATGCAGCGTAGAAGCGAGACCCTCTTGGCTATCGATGTGGGCAGCACCAGCTGGAAGCTCTGCGTGGGGATGCTGAGCCACCAGGGATTTACCCTGGAGCAGCTGGTGGAGGTGCCGATGGAACCCAATGTGGTGCGGGAGGGGCTGGTGCTGGAGCCGGACACGGCTGCCCGTGCCTTGCGCACAGCGCTGGGTCAGGCGGGCGTGCGCCAGAGGGCGGCGATGGTCGCAGTGGGCGGTCCCCAGGCGATGGCACGCCCCGTGCGCTTGCCCCCGATGAGTCCAGAGGTGCTGCGCAAATCGATCCAGTTCGAAGCGGCACGCTATCTGCCCTCCGCCGCCGAGGAGCATCTCATCGGCTTCGAAATCCTGCAGAGCCACCCGCCTACCCCCGCCACGCCATCCACCCATCAGGCAGAAGGTACTGCCGAGAAGCACACCGAGCACCATCTGGATGTGCTGCTGGTGGCGGTGCCGCGCTCCACAGTGGAGGGCATCATCAGCACAATAGAGCGTGCAGGCGTGGAGGTGGAGATGGTGGAGCTTCAGCCCTTCGCCTGCCTGCGCGCCATCCACGCCTTGTGGCAGGAACGGATGCCACCTGTGTTCGCCATGCTGGATTTGGGCGGGAGCCACACCCAGATTAGCGTGGTGCGGCGCGGCACACTGGCGCTGACCCGCTATATTCCGATTGCGAGCGAAACGCTCTCTGCCGCGCTCAAAGGCTACTTCCACTTCTCAGACGAAGAGGCGAATCAGGTCAAGCGCTCGCTTAATCTGGAGGAGCTGTTGCAGACAGGCGCACCGACCGAGAATCCGCCCCTGCGATTGGTGCAGCCGATTCTGGACGAGTTGATTCGCGAGATTCGTCGCTCGTTGAACTATTATCAATCGCAGGTACAAGCGGGCAAAACTCAGGAGGGGCAGATTGCACAACTGGTGCTGACGGGTGGAGGCGCCCTGATGCAGGGAATAGCCCCCTACTTCGAGCATCGGCTGGGCATTCCAGTGCATTTATTCAACCCATTCGTTGAGGCGGAGGTAGGCGGTGTCTCGCTACGACTCGACTCGCTCCACCCCGAACAGCGCGAGCGAGGTGCCCAATATGCCATTGTGTTGGGGACTGCGCTGGCGCCGTTGGAGCAGCGTCAGCCGTTCCGCCTCGCCCAGCCATCCATCGAGGAGATGCAAGCGGCATAGACCTTCATGTTTGACATGTCAGACTTGTCTGACTGGTCCGACTTGTCTGACATGACCGGAGGTGATAAGATGCCCGTTATCAATCTAATCGAGCAGGAGATTCGGCATCGTCAGCGGCTGCAGCGCCGTATTCGTCTGCTGGGGCTGGTCTGGTTCAGTCTGATTGCGTTAGCTGGCACGGGCTGGGCAACCCTGATTCTCTATGCGGGCACGCTCCAGCTTCAGCGCGCGCGCATGCAGGAGGAGATTATTCGCCTGACCCCTACTATGCGCGCGGTTCAACAGACTCAGCTACAACTGAACTCCCTTCAGCCCCAAATCGGCACGCTTCGAGCTGCCCGCCAAGAGACGGGACGCTGGCGCTCCATCCTACAGCATCTGAGCCAGCACACGCCGCCCTCCTGCTACCTCGTCAGCGTGGAGTTCGGCAAACGCAACGACCCCAAGAAGCCGATGGAGATCGTGATCAAGGGCATCGCCTCCAACCAGCAAGCCGTGGGCGATTTCATGCTGCGCCTTAATCAGCACGCCGACCTCGAAAAGGTGCGACTGGACTATACCCAGGAGCGCAGCCTGACCGACGAGGTTAGCACCGTCGAGTTCCAGATTACCGCCCAAGTCAAGGGCACTGCAGCGCCGCAAAGCGCGGGAGGTGGCACCAGTGGCTCTTAGCCGACGCACTCTGCGATTTGAGCAGTTTGCCAAACTGCTGAGTCTCGGTTCACTTGTGCTGCTCATCCTAAGTGTTGGCAGTATCTATATGCCCTTTAGCATGGTACAGCAGGTTCAGCAGCAGGTGACCGAACAGCGCCAGCAGTTAGAGCAAGCACGCCAAGCCCCCCAGCAACTTCGTATCCTGCAGCAACAGTATGAGACGGTGCAAAGCGAGCTGCGATTCTTGGAACGGGGTGTCTCCGAGGCGACCTACATCCCCACGATGCTCAAACAGATTGAGCAGACGGCACGGCAGCTTCAGTTAGAAATCGTTGCCGTGCGCCCCCAGCAGAACAATCAGCCCACCACACAGGGCAACCAGAACACACGGAACGCCTCCAATCAACAAAGTGGGGAGCAAGCCCCACCGAAAAACGCTTATGAGGAACAGATGATCGAGGTGAGCCTGCGCGGCAAGTTCTGGTCGCTGATGAGCTTCCTGAAGCAGCTGGACGAATTCCCCAAGATTCTGGCGGTGCAGACGCTGAATGCGCAGGCGAAACTCAAACCGCAGCAGGAAGCCGTCAATCCTGACCTCGAAATCCGCTTGACGGTGAAAGCGTTTATCTTCGCTCCCGATTCGGGAAGCTAACTTCCTACCAACCAAACCCAACCATGAACCGTCCGACCTGTTTGCGGCTAAGAGGTCTCATACAGAGGTGGCAAAGATGGAAAAATCTCAAGAGATGAAGACGAATCGGGCGAGTCCGAAGCAATGGGCTGCTGTCGGCATTCTGGGGCTGCTTCTGCTAAGTGTTGGGGTCTGGCAGTGGCGGTCGCTAAGCGGGCGTTCGAACGCACCTCGTCCCCCCGCTCAGCCCGTTCAGACCAGTCAGACGGGTTCGACCGGTTCGGATCGCTCAGACGGTCTGACCCCGATTGACACGGGGTTCGCACCCTTCCCGCCACGCGACCCCTTCAGACCGACTGTGGCGGTCGCGGCGCCAACTCCCAGTCGCGTGGCACAGCCCACTCGCCCGCCCGCGCGTGAAATCAGCGGGACACCCCCTGTGCCGCCTGTCGCTTTGCCTGCACCCGGCGCGAGACTGGAGCTGCACCCTGCTGAAAAGCCTGCGGAACCCCCGTCTATCCCCAATTGGACGCTGGTCGGCATCGTGCAGGGACCGCGCACCCTCGCTATCCTAAAAGATTCAGAGGGCAACCGTCGCTTTGTGCAGCTGGGGGATCAGCTGGAGGAGGGCTGGCGTGTGCGCCGCATCGAGCGCAGCACGCTCACCTTGCAAAAGGGACGCACAACCATCTCCATCCAAGTCGGCACCTCCACCCAAGACACACGAGGAGGGGTACAGCAATGAGGGCAACGAAATCCATCATGAGTGTCGTGACCATCGGCTTCGGACTGGCGCTGCTGCCCGCTTGGAGCCAGCAGATTCGCGCGGTGAATGCGTTCAAGCAAGCAGGTCAGGCAGTCGTGCAGATTCTGGGTGAGCAACTGCCACGCCCTGCCGTCTCGACATGGCAGACGCGCTACCTGGTAATCGATTTTCGGGCACGGTTAGGTGTCCGAGGGCGACAGACACACTTTGGCACACCCGTCACCACCTATCTGCGCTACGGCTGGTTCAGTAGCAGCCCACCCCGCGTGCGGGTGGTCGTTACGATGCGCGGCAAGCAGCCCTATCAGTTGGAAGCCATCGAAGGGGGCTGGCAAGTGCGCATCGGCAACCCCAAAAGCGAAGCCCAAAACCCACCTGAGCCGACAAAGACCTCGCAGGGCATGAACCCAGATGCTGCCGAGCGAACCCCACCGGGCACACGCACCCTCCGCATCGAGTGCTTCACCGAGTCCGACCCACCAGCGGCTCAAGCGGTTAAGCAAGATAAGCCTTCTGCGTCGACAGGCACGCGCGTCGCGCAGAACAAGGGCGCCCCTCTGCCATCGGGTCAGACGGAGCGGACAGGTCGGACCGATGCCCAGCCGAACTCACAGACTATCGCCTCCCTCCCGTCCAGAACTCCTTTCGAAGTGCCCATCTCGCTCGATTTTGTGGGCGCGGAGATAGGCGATGTGCTGAAAGCATTGGCTATCCAGTCGGGCGCCAATATCGTCACGGCGCCCGATGTGAAGGGTAGCATCACCATCAGCCTCAATCGCGTCTCGGTGGAGGAAGCCCTCCATCTCATCACGCGTCTGAGCGGCTACCGCTATGAGCGCATCGGCAATACCTATGTGGTAGGCACCGAGAAGTCGATAGAGACCTTCAAGGGCAGCGGACCCACCAAAGAGGCGCCCCACACGGCGGAGATTATTGCACTTAAGCAGGCGAAAGCCCCCGAGGTCGCCTCCTTCCTGAACGCGCGGTTCCCCACCCTGAAGGTCACGCCCTCCAGCGAGAAGGAGTCGAACTACCTACTAATGGTGGGTGAGGCGTCGGCAGTAGCAGAGGCGAAAGAGGTGGTGGCACGCCTCGAGCAAGCCATCGCCGTCGGCGAAGAGATTATCACCGAGGTCTATCGCGTGCGCTTTGCTGATGCCCAGGATCTAATGCGCATCGTGAACCAGCTGGTGCCCTCCGTCAGTGTGTCGTTGGGTCCGGGGGCGATGCTCCGTCCCGCCTCCTCTGGGGGTAGCTTGGAGGGGAGCAGTCCGACCGCCGGTGAGACGCCCAGCGCCACCGCCCAGCAGATGGGCGCCGCGATGCCCGCAGGCGCTGGCGCCAGCACAAGCATAGGAGAACAACCCCCGAACCTGCTGGTGCTGATGGGCACTCCACGCGAGGTGCAGCGCGCCCTCGACCTGCTGCACAAAGTAGACCTCAAGCAGCCCCAAGTGCTTATCGAAACGCGAGTGATGGACATCTCGGAAGCCAGCCTGCGCGCTCTGGGGCTTTCCTGGAGCCTGTTCCAGTCGAGCCGCATCAACACGCTCGATCGTACCCAGCCGCCCCCCTTCCCCGACAGCACCACCGTCACCCCGAACCAACAGGGGATCCGCTTCAATAAAGGCGGGCGATTGGAGATCGATTTCACCATCGTGAAGCAGCCCATCGATTTCAGCGCGACGCTGGAAGCACTGGCTCAGGACCAGCGCAACCGCCTGCTGGCAAACCCGCGCATCGCCACCCTCGACGGACGCTCCGCCCGAATCTTTATCGGCGACGAGATTAATTATGTCAAGCTCATTCAGCAGACTCCACAGGGCGCTAATGTGCAGACCGATTCAGTGCAGGCGGGCATCATCCTGCAGGTGTTGCCGCGCGTACACGAAGACCAATCTATCACCCTCCAGATTAAGCCCGAGGTCAGCGTCATCACGGGCTTTCTGAATGTGCCCGGAGGCGGCTCGCTCCCCCAGCTCGCCCGACGCAACGCCGAGACCACCATCCGCCTCAACAACGGTGAAACGCTTATTATCGGGGGGCTGATCCGCGAAAGCGACATCAAGACCATCCAGAAAGTGCCCCTATTGGGCGACCTGCCCTTCTTCGGCTACCTCTTCCGCAAGACTAACACCCAACGCGACCGCTCCGAAATCGTCATCATGCTCACGGTGCGTGTGCTGGAATGAATCTGGGTGAACTGTTTGTGCAGGCAGGTCTGGTCAGCCATGAGCAGCTTCGGGATGCCCTCCAGAAGCAACAGGAGGGTATCCCGCTGCCGCTTGACCGCCTGCTGGTTCAACTCGGCTATATCACCGAGAAGGATCGGATACGCATTCTGGGGCAGCACTGGGGTATCCATTTTGTTGACCTGGTGGAGACCCCGCCCGACGCCACGCTGACCCACCTCATCCCCGCCGATATGGCGAAGCGCTATCGCGCCATCCCCGTCGCCCAGCAGAACGGCAAGCTTATCGTCGCCTTAGCCGACCCACTCGATATCTTCGCCATCGACGAAATCCGCCAGCACACCCGCCTCGAAATCGAAGCGGTCATCGCCACCGAGGATGACATTCAGAACGCCCTCCGCACCCTCTATCGCACCAGCGCCGCCGTCACCGAAGCGGTGCAGGAACTGATGCGCGATATGGGCGGTTCGTCCGACCTATCCGAGCTGTCCGACGAAGAGGACCTCAGCGCCGAGGAGCTGCGTGAAATCGCCGAAGATGCCCCCGTGGTGCGCCTCGCCAACATGATTATTACCCAAGCCATTAATGACGGCGCCAGCGACATCCATATCGAGCCGGCACGCGACTGTATCAAGGTGCGCTACCGCATCGACGGGGTGATGATCGACTCCCTCGTGCTGCCCAAGCGCATCCAAGCCTCGCTCACCTCCCGCTTCAAAATCATGGCGGATATGGACATCGCCGAGAAGCGGGTGCCCCAAGACAACCGCATCAGCGCAACCATCGATGGACGCGAATATGATTTCCGCGTCTCAACGCTGCCCTGCATCTATGGTGAGAAGATTGTGATGCGCGTGCTGGACAAATCGAGCGTGCGTGTGGGGTTAGACAAGCTCGGCTTTCTGCCCGATACGCTCGCCCTCTTGGAAGAGGTCATTAGTCGCTCCTACGGCATTATCTTGGTGACAGGACCAACAGGCTCCGGCAAGTCGACCACGCTCTACTCGATTCTGTCGCGCCTCAACACGGGGCTGGTCAATATCATCACGGCGGAAGACCCCGTGGAGTATGAGCTACAGGGCATCAATCAGGTGCAGGTGAACCCCAAGGCGGGGCTGACCTTCGCCACGGCGCTGCGCGCGATGCTGCGTCAAGACCCGGACATTATCATGGTGGGCGAGATGCGCGATACCGAGACCGCTACAATCGCCATCGAAGCCGCGCTCACGGGGCATCTGGTGCTTTCCACCTTGCACACCAACGACGCCTCCAGCGCGCCCCCACGCCTCATCGAGATGGAGGTGGAGCCATTTATGATTGCCTCCTCGCTGATTGCGGTGCTGGCGCAGCGACTGGTGCGCACGCTCTGCCCGCGCTGCAGGCAACCCTATCGCCCTACCGAGTCGGATTTCCTCCGCTACGGCTTCACCCCACCTGAAAACTTGCACACACTGGAGATTTATCGTGCCCAAGGCTGCGACTACTGCAAAAACACCGGCTACAAGGGGCGCACGGGCATTCACGAACTGCTGGTCATCAACGACGCCATTCGGGAACTGATTCTTCAGCATGCCGCTGCCTATGCGATTCAGAAGGTTGCCGTCGAGCATGGGCTGCGCCTGCTCAAGGAGGACGCCTTGCAGAAGGTGCTGTTGGGACGCACCAGCATCGAGGAGGTTGTGCGCGTGATTTACAGCGGCTAA
>Ga0272447_1002140_pt1 | contig 11069 bp, 12 predicted proteins | sample YNPCB0133_FD_194589 | JGI IMG/M metagenome (GOLD analysis project Ga0272447, IMG submission 194589) | Hot spring microbial mat communities from Yellowstone National Park, WY, United States - YNP-CB-013-3 | ecosystem: Environmental > Aquatic > Thermal springs > Hot (42-90C) > Sediment | place...
TGGACCCCAGAAGGACTCCCACTAGCCGTCCAACTGATTGGTCCTCCCGTCAGCGAGGAGGCTTTACTGTCCACAGCTAATCAGTTGATCCACGATATTCCCTGTTCTCCACCTACACCACCCTTGTGATCGAAACGAAATATCGCGGGTGCCTCCACACCTGAAAACGTCGTTATAATGGGAGCGTCACCGGGAGCATTCCCACGTGCTGCGAGCACGACGCTCCCTAACATCGTTCCCTCAATAATGAGGTCAACGGCTCCCGAATGCAACCTCCTATCAGGATCGAGGCATGATGTTTTCTGAATACCTGGATATACTGTATGAAGACAATCACTGCCTGGTACTTAACAAACCCGCAGGCTGGCCCACCACGCACTATCAGGGAAGGGAAGAAACGGTGGATCGGCTCGTCAAGAGCTATCTCAAGGAGAAGTACCGCAAGCCAGGCAATGTATTCCTGGGTGTCGTCCATCGGTTGGATAAACCGGTCAGTGGTGCTTTGCTGTTTGCACGCACCAGCAAGGCTGCAGTCCGTTTGTGCGAACAATTCCGTTTGGGTGCGGTGGAAAAAGTTTATTGGGCTGTCATTGAGGAACTCCGCCAGCCTCATAACGCTTTGGCCTCACCGTGGTTTCAACACGACAGCGGTACCCTACAGGATTGGTTGATCAAGGAGGAATCCGATCGAAAGGTGATCGTCACCCGCGCGGGTCATCCCAGAGCACAACTGGCTCGGTTGGTGTTTCAAGTCAAAGCACGACATAAGAGCCTGATTCTTCTGGAGTTACGCCCGCATACCGGGCGTAAGCATCAACTCCGTGTGCAGTTAGCCTCTCGCGGCTATCCTATTTACGGAGACAACAAATATGGCAGTCCCCATCGCTTAGGTCACGCCATTGCTTTGCACGCCCGAAGCCTGACCTTTCTTCACCCGATCACTCAGGAACCACTGACAGTTACCGCCCCCCTGCCCCGCTACTGGCTAGGACGCTTTGCTTACCTTTTGCAATCCACCGCGAGTTGACGCATCTCAATATCTGGTAGCTGACTCGATGAGAGATTTTCAACCCGGTCATTCCTCATCGGATGGCATAGGTTGACTCTGGTTGTGAACCCCCCACGTGAAGTGTACCAAGAGCGATATCATGAACGACGACTTGTCCCCAAAGACGCAGACGTTGTTGAAACTCCTCCGGGATATTGTCCAGATTGATCCAGGTCGGCGGGGTCTCAACGGTAATCCGTACTGGAATCTATTCACTGCAACTGCCGATGACTTCGTACGGGCCTGCCAGAGTATTGCGGATCACCCGAACCCACGCCTGGCCATCGTCACCGGCTTTTTCATCCCTACAGCTCACCCCCCAGCTCACGAAACGGATGGTCCCCTCGGTGCTCTCTTTCTACTGCGTGCCTGCGAGTCGATGGGGATCTCCTCTGTGATCGTTACCGATCCCGAAGGTGGAGACGCAGTGCACGCTGGATTGCATCGGTGTGCTATCCCCTTTGACAGATACCGTGAACTACCCCGGCTTTATGGGGAGAATTGGTACACAACTCCGTCCCACCTGTTAGGATTTTCCCCAACCCATTACGTATTCATCGAGCGAGCTGGACCTAATGCCAATGGTCGCTGTCTGACTATGAGGGGCATGGATATCACAGAGCGGATGTGGCCAGTGCATCGCTGGATCCAAAAAACAGTTGATGATATAACGCAAGGGCAGAGCGTTGTCACAATCGGCATCGGTGATGGCGGAAACGAGATTGGTATGGGCAAGATCGACCCCAAACTTGTGGCCAGCAGTATCCCCAAGGGAGCAGAAATTCATTGCTGCGTGGCCACCGACTACTTGATTGTCGCGGGAGTAAGTAATTGGGGAAGCTACGCATTGGCCGCGGGCTTGTTTCTTCTTCGGGGCCAACGTCCCCCTGTTATGTTGTTCGACCCGCAACAGGAATATCATCTCCTGGAAATACTGGTCCGTGAAGGGGGGTTGGTGGACGGCGTCACAGGTCAGAGATCAGTGAGTGTGGATGGTTTAGCTTGGGGGGAGTATATCCAACCGCTCGTCCGGATCCGAGAGGTAATGCGATGGTGACGTCCTACGACCACCTAAGAGCTACGGGTGCAGCAGTCCGGCTCGCATGTCGCCGTGGAGAACTCAGTGGTCCAACCAGTGGTTTAGCCCTGGGATATGTACAAGCCAATCTGGTCATTCTGCCCAAAGATTGGGCCTTCGACTTTCTGCTTTTTTGCCAGCGTAATCCACGGCCCTGTCCAATCCTGGAGGTCACCGACCCCGGTGATCCTGAAGCCCGTCAGGTGGCACCCGGCAGTGATCTCCGTACCGATCTGCCGGCCTATCGCATCTGGGAGAAAGGAGAATGTATTGCGGAAGTCCAGGATATTTCCGCCTTTTGGAGGGATGATTTGGTGGCCTTTCTACTAGGTTGCTCCTTCACCTTCGAAGCGGCATTACTGCAAGCGGGGCTGCGTATTCGACACATCGAACTTGGACGCAATGTGCCCATGTTTCGCACCCAAATCCTATGTCATCCGGCGGGACGCTTCAGCGGCCCCTTAGTAGTTTCGATGCGGCCCTTTCCTCTCCAACAAGTCGTTCGGGTCATTCAGATCACCAGGCGTTATCCACGCGCTCATGGTGCACCGGTTCATCTCGGAAACCCCGCTGAGATTGGCATTACCGACATTCACCACCCCGATTATGGTGACCCTGTCCCGATCGAGCCAAACGAAGTTCCGCTGTTCTGGGCCTGTGGTGTTACTCCTCAGGCGGCTTTGTCACAAGCTTGTCCACCGTTTGCTATCACTCACAAACCGGGGCATATGTTTGTGACCGACCTTCTCGATAGTCAGCTCGACGAATGCTAGCATAGCAAGGTGGAAACCAGAGTCAACGAAATCGATCTCAGGAGGAAAGCCGTTCCATTCCAGCCACGAAACTGGCATTCCAGCCATATGCCACCTTCCTTCCCCACTATGAAACAGCGTGTTCTTGTCTCGTGGAGTAGCGGCAAAGATTCCGCCTGGATGCTCCATGTCCTGCGACTACGGGATGATGTGGAAGTTGTGGGTTTACTGACCACAATCAATGAAACATTTGGTCGAGTGGCCATGCATGGCGTCAGACGGGAAATATTACAGGCCCAGGCGCTTGCCGTCGGTTTGCCTCTTTGGGAAGTCCCTCTACCTTGGCCGTGTACCAATGCCGATTACGAGCTACGCATGCACCGGTGGCTGATGAAGGCGAAGCAGGCCGGAATTACAGCGGTCGCGTTTGGTGATCTCTTCTTAGAAGATGTGCGAGCCTACCGGGAGCAACAATTGGCATCAACGGGTATCATCCCGCTGTTCCCCCTGTGGGGAAAACCCCAGGACACGGCAACCCTAGCGGAAACTATGCTGTCGGCTGGACTGCGAGCGGTTGTGGTTTGTGTTGACCCCCGAAAACTGTCCCCACCGCAACGCTGGGCTGGCCGATGGTATTCCCAGCAATTTCTTCAGGAATTACCGCATGATGTGGATCCCTGCGGTGAACGAGGGGAGTTTCATACCTTATGCGTATCTGGACCGATGTTCCGCTATGGCTTGACCATCACTCTTGGTGCGATGGTCGAGCGAGATGGCTTTTATTTTGTCGATACTCAATTGGCGACGGAGCCAAAAAATGCAGAGGGACATCGCTAAAGAAAATGGATCGTGCTTATGGAGGAAAGAGGCCGGATTGTGCTTTTTACTGCGGTATTGTTACCGAGGTAGGGTGGATCGTACTGTGAACTCAAGTGAGTATGAAGGTAGAGCGGCGGGTTGAGGTCGTGGAAAATCAAGGAACCCCGACTGTGGGCCAAGTCGGGGTTCAGTTTGGGTTATAAGGTGCCGGCGATGACCTACTCTCGCCCTGGACGGACTACCATCGGCCCCTAAGCGTTTCACGGCCGTGTTCGGAATGGGAACGGGTGTTTCCGCTAGGGTATGGTCACCGGCATAGTCTCGGTGTTTAGTGTAGGGGGAGTTGGTTAGGTGTAGGTTTATGGTTTATCTGGTAGGGGAAGGACACGAGGGAGCGAGCAATGCGGCCAAGCGATCGGCTGTTAGTACCGGTTAGCTGAGTGCATTGCTGCACTTACACGTCCGGCCTATCGACCTGGTCGTCTTCCAGGAGCCTTCGCCTTTCGGCAGGAAACCTGATCTTGGGGGAGGTTTCACGCTTATATGCTTTCAGCGTTTATCCCGTCCACACGTGGCTACCCAGCGGTGCCGCTAGCGCGACAACTGGCACACCAGAGGTGTGTCCCTCCCAGTCCTCTCGTACTAGGGAGAAAGCCCCTCAAGTTTCCTCCGCCCACAGCAGATAGGGACCGACCTGTCTCACGACGGTCTAAACCCAGCTCACGTACCGCTTTCATCGGCGAACAGCCGAACCCTTGGGAGCTTCTCCACCCCCAGGATGCGATGAGCCGACATCGAGGTGCCAAACCTCCTCGCCGCTATGGACGCTCAGAGGAGATAAGCCTGTTATCCCCGGAGTACCTTTTATCTGTTGAGCGATGGCCCTTCCATACGGAACCACCGGATCACTATGCCCGACTTTCGTCTCTGCTTGTCCCATCGGACTCGCAGTCAAGCACCCTTCTACCATTGCGCTCACTGCCCGATTGCCAACCGGGCTGAGGGTACCTTTGGACTCCTCCGTTACCTTTTAGGAGGAGATCGCCCCAATCAAACTGCCCACTTAGCACTGTCCTTGAGGCTGCACACCTCAAGTTAGAATTCAAGCACAGCAAGAGTGGTGTTTCATCGGTGGCTCCCCGGGACCCGAAAGTCCCGGTTCGTAGCCTCCCACTTACTCTACGCATGCTGGGCCTAAACCCAATACCAAGCTGCAGTAAAGGTTCACGGGGTCTTTCCGTCTAGCTGCGGGTATGTCGCATCTTCACGACAACTACAATTTCACCGAGTCGCTCGTGGAGACAGTGCTCCAGTCGTTACGCCATTCATGCAGGTCGGAACTTACCCGACAAGGAATTTCGCTACCTTAGGACCGTCATAGTTACGGCCGCCGTTTACTGGAGCTTCGGTCGCGAGCTTCGCCTTGCGGCTAACCCGCTTCCTTAACTTACCAGCACCGGGCAGGCGTCAGTCTGTATACAGCGGCTTACGCCTTGGCACAGACCTGTGTTTTTAGTAAACAGTCGCCAGAGCCCTTTCACTGCGGCCCCACCGGAGTGGGGCACCCCTTCTCCCGAAGTTACGGGGTCAACTTGCAGAGTTCCTTCACGAGCGTTCTCTCGAGCGCCTGAGAATATTCATCCCGCCTACCTGTGTCGGTTTGTGGTACGGTTTCTCGCGCGGTTTTCTTGGCTGACCGCGGGCGGATATCGGGATCATAAACGCCCTGAGGCCATCTGTTCGGCCTGCACCACCGTAGGTCAGCGTCCCATACTGCGCGAGGAGCGCAGGAATATTAACCTGCTCCCCATCCCCTACGCCTTTCGGCCTCGGGTTAGGCACCGGCTAACCCTGGGCGGATGTACCTTCCCCAGGAAACCTTAGGCTTTCGGCGAACGGGATTCTCACCCGTTTTATCGTCTACTCATTCCGGCATATTCACTTGCATGCGCTCCACGGCTCGTTGTCCGTACCGCTTCGCCGCACATGCAACGCTCTCCTACCGCAGTCGTACGACTGCCCACCGCTTCGGCGACGTGCTTAGTCCCGTTCATTATCGGCGCAGGATCCCTCGACCAGTCCGCTATTACGCGTTGTTTAAATGGTGGCTGCTTCTAAGCCAACATCCTGGCTGTCTCAGGGATCCAACTTCCTTTCGCACTGAGCACGTCTTGGGGGCCTTAGCGGGTGATCTGGGTTGTTCCCCTCTCGACGATGAAGCTTATCCCCCACCGTCTAACTGCCCGGACTTGGTACCGTGGTATTCGGAGTTTGGCTCCGACAGGTAGCCGGGTAGGCCCCCGTTCGGAATCAGTCGCTCTACCCCCACGGCCAACTATCCGGACGCTAACCCTAAAGTTATTTCGGAGAGAACGAGCTATCTCCACGTTTGGTTAGACTTTCACTCCTCCACACAGCTCATCCCCTAGTTTTTCAACACTAGTGGGTTCGGCCCTCCATGAGGTGTTACCCCCACTTCAGCCTGGCCATGTGTAGGTCACGTGGTTTCGCGTCTACCGCACCCAACTTTACGCCCTTGTCAGACTCGCTTTCGCTACGGCTACGGGCCAGAGGCCCTTAACCTTGCTGGATACGGTAAGTCGCCGGATCATTATGCAAAAGGCACGCCGTCAGGCAATTCCCCTTACGGGGCATAGCCCTCCGACCGCTTGTAGGCATGTGGTTTCAGGTTCACTATCCTCCCCTTGCGGGGTTCTTCCCATCTTTCGCTCACGCTACTGGTTCGCTATCGGTCGCCAGAGAGTACTTAGCCTTGGGAGATGGTCCTCCCGGATTCAGACCCACTTCCACGTGATGGGTCCTACTCAGGATCCCGCTCGGCCCGCATCCCTGTCGCGTACGGGACTTTCACCCTCTCTGGTCGGACATTCCAGACCGTTCTGCTAGGGACTTGGGTCCTAAATGCGGTCCTACAACCCCACGGGGTTGCCCCCGTGGTTTGGGCTGGTCCGCTTTCGCTCGCCGCTACTTACGGAGTCGAGGTTTCTTTCTTTTCCTCCAGGTACTGAGATGTTTCAGTTCCCTGGGTTTGCTCGGGGATCCCGGGATCAACGCTCGTTGACAGCTCCCCCGGGCTTATCGCAGTCTTCCACGCCCTTTCGCCTTCTGGCGCCGAGACATCCCCCACACGCCCTTACTAGCTTGGCCGCATCGCTCATTCCCTCGTAGGGACACTTCGCCCTGCCGAGAGAGATGCGTGCGACCGAACCTCTGCTTGGGAAGAATAGCCAGAGGTTTCTCGCTCGCTTCTCAGGCTCGTGTCGTGCAGCAAACCGTCTCGGTCCTGGAGTGGCGTTTTTATGGTTGCACTTCCAGAAACCTTCCGGTTGCTTGGATGCTCTTCTGCCCTACCAGATTTTCAAACAACTACCCCTACAGTTTCACCGCTGTCGGGTCCCACTTTTGGGATTGATTAGTTTATCCCGGCGGCTTGCTGCTGTCCACACTTTTTTTGAACTTTTTACGCCGCCGGTGTGGAAATCTTAGGCACTCGAATTTCGAGTGTCAAGGAGGTGTACCCATTTTTTTCTCCGAACCCTCACAACGCCCTCTCAGTCGGTAGCTGTATCCCGGCGAGTAGTCGGCAGTTGTATCGCGAAGAGAAGAGGGCAGAGGGGTATCCCCCGATTTTCTTGGGGTGCAGATGCACAGTAAATTCGAAGGTCTTGCTAGATTTGGAGGGCAATTGTGCTGTAAATCCCCTCGCTCTGGACCGAGGGTCGGTCACGATGGCTGGTCCGAGACTTCGGAATCGCCGCCGGACACCCCAGAACATCTTGGTACACTCGGGCAGGGCTGTTCGTTGTTTCCAACTGGAAAAACCTGCACGAAAATGATTACGCCGACATGAAGTTATCCATGTTCCAACACCAAACAGCCCTGGAGAAGAGGATTGTGTCCACCGCCGATCTTACTAAGCAACTTGAGATATCTCTGTAACCGTTCCTCTATTCCAAGCGGAAAAAACAGCTGGGGATAGATTTCAGCAGGTTCGACAACACTGACTATCCCTCAATCCCTCCGCCGTGACCAACCATCGGACACCTACACCGGGAAACTATTAGTGCTCTGTCAATCATCATAATAATGAGGCTATCCTTATAAGAGCGAGACATTCCTTCGGGAGGGCCGGTGTGGACTAACGACGCGGAACCGATAATTCGTGGGGGGTAACTGGCACTTCATCACGGCGAATGCTCGCTCCAAAACGGAAGCGTTGGGATCCAAAAATTCACGATGGACAGAGCACCAGGTATCTAGATATTCGGGTAAACAGCTGAGCACTTACACATGCTTATTCCAAGTTGAGAGATTACCTTGAAGTTCTAACCCCCCAGCCAGCACTAAGCTTGGCCAACACTAAGCCCAAACCCCGTTGCCAAACCCAGCGAGGAGGAAGTACGCGAAGTTTTCCGCGGGTCTGAATACAGCGCTTCGCTGCTTGGACCCCAATTGATTTTTACAAAATCGAGCATTTTCTGCTTGATTTCATTCCTCTCAAAGGTTAAACTATGAAGTATCAATCGCCTCATGACATGAGATTATAAGGATGGTTAGAATTTGGCGTAGCTTACTGTTAGCTGTTGGGTCGATCCTCGTGGTCAGTTGCGGTGGGGACAACTTGATTCCTGTCGAAGGAACCGTATCCTTCGACGGTAAAAACCTCCCACACGGCAGCATTGCTTTTCATCCGGACACCAGCAAGGGGAACAAAGCGACCCAAGCAGCCGGTGGCGAAATCTCCGATGGCCAGTTCCGCCTCAAAACTTTGGACCGCTACGGCGCCCCACCCGGTTGGTACAAAGTCACGCTTATCTCCACCTCTCCCCCCGACCCAGAGAAATACGAAGTCCCCAAGTCGCTCATCCCCGAAAAATACACCCAGGTGGACACCCCTCCACTTACCATTGAGATAAAACCTGGAGGCACCTACACCATCGAGCTGAAACGAAATTAAAAAAATAAGAAAGCTTGCGAGAGGACGAAAAAGGGCTCATAGTGGGAATGGTAGACCTTTTCGTTATTCGGCGGGCGCTCTTGTCTTGTTACCTCTTTTTCTACTCCGCAGGTTCACCTATGTTACGCTTCCATCCATGCGGAGTGCTGCGACATTCCGGCTCAAGTTTGCAAGCCTTCACGCTCATCGAGTTGCCGGTCGTCATTGCCATCATTGCGGTTCTGATTGGGTTGGTCTTGCCAGCGGTGCAAAAAGTGCGCGAGGCTGCCGCTCGTATCAAGTGTCAAAATAATCTCAAGCAACTAGCCCTGGCTGTCCACAATTACCACGACCAATTTCAAAGACTCCCCAGAAATGCAGGACCCTTGTGCCCCGGTGCTCCTTCTACACCTCAATGCTGGAGTTGGATCGCCAAGCTACTTCCTTTTATCGATCAAGGGAACCTTTACAACGTGGGCAATCTTCAAAATGAACCGGCTTTTGCCGGTTGTCCCCCCGGCGTAGTGTCTGCGATCATCCCCCTTCTACTTTGCCCCTCGGATTCTGATTCCAGGAGACCCCTGGATGATCGTGCTGATTTTGGCGGCGCTATGGCGTTGGGTCCTACCAACTACAAAGGCGTAGCTGGGCAGAATTGGGCCTGGGGAGATCCTCGTTGGAATCCCGTGTTTAGTAATCCGGGTGGTCCCTACACTTCACCTACATCGGATGGTCTAGAAAGTGGCGATGGCATTTTCTTTCGCCGAGACGGTGTCAGGTTCCCATATCTAGACTTTAGCGGTGTCACGGATGGTCTGAGCAACACCTTTATGATCGGCGAAGACCTTCCTACCCGTAACCTCTGGTGTTCATGGCCTTGGTTCAATCACGCCACCGGCACCTGTGCCATCTACCCCAATAGCCACAAAATGGGCTTTGGGCCTGGTGATTGGGCCAATGTTTACTCTTTCCGCAGCAACCACCCGATGGGTCTTCAATTTGCTATGGCAGATGGCTCGGTGCATTTTGTGAGGGAGAACATAAATCCTGCCATTTATCGTGCGTTGGCTAGCCGAGCGGGCGGTGAACCGGTCACCATCGCCGATGCCAACTTAAGCCTGAAGTGGTCATACCACGATCTGCCATTTGCTGAACGAGCATGGACGGGGACGCCTCTGAAAATGGTGAGCCCCGTCCATCCTTTTTTAGCAACCCGAGCGACAGGCTATGGAAGTTGAGAAACCACGAAGTCCCAAAAAGCCAGGAGGGCATACATGCTGAACCGGCGGGATGCGATGGTACAGCTGGGACAAGTGGGATTGGGAGTGGTCACGCTACCGGGATCAGGGTTTTGCAAGCCGAAACGGTTGCAGGGCAACACTCACGCGACCGACCATCGGCCGGAAGGTAAAGCCCAGTCCTGCATCGTTATTTTCCTCCGGGGTGGTTCGCCGCACCAGGACATAGGGGACCTCAAGCCGGAGGCACCGGAGGGTATCCGCAGCCTGTTCCGTCCCATCCGCACAGTCGTACCCAGGATCCCCGGGACGGTGTTCACTCGGGAAGAGTGTTGTGACCGCAGAACCGACCGGGACAAGTTGGACTCCAGATCAGGTAATCTGGAACATCGCGGCTGCAAGAGGAAACTTCAGTATGCGGATCCCCTAGGTACTCGACACGGATCTATTCTCAGGGAACAGGTGAGACGTGATAACAAGAATTGACCAACAGTTGTGCCAGCACACCACTTCCCGCGAGAAGCGTGATGAGGGTCCAAACCACCAGTCGCTCCCGCCAGGTAATGGCTAGGGATACATTAGAAACGTGGCGAGCACCTGTAAATAAGGAGAAGTAAGCCCTCAGTATAGCAATACCGTTGAGAGCAGTGGCCAACACCAGTCCCACACCGATGAAGATATTACTGGCAACCGCTCCTTCAATGAGCAGATCGGCAGCTACAAAACCAAGTGCTCCTGGAAACCCGACACTAGCTAGTCCTGTGACCAGAAAGCAGACAGCCAGCAAGGGACAATGTTCGTAAAGGCCGTGATAGCGGTCAAGGGACAACCGCCCCACACGTGCTTCCAGGGCTCGCAGCGTCAGACCCAGGCCGCCCAACGACAATGTGACGTTCCACCACAGGAGCAAAGAAGCTGTCAAGGTAGTCGGGGTGTGTAACTCGATACCCAGAAGCACTGAGGCAACGTGGCTTAGAAACAGGAAGGCGAAGAACCGACGGGGGTCCTGCTGGATTGTGGCCATGGCCGCTGCGTAAATTGTGGTGATCAGAGAAAACGCACCCAGTGACTGGAGGACCCAAGTGGGGGCCACAGGCAAGACCAGACGCCAGGCAGCATAGACACCGGTCCAGGAATAACCCCCGCGTACGCTGGCGTCGTCCGATGATACACACCG
>Ga0272447_1002143_pt1 | contig 11054 bp, 7 predicted proteins | sample YNPCB0133_FD_194589 | JGI IMG/M metagenome (GOLD analysis project Ga0272447, IMG submission 194589) | Hot spring microbial mat communities from Yellowstone National Park, WY, United States - YNP-CB-013-3 | ecosystem: Environmental > Aquatic > Thermal springs > Hot (42-90C) > Sediment | place...
CCGTAGCCGTGCGGCTCATCCGCGAGGAAGGATTGGAGCGCAGCCAAGTGATGGAGACCCTTTTCTGGCTGACTGATGTGTACGGTCCACGCTTAACAGGCTCCCCACAGCTTGACAGTGCTATGACTTGGGCAGCGCGCCAACTGCAGAACTGGGGCATAGCCAATGTACGCCGTGAACGCTGGGGGCCTTTTGGCCGGGGCTGGGCACTCCAGCACTTCCGAATGGAAGTAACCGCACCGGTACGGTTTCCTTTGCTGGCTTATCCCAAAGCCTGGTCGCCTGGTATCGATGGCCCGGTTACAGCTGAGGTGGTACGCTTTGATGCTGAAGACACGACAGCTTTTGCCGCTTATCGGGGCAAACTCCAAGGTAAAATTGTGCTCCTTGAACCCAAGCGCGAACTTAAAGAGCCTTTTGAACCGCTGGCCCGACGCCGTGATGCAGAAGATCTGCTCGCGCTGGCTAACGCCCCCGCATCGGAAAGCAGCACGCGCCGCTACAGCTCCGAAGCCTTACGTCAAATAGAGCTTGCGCAGCAGCGCCTGCAGTTTCTCTATCAAGAGCGCCCTTTGGCTATTCTTGACCGAAGCTATCGGGGTGACTATGGGACCGTATTTGTAGATGGGGCAGATCTACCAACTCCCCCCGGCACCCCTTGGTATGCTCAAGCAGGTCCTTGGGAAGCAGGCGTACAGGTTATTCCCCAATTCACGGTAGCCGTAGAGCACTACAACCGCATCTACCGACTATTAGAACGGGGCTTTCGTGTCGAAATCACCGTGGATCTCAAGGTATCGTTTTACGACAACGATCCCTACGAGTACAACCTGATTGCCGAACTCCCTGGCACTGATCCCCAGATCGGAGATGAGCTCGTGATGTTAGGAGCTCATTTCGACTCCTGGCACACTGGTACGGGCGCTACCGACAATGCTGCCGGATCGGCTGTCATGATGGAAGCCCTGCGCATCCTCAAGACGGTATACGACCAGCTAGGCCGTGGACCGCGCCGCACCATCCGATTAGCCCTTTGGACCGGCGAAGAGCAAGGGTTGTTGGGATCCCGCGCCTATGTCCATCAGCATTTTGCTGAACTGGGCCCTTGGGGAACTTCGCCTCGACGACTGAAGCCCGCACACGAGAAATTCTCTGTCTACTTTAATCTCGATAATGGAGCGGGCAAAATCCGTGGCATCTATGCCCAAGGGAACGAAGCCGTCGTGCCCATCTTTCGCGCTTGGCTGGTACCGTTTCACGACCTTGGAGCCGCTACCGTTTCGCTCCGCAACACGGGCGGCACCGACCACCTATCGTTCGATGCTGCAGGCCTACCAGGCTTTCAATTCATCCAGGATCATCTAGCTTACGGCACGCGCACGCACCACTCGAATATGGACGTCTTCGACCATGTGATCGAGGATGACCTCAAACAGGCAGCAACCATCATTGCGGCATTTGCCTACCACGCAGCCGAGCGCGATGGCCGCATGCCCCGTAAGCCGCTCCCCCTGCCTGATCACCTCAACTGATCTAAACACCTTTCCAGGACCAGGACAAACACATACTCCTGCACATTACCTAAGGCGAACCCCGCTATTCGCCCTAAGTAGGGGTGGATCTCTTGTGTCCGCCCTCACAATTCAGGCCTGAACACGCGTGGCGGCATCCTGCGACCCGGCGACTTCAGTTGGCTTCATCGGATACACGTAAAGGGTCTGCGTCGGATAAGCAAACTCAATATTTTCCTGGGCAAAACGTTCAACCAACAGTAAGTTAATCGCCTGCTGAATGTTCATGTATGTGGTGTAATCTGGGCTTAGCACCCAGTAAACTGCTTCAAAGTCAAGCGAAGAAGGCCCAAACTCCTTGAAATGCGCCCGATCAAAGCGCACTAACTCCTGGGCTTCTATCGCCTCGCGAATAAGTTGGGGAATCTTTTCAAGCTTTTCTCGAGGCGTCTGATACACGACACCAATCGTAAAACGACGCGCCGCTCCTGCATGCGCTTAAAGTTGCGTATGCGGCTTTTTAACAGGTCACTATTTGAAAAGATAAGCTGTTCACCCGTCAGGCTACGGATGCGCGTCGACTTCAAACCAATGTACTCGACGGTTCCTAAGTGGTTGTCCAGAATGATAAAGTCTCCCACAACAAAAGGTTTATCGAGCACAATCGAAAGGGAGGCAAACAGATCACCCAAGATGTTTTGCGGTGATGTCCACACCAAAGTTGTCCAGTGCCACCAAAAGCACAAGCACCCAAAGCGCCAATCGCTCCATGAACCCCAGCGCTTGCATTGAGGTGACGGCTGCCGGGTCTTGCGCCAGCTTTTGCTGACGATAGCGTTCTACGTACAGCGTGATCAGCCCACTACCCCAACGTACGACCTGCAAAAGCAGCGGCGCAAACGCAATTCGCCCGCCCCAGCGAATGACTACAGTAGGAAGCTGCACGATAGCTGCAGCAGCATAAAAGGCCAAACCGACCAGAAAGTAAGCCCGCGTCCGCTGCAACACATTGACTACGATGTCATCCAGCTTGGTCCGGGTGCGCTGGGCGAATGCGACAAGCCGATTAGCCAGAATCCATCGCAAGCCTATAAACAGGCCTGATAAAACAACCCAAATACCTAAGGCCTTAAGCCAGTCCATGAGCGGTGCACCCGCAACCACCGTTTGATCCCAGAGATGAACAAACTGCAACAGCATCGTAAGCTTACCTTTGCGTTCAACAAGACCTCCAGTTTAAAAATATGGCCTTCCTTCAGGGAGACAAGTAAAAAAGCTGGAAACTCCCCATCTTTTTTCTAGACAAGTAAATTTTAACAGCCCTTTCGTGAGCCTGGAACAGCCCGTCAGCATGACGGTTGCATCGCTCTGCTTTTTAAGCAGCATGAAACGCGTGCACTATGGAACCCGTCAGTGAATTTCAGCCCGAACGGCGCGTCGGCCCAACCGTTTCCAAGGAAAAATGGGTTAGCCATGCCAAAAACAAGCTGGCTCGAGGGTACGTGTTGATTGTAGGCACCAACCGCCGTAACGCCAACTTTTACTTACGTGGTAAGGGATACGAAATGTGCCCTTATGATATTGCCTGTTTAATGATTAAGCAGGGGATAATCATTCCGACAGGTACGCACCACTTGGGAACAGTCTACGAGCTGGCTCCAGAGGTTAAGGCCGAGCTGCAACATGGCCAGCGGCAGCGGCCGCACGTAGTGGATGAGCCCGATGAAACGGATGAACTGGGAGCTATCCTGGAAGCCCCAGAAGAGGTGGTCGCTGCGGTAGACGAGGAAGTCGAAGAAGCCCTTGAAGAAGACGAAGAAGAAGTAGAAGACTTAGGGGACGAACTCGAGGAAGACTTAGACGAAGAAGACTTCGAAGACGATTTTGAAGACGAGGAAGAAAAAGACTAATCCATGCTTGTTTTAGCAAGACAATGCAAGCGGCAGAAAAACTGCCGCTTTTTTGTTTTTGTTAGAAGGCTCCGGCTAACTCGCGCAGCCGAATTTCTGCCGCTTTGGCCTCATAGCGAGCGTTAACTAGACGCTCTTCGGCCTGCAACAGAGCCTGCTGGACCTCGCGCAATTCCACAGAGGTGATTGTACCTAAACGGAACTGTTCTAAAGCGACCTCGACGTTGAGGCGCGCAGCTTCTAAGTTTTCTTGTTCCAGCTGGACCAGCTCCAAATAGCGTCGATAGGCAGCATATTGCTGCGTTAGTGCGGTCTGAAGTGCCTGTGTCGTTTCTTGAAGTTGAAGCTGAGCTGCTTGATAGTTCAGACGGGCATTTTCGATCTGCCGCCGTCGATTAAATCCATCGAACAGGTTTAACGTGAGGCTTAAGCCGTAGTTAACGTTATACGTTCGGCTTTGCCGCATGAAGCCGCTTTCAGAGTTTAGGTTTGTATAGCCGTAGCCAGCGATGAGCTCTACCTGAGGCCAACGCTGGGCCGACAACTCGCGCTGCGTATGTGCAGCTACTGTCAAAGCAGCTTGCGCCCGTTGCAACGAGGGGTTTTGTCGGCTTGCAGCTTCTTGTAGGGCTGTAAGCGTAAGCGTTTCGTCAACTACAATCGTATCGATGGTCCGAAAAGGGACTTTGGGATCGCGGCCCAGCATTTCATTAAATGCGGCCCGCTGCTGCAGGAGCAATACTTCGTGGCGTAAAAGCGCTGCCCGATCTGCATTTAAGTCCACCTGCGCGCGACTGACTTCCAGGCGAGAGGCAGCCCCTAAGCTATAGCGCATTTCGGCAATGCGCAGACGCTCTTCTGAAATGGCAACCGTAGCCTCTAAAACGGCTCGCTGCTGTTCGAGGCGTACCAGGTTGTAGTACGCAACCGCTACGGTTGCCAACAAAGCTGTCTGAGTTTCTTTTGCTGCAGACGTAGCCTGCTCAGATACCGCAGCGAGCCGTTCATAGCGCGCCCACTGTCCCAGACCATCAAAGATTGTCCACCGAAACTGCAGTCCACCATTAATTTGGCGTGTTTGCGCGCCATTTCGAATAACCGGCTCTGGATTAGTTAGAAACTGCTGCCGTGTATTTGCGATGCCGCCATTCCAGCCCATACTTAAGGAAAGCTGCGGCAGCAAGCCTGCGGCCCCAGGAGCAGCATTGTTTTCGGCTTGCTGCGCAGCCAGCCAAGTACGCTGTAGGGTAGGATTAGCTTGCCGGGCAATCGCCAAGGCCTCATCAAGTGTCAAAAGCGGCTGGGCTTGAGCCACAGCGAGACTGCCCCATACAGCTACCAAAGCTGCAGTAACGATTCGCCAACGCATGCTGCGGTTCATGCTGTGGTTGTCTCCAGAACCGGTTGACTAGCTTCCTGCACGACAGCAACCGTGCGACGCGTGAGATAGGTGTACATAGCAGGCACCACGTACAGCGTCAGGAAAGTGCCGATGAGCATGCCCCCAATAATAGCAATCCCCATTGGAATGCGACTCTCTGAACCAGCTCCCAGCGCTAAAGCAATCGGCAAAATGCCCAGAATGGTCGAAAGACTAGTCATGAGCACAGGCCGGAACCGCGCAACTGCTCCTTCTATAGCCGCCTCTAAAATGCTGAGACCAGCCGCTTTGCGCTGATTGGAAAATTCTACAATCAAAATTCCATTTTTGGTGACCAGCCCAATCAGCATTATCATGCCGATTTCGCTAAAGATGTTCAGCGTCTTCTGGAAATACCACAAAGCCAGCAAAGCACCTGCCAAAGCCAATGGCACCGTCAGCATAATGACTAGCGGATCCCGGAAGCTTTCAAACTGCGCAGCCAAGATCAAATACACGAGCACCAGTGCAAACAGAAACACAAAAAGAAGGCTTTGGCTGCTTTCGGCAAAATCACGTGAAGGACCGCTCAGCGCTGTCGAGAACGTCTCATCCAGTATCCGGTCGGCAATGGCATCCATGGCATTAATCCCATCCCCAATCGTTTTGCCTGGAGCCAAACCTGCCGATATCGTGGCCGACACGTAACGGTCGAATCGATAACGCTGTGGTGGTGTACTTTCCTCATGAAGTTCCACCAGATTATCCAGGGGGATCAGTTCTCCACGTACATTACGCACGTAAAGTGTGCGCAAATCCAAAGGCTCATTACGACTCCCGCGCTGCACTTGTGCAATGACCTGATACTGCTTACCATCCATGATATAGTACCCGATGCGCTGCTCGCTCAGCGCAAGCTGAATCGTCTGCGCAATATCCATGGCCGACACGCCCGCCTGCCGCGCCCGATCCCGATCGATACGCAACCGCAACTCGGGTTTATTAAACTTTAGGTTGACGTCTACAAACGTAAAGGTAGGATCTTTCTCGGCCTCGGCCAAAAAAAGCGGCAACACCTCACGGAGCTTTTCCAAATTGGGGGCCTGCAATACATACTGCACTGGCAACCCTCCCCGACGATCACCAATAGACTGTGGCTGGGCAACAAAGGTCCGTGCCCCTGGAAAGTCCCGCACCCTTCGGGCCAGATAGTTAGCAATCTCTTGCTGCGTCCACTCACGCTGATCCGGATCCTTAAGAATTAGCCGGACAAATCCTGAATTGACCGATGAAGCAGCCCCAAACCCCGGCGATGTGACCGAAATGATGGCTTCATGTTCAGGCACCTCTTCCTGAACCATGCGCACCAGCTGATCAATGTACTTTTCCATGTAAGTAAATGTAGCGCCTTCAGGTCCCGTCGCCGAAATCACGATGTTGCTACGGTCTTCAGTGGGGACCAACTCTTCCGGAAGCACCCTAAAAAGCCCAAAGATTAATGCTGCTGCACCAACCAGAATTGGGAATGCCAACCACCGTCGCCGCAAAAACGTATCGAGTGAGCGCCGATAGCTCTGGATGAGACGCTGGAAAAACGGCTCAGTTTTGTAATAAAACCAGGAATGGCTTGAATGGCCACGAAGCAGACGCGTGGCCAGCATTGGCGTAAGCGTTAGGGCCACAAACGAGGAGATGACAACGGCCCCAGCCAGCGTCATGCCAAACTCGCGGAACAAGCGGCCAGTAAGCCCCCCCAGAAACAGCAAAGGCATAAACACCGCTACCAAGGCCAGCGTCGTAGCAATAACCGCAAAAAAGATCTCGCGTGTACCGACAATGCCGGCTTCAATCGGTGGACGACCTTGCTCTAGCTTCGCATAGATGTTTTCCAGTACAACAATGGCGTCGTCGACAACCAATCCAATGGCCAGCACGATGCCTAGAAGGGTCAGCACATTAATAGAAAAGCCCCAAATGTACATGATGAAAAACGCCCCAATCAACGACACCGGAATGACCAGCACAGGAATGATCGTCGTACGCCAGTCCCGCAAAAACAAAAAGATGATGAGCACGACCAAAGCAACTGCCAGGTAGATCGTCTGCTGAACTTCACGGACCGACTCTCGAATGTACTGGGTGATATCAAAGCCAATACCTAACTCAATATCGGCCGGCAGCTCTTTTTTGATGTGCTCCAAGCGACGGTAAAATTCGTCGGCAATCGCAATGTAGTTAGCTCCAGGCTGTGGTCGGAGCACAACCCCTACCATCGGGATGCCATCGCGCTTGAGTACAGTCCGCTCATTTTCCGGTCCCAGTTCGGCATAGCCAACGTCACGCAATCGTACCAGTTGGCCTCCTTCGGCCTTAAGAATCAGGTTATTAAAATCCTCTGGGGTCTGCAGCCGACTTAGCGTACGGATAGCAAGCTCGACAGCACCGCCTTCGATGCGGCCAGAAGGCAGTTCGACGTTCTCCCGTTGCAGCGCATCCCGCACGTCCATAGGCGAAAGCCGATAGGCGGCCAGCTTGTGTGGATCGAGCCAGATCCGCATGGCATAGCGCCTGGCACCCCAGATGTCGACTACGCTGACGCCCGGGATGGTCTGAAGGCGCTCCTTAAATAGCTCCTCGGCCAGACGCGTTAGCTCCAGCAAGTTACGCCGGTCGCTTTTGATGTTGAGAAAGACGATCGGTTGGGCGTCGGCATCGGCTTTAGAAACAATAGGCGGCTCCACATCCGGGGGTAGATTGGCCATGGCTCTGGAGACCCGGTCACGCACGTCATTGGCTGCCTGTTCAAGATCAACCCCCAGCTCAAACTCTACTGTGATCGTCGAGCGGCCATCACGGCTAACTGAAGTAATAGAGCGCACGCCCGCAATTCCGTTGATGGATTCTTCCAGCGGCTCGGTAATCTGCGATTCAATGACCTCAGCGTTAGCCCCCCGATAGTTGGTCGACACTGTAATAATCGGAGGATCAACAGCCGGATATTCGCGCACGCCCAAGTAAGTAAAGCTGACCAGGCCAAAAAGCACAATGACCAGCGAAAACACGACAGCCAGCACAGGGCGCCTGATGCTTACAGAATAGAGGCTCATGGCAAAAGAAGATTTAAGGCTGCACCACCTCGATATCGACAGGCATGCCAGGCTGCAGTAGCTGCACGCCCGTAACCATCACGGTATCCTGGGGCTGCAAGCCTTCAAGCACCTGCACGCTGTCTTCCAATCGCAAGCCAGGCTTGATATACCGAGTGGCCACCTGGCCGTTTTCGTAGACAAACACTTTGTTTTGCCCCATCTCCGGGACTACCGCAATTGCAGGCACCAGCAATGCCTGATCAATCTCCTGAAAGATCAACTCAATGCGCGCAAAAGCACCTGGTAGTAAAAGCCGTTCGCTGTTTCGGCTGATAGCCCGCACGCGCAGCATACGCGTACTTTCGTCAATGCGCGGCTCAACAGCATAGATACGCCCCTCAAACGTGCGCGTTTGCCCTTCTACGGTAAACCGAATACGCTGCCCCACCTGAACCCGATGGGCATAGCGCTCTGGCACGGCAAACTCAACCTTGACCGAGTCGAGCGCCTGCAACAAAGCAATGGACGTGCTCGGCGTCACATAGCTACCCACACTAATGGAGCGCAGCCCGATAACCCCACTAAACGGCGCACGCACCTCTGTTTTAGCCAGCTGCGCCCGAATCAGATCAGCTTGGGCTTGCAACACCCGCGCTTCGCTTCGGGTGGCATCGACGGTTTCCTGGCTTACGCCGCCCTTTTCAAGCAACTGCTCTTGACGGCGAAGCTGCTCTTGGACCAACTGCAGCCGAGCTTCCACCTGGCGCAACTGCGCCTGCAATTCATCGTCGTTAAGCCGCATCAGCACCATGCCCTTTTGCACCGGCCTGCCCTCCTCAAAAAACAGCGCCTCCACAATGCCCGAAATCTCACTATGAAGCTCCACGGCCTCCCCAGGCAATACAGTGCCCGTCACCACCAGCCGGTCTGCTATCCGCGTCGGCTGCACGACAACAGCCTGTACCCGCAGTCGCTGCGCTGCAGGTGTTGCTATCACTGCTGCATTCTTAGGCCAGCGTGCATACACCAACCCAGCAATAATGCCCAAACCAATCAGCCCCCAAAGTGCCTTGCGTACCATGCGATGCCTTTGCCTGTGCGACATATTTTAGCTCAAAAGTTTATACCAATCAGCCAGTCTTGAGATACCGCAGCCCTCATGAAGCGCACTATGCTGTTACAAATAGCACTTTGGAGGGTACCGAAACCTCTGGCATCCGCCTTCGTTGCTGCAGCGACACGAGGTTTTGTACATCGCTCGGCCAAAAGGGTTCTATAAGGGTTCTATGGGCACCTGGAGCAGCCGGCTACTCGTTATTGGATGGCTTCTGCTGAACGCTGCAGCTGCGCAAAGCCAGATGGTGGATACGCTACGAGTCCAGCAACTGCTGGTGCGCAGCCTAACGTATTTGCAAATTGATCGACCAGACCAAGCCATTCCTTTGCTAGAAGAAACGCTCTCCTTGCTTCCAGGTGAACCAGCAATCTTGATCACACTGGCCCGCGCCCATCGTCAGCAAAATAACCTTGAAACGGCTTTCTTTTACGCAGAACAAGCTTGTCGCCGTGCTGCTGAAGAAGTGAGTTACTGCCACGAGGCCCTCGATCTCCTGCAAGCAAGTCAACGGCTTGATGCAGCCCGCACCCTTTTAGCCCAAATTCTGCAACGCCATCCTAACGACCGACGCGCCTTGGCCTTTCAAGCTGAAGAAGCACTAAAAGCCCGGAATTTTGCTATAGCCCGCCAGTTATACGAAAAGCTGCTAACACAATACGGTCCCGACACCGCCTGGTATCGTGCGCTTTGGCCGCTGCAACTGGCCACAGGAGATACCCTTGCCGCTCTGGCTTCCCTTGAAGCCCTGGCGCAGTTTACCCCAGAAGATCCTACGCTGTGGCGCACACTAGGCACCCTTTACCTCGCCCGCCAGTCAACATCCCAGGCCCGGACCGCTTTGCAACGCGCCCTACGCCTCAATCCGCACGACACCGCTGCAGCCCAACTCTTAAGCCACATAGGAGAAGTGCGCACTACTCCCGCTGCGTTGCTAGCCCGCGTCCGCCAACTGCTGCGTGAGCCCCCCGACAGCCCCCAGCGCCAAGAAGCTCAGTACCTGCTCAATCAGCTTTTAGCGCAAGACTCAAACCAGGTCGAGGCGCTGCGTCTTCAGGCCGCCCTGCTTGCGCAAGCTCATCCTGAGCGTGCTGCTGCCCTACTGGAGCGCAGCCTACATTTAGACCCTAGAGATCTAAATACCTGGACGGAAGCCGCACGCCTTTGGCTTATAGCCGGCTATCCTCGTCGAAGCGTCCGTACAGCCGAAGAAGGGTTGTTTCTTTTTCCTGGCCAGTTACGACTGCTTCATCTGGCAGCATATGCGCAGCTGCAGACAGGCAACCTTCGGGCAGCCTTAACGCATCTGGAAACGTTATTGGCTTTACAGGTGGAATATCCAGACTTGACTCCAGAAGAGGTGGCTGAATGGGAGGCATTTGCTGGACGGCTGTGGGCCCAGCTTGAAGCGCCCCAAAACGCACGCCAGGCTTGCTCCCAAGCGCTGCGCCGCAGAGGCACAACACCCGCTATAGCTGCCCACTGTGCAGTGGTTCGGTTTCTGGTAGATCGACAATCCGAAGCCGCCCTCCGACAGGCACGACAAGCAGCTCGAGAAAACCAGGATTCCTGGATCTTGGAAACACTGGCCTGGCTTGAGTTGCAAGCTGGCCATCCCGAAGCTGCCCGGGATGTCTTGCAACCGCTGCTATCTGCCAAGCGGGCTTCACCCCTGGCTTATGCTTACTATGGCGAAGCCCTGGCTCGACTGGGCTTGCTCGACGCAGCCCGGCAAGCCTGGCAGGAGGCGCTCCAACGCGACCCAGAAAATCCTCACCTGCGTCAGCTGCTGCCTACTTACCGTAGTCCTTGAGACCCTTATGCGTACGCAAGGCCTAATTGCCTGTATGCTTTTTTTGCTCGGCTGCAGCCGTGGACCCCGTCTGGCCGAACTGCCTGAACTCCCTGCCCGCTTTCCCTATCACACTACCGAACAAATTCGAGCCTACCTCCGACTGCCCCTGGATACCCTCAAAGCCTTTAGCGCACAAGCTACTGTGCAACTTCGCTCCCCAACCGGAATTGACAACCTTTCAGCTATCATAACCGCCCGCCGTGATGATTCGATCC
>Ga0272447_1002144_pt1 | contig 11052 bp, 11 predicted proteins | sample YNPCB0133_FD_194589 | JGI IMG/M metagenome (GOLD analysis project Ga0272447, IMG submission 194589) | Hot spring microbial mat communities from Yellowstone National Park, WY, United States - YNP-CB-013-3 | ecosystem: Environmental > Aquatic > Thermal springs > Hot (42-90C) > Sediment | place...
TGAGGCAACAGGGCCGAGAGACACTGGCCTACCTGATATCGGTCCTGACGGCCCCGGCCCGGCTTCCTCCCCTGTTCCCTCCCCCAGCGTGGGACACCTCATAACCCCCAGACGCTAAACAAGTACTCTAATTTTAACATGTCCCCGCCGGATCCCGCGTAGACAAAAGCGGACCTTGGGCCGTCGGGCGTGTTATAATCACTCCGAATTCCTGAACTGGGATAAGCCCTCAGGACGTCCGATCGAATCGAAAGCATCGAAAGGGAGGTCTTGCGATGAGCGGTCGGGGGAAGGGGAATGCGGCTAGGGTTGCCGCGCCAGCGGTGTCCCTTGATACGGCGACCAAGCTCTCCTTCTATCGCCAGATGGTCCTGATCCGCCGCTTCGAGGAGCTGTCCCGCATCGCGTATCAGCAGGGGAAGATCGCCGGCTTCCTGCATCTCTATATCGGCGAGGAGGCCGTCGCGGTGGGCGCCGTCGCTGCCCTCTGCCCGGAGGATCACCTCCTCACCCACTATCGGGACCACGGCCACGCCATCGCCCGAGGGTTGGATCCCCGCGCCCTGATGGCTGAGCTGTACGGAAAAGCCACCGGCTGTAGCCGAGGCCGTGGGGGCTCCATGCATTTCGCCAGCTGGGAGCACAACTACTGGGGCGGGCACGCCATTGTGGGCGGCCACCTGCCCATGGCGGTGGGCCTGGGCTTCGCCGCCCGCTATCTGGGGGAGCCGCGGGTGGTGATGGTCATCTTCGGCGATGCCGCCACAGACATTGGGGAGTTCTATGAGGCCCTGAACATGGCCGCCCTCTGGAAGACCCCTACGGTGTTCCTCTGTGAGAACAACCTGTATGGGATGGGCGTGGCCATCGAGAAGGCTTCTGCAGTCACGGAAGTCTACAAAAAGGCCTGCATGGCGAACATCCCCGCCGAGCGGATCGATGGCATGGACGTCTTGACCGTCTATGAAGCGGCGACCCGCGCGGTGGAGTGGGCCCGCGCCGGCAACGGCCCCTACCTTCTCGAAGCCCTGTGCTACCGCTTCCAGGGCCACTCCGTCGCTGACCCTGAGCTCTATCGAACCAAAGAAGAGGTCGAGCAGTGGAAGCAACGGGATCCCATCCAGCGGTTCCGCCGGCACCTGATCGAGGTCGAGGGGATCCCGGAGGCCCAGCTGGACGCGATCCACGAGGAGGTGGAACGCGAGATGGAGGAGGTGATGCGCTTCGCCGAGGAGAGCCCGGATCCGCCCCTAGGGGAGCTCTACGATTTCATCTACGCCCACCCGGTGGGGGACTGGCGGGGCGATGAGCGCTTCCTCCGGCTTTGGGATCAGCGCTAGGGGACTTTCACACGGGAGACCCGGTCCCGTCCACGGGCCTGTGGGCGAATCCCTAAAAGCCCGCTGCGACCCACGGCGAGATCCAAGGACTGACGCGCGAATTTCCAAAAGGGCCTTTGCATTCGGAGGATCCTTTTCGCTGCGATGGAGGGGATGCGATGCCGGCGATGACCATCCGTGAGGCGATCCGGCAAGCCCTGCGGGAGGAGATGCAGCGAGACCGCCGGGTGTTCATCATGGGGGAGGACGTGGGAGCCTATGGGGGGGTCTATGCGGTGACCCGCGGCCTCTACGAGGAGTTCGGGGAGGAACGGGTGCGGGACACCCCCATTGCGGAGTCGGCCATCGTAGGGGTGGCCCTGGGGGCGGCCCTGGGGGGATTGCGTCCGGTCGCGGAGATCATGACCATTAATTTCATCCTCCTGGCTCTGGATCAGATCGTCAACCACGCGGCCAAGATGTCCCACATGTTCGGTGGCCAGTTCAAGGCGCCTTTGGTGATCCGGGTGCCGGCGGGCTGGGGCCAGCTGGCCGCCACCCACTCCCAGACCTTCGAGGTCTACTTCGCCTACGTCCCAGGCCTGAAAGTGGTCTATCCCGGCACGCCCTACGATGCCAAGGGGATGCTGAAGGCCGCCCTGCGGGACGAGGACCCGGTGATCTACATCGAGCACACCGCTCTCTACCCGGTGCGCGGCGAGGTCCCCGACGGGGACTACGTCGTCCCCATCGGCAAAAGCGAGGTCAAGCGCCTCGGGCGAGATTGCACCATCGTGACCTATGGGCGGATGCTGCAGGCCAGCCTGCAGGCCGCGGAGCAGCTGGCCCGGGAAGGCGTCGAGGTGGAGGTGGTGGACCTGCGCACGTTGCGCCCGCTGGACATGGAGCCTGTGTACGAATCTGTGGCCAAAACCCATCGGGCCCTGGTGGTCACGGAGGAGTGGCGCTCTTTCGGCGTGGGCGCCGAGGTCGTCGCCCGCATTCAGGAGCATGCCTTCGATGAGTTGGACGCTCCCATCATGCGCGTGGGCAGCCGGGAGGTCCCGCTCTCCTACAACAAGCATCATGAGCGGGCGATCCTCCCCTGGCCGGAGGATGTAGTGAAGGCGGTGAAGCTGCTGTTGCGCTGAACTGTTGCGCTGAACTGTTGCGCTGAAACAAGCCGGGCAGGAGGTTCCGGGATGGCCACGACGGTGACGATGCCCAAGATGGGCTTCGATATGGTCGAAGGGAAGCTGTTACGCTGGCTGAAGAAGGTGGGGGAGCCAGTGAAGGCAGGCGAGCCCCTGGCGGAGATCGAGACGGAGAAGGTGAACATCGAGTTCGAGGCGCCGGCTTCCGGGGTGCTGAAGGCGGTGCTCATAGCAGAGGGGACTACGGTGCCGGTGGGCACGCCCATCGCCATCGTTGCCGCCCCAGATGAGCTCGTGGAATCCCCCACTGCGGCCCCAGCTGCCCCGGAAAGGCCTCCACGCCCGACGCCCGCGCCCGCGGCTCCTTCCGCTCCGCTCTCGCCCGCGCCGGCTCCTGCTGGGGCGCTCACCCTGCCTCCTAGCGGGCGAGTGAAGGCCTCTCCTCTGGCTCGTCGCCTGGCCCGGGAGGCCGGCATCGACCTGCGAGAGATCCCTGGCACTGGCCCAGGGGGGCGGGTGGTCAAGCGCGACGTGGATCGTTACCTTCAGGCCCGTGCGCCAGCCGTTGCCCCGCTACCTCCGCCGGCCGCCGTGCCCATTCCAACTCCAGCGCCCACTCCGGCTCCCGCCCCCGTGCCCACCGCGGTGCCGGTCAGCCCGCTGCGGCAGGCCATTGCCCGGCGGACGACCGCCAGCAAGCAGACCGCGCCCCATTTTTATGTCACGGTCGAGGTGGATATGGGCGAGGCCATGGCCTGGCGGGCGCGGATCAACGAGGCGCTGGGGGAGCGAGGCAAGTTGACCGTGAACGATATGGTGGTGAAGGCCGCCGCCCTCGCCCTTCGGGAGTTCCCCGCCCTGCGCTCTTCCTATCAGGAGAGCGGGATCATCCGCCACGAGGCCATCCACATCGGCATCGCCGTGGCCCTGGAGGAAGGGCTGATCACCGTGGTCCTGCGGGACGCCGACCGCAAGCCCCTGGCCCAGATCGCCCGTGAGAGCAAGGAGCTGGTGGAACGGGCCCGGAGCGGGAGGGTACGCCCGGAGGACGTCGAGGGCAGCGTCTTCACTGTGAGCAACCTGGGGATGTTCGACGTGGAGCACTTCATCGCCATCATCAATCCCCCGGAAGCCGCCATCATGGCCGTCGGAAGCGTCCGGGAGGTGCCCGTGGTGAAGAACGGGCAGCTCGCCATTGGGCAGCGCATGAAGGTGACCGTGTCGGCGGACCACCGGGTGACCGACGGCGCCGAGGTGGCCCGCTTCCTTCAAGCCTTCCGGCGTTATCTGGAGAACCCCCTCCTCTTGCTGGTGGAATAAGACCTTGTGTCCCTGCACGGCGCGGAGGGACGGGGCCGGGTGTCAGGGAGGCCCGCCCGGCCCCTCCGCGCGGAAGCCCCGCGGATTCCCTCCCTGGAGCGACTGGCGTATGATAGAGAAGGCCCCCACAGGGGGTCCTTCATCCATCGCATGCTGGAGGACGAGATGCCCTTCCGCCTGGGACCGACCGAGCTGATCCTCATCCTCTTGATCGCCCTGTTGCTCTTCGGGCCCGGCCGCTTGAGCAACCTGGCCCGGGAGCTCGGCCAGAGCATCCGGGAGTTCCGGCGCGGTCTGACCTCGGAGGAGGAAAAAGGGGAGACGAAGCCGGACAAGCCTTCGTGATGGAGGACACGATCGCTTCTGGATCCCTGACGAGGCACGCTATGCGCACCCTCGACGAATGGCTGGAAGAGGCCGCCGCGTTCCACGGCCACCTCTGCCCGGGCCAGATCCTCGGCGTCCGAATGGCCCTCCTGGGATGCCGGTTGCTGGGTCTGAATCCCGAGGACCCCGCGGATCGCCGTCGGCTCATCGTCTATGTGGAGATCGACCGCTGCCTGACCGACGCCATCGCCACCGTCACCGGCTGCCGGCTCGGACGGCGGACCCTCAAGCACATCGATTACGGGAAGGCGGCCGCGACCTTCGTGGACACCCGGACCGGTCGGGCGGTGCGGATTGTGGCCCGGGATGATGCCCGCGAGACGGCCCTGCATCTGGCCCCCCCGGGCCTCAGCCGGGCCGCCGCCCAACGCCACGCCTATCGCATCATGCCCGACGAAGACCTCTTCTACGCCCGGTGGGTCCGGGTGGAGATCCCTCCGGAGGATCTGCCTGGCCATCCGATCCGTCGGGTCTTCTGCGCGCGCTGCGGCGAGGGCATCAACGACGGGCGGGAGATCGTGCGGGACGGCGAGATCCTCTGCCGGGCGTGCGCGGAAGCCCCTTACTACACCGCCCTGTAGCCGATCCCGCTCACCGGGGAAGTCCCAATTCCCATCCCACCGTCGATGCCGTGATCGCCCCAACCGAGAGCAGCCAGAGCGGCCATCCGGCTCGCAGGAAATCCTGGGGTCGGTAACCGCCGGCGCCCATCACCAGGGCGTTGGCCGGATGGGCGATGGGAGTGAGGAACGCCGCCGAGGTCTCCAGGGCCATCGCTCGCCCCCTCTCCGCCGACGGGACAACCAGGGTCGCAGCCGCCCGAAGGGCGATGGGTCCCCACACCACCGCGGTGACCGAGGCCGAGAGTGCCTGGGTAAGGGCCGCGGCGATCCCGGTGAAGACCAGCACGCTGACCCAGGGAGGTGCCCGTGCCAGACCATGCGGCCGCACTGCGCCCAGCCCCTCCGCGGCCCCGGTGCGCGCCACGGCGATGGAGAGGGGCAGCAGCCCGGCCACCATGAACACCGCGGGCCATTCGATGGCCCGATATGCTTCTTCCATCGTTAGACATCCCGAGAGGATCATCCGCACCGCTCCGGCTATGGTCGCCTCGGCCACCGAGCGGGACGTCCGGGCTGAGGCCACGATCACTTCGGCCACGATCGCGATGACCAGGATCCGCCGGGAGGTCCGCAGCGGTTCCCCGTTGGATGGCAGAACGATGAACTCGGGATCGCCATGGAGCAGGCGGACGCGCTCCCACCGCCCGTAAACCAGGAGGGCGTCACCGAAGCGAAAAGCGTTCATCGGTCGGCCTGAACCGCCATCGGCCTGACCACTGCTGTTGCAGTCACCGAGTTCATGGCCAGGGAAAGCCACGCGCTGAGCAGCGTCATCCCGGGCACCATCTGTCTGGGGGAATCCCCCGCCCATCGGCTCGGACGCTCCCCCAGCGCCCGGGAGACCCCCGTGCGGTTCAGGCGGGCAGTGAGGATGAACCGCGCGATCCAAGCGATGACAGCGGAGCGGCTGAACCCGCTGAAGGCCTCCTGCGGCGAGAGCAGCCTGCTGAAGGAAAGCCTGAGGACCAGGATCAGCGCCGCTAAATCCGGCCGCAGCGCCTCGCTCATCAGCCAGCCGATCATCCGCAGGAGGATCGAGACCATCCGGATGACCGTAAGGGAGAACGCCTTTTCCGATCCCCTCTTCCTGAAAGATCTGTGTATGATATCCCCAAAAGACGAGACCTCCCCTCCCCGATCTTACCCCGGGGACCTGCGGGGGAGATCGTTCGGAAGTCCGGGGTCTCTAGGGGCGGTTCTCTGGAGGGGATGCATCGAAGAGGGAAGCATCCCGAAGGAGAGCCATGGGACGGTTCGCCGGATCCTTCGTCAGAGGACGCAGATGCGTTGGGGATGCATAGGCGTGCTGATTGCCCTGATCGCAGTGACGCCGGTGGCCGCCCGGCTGTTCCTAAGGCTCTACAGCCGCCATTGGATCTACGAATCACTAGAGGAAGTTCCATCGCGGCCAGTGGCCCTCGTCTTAGGGGCTGGCCTGCGCCCTGACGGCTCCCCCACGGCTGTGCTGGCCGACCGGGTTCGGGCCGGGGCTGCCCTCTATCACCTGGGGAAAGTGGAGCGCCTGTTGCTCAGCGGGGACGGCCGCTCATCCCCTAACTACAACGAGCCGGAGGCGATGCGCCGCCTGGCCCTGCGCCTGGGCGTCCTGGAAACCGCCCTCTGGGTGGACCCGGAGGGCATGCGGACGCTAGACTCATGCTGGCGGGCGCGGGAGGTCTTTGGCGTGACCCAGGTGGTGGTGGTCAGCCAGCGCTTTCACCTCGATCGCGCTGTTTGGCTGTGCGCGTCGGCCGGCCTCGACGCCGTGGGGCTTGCGGCGGATCGCTCACGCTACGGGCCCCGGGCGATATGGTGGAACCTCCGGGAGATCCCCGCCTCCCTCAACGCCCTCATCGAGGGGCTTCGCCTGCGTCTCGATCGTATGGGTAACCGCTGATCCGCACCAATTTGTCCCAGCGGTAATGGGCCTTGATGAACCGGATGGTCCTAGATCGAGAGCGCATCACCAGAGAGTGCGTCCGCGCCCCGGTCCCGGCGCAGCGAACCCCCGCAGGATCTCCCCATCGGTGATCCTGGTGGCTGCAAAGAAGACCTTGTCACTGCGGACCGGGTCATCGGCGGTGAGGATGCGGCGGGGATCGTAGCCTATTTCAGCGGCGAAGCGACGTTCATCCTTGTTCCGCAGCCACAGCCGGGCTCGGATCTCCCCACCCGGGCATTTTAGGGCAGCGGCGATGATCAGCCCTTCCAGAGCGCCTTCGATCCCGATCAGGAGGCTGATCCCGGAGTCTGGGAAGGCCATCATCAAGGTGGCGGAGACACCTCCGTCAGTGATCATCTGGATCCGCGCCCCGGCGGCTCGAACCGCCTGGATCAGATCCGCGTGGCGCTCGCGGTCCAGGATCACCGCGGTCAGGTTGTCAACGTCCTTTCGTTTTGCCCAGGCAACGCGCCTCAGGTTCTCAACCACCGGCGCATCCGGATCGATGGCCTCCCGGGCCTCGGGTTCCACAGCCAGCTTGTGCATGTAGACAATACGGCCTAGGCTGAGCATCGTCCCTCGTTCCGAGAGGGCGATCACTGCCGGGGCCCTGGGCCGCACCAGCCTCAGCAGCCGGGTTCCATCGATGGGATCGACGGCGACGTCGACTTGAGGGAGCAGCTGTTGCGAATGCGCTCGCCATTATAGAGCGTCGGGGTTTCGTCTTTCTCTCCCTCGCCGATCACCGCGACGCCGTCCATATCGACGGAGCCAAGCCTGGGGCGCATCGCCCCCACGGCCGCGCGGTCCGCCGCCTTGCGATCCCCCCGGCCCATCCAGCGGCTGGCGGCCAGGGCAGCGGCCTCCGTCACCCGCACCAGCTCCAGGGCCAGGTTGCGGTCGGGTTCCTAAGCCATTGGGATCCTCCCCGGTTGGTCTATCCCTCCATCCCGCCCATCGTATGAGCAGATGTGGATCCGCGCGCCGGGTGCGAAATGGGCCGGCAGGGAGCAGCCCCCCGGCTCGCGGGCCGGAATCGGACATCGGTGGAGCTCCTCCAGCGGATGATGTTCTCCACCCCATTCCCATGAATGGAGTTTGACAATCCCTTCCCCCCTCGTTATAATCCTGTGTTGCGTCTGCCAGGCGGATGCCTCCCCGGGATCCTCTTTCCACTGTCCGGCTGCGGGGGCGTTCCGCGCGCCGGCGGTCCGGGCCGCATCAGCCGCTGGATTTGGCATATGCCCAGCGTGATCCGCTGGGGGTAGGGGCCCCATCCCCTGGCAGATATTCGGATCGGAAACCCAGACCCGCAGGAAGGAGGACGATGCGACGGGGTCGCGCGCCCAAACGGGAAATCGCGCCGGACATCCGCTACAACAGCGTCCTGGTCGCAAAGCTGATCAACAAGGTGATGATGAATGGTAAGAAGAGCCTGGCGATGCGGATTGTCTACGGCGCCTTCGATCTGATCGAGCGCCGCACCGGCCGGCCGGCCATGGAGATCTTCGAGAAAGCCATGGCCAACACCAAGCCCCTCCTTGAAGTCCGGCCTCGCCGGGTCGGCGGCGCAACCTATCAGATCCCCCTGGAGGTGCCGCCGGACCGCCAGGTCAGCTTGGCCCTGCGCTGGATCGTGAACGCTGCCCGGGAGCGTCCCGGCAAGTCAATGATTGAAAAGCTATCCGCTGAGCTGATCGATGCGGCCAACGGGGCCGGGGTGGCGGTGAAGAAGCGGGAGGATACGCATCGCATGGCTGAGGCCAACCGTGCCTTCGCTCACTACCGCTGGTGAGCGGCTTCCGAGGCTCAAGCCACAGATGAGCGGGACGCGACAGGCGCGACGGCCTACCAGGCCGTGACCCTGTCGCTGAACAACCGGCGCGTTTCCCGCCAGCAGGGAAAGAGATCCCGCGGGGCGGAGGCCCGACAAGGCCCCCTCCGCTCGCAGGTCTGGGTGCTAGATCATGAACAAGGCTCCCAGAGGAACCCAGCTTGGGTCTTTGTGGACGATGGGGGAGGGTCGAAGAAGATGCCGCGAGAAGTCCCAATCGAGAAAATCCGAAACATTGGGATCATCGCTCATATCGACGCCGGCAAGACTACGACGACAGAGCGGATCCTTTTCTATACCGGCCGGACCTACAAGCTGGGCTCCGTGGACGAGGGGACCACAGTAACGGATTACATGGAGCTGGAGCGGGAGCGGGGGATCACCATCACCGCCGCCACCGTGGCTTGTTACTGGCGGGAGCACCAGATCAACATCATCGACACCCCCGGGCACATCGACTTCACCGCTGAGGTCCAACGGAGCTTGCGTGTGCTGGACGGGGGTGTCGTTGTTTTCGACGCTGTCCACGGGGTGGAGCCTCAGTCCGAAACGGTCTGGCGCCAGGCCGACCGGTATGGGGTGCCCCGCATCTGTTTCGTGAACAAGATGGATCGGGTGGGGGCAGATTTCTGGAACACCATTGAGATGATCCAGGACCGCCTGAGGGCGAACCCCCTCCCCATCCAGTTGCCCATCGGGATCGAGGCGGACTTCCGGGGGGTGATCGACCTGCTGGAGATGCGGGCGATCTGCTGGGTCGACGAACTGGGGACCCAGATGGTTTATGAGCCGATCCCCCCCGAGCTGCAGGAGGAGGCCGAGCGGGCCCGGGAGACGCTGGTGGAGCGGATCGCGGAGACCGACGACGCCCTCACCGTGAAATACCTGGAAGGGGAGTCTATCTCCGTCGAGGATCTGAGGGCCGCCCTCCGCCGGGCTACCATCGCGGGGAAGCTGGTCCCGGTGCTGTGCGGCGCAGCCCTCCGCAACAAGGGCATCCAGCCCCTGCTGGACGCCATCGTCGATTACCTGCCTTCCCCGGTGGATATCCCGCCGGTGAGGGGAGTCAACCCGCTCACGGGTCAGGAGGAAACGCGGTTAGCTTCGGACGAGGCCCCCCTGGCCACCCTGGTCTTCAAGGTGGTCACAGATCCGTATGTGGGCCGCTTGGTCTATTTCCGGGTCTACTCCGGGAAGATCGCCGCTGGCCAGCCGATCACCAACTCCACGCGGGGGAACAAGCGGGAGCGAGTCGGTCGTGTCCTCCGCATGCACGCCGACCGTCGCGAGGAGATCAAGGAGGTCTACGCCGGGGACATCGCGGCCACCCTGGGCTTGAAGGACACCTTCACAGGGGACACCCTCTGTGAGCCGGATGCCCCCATCCTTCTGGAGAGCATCGCCTTCCCGGAGCCCGTGGTCTCGGTAGCCATCGAGCCGAAGACCTTGGCCGATCAGGACCGTCTGAGCGACGCCCTGCGCAAGCTGTCCGAAGAGGACCCCACCTTCCGGGTCCGTATGGATGCAGAAACCGGGCAAACCATCATCTCCGGGATGGGCGAGCTGCACCTGGAGGTGCTCATCGAGCGCATGAGGCGGGAGTTCCGGGTGCAGGCCAACGTCGGCCGTCCCCGCGTCGCCTACCGGGAGACCTTCGCCCGCCCGGCGAAGGGCGTTGAGGGCCGTTTCGTGCGCCAGACCGGCGGCCGGGGCCAGTACGGGCACGTGGTCATCGACTTCGAGCCCCTGGAGCGAGGCAAGGGCTTCGAGTTCATCGATGCCACAGTGGGCGGCATCATCCCGAAGGAGTTCATCCCGGCCATCGAGAAGGGCCTGATCGAAGCGATGGAGGCAGGGGTGCTGGCCGGGTATCCCATGACCGACATCCGGGCCACCCTGGTGGGTGGGTCTTTCCACGAGGTGGACTCTTCCGAGATGGCCTTCAAGGTGGCGGCCTCCCTGGCCCTGCGCAACGCCGCCGAGAAGGCCGCCCCGGTCCTCCTGGAGCCCATCATGCGGGTGGAAGTGATTGTTCCGGAGATCTACACCGGGGACGTGGCCGGAGATCTCTCCTCCCGCCGGGCCCAGATCCAGGGGATCGAGAACCGAGGGAAAGGCGTCCAGTCCATCCGGGCCCTGGTCCCCCTGGCTGAGATGTTCGGATACGCCACCACCCTGCGCTCCATCACCCAAGGCCGCGGCACTTTCTCCATGGAGTTCGACCACTACGCCGAGGTGCTGCCCCAGATCGCAGAAGGGATCATCCGCGTTAGCGAAAAGAGGCCCGAGGCCCGTCGGCCGATGATCTAAACCATGCATCTCTGCTTCTGAACCTTTAACGCGAACGGAGGTGCGACGATGTCGAAGGCGGTGTTTGTGCGCGCGAAGCCGCACGTGAACGTGGGGACGATCGGACACATCGATCACGGGAAAACCACGCTGACGTCGGCGATCACCAAGGTGCTGTCGCTTC
>Ga0272447_1002145_pt1 | contig 11050 bp, 9 predicted proteins | sample YNPCB0133_FD_194589 | JGI IMG/M metagenome (GOLD analysis project Ga0272447, IMG submission 194589) | Hot spring microbial mat communities from Yellowstone National Park, WY, United States - YNP-CB-013-3 | ecosystem: Environmental > Aquatic > Thermal springs > Hot (42-90C) > Sediment | place...
CTTGCTCAGCCGCTACCTGCAACAGTTGGTGATGGAATCCCTAGGCAAAGAAAAGGATTTAGATGGCAAGGTTGTCAACCAGGGTATTACCGTCTATGGCAACAAAGGTTCTACCGACCAACACGCCTACGTCCAGCAATTGCGGGAAGGGTTGAATAACTTCTTTGTCACCTTTATCGAAGTGCTCAAGGATCGAGACGGCGAAGATTGGGAAATCGAACCGGGGATCACCAGCGGGGATTACCTTTTTGGCTTTTTGCAGGGCACTCGGCAGGCTTTGTACGAAAATGGCCGGGAATCCATCACCATCACCCTGCGGGAAGTCACCCCCAAAACCGTGGCTGCCTTGATTGCCCTGTACGAACGGGCAGTGGGTTTGTATGCCTCTTTAATCCATGTCAACGCCTACCACCAGCCGGGGGTCGAAGCGGGGAAAAAAGCTGCCAGTGCCATCTTGCAACTGCAACGCCGTTTGCTGAAAACCCTACGGGAGCATCCCCACGGATTAACCCTAGAAGAATTGGCGCAAGCGGTACAGGCACCGGCGGAAGTGGAAACGATTTACAAAATTCTGCGCCATCTCGAAGCCAACCGGCGGGGGGTGGAATTTATCGGGGACCGACACAAACTGACTGCCTTGATCATTCGTCCCACAGGTGCGTAAATGCTCATGGCCAGTTTTTGTTTTGGGTCCTGAGGGAACTGGTGTTACGTAGCCATGAGGTGGTCTAAGAGCAAGGTTCTTGACACTCCCACCGACTAAAGTCAGGGGATTCTTACGCAGTCCACAAACGGACTCGTAAAGGCGTGAGCAAACCGCCCCTAGACAGTTCCTTGAAACAAAGCTTCAAGGTTCTGCTTACTTGTACAAAGATCGCCGTTTGGGTTTTTCACCAAGGATGGCGACTATGTATAGTTTAGCACAAAGCGACTAAAGTCGCTTGCAGACTTTTCCTCCCCGTACTAAAGTACGGGGCTACCAAGCTATCCCTCTGTGTATCCAGGTAATTGTTGGTTATTCCCAAGGAATACCTGTGTAGATGAGAATCTCTCTCATACTTTGGATAATGAATCCATTTGGTGCTTCAAAATCCTCGTCTCACAGGTATTGGGGACAAGAGTAACGCTGTATGTGTTATCGTCATTTGTATCACTGCCTTTACGTAAATAGTGCGACCTGATCACAACCTAAAGAAAATCTGCAACTTGCCAGCCGTCTCAAGGTGCTTTTGGTATAACGGGGGTGTTCCTGGACAAACTGGGTATTTATGCTGGATGTACTCTCTGATACCGTAACACTTTCCCGTTTACAGTTTGCTTTAACAGCCGTTTTTCATATGCTCTGGCCGGTGTTGACCACGGGGATGGCGATTTACTTGGTGATCGTGGAAGCCCTGTGGTTAAGAACACGCAATATCACCTACTATCATCACGCCCGCTTTTGGACAAAACTGTATGTTTTGAATTTTGGTATTGGGGTGGCCAGTGGTCTGCCCATGGCCTTCCAATTTGGCTTGAATTGGGCACCGTTTTCTGAAGCTGTTGGGGATTTTTTTGGAACGTTGCTGGGGTTTGAGGGCACGATGGCCTTCATGCTGGAAGCGAGTTTCTTGGGCATCATGGTCTTTGGATGGAATCGGGTGCCGCCGGTGGTGCATTTTTTGTCCACGGTTTTGGTGGCGATTGGAGCCAATTTATCCACGTTTTGGATTCTCACCGCTAATTCCTGGTTGCAAACCCCGGCAGGTGGCTTTTTCGCCAATGGCAAATTTGTGGTGCAAGATTACTTCCAGGCGATTGCCAATCCCTTTATGATCAACAGTTTCTTGCATATGTTTTTTGCCACTTTGGAAACGGCTTTGTTTGTGATTGGGGGTATCAGTGCCTGGTATTTGCTCAAGCAACGGGATGGAGAATTTTTCAGCCGATCTTTCAAAATTGCGTTGATAGTATTGATTCTAGTAGCTCCCTTACAAATTGTCCTGGGACATTGGAGCGCAGATCAGGTTTATCATTACCAACCGACCAAGTTGGCAGCGATGGAAGCCCTGTGGGAAACCATTCCAGCTAATACGCCAGCAGATTGGAGTTTGTTTGCTCTGCCTAACAATCAGTTGGAAACCAACACTTGGGAGTTAAAAATACCGGGGCTTTTGAGTTATTTGCTGGAGTTCAAACCGGCACTGGATACACCCATTTTGGGGCTGAAGCATTGGGCAGTGCAGGATCGTCCCCAAATGGTGGGCATCGTCTATTATTCGTTCCGCATCATGATTGCCGTTGGGGTGTTTTTTGTGGTGCTGATGTTGGTGACGGTGCTGGCGTGGGTGCGTGGGAAATTGACTCCGGCAGCCCTGGCACAGAATCAGTGGTTGCTCTGGTCCTGGATATTTGCCGGGCCGCTGGGTTATATCGCTATCGAATGCGGTTGGATGGTGCGGTGTATTGGTCGCCAACCCTGGATTGTTTATGGGGAATTGCGCACGGTGGAATCTGCGTCCCATGTGCCGCCGGGTGTGGTTTTGTTCTCTCTGTCGGGGTTGATGGTGATGTATGCTATTTTCTTTGTGATGGCCCTGTATTTCGGCCAGAAAATTATCCGAAAAGGGCCGGATTTGACCTTACCTGTCCCCCGCACGGCACTACAGCCTACGTTGGTCACAGAACCGGCTCGCCACGTCCCCGATCAACGGCCTGTAGAAGCCGGTCAATCTTAGAATACTTGACCACGTTGCCATTGTTTGTTTGACCACTAGGAGTGCCTATGCAACCGTTAGAACCGCTACAGCATTTCTTGCCACAGGTCTGGTTTTTTATCCTTGGTTTGTTTCTCTTTTTGTACGTCCTGTTGGATGGTTTTGATTTGGGGGTGGGGATTCTTTCCCTCACAGCGAAGGGAGAGGAACGACGCACGATTTTGATGACCAGTTTGGGGAATGTTTGGGATGCCAATGAAACGTGGTTGGTGTTGATGGGGGGGTCTTTGTTTGGCGCTTTTCCCTTGGCCTATGCCACGATTTTGAATGCCCTTTATCTGCCTTTGGTGTTGATGGTGGTGGGGTTGATTTTGCGGGCGGTTTCGTTTGAATTCCGAGAAAATGCGGAAAATAAAGCGGTCTGGAATATCACTTTTGGCGTGGGGAGTTTTCTTGCGGCTTTGGGACAAGGGTTTGCTTTGGGTACGGTGTTTGAGGGGATCAAGGTGGATGCATCGGGTCACTTTGCCGGGGGCATGTGGGATTGGTTGACGTGGCATTCGGTGATTGTGGCGCTGACGTTGATCCAGGGGTATGTGCTCATTGGTTCTACCTATCTCATTCTCAAGACGACGGGGGAGTTGCAAAACACCTATTACCGCACGGCGACGATTGCGACCTGGACGACGTTGGCAGGGGCCATTTTTATCACGGTGACGACCCCGATTTTGTGGGATCATGCCCGGGAGTTGTTGTTTAGTCGGCCATTGGTTTATGTTTTTGCGGCAATTCCGGTGCTGGGGGTGCTGCTGATTATCGCCCTGTTGCGTAGTCTCCGATTGCGCCAGGAAGTCGCACCTTTGGTCTATACGTTCTTGATTTTTGCGCTTTCGTTTATCGGGTTGGGATTTCTCATTTTCCCCAATATCATTCCGCCTAGTGTCACGATTTACCAGGCAGCAGCGGCTCCCAGTACTTTGGTGTTTATGTTGACGTTTGTGGGATTTTTGATCCCCATTCTGCTGGGTTACAACATCTACAACTATGCGGTTTTTCGGGGCAAGATTGTGGTGGAGTCCCAGTGAGGGGGTTCTGATAGACAGTGTGGATGGCCCGGAACTGCTCGCAGGCGGGTCTAAGCTATACTATGGGGATTATATTTGCGATGGCTGGCTACAGCGAACCCTATGGACCTAACCATTCAGCAAGGACTGGGACGCTATCAACAGGTAGATTACCATGCGATTTTGGGTGTGCCTTTGGATGCGGGACCCCAGGACATCCGTCGCCGGTACATGCGGGTGGCACGGGCATTGCACCCGGATACGACCAGCCACATGAGTGAAGAGGACCGACAGCTTGCTGCCCAAATTCTCTCCCGTTTGGTGAATCCGGCCTACGAAAAGCTCTTCAATGACAAGGTGCGGGCAGAACATAACCTGATTTTGAAAATGATTGGTCAGCGGGTGGCCCAAGAAACCCTACCTTTTGCGACGGAAGCGGCCAATTTGCTCCAGCGCCAGCCCGATCCGGAAGCCTATTACCGGGAAACCCTAGCCAAGCTCAGCGAGCAGCAATTTGCCGTCCCCCACGAAACCATGCGGATTATTAATGAAATTAGTGAGCTGAACCTGGCTTTGTTGCGTTGGCAGTATGCGGGGAATACGGTGGCGTTTGTGCAGCGTCCAGCGACCCCAGCAGCCGAGCCAGCCCCTACCGCCAGTGCTGCCCCTGCCCCCCCACCGGCAACCCCAGAACCGAGTCGGCCTTCCTTCCTTGACCAGTTCTACAACCGAGCGGAAGAATTGGTGCGGCTGAAGGACTATCCGGGGGCTTTGCGGGAATTGGACGATGCGCTCAAGTTGGACAGTGGTGATGCCCGCTGTTTGAGCCTCAAAGGCTACATCTATCTCCAGACCAACCAACTGAAAATGGCCAAGATTCACTTTGAACGGGCGCTCAAACGGGATAAAACCAACGCCCAGGCGCTGCAAGGTTTGGAAACGGTAGAAAAAATGCTGGCGAAACAAGCTAAGGAGCAAGAGGCCAAGGCCAAAGCGGCGTCCGAGAAAAAGAAGGGCAAGGGTTTGTTTGGCTTTTTTGGTCGATGAATTTTCCGCCCCCCACCGGCAGCCGGGATTTATTGCCCCTAGAGGTACTCCAGAAAACCTGGATTCGGGAACGGTTGCAGGCAGCGTTTCACCGCTGGGGCTATCACCGGGTGGTCACACCCACGCTGGAGCGGCTGGATACCTTGGTGGCAGGGGGACGGGTACGCCCAGAACGGGTGGTGCAAATCCAAGACCGGGATGGCATCTATGGTCTGCGTCCTGATGTGACGGCTTCCATCGCCCGGATCGCCGCAAGTCGCTGGGGACAAATGCACCATCCCCAACGGCTATACTATGTGGCCAATGTGTTTCGTCCCCATCCCCAGCGGGGGCATTGCCAGGAGTTCTACCAAGTGGGCGTGGAATTACTGGGGGCAGCCGGATTGTTGGCTGATGGGGAAATCTTGCGGTTATTGCAGGATGGGTTGACGGCGATTCAATTGCCCCCTTGGCGGGTGGTTTTGGGGGAAGCGGGGTTGACCCGTTTGTGGATTCAGAGTTTCCCCCCGGCGTTGCAGAAGGTGGTGACGGAAGGGTTGATGCGGTTGGATCGGGTGGCTTTGGGGCAATTGCCGTCTCCTTGGCGGGAACAGGCTTTGGCATGGCTGGATGTGCGGGGGGAACCGGCACCGGTCTTTCAGCGGTTGGCCACTTGGGAACTGACACCGGCCCAATGGCAACGGGTCAATCACCTGAAATCGCTGGTGGAATTGCTGCCCTCGGATTTCCCACTGGTACTGGATTTGAGTCTGATCCCCTCCTGGGATTACTACACCGGTATCGTCTTGCAGGTGGCGGTGATGCAGGGACATACGGTGCAGTTGGTGGGACAGGGGGGACGTTACGACGACCTGATTGCCACCTACCATCCCGAGGGGAAGACCGTACCGGGGATTGGCTTTTCCCTGAATCTGGAAACCCTGCACCAGCAGCTTTTGCCCGTGGGGGTATTGCCCCAACGTCCGGCCCGCCCCGATTGGGTGGTGATTCCGCAAGGGGAAGCTGCTTACCGTGCCGCTTTCGACTACGCCCAACACCTGCGGCAACAGCATCCCCAGCACCGGGTGGAACTGGCCTTAGCGCCCCCGCCCGAAGCACCGCTGCACGGAGTGGTATGGGTGGATGCCAACGGTTCGGTGATGGCTCCGGCTTGAAGCTCAGGTTTCTACCGGGTGGGAACGATCCTCCGCATCCGGGCGCGCCCCCAAGGGAATCGTAAAGTGGAATTTGCTGCCCTGCCCTCGCCCTGCGGATTCTGCCCAGATTTGCCCGCCCAGCCCGGTGATAATCTGCCGACAAATCGCCAACCCCAGTCCCGTTCCCCCCACCGTGCGACGCAAGGCTCCTTCCTCTTGGTAAAACCGGTCAAATACCGCCTGTAACTGACTGGGTTCAATCCCCCGCCCCGTATCCGCCACCACCACTTCCAGCATCTGCCCCGGTTGCACCTGTGCCCGCACTGTCACCCGTCCTTCCGGGCCGGTAAATTTACAGGCATTGTCCAGCAATTTGACGAGCACTTCGACGATCCCCTCCCCATCGGTACGCAACAGGGGCAAATCCGCCGGTAAATCCACCTGAATCTGGGGCAAGCGCTCCGACCGGGAACGCAGATGGGCCAAGGCCAACTCCACGCATTCCGACAGCGTAATGGCTTCTGTTTGCCACTGCACCCGGCCACTTTCTAGGCGTGACAGGGTAAGAAAATCCTGGATCAATTTGTGCAACCGCTCCGCATCCGCCATTGCCGCCGTTAGCATTTCCTGGCGTACTGCTGGGGGCATATCCGGTTCCGTTGCCAAACTTTCCAAACACACCCGGATGGTGGACAAGGGCGTGCGCAATTCGTGACCAATGATGGCAATCAAATTGGTACGGGTGCGGTCCAGGGCTTCCAACTGCTGGTTCAACTCCGCCAAACTCTGGTACGCCTGCGCCTGCACAAACGCCAACCCCACCTGATGGGCAATCGCCGTCACCAAGGCCAAATCCACCTCCCGCCAGGAGTAGGGAGTCGCTCCGCAGTGATGCAATTCCAACATCCCCAGCAACATCCCCTGATGAATGATCGGGGCCATCAACCAGGAGCGCACCCGGTAGGTCTGCAACAATGCCAACAGGGATGTCTGCTCCCGCAATTCTGGCGCCATCGTCACATCGTTCAACCCAATGGCCCGGTCCCGCCCAATGGCCAACCCAAACAGGGGATTGTCACTCAAAGGCCAGTCCACCCCTTTGAGGGAAGGCACCCCCGGCGCTGTGTATTCGTACTCAATCCGGGCTGATTGATGGTGGGAACGGCAGCGGTACAAAATACAGCGACATTCGGCAAAGTTTTGCCCCAACTCCTGCACGGTAATAGGGAAAATTTGTTCCGGGTTCAGGGTACTGCGGATGGCCCCCGTAATCAAATTCACCAGCCGTTGTTGCCGTTCCTGGTCGCTCAAGGCCCGATAGGCTTTGAGGATTTTGTACTGACTGGACTGGAGATAAGTCACCAATCGCTCCACAAAGGGTTCCGGGTGCAGTCCCGCCGGGGTGTCTTGAGGGGCAGCCGTCAATTCGTACTGGGCAAGCGCCTGGGCAATTTTGGCTTCTAGTTGCGGCTTGTAGCTAAGAATGCGCTCTAAAAGCAGGCGGGCAACGGTCTGACTGGTGGTGCGATCAAAGGTCCAAATCCCCTCAAACCGGCGGGCTTGGTCCATCAGTGGCGTGTCACTGGGGCGTTCCCGGCAGACCAAACAGGCGGCATAGTGGCGACCCAGCACCACCAGATGCCATTCCTGCGCCAGGGGGTCAGCGGGGTCAAAGGCAATGGTTTCGTAGGGTTCACGCACCTGGGCAAAATCCGTTTCCGGGGCAGCAAGCACATAAATTTGGTCGGTATGTTGCGCCAACTGGCGATAGCGGCGGGTTTCTTGGCGGTAGTAGCGCTCCTTTTGGAAATTGGCAATCACCAGGGGGGCATCCTGACTCCCCAGCACCTGGTCCTCCATCGCATGGGACAACGCCGTCAGAGACGCTTTGAAATAAATTTGGGGGCGCAGATGGGGATGAATCTGCAACACAGCCTGTAAGAGGGAAGGAAACGGCGCCATACCCAACTGGCGGTGGACAGTTGTATTCTTAACAATAAAAGATTCTGACCCCACTCCCCTGCCATTGTAAAAAAATGCGTACTTGGACAGCGCCACTGCCCCAGTGGTGGGACTGGCTCCCTGGCTGGTATGATAACCGGCTTCAAGCCCTGGCAGAACCGGCCTGGTATGTGCATTTGTGGCTCTGGCAGCGGCGGATTCCGGGGGGTATCCAGGGGCGACCGGCCCTCTTTATCGAGCAAGCCAATGCCCTGACACCCACATCCCCCTACCGGCAGCGGGTATTGGTCGGGATTGATGCCCAACACGTGCAGTATTATGCCTGCCGGGAACCCGAACGTTGGCGTGGCTGCGGTGCCCAACCCGAACGCTTGGCGGCCCTCCAGACCGAAGATGTCCTCCCTCTACCCGGCTGTATCCTCCAGGTGCAACCGGAAAACGGTGCCTTTTGCGCCCGTCCTCTCCCTGGCAGTTGCTGTGAATTTGTTTACCAAGGGCAGGTGCGGCGGGTGGAACTGGGATGGTGTGTGGATGCCCAAAGCTTTACCAGCTACGACCGAGGGATTGACCCTGCCACCGGCCAGGCCCTCTGGGGTGCTTTGATGGGACCCTACCGCTTCCAAAGGCGGGCATGAGCGGGCATGAGCGGGCATGATCGGTTCGTTGACAGGGCAAGTCGCTGCCATAGCCGGTTCTCAAGGGAAATGGCTGGTCACCCTCACCGTGCAGGGCGTCGGCTGGGAACTCCAGGTAGGACAACGGTGCGCCCAAGCATTAACCCCAGGACAAACGGCACACTTATTTACCCATTTGCAGATCAGGGAAGAACAGCCCGTACTGTATGGTTTTAGTACATTGCCAGAACGGGATTTATTCCGGCAGTTGCTCCGGGTCAATGGCGTTGGCCCCCAATTGGCTCTAGCGTTGTTGGACACGTTCACGCCTGGGGATTTGGCGCAGGCCATTGTCACAGGGAATACCGCCCTTTTGAGCCAAGCGCCGGGAGTAGGTGCCAAAACCGCCCAACGTTTGAGTTTGGAACTGCGCCATGCCATGCAGCAATGGCTAGGGGAATTGCCGACTGCCCCCTTACCTGCCCCCATTCGGGAAGAAGTCACCCTCACGCTTGCCGCTTTGGGGTACACCGGGGCAGAAATCAGCCATGCCCTTCGTCAACTGGGGCAGGACCAGGAATGCCAGCAGACTACCGATGCGGAAGTGTGGATTCGCCGTGCCATTCAGTTACTGAGTTCGTGATTTTTGGCACAAGTAATCTGCAAAGTTTTTTGGCAATGAGATGGTGTCACGGAAGGCATACTCAATTAATAGTAGTTTTGACTAGGAGTGCAGCAGGTTGTTTACCCAGGTAAGGATGATGCGTGGACTGTAAACTACTCCCAGCTAAAGCAGGGAGCTTTCAGTAGCCCTGCGGTTAGCAAGCCAACCACGAGCCTCTAGGGTGGTTTACAGCACCCCCAATCGCCCGTTACCAGTGCCTTGAACAACCGTTTCTGGTGGCCTCATTACAATTATAAGCTAAGGCAACTGAAGTTGCTAAAGGAGCTTTCCTCCCCGCACTGAAGTACGGAGTTTCCAGCCCGACCCGATATGATGCAAAACGGCGGCTATTGCCAAGTAAATGATCGGCCAAGTGAAATACTTGCATTGATGCTAACCCCATGTTCCGCTAAAGTGATTGGCAGTAACTCAAGAAAGATGTTCCAACCTAGTGCAACACAACTATCAATGGTACCTAGCGTGATGAACCCATTGGTGCTGGCTGCAAAGTCATGTAAAGCCATGTTAAGTATGCCATCAACACGAGCACATACATCATGATTAGGTTGCCATGAACTCAGATTTTCCCAATGATTTATTTTGTTTTTATGAAACATGCTATGGTTTTTTCCCGTTTGTCAAAAGGTGCAACCTTCGTTTAAGGTAATTTCTGTAATCCTGTACTCCCTGAGCTTTTCCCGGCATGGAACCCCCGACCCTAGCGCTCCAGACGGAAAACCTGACCAAAACCTACCGCACGGGATTTTGGTTGCGGCAGAAGGTAACTTCCTTAAATCGGGTTTCCTTGCAGGTTTATGGGGGAGAAACGTTTGGGTTACTTGGCCCTAATGGTGCCGGGAAAACGACGTTTATGAAATTGGTTTTGGGGATTATTCGGCCCACGGCGGGTGGGGGATGGGTGCTAGGGCGACCGCTGGGAGACCGTTTGATCAAAGCCCGGATTGGCTATTTGCCGGAAAATCCTTATTTGTATGAATCGCTTACGGGCTGGGAATGTTTAGAATTGATGGCTACCCTGCATCAAGTCCCCCGTTCGGTGCAAAAACAACGATTGCCCCAACTGTTGGATTTAGTCGGATTGGCCCAACAAGCCGCCCGTAAAAAAACCTTGCGCCGTTACTCCAAAGGCATGCTTCAACGGATTGGTTTGGCCCAATGTTTGGTCAATGACCCGGATTTAGTGCTGTTGGATGAACCCATGTCGGGATTGGACCCCTTGGGACGCTATCAGGTGCGGGAGATTATTTTGCAGTTGAAAGCGCAAGGAAAAACCATCTTTTTTAACAGTCACATTCTCTCGGATGTGGAACATCTCTGCGACCGGGTGGCGATCCTGGCACGGGGGGAATTGTTAGCAGTAGGTACGTTAGACGAGTTATTAGGCACTGGGAAAACCTACCAGGTGCAGGGAAGGGGCGGCACCGCAGAGGCTCTGGCGCAATGGCTTGATCCTTTGGCATATCAAGGGGGATTGTGGCACGGGCAATTACGCATCAGTCTGCCGGAATTTGTCCAGAATGTAGCCAGCATCGGGGCGGAATTACTCCATCTCAGTTTGGAGCGGCAATCCCTAGAGGAATTTTTTGTCCAGCAACTGCGCCAACGGGGCTATACCCAAAGCATCTAGGAGCGCGAAGTGACATACTCCCATCGCTGACCCTACGGGTACAGCGCGAGCTTCTCGCTTCATCGGGGAGCTTTCGCAAGAACCCTCCACGAGCAGACACGGAATGCCCTACCGCGTAGTTGCACCAGATTCCGGCAAAAGCCGTTTTGTGCAACTACTCCCATCATACACCATGTGGGGGTATCTGTATCCCGACACTGACGCTACGGGTACAGTGCG
>Ga0272447_1002148_pt1 | contig 11031 bp, 10 predicted proteins | sample YNPCB0133_FD_194589 | JGI IMG/M metagenome (GOLD analysis project Ga0272447, IMG submission 194589) | Hot spring microbial mat communities from Yellowstone National Park, WY, United States - YNP-CB-013-3 | ecosystem: Environmental > Aquatic > Thermal springs > Hot (42-90C) > Sediment | place...
ATCATGTCCCATCTTGGTATTGTGGTTGAACTGCACCATCACGAGGTTGCCACTGCCGGGCAAGGAGAGATAGACATACGCTATGATTCTCTGGTAAATCAAGCGGACAAGCTGTTCATCTACAAGTATGTGGTTAGAATGGTGGCTCACAAGTATGGTAAGTTTGCCACCTTCTTGCCCAAGGTTCTCCTCAACGACAACGGAAACGGTATGCACACCCACTTCTCCATATGGAAGGATGGGCAAAACCTCTTTGCGGGCTCCGAGTATGCGGGCGTCTCTGAGATATGCCTTTATGCAATAGGCGGTATTCTAAAGCACGGACCCGCACTGACCGCCTTTACCAACCCCACCATAAACTCTTACCACAGGCTCGTGCCCGGTTTTGAGGCACCCGTAAGGCTCGCCTACTCTGCAAGAAACCGCTCCGCCGCAATAAGAATACCCACCTACTCCCAATCTCCCAAGGCAAAGAGGATTGAGATCAGGTTCCCAGACCCCACCTGCAACCCATACTTGGCTTTCTCCGCCATACTGATGGCTGCAATAGACGGAATAGAGAACAGAATCCATCCCGGAGAACCCTTTGACAAGGACATATACTCACTGCCTCCGGAAGAGCTGAAGGACATACCCCAACTGCCCGGCTCCTTGGAGGAATCCCTAAAAGCCCTCGAGAACGATTTTGAGTTCCTCCTGAAAGGTGGTGTCTTCACCGAGGATCTACTCCAAACTTGGATAGAAGCCAAGAGAAAGGAAATAGACGAGATAAGGTTCATACCTCACCCCAAGGAGTTTGAACTTTACTTTGACATTTAATTAAAAAACCGCCCCGCCCTCAAGGCGGGGCAAAGGAGGAGATAAAATGCGTCGCGTAGCAAGTATTATACCACTACTGCTCTCAAGCTTAGCCTTTGCGGAAGAGCAAGCCCCCAAGTTAGACACGGGGGACACCGCTTGGATGCTTATAGCTACAGCCTTAGTTATGCTCATGAGCCTGCCCGGTCTTGCCGTCTTTTATGGTGGATTGGCAAAGGCAAAGGACGCCCTAAACACCATAGCCATGGTCTTTACCGCCTATGCCATTGCTTCCGTGGTGTGGGTAATCTATGGATACACCTTAGCCTTTGGCACGGACATTGGAGGAATAATAGGTAGCCCTGAAAAGCTCTTTCTAAGTGGGGTGGATGTTGAAAGCCTTCAGGGGACAATTCCCGAGTTTCTGTTCGTAGCCTTTCAGGGGACCTTTGCGGCGATAACCCTTGCCCTTATAAGCGGTTCCTACGTAGAAAGGATGAAGTTTTCCGCATGGCTACTTTTTAGCATCCTTTGGGTGAGCTTGGTCTATGTGCCTGTAGCCCACTGGGTGTGGGGAGGTGGCTTTTTGGGAGAGATGGGCGCCTTGGACTTTGCGGGTGGCACCGTGGTGCACATAAACGCAGGTATTGCGGGCTTGGTGGGTGCCTTGATATTGGGTAAGCGTAAAGATACTGCCCTCATTCCCAGCAACCTTCCCATGGTTGTCATAGGCACTGGGCTTTTGTGGTTTGGATGGTTTGGCTTTAACGCAGGCTCCGCGGTAGCTTCAGATGCTCTGGCAGCGGTGGCTCTTCTGAACACTAACGTTGCCACGGCGGTTGCAGCCCTATCTTGGATGTTTGTGGAATGGCTCCACGCCAAAAAGCCCACCGTCCTTGGTCTTGCGTCCGGCGTTATAGCTGGGCTTGTAGCCATAACTCCAGCGGCGGGCTTTGTAAATGTGATAGGTGCCATCATCGTAGGCTTGTTGGCTGGCATTGTGCCCTACTTTGCGGTGGCAGTGCTAAAGCACAAGCTTGGCTATGACGACGCCCTTGATGTGTTTGGCATTCACGGAGTGGCGGGCATACTCGGTGCCGTCCTTACCGGTGTTTTTGCGGACCCTTCCATCAACGAGGCGGGCAAAGGGCTCCTCTACGGAAACCCGGGGCAAGTTTTGATCCAAGTCTTTTCAGTTGTAGTAACTATAATCTACAGTGCCATAGCCACCTTTGTGATCCTTATGGTAGTGAAAACCCTTACAGGTCTGAGGGTAAGCCCTGAAGAGGAAATATCTGGGCTGGACAGCTCCCAGCACCGTGAAAAAGCTTACAACCTTTAACAGAGGAGGTGTTGCCATGAAAAAGTTAGCCCTTCTCAGCCTTTTTGGCTCCGTAGCCCTTGCACAAGCCCTTGAGCTAAAGCTTGAACCCATAGGCGCCATCAACGTTAGCGGTGCGCTAACTGTCTATACCATCCACTCCAACAACAAAACTGACGACAAAAAAACACGCTACGATGTTGGCTCAGCCATTGTAAGTCTTTCCAAGTCCGCAGAGCCCTTTGGCTTTACCTTGATCGGTGGTGCATACGCAACTCCAGTGGTGGGTGTGGGACTTTCAAAAACTTCCCAATACACAGAGCCATTCAGCCCAATTTCCGTAGCATACGTGGAATACTCTCCTATGAAAGGGCTGTCCGTTCAAGCGGGAAAGCTTCCCACCATAATAGGCTATGAGTCTGCCTTTACTTACCTAAACAACAACATCCAAAGGGGTTTGGTTTGGAACATGCAACCTGTAATAAACAACGGCGTTAGGCTAACCTACAGCACAGACCTCTTCTTTGTGAAATTCGGAGTAAACGACGGCTTTTATACTCTCAGCACAACCCATCCAAAACCCGCCCTTGAGGCAAGCCTCGGACTAACTCCCATAAAAGATGGCTCAATAGCCATTAATGTTATCTTTCCCGACAAAGACTCAAGACCAAATGATACAGCGAATCCTTCCAACAAGAGGGAGTTAAACTTGGTAGCTTCCTACACACTGGATAAATTTTCCCTTGGTGCGGACTTGCTCTATGTGGAGGCTCCAAGGAGCAACACTGCAGGTGTGTCCGAAAAGGCAAAGGCAAGCGGTGTAGCACTGCATCTATCTTACGACCTAAAACCTTTTAAGCTCTCTGGTAGGATAGAGTATGTAAAGGACAACTCTGACGCTGGGGGCATAGATTTAGTGGGTCTTGGCGACGGAAACAAAGCCTGGACCTTTACCGTAACTCCCGCCTACACCAAGGGTCCCCTATTCTTGAGGGGTGAGCTCTCCTATGTAAATGCTGACCAACCCTTTACTGTTAACGGAAAGAGGAACCAAACACGCATAGGTGCAGAAGTTGGGTTTATGTTTTAAGGTATGGGCATAAAGGCTGTCCTCTTGGACATAGATGGGGTGCTGACCATAAGGGATAGGGTAATAGAGGGGGCCCAACAGACCCTCAAAGAACTTAGAAAAAACTTCAAAATAGCCCTTGTCACCAACACGACGAGGGTGCCCTCTCGCATAATTTTTGAAAGGATGAGAGATCTCGGCTTTGACCTGGAAAGGGAAGAACTCTTTACCGCACTCAAGGTTTCAAGGGAGTTCTTAGTAAAGAACAAAGCTAACGCCTACCTTTTGGTTTCTGATATGGCACGGGAGGAGTTTGAAGGCTTGGAGGACTATCCAATAAAGTATGTGGTTGTTGCAGATGCATACACAAACTTTACCTATCAGAACCTAAACACCGCCTTTAGGCTACTTTTAGAGGGTTCGGAGCTCATAGCGGTTGCCCCAAACAGATATTTTCTGGACGAAGACGGAAAGCTCTCCCTTGATGCAGGACCCTTTATAAAAGCCCTTGAGTATGCAAGCGGAAAAACTGCCACTGTGATAGGTAAGCCCTCTGCGGAATTCTTCGGATTGGTTTTAGAATATTTAGGAGTTAAACCTGAAGACGCTTTGATGGTAGGTGATGACATAGAGTTTGATATTTTGGGAGCCCAAAAAGTTGGAATGAAGGCTTGCCTTGTAAAAACGGGAAAGTTCAGGGAAAGCGACCTTGAGAAGGGTATAAAGCCAGACCTTCTGTTGGAAAATGTAAATGAACTGCCAAAAGCTTTAATGGAACCGCTTTAGAATGAAGGCTTTGGCTATAAGGCATGTGCTTGCAGAACACCTGGGAATGATGGAAAGGTCCCTGAGAAATTTAGGCTTTAAAGTGGAATACCTGGACACCGCAGAGGGGAAAACTTTAAAAGAACCTTTGGAAGAATACTCCCTTCTTGTTGTCCTCGGCGGATATATGGGTGCTTATGAAGAGAGCATTTATCCCTTTCTCTCCTACGAGTTTAGGCTCATGGAACAAGCCCTGAAATTGAACATTCCTATTTTGGGCATATGCTTGGGAGCCCAAATGCTTGCAAAGGTTTTGGGGGCAAGGGTCTTTAAGGGCGATAAGGGAAAGGAAATAGGGTGGATGGACGTTTTTAAGGTGGGAGAGCATGAGCTTTTGCAAGAGTTTCCAAACACATTGAAGGGCTTTCAGTGGCACGGAGACACCTTTGAGCTTCCAAAGGGTGCGTTAAGGGTTTATGCATCCGAAAAATATGAAAACCAAGCCTTTGTATATGGAAAGGCTGTGGGCTTGCAGTTTCACATAGAAGTGGATCAGAGTATGGTTAAAGAGTGGGCGGAGCTTTACCGCGATGAGCTTCAGGAGGAGAAGATAGGAGAAGACATGCTACGGGTGGAGGACTGGGTGTATGAAAGAAATTACCAGCTTATTGAAAGCCTTATAAGAGGGCTAATTTAGAACTTTTTCAGTTCTATGTTGTATTTCTTTATTCTGTAATCAAGTTGCCTTAGGGTAAGACCCAAGAGCTTTGCGGCGCGGGATTTTACATATCCAGTTTTTTCTAAAGCCTTTATGATTTCTTCTCTCTCTGTGGCTTCTACAAAGCTCGGCAGGTGCTTAAAGCTAACCTTTCCATGCTCCGGATGGAAGTATTCGGGAATGTCCTTTTCTGTTAGCAACCCATCCCTCAAAATAACGAGCCTTTCTATGAAATTTTCCAGCTCCCTTACATTCCCATACCAAGGATACTCCGTTAGCTTTTCCAAAGCCTTCCAGCTGATCCGCACATTCTTTTTGTATCTTTGGTTGAAGACCCTTAAAAAGTGTTCCACAAGCAAAGGAATATCCTCCTTTCTCTCTCGGAGGGGTGGAATGTGTATAGGAAACACGCTTATCCTATAGAAGAGGTCCTCTCTGAACTCTCCCTTTTCCACCATCTCCGCCAAGTTTTTGTTGGTGGCGCATATAATACGCACATCCACCTTTATGGTTTTTTCTCCACCCAGCCTTTCAATCTCTTTGTCCTGTATAGCCCTCAGGATCTTGGGCTGTATAGACAAAGGCATGTCTCCTATTTCGTCCAAAAAGAGGGTGCCACCGTTGGCAAGCTCAAACTTTCCTTTCTTTGATGCATACGCACCCGTGAAAGCGCCCTTCTCATATCCAAAGAGCTCTGCCTCCAAAAGACTTTCTGGTATGGCTGAGCAGTTTATGGTTATTATGGGTTTTGATTTTCTGGGGCTTGCAAAGTGTATAGCTTTGGCAACAAGGCTTTTCCCAGTTCCGCTCTCTCCGGTGATCAAGACGGTTATGTCCGTTTGTGCCACCTTTCGGACAAGCTCAGCCAAGTGCCTTATGGCTGGACTGTTGCCCACTATCCCTTCAATTCGGAAGTTTTCCGAGAGGGCTTCCGTTAGCATTCTCTTTTCCTCTTCCCACTCCTGCTTTTCCCGTTCCACCCTTTGGCTTATCTTGTATAGCATTCCTAACATGGTTGCCAAGATCATAGCGAGTTTTATTCCTTCCTCTACGCTCTCCCTTTTGAACTCCTTAAAAAACGCCAGCGCACCTACCGTTTCCTCACCTACCTTTATAGGCACCGCCACAAAGGTTTCCCTTCCGCTTAGCCTATCCCTCAAGCCCGTCTTGTTTAGGTATTGGCTTACGTGAAGGTCAGAGAGTACCACCGGCACGCCCATCTTATAAACTTTTCCTATGATCCCTTCTCCTCTTTTGAACACTCCTCTCTCTGCCTCCTCCCTACTCAAGCCAAAGGACCGGACTATTCTGAGGACTTTGCTGGGTCTATCGTAGAGGGCTATGTAGCTGTAGGGCACATCCCAAAAGGAGTACAGTATTTTGAGAAACTCCTCCGCACCCTCTTCAAAGCTCAGACTTTTGCTAAGGAACCTTGCGGTTTGATTAACTACAGAAAGTATGCCAACCTCTAAGGTCTTTTCCATCTTTTCTATCTTAAAATATAAACCAGAGGAAATGTTTCAGGATGTTATCTCTAAACTATACAAGCAGTTTGTTAGACTGGCTTTTAACATAACCATAATAGTTCTCATAATCGGGCTCTTTGTGGGTATATTCAGGACCATTTCAGAGCTTGGTCTTACCATCACAGAAGCCACGGTCAGGTTGGGTTTTAAAGAGCTGGTTACCAACGTGCTCTCTTTGATTGTAGTGCTTGAGCTTATAAGGGCTTTTATAGACTTCTTTGAACACGAAAGGGTTAGGGTGGAGGCCGACAGTTGCCATTTTCCGTTCAAAAGTGTAAAATCTTAACATAGCATGGTGCTAAGCATAGCAAGTGGTAAAAACCTTAGCGAAGAAAAAGCCCATAAACTCTACATAACTCTGGAATGTATGCTTGACTTTGAAAAGGAAGAAGAAAAAGAGAAAGTATTAGCTTTAATGCGTAGGTTTTCTTCCGCAACAAGATATGCCTATAAAAGACTGTTAGAGGGAGTAGCAGAAAAAGAGATAGAAAAAAGAGTAGCAGAAAAACATAAGCTAAACGCAAGGTATGTAAAGGATGCTGTCTTAATAGCAAAGCAAGTGCTAAAGTCTTGCATACAAAGAGGGCAAAATCCCAAAAAGCTTGTGTTTGGTTCAAGAGAACTGTTTGAAAAGCTAAAGAAGAAGCATCTAACAGGCAAACGTAGAGAAAAGCTACGCCAAAGGTGGGAGGAGAGGAGATATTACCACCTCTACTCAAGAGGAGAAAAGTCTAAAAACGGCAACCTAAACCTTAGGTTTGTATGGGAAGATAGCTTAAAACTGAGGATTAACTTAGGAAACGGTGAGTATGTATGGGCTAAGGTTATAAGGAATGCAAAAAGACACAAAGACAAATGGATTGACTGGACATGGAGACTTTTGGAAGCGGAGAAATCAGGTGAGTGGTTTGCGTATAATGTGAGGTTGAAGGTAAGAAATGGCAAATTCTACGCACAAGTCAGTTGGGAAGAAAAGATTGTCCAACCTGTTATAACTAAAGCTTACGGAGTTATGGGTATAGACATTAACGCTTATCCTTTTCATTTAGCTTTAGCTTATGTCCTAACGGACGGGAATTTAGAAAAGTCTGAACGCATAGATTTAAGGGAGATGGAGGGCAAAACCAAAAATCAGCGGGAACATATAACATGGCGTATAGCAAGGCAGGTGGTAGAAAGGGCGTTAGAAAATGGAAAGGCTATTGTTGTAGAGGATTTGCAAAAAGTCCCTAAGGGCAGAAGAGGAGACGGTTTAGCTAAATTAAGAAGAAAACTCCATAGATGGGCGTATAAATCAATATTGGAGAAGATTGAAGTCTATGCAAGGAGGCTGGGAGTTCAGGTGATTAAGGTCAATCCTGCTTACACATCAATCATTGGCAAGCTAAAGTATGCACCAATATACAACATAGACAAGGATGTAGCGGGTGCTTATGTAATTGGCAGGCGTGGGCTTGGGTTTGAGGAAAAGGTTCCCAAGAATTACAGGGAACTACTCAAGGACAAGGAGTTTTTGGCGTATGCTATTGCTAAGGTGGATGAGAGGATTAATGAGTTGAAAAGTGAGTTAAAGAAGGAGAAGAATGACTACAAGAAGAACGCACTCAAGGAGAGGATTAAGCGGTTAAGGAGGTATTTAAAGTTATTACTTTCCTATACACGGGACAGCGGGAAGAGTGAGCCAGCTACCCAACAAGCGGTTAATCGTAAGACGAAACCGATGAGGGGTAGGGCAAAGTCCCTACAAAAAAGCTGGCGAGTTCTTTCCGTAGCCCTTGCGGCTTTGAGGGCCACTACTTGCCTTGATTGGTGTAGAGACCACTCTCCCTTGAAGCGTGTTTTGATTTCAGGGGATTGGGTAAGGGTGGCTGGCGGGGTTAGTCCCTCCCTTCCAGGTCAGGGGACGGCTACAAGTAATTGAAGTTTTATACACTTGGAGTGACCTGGATATACTATTAGAAGTTCTAATAGCCTTTGTTATAAGGGAGTTTATGCTACATCTCTTTGAAGGAAAGCTTTCTGGGATGGATGTGTTCTTTTGGTCCTTTGGGATCGCGTCCCTCATAGGTGCGAGGGCGGTGAGCTTATTTTATAGGGCACCAAAGGGTTAAGTCTTCGTATAATAGTTATAAACTTCTTGGAGGTTTGGAATGGGTGAAAAAATCAAGGTGGCAATAGTGGGTGTGGGCAACTGCGCAAGTGCTTTGGTTCAGGGCATCTATTATTACCAAAAAAATCAAGGTCAAGGGGTCAGTGGCTTAATGTTTGAGGACGTAGGGGGATACAAACCTTGGGATATTGAAGTGGTGGCTGCGTGGGACATAGACGCAAGAAAGGTAGGAAAAGACCTCTCAGAGGCGATCTTCTCTGCACCCAACTGCACAGCAATTTTTGAACCAAACGTGCCAAAGACTGGTGTAAAGGTGCGTATGGGGAAGGTCTTGGACGGCTTTGCGGAGCATATGAAGAATTACCCACCCGACAGGACCTTTGTGCTTGCGGAGGAAAAAGAAGACGAACTGGAGGATGTGGTTAAGGTGCTAAAGGATACTGGGGCGGAGGTGCTCATAAACTATGTGCCCGTGGGCTCAGAAGAGGCTGCGAGGTTTTACGCTACTGCGTGCCTGAAGGCGGGAGTCTCTTTTATAAACGGAATGCCTACCTTTATAGTCTCTGACCCAGAGTGGGCAAAGAAGTTTGAAAGTGAAGGCATACCAGTGGTGGGGGATGACATAAAGTCCCAGGTGGGTGCAACCATAGTGCATAGGACCCTGGTGCAGTTGTTTTTGGACAGGGGCGTAAAGTTAGACCGCACATACCAGCTAAACTTTGGTGGGAACACAGACTTTTTGAACATGCTGGAAAGAAGCAGGCTAAAAACCAAGAAGGTTTCAAAGACCCAAGCGGTGGAGTCTTTGCTTCCTTACGATATAGGAGAACAGAACATACACATAGGACCTTCCGACTGGGTGCCCTGGTTAAAGGACAGAAAGATCGCCTACATAAGGTTGGAGGGAAGGCTCTTTGGCGATGTGCCCATGTCCTTGGAGCTAAAGCTTGATGTGGAGGACTCGCCAAACGGTGCGGGCTCTATGATAGATGCCGTAAGGTGCTGTAAGTTGGCAAGGGATAGGGGCATAGGAGGACCCTTATATTCCATAAGTGCCTACACCATGAAGCATCCACCCATCCAATATCCTGACTGGCAGGCAAAGAGGATGGTGGAGGAGTTCATAAGAGGAGAAAGGGAAAGATGAAGGAGAGGCTTTTTACACCTGGTCCTGTGGAAATTCCCGAGAGGGTAAGGAAGGTCTTAGGAGAGCAAATTATTCATCACAGAACAGAGGAGTTCAAAAGGAGCTTTCTGGAGGTTAGAGAACTCTTTAAGAGGCTGTTGGAGGAGAACTCTGAGAACTTTGTGTTCTTTGCCAGCTCGGGCACCGGTGCCATGGAGTCTGCCGTTCTGAACTTCTTTGGGCAGGGGGAAAAGGTTCTGGTTATAAACGGTGGAAAGTTTGGGGAAAGATGGCTAAACCTGGCAAAACACTGGGGCTTGGAGCCCATAGAGTATAAAGTTGAGTGGGGCAAGTCCGCCGACCCAGAGGAAGTAAAAAAGCTTCTGGACCAGCATACAGATTGCAGGGGTGTCCTTTTGCAGATCTCAGAGACTTCCACTGGTGCCTACCATCCCACAAAGGAAATCGGTGGGCTGTGCAGGGATCGGGAAGTTTTATTGGTAGCAGATGCCATAACCGCCTTGGGTGTGTATAGGATCGTGCCCTCCCAATGGGGCATTGATATTTTAATTGGTGGCTCCCAAAAAGCCCTTCTTTTGCCTCCGGGACTTTCGGTGCTTTGGTTTTCTCAAAGGGCAGAAAGAAGGCTAAAGGACCGTGCCTTCTACTTTAGCATAAAAAAGGAGCTAAAAAAGCAGATAGAGGGGCAAACCGCCTGGACGCCCGCCATAAGTCTGATCTTAGCCCTAAAGGAAAGCCTTAGCATGCTATTGGAGGAGGGTATGGAAAGGGTGGAAAACAGGCACAGGCTAATTTCAAAGGCTACACTTAGGGCGGTGGAGGTGCTTGGACTAAAGCCCTTTGCAGAGAAACCCTCCATCTCAGTTTCCTCAGTTTTTTCTCCAATGGCAGAGGACATAAGAAAGCTACTTTTGAAATATGGGGTAAGAGTTGCCGGCGGACAGGATGGGCTAAAGGGTAAAATATTCAGAGTATCCCACATGGGCGTAGACCCAAAGGATGGACTCATGCTGGTGGGAATGTTGGAGGTGGTGTTAAAAAGGCTTGGTTTGTTTGATGGTTTGGGTGAGGGTGTGAGGGCATACTCCGGGGTGCTAACAGAGGGCGGGTTGTGGTAAAGCTCTTTATAGTTCGGCACGCGGAAAGCGAGTGGAACCCAATAGGTAGATATCAGGGACTTTTGGACCCCGGACTTTCCGAGCGTGGGCTAAAACAAGCAGAACTCTTGGGCAGGGCTTTGGAGAAGGAAAAGATAGATTTTCTGTACTCCTCCCCCCTGAGGAGAACCTATCAAACCGCCCAAGAGATCGCCAAAAGGCATGGATTGGAAGTTATAGAGGACAAAAAGATCATAGAGATAGACCATGGAGTTTGGTCTGGTATGCTTGTGGAGGAGGTAAAGGAAAGATTTCCGGAGGATTTCAGAATGTGGCTTGAGGAACCGCACCGGGTAAAGTTTGAAGGGGGCGAATCCTTGGATAATGTTTTCAAAAGGGTAAAGGACTTTTTGGAGTTTTTAAGAGAAAAACACTGGGGACAAACGGTGGCTATAGTTTCCCACACGGTTCCCATAAGGG
>Ga0272447_1002151_pt1 | contig 11024 bp, 8 predicted proteins | sample YNPCB0133_FD_194589 | JGI IMG/M metagenome (GOLD analysis project Ga0272447, IMG submission 194589) | Hot spring microbial mat communities from Yellowstone National Park, WY, United States - YNP-CB-013-3 | ecosystem: Environmental > Aquatic > Thermal springs > Hot (42-90C) > Sediment | place...
CGCTGATATTCTGCGACTGTTGCAGACAGTGCAGACCCAAGTCAAAGCACGGACCGGCGTTTTACTCGAACAAGAATTGCATGTGTGGTAACTACAGACCTCGTTCACACCCCTTTTCCCCGCCCTGCTGAGTAAGCCTTTCACATCCGTTTTCCCCACTCTGCTGGGTACTTTGTTTGTCCAGCTCCACCGGGGTCCGACCGGCTCAGTTTACTTGCGGAAGTGCACTGTCTTTCTCGGTTAGCTCCTCGGGTTTTCCATTCTGTCGCCTGACTTGACGGAAAATCTGCGGACGGCGTTTGCTTCCCACCCTTGGGTTGCTGAGGTCAGAAGCGTGACGATTATGCCTCAGGGACAAGTCTGGGTCGATCTCCGCTTTCGTGCCCCGATGCTGCAAGTGGTCTTGATAGAAGGCTACCCATGCTGGGTTGATGAATACGGGGTACTCTTGCCTTCTGGGGCGTCTTGCCAACAGGGGGATTCGCCCGTCGCCCGATTACGGACACCCCGCCCACCACCGACTAATCTAGCCGGTCAACGATGATGGGAGGACCCACTGGTGCTGCAAGCTTTGGCCCTGGTTCAAGCCTATCAACCACGGCAGTTGGAATACTACCAGCGATATTGGGAACTGACACTGGCCGGTGGTCAAACGTTCTTTGTGACAGGTCAGCCGCTGGAATGAAAAGGTACCTCTGACGGTGGATAGTTGGTATTATTTCCGGGCTGCGCTATGAGCTTGGACGTGGCCTAGGCTCAGCAAGATGTGAGAACTTTACTTGTCTTGCTTAGAGGGTACGGGGGATTCTTTCTCAACGGGCTGGGCTGGCGGGAGCGGCTGGATAACTTTTTGGGCAGGAACCGCCTTTTCCGCAGGCATTACCTTTTCCAGGGCAGGCAGTTTTTCTGGCACAGGCGCAACAGGGACCGCCGGCAGCGGGATAGCTTCCACGGCAGGGCCGATCTGAATCTCAATCACGCCTCCCGGTTGGGCGGGAACTTTCACCGGAGGTACCGCAGGCTGGATTTGTATGGGTTGAATTTGTACCGGCCTCGGCTGAATATTCCGGTTTGGAATCGTGGTTCCCCCTGCACCGATCAGTTCCGGTGAAGAGAGGATCAAGGTGTCGTCCTTGAATACCTTGAGGTAAGCGGGACTAATCGGTTGACCGGCGGGAGCGATGAGGACAGTTTCGCCCTTCTCCAGGCGTTTGGTGGCTTCCTCGACACTGACCTTACGACCATCGACGGTAGTGATCGTGAGGTCTTTGACCTCGCCCAGTTCAATAGTCATACTCCGACGAGCCTGGCGGAGGACGATAGCTCGAGCGGCTGCTGGCTGAGGCGGTGCAATAGGGGGTGCTACCTCGACTTTCTCCTCCCTTATCACCTGAACCAGAACTTTGCCATTCTCATCAGCTTTGAGAAACACCAGGCTCGGGGCTGGCCCAGTCGGTGGCGGGGTGACATTCGAGGGAGGTGGAGGAACTGGCGCAGCAACACTCAACGCGACTCCTGCTAAAAAGCTGTACATGATTCTGCCTCCGCGTTACAGGACTGCCAAAACCATAAAACGGCTGCCTGGACGAATGCTTCTCACCACAGGTTAGGACGATTCAGATCCAAGAAGCTAACCCGTGGTTGACTCATTCTGGTAGTTGGAATCATACCGCAATTCAGCCAGACTTGCTAGTAGACCCTGTGTAACAAGCCGATCCAGAAGTGGTAGCTGAAGTCCCGATGACCATGACCCCTGTGTAATGGACTGATCATGCGCACTCGAGTTTGGTATGAAGGTTGTAGGATATCCCGTAGAGGATCATCCATCGTCGTACTGTGAGGCGGTTCAAGAGGCCGGCAACGGTAGCAGCTAAGCGGTTATCTTGCTTGGATCGAGAGTTGTGCCGTAAGGCGATCGAACTCGGCGATTTCCGGGTTGGTTGATGGTTCAACCTCCGAATCGAACCAGGTGGTCCAGATCAGACGAGGAGAGGGCTATAGTGTGCGGAGGTGGTCAGGGCAGCATTGGGCAGTGAGTCAGAATGACTCAGAATGGGCCAGAGAGCAGGGGAATCATCTATGTCGAACTGGGATGGGGAACGATTTGAGGATCGTCAACAAGCGGGTTTACTTCTGGCCGAACGACTTCGCGACGTACCGTTGGTTCGTCCTGTCGTGTTGGCCATTCCGCGGGGTGGAGTTGTCGTAGGGGCAGCATTGTCGCAAGCCTTAGGTGCTGAGCTGGATGTGATTTTGTCCCGAAAACTGCGAGCACCATTTCAACCGGAATACGCCTTGGGGGCGATAGCTGAGGATGGCAGCATTATCCTCAACCCGGATGCTCTGCAGTTGATCCGAGACATCGAGGAATACTTGGAGGCGGAGCGACAATACCAGTTGCAAGAAATCGCGCGGCGGCAGAAGCTGATACGCTCCATTCGTCCCCCTGCGGATGTGGAAGGTCGTACAGTTATTATTACGGACGATGGAGTGGCTACCGGCTCGACGGCGTTGGCAGCGTTGCAGACGGTGCAGGTTCGCCATCCGCATGACCTTATCCTGGCCGTGCCGGTAGGACCACCGGAACGGTTGCGTGCCCTTGCCCGTCATTGTGATCGATTGATTTATCTACTAGCCCCGACAGACTTCCACGCGGTGGGGCAATACTACCAACGCTTCGAACCGGTTGAGGACAGTGAGGTAGTTGACTTACTCCGCACGGCGTACCAGCGTTATCAACAAGAAAGCGGTAGCAGCGGTTAGGCCAATCCCCCTGGAAACACCGTTGGTTGTTCCATTCGTCTGCCGGATCATGTGGATTGTCACCACCAGTGCAAATCAACCCTTTTGACCTCCTTGTCACCTGGATCTGTCCTGAGCCGTAGATATTTCGTGTGCCACTTTCCTCTACGTCGGCCCTAGGTTGACCACCCAGCCATTCTGCCTCGTGGACACGTGCTGCTTCCCGCCCTCTACCGGGCAGGATTTGGGGTAAAGGACCATGAGGATCCAGAAAAATGGAAAATCTGGCGAGCGGGCCTTGACACTGTTATATGACAGTGTATTATGTCAGTGACATGAACGGGGACACTAGCAAGCTGTGGACGATCGAGGAACTGGCAGCCCAAGTGGCGTTGGTGCTCGCGCAAGGGGAAATCGGAACGACGGACGGGCGGATCCGCGAAGTCCCGGACACCCGCACCATTCGCTACTACACGACGCTGGGTTTGTTGGACCGGCCGGTGCAGATGTGTGGACGTACTGCATTGTACGGTCGCAAGCATCTGTTGCAGTTGGTGGCGATCAAGCGGCTGCAAGCCCAAGGGAAGACCTTGGTTGAGATCCAGCAGCAGCTACTCGGCAAAAACGAGGCAGAGTTGGAGGCAATCGCACAACTGTCTCCCCGAGCCCCGGAGCCGGTTCCCCGCCTGTTCTGGAAAAACCCAGCGGCCATACCGCCCCAACCAGCATCGGCCGCACCAGCAGATGAACTGCGGCTGTTGAATTTCATGAGCTTAGAGCAGGAGGAACAAGCCTTCCGCCACCCTGCACACAAGCGAGCCAAAACACCGGCGGCTATTCCATTGCAGGGAATTCCCCTCCGTGAGGGGGTGACCTTGCTGGTGGCAGCACAGCGACCTCTCACTCCTGAAGACATCCAGATGCTGGAGGCGGCAGCGGAGCCACTGTTGAAATGTCTGGAAAAAAGGCGTTTGATTGACCCTCATTCGTAAAGGAGAAGCCCATGAATTCGCAAGTCGTTGTGGTGACCGACGAGGAATTGACTCAACCGACAGCAACGGAAGAGGCCGGGTTCGGTTGTCTGCACAGCGAGCGGGGGCCGTTCCCGCTGCAGGAGCTGCATGTCCATGCTAGGGTTGACGGACTGTTGGCCCAGGTGGAAGTGCGGCAGACGTTTGTCAATGTGATTGGGGAGCCGCTGGAGGCGACCTATATCTTCCCGTTGTCCGATCAGGCGGCGGTGACCTCTTTTACCATGGAGGTGAACGGGCGGCAGATCGAAGCGGTGCTGGAAGAACGGGCCAAGGCCCGCGAGCAATACGAAACGGCCGTCCGAGAGGGTTACCGGGCTGCCATCAGCGAGGAAGAGCGGCCGGATGTTTTCTCGTTGCGGGTGGGGAACCTTCTGGCCGGGGAGAAGGCGACGGTCGTGTTTCGGATGGTGCAGCCTCTGTCGTGCAGCGATGGGGAGGCAACCTTTCGTTTCCCCCTGGTGGTGGCCCCGCGCTACGTCCCCGGCGTGCCGTTGCCGGATAACAATGTCGGCCTGGGTACGGTGCCGGATACCGATGCCGTCCCCGATGCCTCTCGCATTACCCCGCCGGTCCTTCTGCCCGGTTTTCTTAATCCCGTGCGACTCACCTTGACAGTGGACATTGATCCGGCTGGTTTGCCGTTGAGCGATTTCAAAGCCAGTTTGCACGGAGTTCGGGTCGAGCGCACGGAACGTGGTGGATTCCGCGTCGAGCTGTACCCGGGCGAACGCCTGAACCGGGATTTCATCCTCCGTTTCCGTATCGGGGATGAAGCGATCCGTACCAGCCTGATGTTGCAGCCGGATGGTCCCAAGGCGAACCAAGGGACGTTCACGTTGATTTTGGTTCCTTCCACTGCTTCTCCTGACCAGCACAAGCCGCGGGACGTGGTCTTCCTCCTGGACCGTTCCGGAAGTATGGACGGTTGGAAGATCGTCGCTGCCCGCCGGGCACTGATGGCCATGATCGAAACCCTGGCGCCGCGGGATCGCTTCACCGTACTGGCATTCGACAATATTGTGGAAATTCCCCCGGGTTTCCCAAACAACGGCGTGGTACCGGTGGATCAGCGGCATCGCCAAAAGTGCTGTGCCTGGCTGCGTCACATTGACAGCCGGGGTGGTACGGAACTGTACGAACCGCTGGACCGGGCCGTGGAGATTCTGTCCCGTTGCCCCGCAGAACGGGAACGCGTCCTGGTGTTGCTGACCGATGGCCAGGTCGGGAATGAGAGCCAACTCCTGGCCATGCTCAAGACCCGGCTGCAAGGGTTGCGTGTTTACACTGTGGGCATCGACCAGGCGGTAAACGCCGGGTTCCTGCGGCGGCTGGCCAGGCTCGGGGGCGGCACCTGCGAACTGGTGGAATCCGAAGAGCGGCTGGTCGAGGTGATGAGCCGGATTCACCGACATCTGTGCACTCCCGTGTTGACCGACTTGCGGCTCGAAAGCTCCGACCTGACCCTGGATGGCGCTTCGATCACGCCTTTCCTCCTGCCCGATCTTTTCGTCGGCACGCCGTTGGTCGTCATGGGACGCTATCAGGGCCAGTCGAGCGGCAGCATCACGGTGCATGCCCGCGGGGCCGATGGTCGTCCCTGGCAAACCTCGGTTCAAGGCTGCCTGACGAACAACCCGGCCCATACCGGCTTGTGGGCCAGGAGCCGCCTGCGGGACCTGGAAGACCAGTACGACGCCGGCCATGCCGACCACACGACGCTGGAGCAGCAGATTATCCAAACCTCCTTGCAGTTCGGGGTGCTGTGCCGCTTCACCGCGTTTGTCGCCGTGGATCGCTCGGAGCAGGTCAATGCGGGAGGCAAAGTGCGACGCTTTGTTCAACCGGTTGATCTGCCGGCGGGTTGGCAGACGGCTCCCGTAGTGTACTCTCCACCTTCCTCGCCCATGCCAGCGGACGGGACGGTGTTAGGTTTGATGATCACCACGCCTATTCTCTCTGTCTTGAAATCTTTCAAGAGGTCGCGTTCTCGAGATGATATCCTGACCTTACGATTCCTCACCGCCTCGGAAGCTGAGCCCCCCAGAATCTCAGCCGACAATGGTCAAGGGGATATGGCTGACTCTCACCGCTGGGTTGCGGAGCTGTTGCAACTGCTGCAGGACGGCAAAGACCAGCCTCTATCCGAGCGCAAAGACATATTGCGTTCCCTGCTTAAGAAGTTGCAGCAAATGCTGAGCGACCTGCAACGTTCAAGGTTGGCCCAAGAGCTGTACCAACCGCTGCAGCAACTCGAGTCGAAGTTGAGTATTTTCGTCACAGAGTCTGCCGATGAGGCTCCGGATGAGCAATTGTGGCAACAGTATTGGGAGGAGACCGAGAATACCCTACGCCGATTTCAGGCTGAGTTGGCCAAAGAGAGTTCATCGCGGCGGTGTAGCTTCTGGAAGTGATGTGGTTCCCGGCAACACAAGTTGTGGAATCAAAGTTCCGGAGAGAGCAGACCAGGCAAGCTGCAAGTGCGACGACGTTGCTTTGACGAAGTGAAAGCCGTTGGCTCTTCTCCCGGAGCAAAAAATTGCCGCTTCCAAACCCCAATTACGGCCACTTATTCATCGTTCGCAGAGAGGACCGTTGACTCTTGAGGTGTCATCGGTCCGCTTTATTTTCGCCCTATCCTACTAAGTGGTCTGTATTTTTGTTGAGTTCGTATTGCCAGGATGTGCCACACCTGCAAAGATAGTGGTGGCTGGTGATTCGGTCGAGATAGGCCGGTAGTAGGAGAACTCAGGAGTGAAACCCATGCGACAGCATCGAGTGATGGGCAGTAGCCTCGTGGTGTTGCTGGCATTAGCTGGTGGGGTGGGAGCCTTTCAGCAGTCCACAAAGCCAGCAGGAAAACCAGATCAGGACGTTCGTGACCTTAGGCCAACCTCCGGGAACCAAAGTCCTGAGAATCAGCGGGAAGCGACCTACGACTTGCGCGGCCCTGCTCCGCGAAAGGGGCTTGCGTTTCAGACCAGCACGACCTTGAAAATCAAGGACGCGGATACAACCTTGAAGGTCATGGGTCAGTCCTTGAACATGAAAATGTCCATGACGATGATCAGCGATGAGGAGCAGAAGATTTTGGAGGTCAAAGGGCGGGATATTATCAAATCGCAGGCCCATATCCGCAAGGAACGAGCCATCATCCAGTCTGACTTGGGGGGAGGTATGGAAATCACCCAGCCCACGGAGTTGGAAGGCCAGACCGTTATCAGTGAGTTGGTCGGTAAAGGAAAATGGAAACATAGCCTGGTGGACACTCAACCCACGGAAAAACAAAAGCGAGAATTGGACAACCGCACGGGCATTGAGAACGATGATGATCTCTTTCCCGCGGAAAAGGTGCCTGTGGGACATGAGTGGGAAGTGTCCGCTGATGCGCTCCGTAAACTCTTCGGCAATGCCATCGTGGATGTACGCGGCAAGGTGAAACAAAAGTTCGTCAAGGTGGAGACGGTGGAAGGGGAGGAGTGTGCGGTCATCGAATCGAAAGGTATGATCAAAGGTAAGATGAAGAACGAGGATGGTGAACCCACCATCGATGTCGAAATGGAACTGCACGCGACTGCTTGGCGATCCTTGCGCACTGCAGTGGAAATCAAGGGGGAGTTCCGCGGCAAAATCAAGTTGTCCGGCACACAGAAGGTGGACGATGTGGAAGTAAAAATCGAAATGAGCGGTCCGTTCAGTGGAGAATCACGTACCAAAGTGCTCCGCGAGGAGTAATACCGAATAATTACAATGGGCTGGATCCAACAATAGGCTGGAATCCATACCCATCCTGCCTGCGAAGTATGGGGGAAAGCACACCGTCTTAGACCCCCTTCGCTTTTTTCTGATAAGGTATAGTCACGACAGAGGACGTGCAATCCACGTGGACTGGAATGCGGTCGGTGTCGGTCACCGCACGACTTTGTTGTTGATATGACCAATCCTGCCACTTTGACGTGTCCTCATTGCGGTTATCGTTGGGAACACGCCGGCACGCTGCCCGTAACGCCGGAAGACTGGCGTATTCTATGCCCCTCCTGCCGGATCGCTAACGAGAGTACTCGCCAACCTCCCGAGGGTGCGCAACAGATTTCGTCAGCCAGTGGCACGGCTCCCACGCAACTCGTGCCCGGTCAGATAATCGCCGGCTTCGAAATCCTCGAAGAAATCAACCGCGGAGGGATGGGAGTTATTTACAAAGCGCGGCAACTGGCCATGAATCGGCTGGTGGCCCTCAAAGCTATCAATGCAGCCAAGTTGCACCAGCCGAGCGTCCGTGCTCGTTTCGAGTTGGAGGTCAAAGCTGCCGCACTACTTAATCATGTCAATATTGTGACAGTTTATCAGGCCGATCTGGATGGTCCATTTCCATACCTTGCGATGGAGTATGTTCCGGGGATTGATTTGTTGCGGCTGGTGCGGCAACAGGGACCGGTGCCGATATTGGATACAGTGTATTACATTCGACAGGTGGCGGAGGGATTACAGCATGCCTACGAGCGTGGCTTGATCCATCGGGACATCAAGCCGAGTAATCTGATGGTCACTCCAGCACCGCTTGGTGCTCCGGAATTGAAAGGACGCTTGCCTCGCGTCAAAATCCTGGACATGGGCTTAGCACGGGTAGTGGCTCCCGATGGAACCGACTCCGAAGCCGGCATTTCCCAACCCGGTGTATTTTTGGGGACGCCCGACTACGTGGCTCCTGAGCAAGCGGAGGATGCGCAACAAGCCGACATTCGCTCCGATATTTTCAGTCTGGGTGCCACTTTTTACTTTCTTTTGACTGGTAAAGTCCCCTATCCCGGTCGTACGTTGGTCGAGAAAGTCCGTAAGGCCTTGGCTGGTCCGCCTTCGCCGCGTTCCTTACGCCCGGAAGTTCCGCCGGCTGTGGAGGTGATCGTCCAGAAGATGTTGGCTCCCGAGCCACGCCGTCGTTATCAGACGCCTGCGGAGTTGGCTGCAGCCTTGGACCGTGTCTTACGTGGAGAGAAGGTTCAGGTCGAGGAGACCCCGGAGGTCTTCGCCCTGTCCCCTCTCCTGGCCGAGGTCGTTGCCCATAGGGGAGCCGTCCGGGCTCTGGCTTTCCATCCTGATCGGAAAACACTCCTGAGTGTCGGAGATGACGGGACATTGACTCTCTGGGATCCCGAAACCCTTACACCACGACAAACCTTTCACGGCGATTTCGGGGTCGTAGAACAACTGGCCGTAGCTCCCAACGGTCGATGGATCGCTACTTGTGCCATTCGCCTGACACCGGAAGAAATGGGGGTGCAACTATGGGATTTACAAACCGGTCAGGAGCGACGTCGCCTCCGCGGGCCGGTGGACAATGTCCTGGCGCTAGCCATCTCCCCCGATGCGACCACCATCGTCGCAGGGACCCATGATGGATTCTTATGGGTCTGGTCCGTCGATCCCAAAGGACCGCAAACTTACTGCTTAAGGGGACATGATGGTCCCGTGACGGGATTATGCTTTGTCGGTGACAACTCACTTCTTTCGGTAGGCTACGACGGTGCTTTGCGGCAATGGGATCTGACGACGGGTCAACTCAAAGCCAGTAAATCCACCGATGCTGGGCCGCTTCGTGCTGTGGCCTTTTCCCGTAAACGGGTAGCTATAGCAGGTGACCAACTGCTCCTGCGCCGCCCGGATAAAACCTTCATTACTCTGTCCGGACACACCCCGCCTATCCTCAATGTGGTTCTGAGTGAGGATGGCAAGATGCTCTTGAGTGCAGCCAGTGACAGCACTGTGCGCGTCTGGAGCACCGAGGAAGGAACAGAAGCTGCATGTTATCCCGGTCACACGGGGCCCGTTCGCGCCATTGCCTTGGCGCCAGACCGATCAGCTGCCTTGAGCGGAGATGCCTCGGGACGTCTGCGCCGCTGGCGGCTGCCCCTCATCTGACTCGGTTCAGGAGCAGCCGTCACATTTTCCTTACCGTGTTCTCCTTCCCTTTTTAAGTGTAAGTAGCGGGGTCCGCTTCCATCTTGGAGGCAGGGTGCCTCTTTCAATCCTGTAGTGTTACAATCCGGCAATGGGACGATTACTTCATCTCCTCCCGGATCACTCCCAAAGATGCGTTTGAGGCAGGGAGCTCCTACGGTTTTCGGATCGGCGTCGTACAGGGCTAACCCCACCACGGCAACCCCACCACGGCGACCGTCAACACCGCCTGCGCAAATCCGTGTCGCATGACTTACCTCCCCTTGTGTGGTTACATGATGTGCTAGGATCCGCTTTGCCTCCCTTCTCCTTCCCCCTGTTCCCTTGCCCCTTCCCCCTTACTTGCAGCAGCATAAAGGGAGGATCGGGGAGGACCGGGGAGGACCCAATTTTCCTTGGCTTGCTATCACGTACCATTCCCGTCACGAGCAAAATCGAAATTTTTTCTGCAGGTACCCCCAAACTCTCCGGAAGTATTCCGGTGGCTTGGCTCCGGCAGGCGTCCCATTATGGCTTCCCATATTGGGAAACGGCAACTTTCACACTATGTTGGCGGAAAAACGGGGGATCTGCGTGAAAGCAATGCGTGTGGGAGCCGTTGAGCGGTAGTCCAGAATCGTGGCGCAGTGGAGGGCATGCGGGCCGCAGTGGATATTGACGGTATCCAAGGTGTGAGACAGCCTCAAGGCCCGGTGACCTTCGCTGAAGAGGGAAGGGGTGGTATAGTGGACCGGTCGCAGGTCGGTCAGGACGACGCCGAGGTGGAAAGGAACCAAACCGGCGGGGCGTGTCTGCCAGAGGTTTCTGAGGAGTTGGAGGATCAGAGGGGTATCCTGAGCGTGGGGAAAGGAGACTTTTTGGGCCCAGCGGCGGCGCGTGCGGGGGCGTTGAGGATCCAGGAAAGTGATATGGAGGATCAGGGTGGCAGCACAAAATCCTTCCTGGCGGAGACGAGCAGCAGCTTTGTGGGCCAGACGTAACAGGACGCCGTAAGCATCAGTATCGTTTCTCAGAGGCGGAGGGAGGACGTGGGAGTGGCTCAAGGAACGGCGGGGACCGTCCTGCTCGTCCACTTCCTCGCCCCGGAGGAGACGATACCAGCGTTCGGCGATTTTTTTGCTTTTCCAGACAGCAGCCAGCGTGGCCAGGGGGGCGGCACAGAGCTGGCGGACCGAGGTGATGCCGTAGAGGTGAAAACGGCGTTGCATGCGGGGACCGATGCCAGGAAAATCGGTCAGGTTCAAGGAATAGAGGGCTTCTGGTAATTCGCAGGAATGGAGGAGGGTCAGACCGTCC
>Ga0272447_1002153_pt1 | contig 11020 bp, 10 predicted proteins | sample YNPCB0133_FD_194589 | JGI IMG/M metagenome (GOLD analysis project Ga0272447, IMG submission 194589) | Hot spring microbial mat communities from Yellowstone National Park, WY, United States - YNP-CB-013-3 | ecosystem: Environmental > Aquatic > Thermal springs > Hot (42-90C) > Sediment | place...
GGTGGGCATCCAGATATTCCCCCACCTGTTGTGCCGGGGCGTACATAGGCATACAGTCGCTGAAGCTGCTCTGGAAGGTGGTAAACTCGGCCATAAATGTACACCGGCTTGTGCCCATGCTAACCCACCGGGAATTGGGTGTGGATGAAGTGGGACGGGGTGCCCTCTGTGGCCCAGTGGTCAGTGCTGCGGTGGTGTTGGATGCGGCAGGCAAAGCCCAATTGCAACGCTGGGGACTCTGCGAAAGCAAACAATTAACCCCCCGCCAACGCCAAGATTGGGTGTCCCGCATTCACGACGTGGCGCTGGGATGGCACATTGCCTGGGCTGACCCCTGGGAAATTGATGCCCATAACATTCTCCAAGCTACTTTGATGGCCATGCGCCGCGCCATTACTGGCATTCCCTTGACGCCCGATGTCTGCCTGGTGGACGGATGTCATGCCATTCCCGATCTGCCCTATCCCCAAAAAACGCTCGTTGACGGGGATGCCACCGAAATCACCATCGCCGCTGCCAGTGTGTTGGCCAAAGTCTGGCGGGATGATTATCTCACACAACTGGCACAGACCTATCCGGTTTATGATTTAGCCCGCAACAAGGGGTACGGTACGCCTACCCACCGCCTCGCCCTGCAACGGTATGGACCCAGCAGCATGCATCGCCTGTCCTTTCGTCCCTGTCAGGTTTCCCAGACCAGATGACCCTGGGGATGGGACGCCGCTTGGGTGGTGCTGGCAACCCACTCCTGGTAATCGGCAATCAGTTGCCGGGTCAATTGCTGTTTGATCAAGCCCAACACACTGCTTAGCAAACTGTCCCCGGCGGCTTCCACAAGCATCTTAGGCATCATGTTCAAAGGCGGCGGCACTTCCACTTCCACCTGCAACTGGGCCTGCCCCACCAGCGACGACGAACGGGGGGAACGCACAGCCTGCAAACTGCCAGTCAAATGCAGACGAAACCGCCGGTCAATGTAGGGCACACCCCGAATCTCACAGCCCACCGACTGCACCCGCAAAATATTCGACGGCTCTGTCCACACCCGCATATCCACCACCGGCTGAATCGTAAAGGAAAAAAAATTGCGGGGGCGCATTTTGAGCCGGTACACCTGGTCAGTCAACACTTCCACCTGCTGGGGGTCGGCAATGGCATAAACCAAACGCTGGGGCTGCCGCAGGTAGTGTTCAATAGGAATAGGTTGGCGCGGCACGGGCACGGTCACCGATTCCTGAGCCGCAAAATGCACCAACATCCAACACCTAAGACCGACGCTGTAAATTATCTTAATTATCTTAACACTGATTCGCACCCCCTATGATGGCTGGTCCCCGGATTGCCTATCTTGGGCCGACGGGCACCAACAGCGAGACGGTTGCCCACCGGTTTGGCGAACGCTGGCAGCATCCCCGCTGGTTACCCACCAGCACCATTGCCCAGGTATTGCACAGTGTGGCGCAGGGGCAGGCAGATTACGGGGTGGTGCCGGTGGAAAATTCCTTAGAAGGGAGTGTCACAGTCACGCTGGATTTGCTGTGGCGGCTGCCGGATTTGTACATTCAGCAGGGATTAATCCTGCCCATTGCCCACGCCCTGATCAGCCAGTGTGCCCACCTGAGTCAAGTGCAACGGGTGTACTCCCATCCCCAAGCCCTGGGTCAATGTCAGTACTGGCTCGAGGACCATTTACCCCATGTGCCCTGGTTACCAACCCGTTCGACCAGCGAAGCCTTGCAGTACGTCCAGCGGGAACCGGGAGCAGCGGCCATTGCCTCACCGCGGGCAGCCCAACTGGCGCATTTGCCCATCCTGGTAGCGGATTTGGCAGCGGATAATCTCACCCGTTTTTGGGTGATTGGCACGCACCCATCCGACCAGGGAAGTCACACCACGGTGGCCTTTAGTGTGCCGGAAAATAAACCGGGGGCACTGGTGCGGGCCTTGACCCATTTTGCCCAGGCGGGGATCAATCTCAGCCGCATTGAATCCCGTCCTACCCGCCGCTCCCTGGGTGAATACTTTTTCTCGGTGGATGTCGAGGGTGCCCAGAGTCAGCCCCAGATTGAACAAGCGTTGGCGGCTTTGCGGCGAGAAACCAGTTGTTTACGTAATTACGGAAGCTATACGATTGTCCCGGTGGGGATGCCAGCGGCTCCGGTGGCGTAAGTTACACTGGAAATAATTGGGGCACCAATGGCAAGCGGGAAACCTATGCGTCGCTGGTGGAGTGGGTTGATGGCCCTGGCGGTAGGGTGGTGGTTGCTGACCAGTCTGCCAGCGGGGGCACAACAGCGTCCTGTCCCCCAGTTGCTGTCTCGTCGGGCAGCGGCGGTCGTGGTGGATGGTCGGCCTTTGTTTGAGGTGCGGGATTCCGGTAACCTCAGTGGGGTCGAGCGGGCGGATGCGGTTAACCGGTTGCTGGCTGAAGAAATCCAACGGCGGCAAGCGGACCCCCAGCGGGTATCGGTTGTGAGTATTGTTCCTGATGCCATCACCGGCCAAATGACCCTCAGGTTGAATGACCAGCATTTGTTGACGGTCACCAGTGCGGATGTGCGTGGGGAACGCAGTCCGGCGGTGCAGGCGGAACTGTGGAAACGGGAGATTGACCGGGCTTTGGATGTGGCACTCCAGGAACGCACCCCTAGCTACCGTTCCCAGGCGCTGACGTTTACTGCCATCACGTTGGTATGCGCGTTGTTGGGGCATGGGGGGTTGGGGTGGCTGCGGCGGTGGTCGGTGCGGGCGCTGACCCCTATGGTGCATACGACGGCCCCCCATTTAGAGGGTACGTTGCGGCTGGCGACCCAGATGGCCTTTATCGGGATGCAGGCTGGGCTGTGGCTGGCGGTATTTCTTTACACCACGGATTTATTCCCGCTGATTCGGAGTGCCCGCTACTACCTGTTCCGGGCGTTGGTGGTGGGGTTGACCACTGCCATTGTGACGTTGGGGAACCGAGGGTATTCCCTGTTGGATTTGCTGGTGTTGGTGACCCTGTTTGTACTGCTGTGGATGGCCTCCGGGACGGTGGCGGGGGTTCTCAAATCCCGGGTGTTGCAGTTGGCAGGGGCGGATCAGCGGGTGCGGGAATTGGTGGCGGTGTTTAGCCGCTATACGCTGGTGCTATTGGGTTCGATTGTTCTGTTGCAGATTTGGGGCTTGGATGTCAGTGTGCTGACCCTGCTTGCCAGTGTGCTGGGGGTAGGGATTGGTTTTGGGTTGCAAAATACGGCGAATAACTTTGTCAGCGGTCTGATTATTACCTTGGAGCGCCCGATTCAGGTGGGGGATTTTATCAATGTGGGGGATTTGCAGGGCACGGTCGAGCGGATTGGCACCCGCACAACAGAAATTCGCACGCTGGATCGGGTCTCGATCATTGTGCCCAATTCCCGGTTTGTGGATAACCAGGTGATCAATTGGAGTTTGGGCAACCCTGTGTCCCGGTTGCATCTGCCGGTGGGGGTAGCTTACGGTTCACCGGTGGAAACAGTACGGACAGCCTTGTTGGAAGCAGCACGGCGGCATCCCGATGTGTTGGCCAATCCTGCGCCCCAGGTGTGGTTGGTCAATTTTGGCGAAAGTGCCATGATGTTTGAACTGTTGGTATGGATTTGTGAACCGCGGGAGCAATATCGCATCAAAAGTGACCTGTACTACCGAGTGGTCGAGAGTTTAGCGAAATATAATATCAGCATTCCGTTCCCCCAACGGGACGTGCATTTGCCGGGTTTGGATCAGGTGGTGCAACGTTGGGCGCAAGCTGCCGGGCCCCCTGTCAACGGGCAATGGAATAACCCTACGGAAAGGGGTTGATCTATGGCTGAATTGAGGGCTGACCAGATGGATTTGTTTCAACTGCTGTCTCCGTCTGCCCCGGAATCCCCGCCCACCGGTCTTTATACCACCCTGGATGAATTGACGGCTGCTTGCCAGAAGTGTCACAAGTGCGCATTGGCCGCTACCCGTACCCATGTGGTGGTCAGTCGGGGCAATCCCCAGGCACCTCTGATGATTATCGGTGAAGGGCCAGGGCAACAGGAAGACGAAACCGGCTTGCCGTTTGTGGGTAAGGCGGGGCAGTTGTTGGATAAAATTCTGGCTTCGGTGCATTTGGATGCGGAACGGGATGTGTACATCTGCAATGTGGTAAAATGCCGTCCGCCGGGCAATCGCACCCCCGAACCCCAGGAAGTGGAGGCCTGTAAACCCTACCTTTTGGAGCAAATTCGGCTGGTGAACCCCAAAATCATTCTGCTTGCCGGAGCCGTGGCAGTGCAGGCCATTTTGGGTGAAAAACGGGGCATTACCAAAATTCGGGGGCAATGGTTCACCTGGCAGGGCTATGACTGTATGCCGGTGTTGCATCCTGCCTATTTGTTGCGGAACCCCTCCCGCGAGGTAGGTAGCCCCAAATGGCTCATGTGGCAGGACATTCAGGCGGTGCGTGCCAGGTTGGATGCCCTCACCAACGGGATCAACGGATGACTTGCCCTTGGCAGGAAGCATGGGTAGAACAACACAGTGTCCTTTTGTGGGAGAGTTTCTCTTATTGGACAGGGGAAAAATTAGTGGTGGCAACGGGTGAATTGGCGTCCTTGGGATCGTCTTTATTTCATGCACCCCAGGTCATCATTTCCCATGACACCCAATCGGACCCTCGGTTCAACTATGCCAATCAAATGGCCTTAGATTTATGGGAAACCACCTGGGATCAATTGATTGGCCTGCCGTCTCGATACTCTGCTGAACCCGAATGGCAACCCGAACGTCAGCATGTTTTGCAGCAGGTGCAACAGCAGGGTTGGGCCAAAGATTACCAGGGCGTTCGTATCAGCCGTCGTGGTCGCAAATTTTTGATTTGCAATGCCATTTTGTGGAATGTGATTGATGCAGCGGGTAGCCTGTACGGCCAGGCAGCAACGTTTCATCAGTGGCGTTGGTTAGATGAGCCGTGAAGCAGGGTATCATTGGGCAGGGTAGGTTCATCATATACACCGAGAAGGAAATCCATTGTTGACCACATCGTTGACGATAAAATTACTTAAATTATTGCGCCGGATGTATGGGGTTTTGCCCTTACCGTCCCCAGCGCCAATTCAGGTGGATTATTCCGGCCAAGCGGGAAGCGATTGGATCAAAAAAACCCTGGAATCGGATGCGCCCTGTCTCATTTGTCGTTTTGGCAATGTGGAATTAAACGCCACGCTGCGTGCCTATCACCGACGGCGTACTTCCGAATATTGGGGAGAAAAATCCTGGCGTTACATTCAGGGGAAAATTCTGCATTTCTGGTGGGATCAAAGTGCTCAGGAATCCATGCAAATTGATGCGGGTTTTTTCCCAGCCACACCTGAGTATCTGGAACGTTTTGCAGAACGGATGTTGCAGGATATGCCAATCATTGACATTCTGGCTTTTTGGGAAGGTAAACAGGATCATTACGTGCGGCAAATTCGGCATTTGTTGACCCAGGCCAAACTCGTGCGTTTTCAGGATTTAGAACCCTACTACCATGAACATCCCTGGTCAGAAGCTTTAGCAGGTAAAACCGTGTTGGTTGTGCATCCGTTTGCTGAGACGATTCAAAAACAATACCAAAAACGAGAGTTGCTCTTTGCAAATCCCAAGATTCTCCCCGAATTTACCCTCAAGACGTTTAAGGCGGTGCAGTCTATTGCCGGGAATGATTGTGGTTTTCCTGATTGGTTTGCGGCCTTTGAGTGGATGTGCCATGAAATCGCTCACATCGAATTTGATATAGCCATTATTGGTGCGGGGGCCTATGGATTACCCTTGGCTGCCCATGTCAAACGCCTAGGGAAAAAGGGAGTTCATCTAGGGGGTCCCACGCAAATTCTCTTTGGCATTAAGGGCGGGCGTTGGGATGCAATGCCATTTTTTCAACAGCTATACAATGAGCATTGGGTGCGTCCTGCACCTCAAGAAGTGCCGCCGAAAATTGACCGTGTAAAAGCCTATTGGTAGCGAGAGCAATGGTTCATCCTGCTGTCATTGCTATTTTGCATACCAGCCGTCGCATTTATGGGTGGGCAAAGCGACTAACTCGCTATCAAAAAGCACCATCCTCACCAGCGGTAGATTATGCCGGACAAGCAGCGAGTGAGGTCATTCAAGCCAAAATTGCTGCTCCAGAACCCTGTATGGTTGCCAGACTTGGGGGTGTGGAAATGGCAACTTTGATGTATTACCAAAGCATCCACCAAAAATCCCAGTTTTGGCTCCAGAAAAGCTTGGCCTATATCCGAGGTGAAACTCGTCCGTTTTGGTGGGATCACAATATTCAAAAAAAGATGCGCTACAATGCAGGCTTTTTCCCCGCTGAACCCGAGTACTTAGAGCGTTTTTGTGAACAGATGCTACGAGATATACGAGAAATTGATATTTTGGGTTCATGGCTGCCGGAAGAACGATTTTTAAGGGAACAAATGCCCGGAGTAATTACCGTGAGATTACAGGATTTGGAACCCTACTACCATGAACATCCCTGGTCAGAAGCTTTAGCGGGCAAAACCGTATTGGTCGTACATCCTTTTGCTGAGACGATTCAAAAACAATACCAAAAAAGAGAATTGCTCTTTTCCAACCCCAACATTCTCCCTGAATTTACCCTGAAAACGTTTAAGGCGGTGCAGTCAATTGCGGGGAATGAGTGTGGTTTTCCTGATTGGTTTGCCGCCTTGGAGTGGATGTGCAATCAAATCGCCCAAATTGAATTTGATATTGCGATTATTGGTGCGGGGGCTTACGGGTTGCCCTTAGCTGCCCATGTAAAGCGTCTGGGGAAAAAAGGAATACATTTGGGGGGAGCCACCCAAATTCTTTTTGGCATTCGGGGCAAACGTTGGGATGGTGACCCATTTTTTCAACAATTCTTTAATGACCATTGGGTGCGTCCTGACCCCAAAGAAACACCGGCAAATTTTCAGTTGGTGGAAGGGGGATGTTATTGGTAAAGCTGCGGCGGCAGAATTGTGAGACAATAAAGAACTGGCAAAGCATGGGCGTATTCTATGAACCAATGGATTTTCACGACAGCTTGGTGCATCCCTTTTTATAGCTTGCTAGGGGTGATTGTCACCTTGCCTTGGTCGTTGGGGTTGATTCAACGCACAGGGTCACGGCCAGCGGCTTATTTGAACATTTTGGCTTCCGTTGTTGCATTTTTGCACGGATTGTGGGCGTTGGTTATAGGAGAACATGCCCCACCCCAGAAATTCACTTGGCATTGGTTGCAGGTGGTTGATTTAGATTTACCCCTAGCTGTCAATCTATCTGCTCAAAGTTTGTTAGCCCTATTCACCGTGGCAACCCTTACGTTGCTGGCGCAAATCTTTGCTTTGGGATACATGGAAAAAGATTGGTCATTGGCCCGTTTCTACGGATTAATTGGATTTTTTGAAGCGGCCTTGGGAGGAATTGCCCTGAGTGATTCGCTGATTTTGAGCTATATGTTATTAGAATTACTCACTTTATCTACGTATTTATTGGTGGGCTTTTGGTATGCCCAACCCCTAGTCGTTACCGCAGCCCGGGATGCCTTTTTAACCAAAAGAATTGGGGATATTTTATTTCTCATGGGTGTGGTATCCCTATCCAGTTTGGGATCGGGTTTGACGTTTACGGAAATCAATCAGTGGGCAGCGACGGCGACGCTATCTCCTGCGGTTTGGGGGTGGTTGGGCTTGGCGTTGATTGCTGGGCCGACGGGGAAATGTGCCCAGTTTCCATTGCATTTGTGGTTAGATGAGGCGATGGAAGGGCCGACCCCGGCTTCGATTTTGCGCAATTCCATTGTGGTATCGGCAGGGGCCTACGTTTTGCTGCAACTGGAACCGGTGCTTGCCCGTTCGCCGGTCGCTTTGGATGCGTTGGTGATTTTGGGCACGGTGACGGCAGTGGGATCATCCCTAATGGCCATTGCGCAAATTGATATCAAACGCACCCTTTCCCATTCCACCAGTGCCTATTTGGGATTGGTGTTCGTTGGTGTCGGTTTGCAACAACAGGAATTGGCTTTTCTGATACTCATTGCCCACGGGGTGGCAAAAGCCCTTTTATTTATGAGTGCTGGCAGTATTATTTTGACAACTTCAAGCCAAGATATGACGGAAATGGGGGGAATATGGCGACGCTTGCCCGTAACGACAAGCAGTTTTGTGGTGGGTGCTTTGGGGCTAATAGGATTGTTTCCTTTGGGAATGTTTTGGGTGTTTTGCCGCTGGTTAGTGGTCATGCCGGGATGGGTGCTGACACTGGTTTTAGTGGTGAATTTTTTAAGCAGTTTGAACCTGGTGCGGGTGTTTCGTTTGGTCTTTTTGGGGGACATCCAACCCAAAACCCGTCGTACACCGGAAGTTGCTTGGCCGATGGCAGTGCCGATGGTGGCTATGATGGTGATTACGTTGTTAACACCGGTATTGCTTTGGGAACCGTTGTTGGTTGGGGGCTATTGGCCAGGGAGAGAAGTCCTTGGGATGATCACCAGTAGCGGGTTAGGGTGTGGGCTAGGGGCAACCTTGGCCCTGCAACGGCGGGGGCTACGTTCGACACAACCCCTGTGGCGGTTCGGTCAGGATGTTTTGGCCTACGATTTCTACATGGATCGGGTGTACCAGGCAACAGTGGTGCAATGGGTGCGGTATTTGTCTCGTCTCACAACCTGGCTGGATCGGTATGTAGTGGACGGTTTGGTGCATTTGGTAGGAGTTTCCACCCTTTTGAGTGGGCAATTGCTGAAATACAGCGCCAGTGGTAAATCGCAAATGTATGTGTTAACGGTTGTCATTGGTGTGTTGGTGGTGGGTTGTGTATTTCTTAATAGTTGGAAATGGGAGTAGTGCCACAAGCATTGAACAGGCAGGGAACGGCCCGCTGTAGCCAATCGACAAAATGCCACTCCTGCCGGATAACGAGGTGAGTATCGGTCTATTTTAGGGGAAGCAAATATGACTTAAAGCCAACTTCGACTTACCCAGCCCCAAAATCACCCTTGCAGAATTACTGCGGGATTTTGAAACCCAAATTATGATTGACCATTTCCAATCCCCAACTTAGAATCAAGGTAGCCCGAACGAGATTAAGGATTGGTTATGGACGAAACGACTTTGGCGCAGCAGTTGGAAGCCCATCTGAATGACAATAGTCTTGTCCTGCAAGTTGCTTTTGCTGCCCCCTATATTCAAGTAGTGATTAACCGTACCCAACTGCCCCCGGATTATTCCACTTTGAGCGAGCGCATTGCCAAATTCTTGGGGCAAATGGGCATCCCTGAGATGCAATACGTTGCCGTTTATGGGCGGGTGTACGGTCAAGAAGAAATAGAATACGAAACCAGTTTAGCCATCGTCGCACCGGCACCGACTGCCCCCACCCCAGTTAGCAGTAGCGAAAATCCTTTTTTAACCGCAGTTACCGATACTCCTGCCCCCAGCGAACCCGAACCGTTTAACCTTGCCAAATACTGTTTTACCCGCAACCGGGCGTTATTAACGGCTGACCTACCCAGCCCCAAAATTGCCCTGGCAGAGTTACTCCGGGATTTTGATCATTTTCTGGACTCAGAGAAGCAACTGATTTTAGAGCAATTCAGCACTTTTTTACGCAATCCTGATGGGGTCAATACAGCGAATTGGTCGGAGGAAATGCGGGCGTGGTTGGGCAAAGTGCGGAACTTTGGGGATGAAGAAACCCGCAATATGGCGATTTGGCTGAGTCGTTATTGTGCCCACCCGGAGACCACCCTGGAGACGGTGCGGGGGGTGATCAAGGCGGCGAAGGAAGCGGCAAAAGAACGTGCCAGACAGGAGCGGGAAGCCCGGTTAGCCGAACGGCAAGGGAGGACGACCTCGGGGGGACGGAGTCAGCCAAGCACTTCTACTAACCGCCAGCAACGGGGAAGCATCCCACCTCGCCGCCCCAGAAGCCTTGCCGCCAAGGTGTTTGCCATTTTGGGGTTAATCGTAGCGACTATGGTCAGCACCTGGTTTTTCCGGGGGTTTACCCTAGCGTTGGATGTGTTCGGCACTATTCTATTTGTGATCAGTTTTTTGGGGGGATGGTTTGGTGGTTTAACTAAGGCTAATGAGGGTTTGATTATCGGACGTGTGAGTACGACAGCCCTTTTTACCTATTTAATTCTCGCCATTGTCCTGCTACCCATTGCTATTATTATTTATTTTATATTAGCCTTTTTCTTCGGGTTTTTAGTAATTCCCTATGTAGCCGCTCTGGCTGGGGGTATCGTGGGAGCTTTGGGTCGTTGGTTCCTAGAAGGTTTTGGGGAAGAGGACGAAGCTGAAGGGGTCAAATATGGCAGATTTTATGGTCTTGGTAAGGGCTTGTTGGTATTGACGTTGATAGCCCACTTTGCAGGGATTTTATGGGGTGGATTGCCGGGATTGGGAGGTATAGAATTATTTTCAATGAAAAAAGAAATTAAGGGGTTTACCCTAGCTACTTGTGAACAACTGATTGAGCGAGTAGAAAATGAACGTTTTACCATTCAAAATGCCATTGACTTAATTGGTGATAATGCAACAAGCATTGAATCGGAAATCAGAGCAGGCCGACCTGGTTATGTCTGGAATTACGACAATGCACGCATTATTTTACTTTCAGATGACATATCTAAAGAAGCGGTTGTTGATGTGGTGGCGGTCTGCATGGCTTGTGAAAAAACAGAGACAGCCTTGGTTAAAGGTATCTCTTGTCAGGGTCGACTTGGTGACTCTGACTTTGATAAATACTTTGATAAATAGGGTGGGTGGAGGTTGAGAAATGACGCATAGTTAATCCCCAGACCCACCAATGGCCATTCAGTGATTCGCATCCACACATTGCCGCTAGTTCATTAGTTCATTCCAGGAGAGTTTCAACTTTATAATGGTATACTATTAGTGTAGTGAAGATTGATTACGCCAAATGCCAGAAGCCTGCCCTAAATGCGGACATGAAAACATAATCAAGCATGGATTCATGCTCCAGAAACAGA
>Ga0272447_1002156_pt1:0-5000 | contig 11002 bp, 8 predicted proteins | sample YNPCB0133_FD_194589 | JGI IMG/M metagenome (GOLD analysis project Ga0272447, IMG submission 194589) | Hot spring microbial mat communities from Yellowstone National Park, WY, United States - YNP-CB-013-3 | ecosystem: Environmental > Aquatic > Thermal springs > Hot (42-90C) > Sediment...
CTGAGCTGACCTCGATGCGGGCAACCGTTGTGGGAAGTGGGGTTAGGGTACAAGAAATCTGGGAGCTGCTTCGCGTGCAGCGCAATTCGGGCACGGCTGCGACCGACTCTTCTACTCCTTGGCCTGAACGGTTCAAGCGTCCGCGCACATCCAACACCATGAAGCTTGGGGGACGCAAACTCAGAAGCACAACAACAATAAAGAAAACGGTAAGCATGGTTAGGGTAAAATGGCCGCCTAGCCAGTGCAGAACGCGCTGCCGATGTTGCCGACGTAGCCAAGGGATTAGGCGGGGGACAAACACCAAATGGGTTAACGGACCCCACCAAAATAGCAAAGCCCCATAGACGATTAGCAAAAAGGGCCAACGTGCGTTGGGCAAATAAGCGTGTAGCAAATTGCCAGCTGCCCAGCAAAAAAAGCCAAAGAAAAACAGAGCACCACTTTTGAGAACCTGCCAACTAGGACTGCTGGCGTAGTAAATACTTTTGATAAGGCGCCACAGCCGCTGACCTCGGCTGAGCCTCCGCCACACGGCCGGTAGCGTGACGGAGGCTTCAGCCGTTCCATTCTGCTGTACGGATTGACCGACTTGATGGGATCTCACGACCTGACCCTCCTCAGCCAATTGCCCACAAGCGACCCAGTAAGTACCAGTTTATCAGATAGATGGCTACAAAAGTCGCTAAGAATACAAGCGTTAGCGTAAAAGTCCCCTGCATAGAGTACTCATGAATGGGCTTGTCGTCGTCGACGCCTCCAGAAATCAAGGGCGGCATGACAAGCGCTGGGTTATCCACGCGCTTCCCCAAAAGCAGCGTACCTACCGCAACCAGCAAGAAACTTGCTCCGGCAATAAGCGCCAAGATGGCCGCAACGCCAAAGATAGCAAACAAGGGGGCGGCTGTGGCAAAGCTAAAATCCGTACCCGGAAAACTCATTACCGAAGGATGGCGCCGCGGCACGCCATAGAGTAAGCCGAGGTAGAGCATCATGATTGTGGCCAGCCCCATGGTCACCGCATAAAAGTAAGGTTGAAGGCGTGCCAAGGGTTTGAGCACCAGATCCCGTGAAAAGGACGGGCAGCGCAAAATAGACCAGCCCCATAAAGGTTAGCGTAGTGCCCAGAACCACCGTTCCGTGGAAATGGCCGGGCACGGCCAGCGTATTGTGCCAGGTTAGATTAATCTGGGTTTGACCCATAACCACCCCTGAAATCCCGCCAATAAAACCAAACAAAATGATGCCCAGCGCGGTGGCCGAAAAGACCGGATTGCCCCAAGGTGCCGACCAAAGCCAGCCAAACAAGCCTTGGCGGCCAAAACCTCGCTTACGCCGCCCAGCTTCCAGCCCGGCCGGAATGGCAAAGGCATGAATCATGCTGGCCAACACCGCTCCATAAACCGCATACGAAGTGTTCCAATGTTTCCAGCTGGTATGAATGCCCGGATCGGCCAGCAAGTGATGGGCTGCACCCATGTTGATGAAGAACAGATACTGCACAAACGCCACCCGTGAAAGCCGTTCGCTAACCACTTCGGCGCCTCCTACCACATGGGTTAGAAAGTACCAGACCGTGATCATGGCAGCCAGGTTGATCTGCTGGCTGCCATGCCCAATGATCCAGTACATCTGACGATACCAAGCCGCATCGAGGTGTTCAATGAGCCCAATGCGCCACAACAACGTGGGCACATAGGTAATCAAGCCCCCCAGCAGGGCCTCCAGCGCGATGATTGCGGTGATAAAGGCCCCAAAAGTTACTAATGGCAACGTCCGATTGGGGAATTCCTGCTTCTCCTGCCAAATGGTGACAAAAAACGGTAAGACTGCGATAATCACGCCAACAATAAAGAGAACTGCCCCCAAGTAGAACAAAGGCGGAGAGGGTAAAGGCACGTAAGAAGTCAAAAGTGGTGCATTGTCAGGCGCTTCTGTGGTAGCAATCGCATGGTTAATGAGCAAAGCCGCCCCCAGCATCATGGCGTACCCAATCCCGGCCAACTTGGGTAACGGCAGCGGGCGGCCCAGCACCAAGGGGCCACCAATATACAAAATGGCTACCTCCATGAAGACCATCCAAAAAATGAGCAGATTCCAGGCATGGATGCTGAGCCATTTATAAAAGGCCGGGAGCGTAGCTAAGCCGATCACCTCCCAACGGGTGAGGGCTACAAAAATGGCCGAAATGCCTCCAACAAGCAGCGCTACCACAGCGGTTAGCGCAAACAGCTTAACATAACGCTCGACGCTTTGGTGCAACCGCAGACCAGTTACCGGACAGGTGCGAAACCCTGCCGTGTCGTAGGTTCCAGAAAGTAGCAGGCCAGCCATAGATCATTCCTCCACAATGAAGACAGCTTGCATGACCTGATGCCCTAGGCCGCAAAACTCATTGCAGATTACGCGATAGATTCCGGGCTCGTCGAACCGCATCGGAATCACCCACTCATAACCCGGTAGTAGCTGCAGCGTGATCTGCTTGCTCAAGGCATGCTCAGGCCGAATGGAAAGCCCGTGCTGAACATCATAACTGCTGAGATGAAAACGGTACGTTTTCCCTGCTTTGAGCACGACGGGTAACCCATCAAACCCATAACGCATAGCCGCGATGTACACGTCTTCCCCAGCAGGGCGCAAGCCTTGCGCCGTGGAGATGCCAGCTTCTCGATAAGCCACCAGCTTGGACCGGTAGACCATGGGATCAATCCGGTAGGTCGGCCCATGCTGGTTTTGGTTACCGATAAAACTCCAAGCCACCATCCAGCCAAACAAGATCAGACCCCATATAGCGCTGATCCAGACCCAGAGCTTCTCATAACGACTGGCAGGAATCGACCACCAGTTTTGGGTTAACGGCTTGAGTGGGGAGCTCATGGCGTTGTGCCTCCAAGCGGGATGGTGAGTAAATCGATCATACCCCAAGCAAGGTAGGAAAGCACAAAAAACACGATTGCCGCACCGGCCAGCAGCCAGAGGTTGTCAAGGACCTGCTGTGGCCAGGGTGGCCTTTGCGTAGTGCGCGGCTCCATAGCACCTTGTGATTTTTTCGTCTTGATCGCAAAATATAAATCGTATTTAATACTAATTAATCCTAATTAGAAAATACAAGAAAAATTCATCCTGGGAGATTGAGCTTATACGGTTGACGCAAGGTGTGTAGAACCTGAGGATTGCCAGCGGTTTTGGCAGTGTAATCTACGGGATAAACGATGGGGTTCAGGCGTCCAATGCGGATTGGGGTTAGTAGAGGAAGCCTCATTACTGGGTTGGGATAAAAGCTGCTGTCTTTGCTTGCTGCCGCATGGGTGTGCGTGTGTCAGATTGGGCAAGGGATGGGGGGATTGGTCCAGAGGATAAGAAAATGACAACAAAATTCGCGTTTTTCCCTTTGACTTCTTGCCACAAAAGCCGTTTCTTTGCTTTTTGGTGCCAGGGAAGGGTTGGATATTTTGGAATTGATGTATCGCATAGGTTTAATTGGATTGCTGGGGATATGCCTGGGAGCTTGGGGGCTCCCGGCGGGGGTTGAGCTATCCTTTTTCAAGGTAACGGCGGAAGGAAACGATCTGGTCGTTAGCTGGGAAGCCTTGCGGGAGGAAGGGGTGCAGCGGTATGAATTGCGACGGCGCACGCCCTTTAGCAAGGGGCAGCATGTGCTTGTGGCCCAGCTTCAAGCGCAAGGCGCAGGACGGATGTACCGGTACGTGGATCGGAAGGTCTACAAGCAGACTGCAGATGAGGTGGCCTATCAACTCTGGGCTGTTTATGTAGACGGGAGTGCGCAGCAGCTGGCCGAGCAGGCCATCAACTATACTCCTACAGCTGTTCGGCGCACTTGGGGAAGCATTAAAGCGATGTTTCAGCGATGAGGCGGGTGCGAATTTTAACGCCAGAGCATGTTGCCCGCATGCTGGATCGGATGGCTTATGAAGTGTTGGAGCGTAATCGTGGGGGAGCGGAGTTGGTGGTGATAGGGATTCAGCGGAAGGGAGTGTATGTGGCCGAAAAGCTGGCTGCACGTTTAGAGCAAGTAGAAGCACGTCCATTTCCTGTAAATGTGCTGGATGTTCGGCCTTATCGAGACGATAGGGATCCAGGGGTGGCTGTTGAGGACACGTCACGTCTTCAGGTAGATACGCTCACAGCTCGGCATGTTTTGCTCGTTGACGATGTATTGTTTACAGGGCGTACGGTGCGGGCTGCCTTGGATGCTCTGTTGCGCTTTGGCAGGCCGCGTAGCGTGCAATTGGCCGTGCTGATTGATCGGGGGCATCGCGAATTCCCCATAAGGGCTGATTATGTAGGGCGTCAGGTGCCTACCAAGTACACAGAACGCGTTGTGGTGGTACCCGAAGAAGGGCTGTCGGTCTACATAGAAGAAGCCTTATAAGCTGTCGAGGGGGGCAACAAAGAGGCGAATTTCAAAGCCCTCGCGGACCAGGCTTCCCGGCTCACGGCTTTGGCGGATTACCAAACGCGTGCTGTCTTCTGGCGTGATCTCGGTCTCTTCAGCAGGCTCAACGACCACAGAACGCAGATGATGCGCCAAAAGGATGCGTTGGGCCTCAGCTATACTGCGACCGGTAACATCGGGAACGGTGACAATGCGTTCGCCCAAGCCGGTGCTGTACCACAGCATGACCTGGCTGCCTTCGGCAACCGAATCGCCCGGTAGGGGATACTGACGCGTAATCGTACGGGCATAAGGGGAAGGTAAAGAGTCCGGTTGCAGGCTGTCGGCCCGTAGTCCCAGCGCGTTGAGACGGCTAACTGCTTCCCGAATGGACATGCCGATGACCGAAGGCACCGTGACCCTGGGTTGGCGTCCGGCGTTCACGATGAGGTAGATGCGTCGGCCAGGTTTGACGGGTGCTTGCGGTGGAGGCGTCTGGTCCACAACGGTTTCTAGGGGCAGATCCGGACGAAACTGGCGACTTGGGATACGTTCGACCCGGAGGCCTTGGGCTTCAAGATGCTGGGCTGCTTGGGTGAACGGG
>Ga0272447_1002158_pt1 | contig 10994 bp, 6 predicted proteins | sample YNPCB0133_FD_194589 | JGI IMG/M metagenome (GOLD analysis project Ga0272447, IMG submission 194589) | Hot spring microbial mat communities from Yellowstone National Park, WY, United States - YNP-CB-013-3 | ecosystem: Environmental > Aquatic > Thermal springs > Hot (42-90C) > Sediment | place...
CGATACAATTCGTTCAGGAACCCGTATCTTCCCTGTGGACAGGAAATTTGTTATCCGAAAATGATAATCGAAAGGGTGGTGGCAAGGGCAGGGAGGTGGTATAATATTCATGAAAGATACTTCCTTCCCTGCGTCAAGATGCCGCAAGCGAGTCCCACTTTTGCTATGTGAATTATCCGGTAGTTTTCGGGAATAATCCTGATGAACCGCTAAGGCATTACCGCATTTTGCGCAAGGGAGGAACGACCTTGAAGGGGTACATATCGCGTGAGAGCTGGATCATCGCTGCGATTTGCGTGGCGGATCTGGTCTCGACGTTAATATTTGTGCACTATCACGGAGCCAGGGAAGGCAATCCCCTGATGGATTTCTACCTGCAGAAGGGCGTGGTACCCTTCATTCTGGCGAAGTGTACGATGTTTCTGCTGCCCATCGCGATTATCGAGTGGGCACGCCGTCACAATCCCGATTTCGTCAGACGAATGGCGAGGTTTGCCATCGTTGCATATATCGGACTGTACATGGTCGTTGTGGCAAAGGAGAACATCCTGCGCCCTGCGCCGCCTCAACCGGTTCCTCCGGCGGTGTGGAGTTTTTACGGTCCGGAATACATGTATCGTGTGAATGGAGCCGCGCCGCCAGCGTTCGCGCCGAAGGGTTCGCCCCTGGCAGACGCAGAGGGTATGTGGCGTTAGATCGACGACAGGGGCTGTCCACAAGCAGCATGGATAGCACCGCCTCCGTGAAACCGGAGGCGGTGCGCGCTCATTCCACCTCGAACTGCGAAATCTCTACCACCGTATCTCCAGTGCTTCCTGACCATTTCCGCGCGCACAGCACGACTCCCCCCGCAGCCAGAGGGCTTTCATCCACGTACTGGATGAGCGGCTTGCCGTCCTGTCGTATCTCGATATTACTCCCGCGTACCCGAATGAGCAGGTCGTGCCATTCCGAATCGGGTGTGAAGGGAGCCGACATCAGATTTTGGCGGTCGCCATCGTATGTTCTGCCGATGGGTATCTTGTGCAGCTGGGCGTCTCGACCGGTCAACAGCAAGGCATAACATGCCTGTTCGCCGTAGCGAAATCCCACCCAGAAGCCGTCGCGCCAGTCAGAACCTCGGGAGACAAGGCGATAACGTATTTTCACCGTATAGTCTCTCCACGTGTTATCGCCCGTACCGGCGCCGCGTGGTAGCCAGCCGTCCTCGATACAATTCCTGCCCTCGTACACCCCGTCCCTTGTCTTCCATATACCGGAGCTTACCGAAAAAGTGGGTGAGCCATCGCTGCCGGGGCGATAAAGGGAGAAGTCCACCCTTTTGGAGGAACCGCCGAAAAGGATGACCCCGAAACGTTCCGGGCGGTGAAAGGTATCCGTCGGGGACCACGCCTGAAACTCTGCGGTGGCGTCGGTGCTGTCTTTCGGGCGTTCGATGCGGTAGAACTGCACACGCCATGCGTCACCCACGTATACCTGTTCCTCTTCATTAAGCACCTCCTTCAGCGGTATTGCCAGTTCTGCTGTCCATCCGGTATCGCGGTCGTTGCGGTCGTTCACTGTACCATTGATGGAGGTTGCCCAGCGTAGCCCCCTTGCATTCCACCGGGCGTTTTGCTCCACGTCGCCCGGGTTGCCGTCTTTTGCTTCGGGGGTGTTCAGGTCGATCAATGCACCCAACGGGTTCAGGTCTATCTCTTTGTAGTTCTGCCCCTTGCCCGACGGGTCCAGATACACCTCCACCGCCTCGCCTTCCCAAACGTAAGCATCCCGCTGCGTGTACACGGACCATATGTCCGGGTCTTCACACTCGAACCCCACATAGAGAAACTGTTTATCCCACAGCAAACGGGCGGTCGTACGGACGGTAGGCATGAGGGCGATGAGCGCCGGGGCGTTGGCAGGGTTGAATCGCCATTGAAGTTCCACCTGTGCCGCGTTCTGCCACGCCGCATCGTCCAGCTTACCGTCGATAATCGGAGGGACAGATGCCAGAGGCACTACCACCTGCTTTGGCGGGGGCGGAGTAATGGTGGCAAGGTAGCTCAGCACATCCGCAAGGATGTTGACCGCCCATTCGGGGTCGGCTATCAGACGATGCCAGATATAGAGGATTCTGGCTCCGCGAAATTCACTGCCTTTGAACTCCACCAGTGCGATGCCCTCGCCATACTCTTTGCCTGTGCTGTCCTTGAGGGTGAGGACAGGCGTGTATTGTGCTTGCTGTTCGTCCCAGATATTGACTATTGGACGCCATCGCAGGTCGCCGTCGGTGGGGAAGGGAATCTCTTCCGGCAGGCTGGTTACAATCTGCTGGTTCGGATTGCGCACGAAGCGCAAAGAGACGCCCTGCGGCGGTTGCTCCCAGCCGCGCACCTCCTTGCCCTGTATCATGTCTTCGCGCCCTTCCGCGCCGCTGCCGCTGATAGGCATCCCGATTTTGGGCGCGAAGACCACCGGTGCGCCCCGCTCGTTGTAGTAAAACGGGAAGGGCTGGGTCGGCGACACCAGCAAGGTGCCGCCGTTCCTCAGGTAATTGACCATCGCTCGATCGCCGTCCTGCGGTTCGCGCACGGTCTGATAGTACATCTCGCCAGCCAGGTAGAAGGCCAGCGGGAAGCGTGCCGGGTTGAAGACACTGGGTGTCACGAGCTCAAAAGTAGTGAGCGGACGCAACAGGTCCAGCGCGCCAGTACGATTGATCGCCCGATACAAAGGATGACCCTGTGGCGACGCGCCCGGAGCGGGCAATACAGCGACGCTACCCAGTGGCTTCAGTTTGTCCACGACCTGCTGCCACCGCGTGAGTATCTGCTGTTGCTGGCGGTACTGTTCCCGTTGCTGCTGCAACGACGCCAGCGTGGGAAGCAGCTGCTCCTCGGGAAGGTCGCTGAGGGTGAGCGCAAACAGGGAACCGTTTTGTGGGGTAACCACCCGCAGCTCCCCCTGAAGAGGCTGCGCCACCATCCACAATCTCCACTGCAACACGGGGGGCCAGCCCTGAATCGCGGGCACACTACTCTCCAGAGACACCGTTTCGGAGGTTCCGTCGGCATAGGTTAGCCGGAGCTGCGATTGCGGCTCGCCGGAGATGAGGGCGAAGAGCATGGTGGCTTTGTGGGCAAGACGCACCGGCTGCCGGACAGCGGCTTTGCCCGCGTTGAGAGCAGGCTGCAGCAGCACAAAGGGCACGCCCCACAGCGTGCGCGTGCCACCGAAAAAGCCCGCCATACTGCGGTTGTCATCCCAGTTCAGCTTAATGACCACATCTGCCTGATCGAGTAGCTCAATCGGCTCGAAGCCGGGCCTCTGCACCCTCTCCTGTGCCACGCGCGGCTTCATAATGTTTAAGTTTACGGCAGGATTCTGCTCAGAAACCTCCCCGACATGAATCTGGTCTCCCTCCCTGACGCCGCGTACCAGCAGAGTGTCGTCGCGTTCGGCGAACCGTTCTACCGCCGCCTCTGCGCCGTTGATGAAGACCTTTTTGTCGCGCAAGCTGATGAGAGGAAAGGTCAGCACCACGTCGTATCGCCCATCAGCACGAGCCGTGGGTGGCTTGCCCTTGAGGCGCAGGGCGAAGTTGCCGTTTTTGGCAGGGCGATACTCGGCGATGTCGGTGTGTGTGCCCTGAATGTTGAAAGCCATCGCCGCTTTCTCGCCGCACACCACCCGAACCTGCGTACCGGCAATCGGATAGATGAGTTTCTCCAGACCGCCCCACAAACCGCCATAGGTGCTACGTGTGCTGGGCGGCTGCTCGGCGCCGTCGTAGAGCCCATAGCGCTCGGCAAAGGCGTTGCCGTAGTCGGCGACCGAAGGGTACACCTCGTCGCGGAAGAGGAGAGGAAACCGCTCGATCATGCCGCGCAGGTAATGCCCCAGCACGGGGTCTCCGGTATGCACGTAAGTCAACAGCACACCAACCGCTGTCTCCCAGATTTCATTGGCGCAGGCGGCGCCCAGCCAGGGCAGCCCTGAATTGGGCTCCATGAAAAAGGAGGCGTCGATATTGTCTTCCGGGTTGTTGTCCGAAGCGAAGATAGGCAGACAGCGGTAGACGAGGCTGTGCGCAAGCTTCAGGGCAAGGTTTGCCAGCGGCTGGCGCTGCGGGTCGTCGCGGAAGGTGAAATGATACTTCAGCAGGAAGCTAGCGATGGGCGCGGCGTCCCAGGCAAACATCGCGACTGGCACGTCGGGATAGCAGTTGCGGGTATACAGGATATACTTGCTCCACCGCACCACGCCATCGATAATGGGTAACCACTCTGCGTGACCCTCGTTGCGATAGGCATCCAGAAAGGCGAGTGCGATGAGCCAGTTGTTCACATTATGCAGGGTGGGCACGTTTTTGCCGTACTGCGGTCGCCAGTCGCCTTCCAGCGGTTTGCGCCATGCCACGCATTCTTCACCGTTCACCGTAAAGCGTTGAGCCAGTTTCGCCAGTTGCGCGAGGTCTTCCCTCAGCCCTGCAATCGCTTGCTGGTTCTTTTGCGCGTATACGTAGTCGATAGGGCTGTCCCAGTTGACCCCATAGCTCTCCAGATTGCCGTCCAGCGAGAAGGGGTCGTTTTGAGTACGGTGTAGTAGCCGACCGAGCGCTGGCGTCGGGAAGCGTTCCAGCCGGTAATCTCTTGGCAACCACAGCAGGTCGTTCATGGTGGGGGCAGAGGTGAGTCGCTGGCGATAGGTGCTCCAGATATACTCGTTCAGGAAGCGATTTGGGTCGTCTTCATACCGTAGGGAGGTATGGTATAAGATACCAAAGCGAGAGGCGAACAGGTCGCCGTCTTGCGGGTAGCGGAGCTGATTATAGGGCTTGCCATAGGGCAGGGTGAGGCAAAAGAACTGCTTCGCCTGCTTCGACTGCCAGCAGTAGGTGCTCCCCAGATTGCGCTCGCTGTGGTCGGTGAGGCGGGCATCGAAGAACTCATAGGCAATGTATTTGCCTTCATCTGGCTTCCACAAGCCCACAACGGGCATTGGATATGCGCCGATGGCGGGGGCGTACATCCAGTCGGGCGACCATGCAGAGACAATCGTCGCGCTAGCAGTGCCGAACGCGCCGTGCATCACGTGGTCGTCAATGACCGGTGTGGGAATGACCCAGCCGCGCTGGTGGAAGATGGGCGCACCCGGCATCGAGCAGGCAAACAGGTGCAGGGGCTGTTTGCCGTGCGTGGCTTCCCACACCACCGCCGAGAAGCGTTTGATAGGGATGCGGAACGCGACCTGTGGATACGGATTGCCCTGTGTGAAAGATACGCTGACGACTGCATCGTCACCGATTTCCCAGGAGCCGTCGGTTCGGAAGCCGGAGAAGAGCAGCTGGTTCTCGAGAGTCAACACGCGGGTGGCGTACAACGCGCCGTGTGCATGGAACAGTACGTCCGCCAGCATCCGCTCGCCCTCCAGCAGACGAAAGCCGAAGGAGCGGTTGCCCTCCTGCAGGGGAATACAGCGCAATGCGCCACTGGAAATCGGCGTCTGCGCACGTGGTGCGATGGTAGTTAACAGCAACAGTATCATCGCAAAACCGACGCTAACAGCAACTCTCTGCATGGAAACTACCTCCTTAACGCAACCTTGCGAAGCGCTTGGCGAAGCGGCTGGTGACAGCGTACAGGGTTGACTTCTCTCGCAAGGATGCGAAATCCTACCAAACGCAGGTGTTCTCTACTGGGAAGCAAAGCGGATAATACTGGACGGCTCTTATCCAGTTTGCTATAATCCTATTCACAAAGAGAGGAGGGAGAGGATGGGACAGGCGGCTTTGGAGCGGATAGAAATCGTTTCAGAAGAGCGGGGCGCCAAACGGGTGGTATTGTCAGTGGATGGTGAACAAGCGAGTGAGTGCTGGATTATCCCCTTCTACATCCGCGTCGGCGCTGCAGAGCTGCGCATAGACGGTATCGGTGGAGTGGCGACCAAACCGGAATACCGCATGAAGGGCTATGCGCGACAGGTGATGCAGGCGGCGGTGCAACATATGTCACAGGGTGACGCCTGCATCACTATGCTGTACGGCATTCCGGATTTCTACCATCGCTACGGCTACGTCACGGCGGGACCGGAATATCTGGTCTTTCTCTGGAACCCTCAAAAGGACATTCCCCTGCCAGTGGGGTGGAGTTATCGCGAGTTCACCCCGCAAGACCTGCCTGCGGTGCAGCGGGTTTATGAGGAACAAACGGCACGAGCAACAGGCACAGCAGTGCGCTCGCCCGATGGGCGCGTATGGCAGCAGCTGCTGAAGGTGCCGGGTAGCTACCCCAATGACGAGTGTTGGGTGGCGGTTGACCCGCAGGGTGCAGTCAAAGGCTACGCGTGGCGGGCGCGCTGGTGCTGGTCGGTGCGAGACATTCTGGAGCGCGAATACGACAGCAGTCTGGTTTTCGGGGAGGTGCTTGCGGCGTCTCCTGCTGCGGCAGACACTCTGCTGGCGTTGTGCTGTCGCAGGGCAAGGGAGGAGGGAAAGGAGGAGGCTTTGCTGGCGGTGCCTCCCGATAGCCTGGTGGCAAATGCGGCACGGTATCAGGATGCGCGCTTCGAGCAGGTGTATCAGGCAAACGGCGGCTCGATGGTTCGGGTTCTGAGCGTGCAAAGGCTGGCGCATTCGATGCAGCCGGAATGGTCGCAACTGATTCAGGCGGCGAACTGGACGGAGCGGATATGGCTAACCCTCCGCACCGAGCTGGGCGAAGCGACGTTGCGGATGGCGCCGAGCGAGGTGCGCGTGACCTCTGACGCCGGCCAGCCGCACACGGTGATAGACCTGCCGCAGGGGACACTGGCAAGGCTCGTGTTCGGATCGGCACCTGCGGAGGACCTTTGCGCCCGCCTGCCCACTCCACCGCCCGATAGTGTCAGAAAGCTGCTACGGGTGCTGTTCCCAATGCGTTTTCAGCACATGTATCTGCCAGACAGGTACTAAATGGTGAAGAAACACGCAAAGCACGTCCCCTTTCGGGGTGTTGGTTCGGTAGAATGAATGAATAACCTTTTAGGGAGTTGTGTAACGATGCGACAGCACGTGTTCGCGTTTGCCCTGGCGCCGGTGGTGTGGTTGGGTATTGCCGCCGTTGTCGGAACCGTATGCCACAAGGTTGAGGCTCATTCAAGATTAGCGGTCGGTACGAGAAAAACGGGACTGGTATCCCGGACTTCCGTCACGCTAGTCAGAGAGCAGGACTGATAGCCCCCTCGAGCGAAACAATATGGTATTATGACAACTGCCATAGACCTGCGTTGTGAGTATCTGGCGCACCCGCTGGGAGTGGACGTTCCCGGTCCGCGGCTGAGCTGGACGTTGTGGAGCGATGAGCGCGGGCAGCGACAGACCGCCTACCGTATTCTGGTCGCCAGCACACCCGAACTGCTGGCGCAAGACCGGGCGGACCTGTGGGACACCGGCAAGGTCGATTCCGACCGCACCTGCCACGTGGTTTATGGGGGCAAACCGTTGCGCTCGCTGCAGCGATGCTACTGGAAGGTGCAGGTGTGGGACAGATACGGCCAGCCCTCCGACTGGAGTGAGGTTACCTGGTGGGAGATGGGGATACTGTCACCCGATGGGTGGCAGGCAAAGTGGATTCGCGCCTCGATTGCCGAGCCGGCACCGCTGTTCCGCAAAGAGTTCGCCGTGTGGTCGGGGTTGCAACGGGCGCGTGCGTTGATTTGTGGTCTGGGATACTACGAGCTGTACCTGAACGGCAAACGCATCGGCGAACAGGTGTTAGACCCCGCCCAAACGGATTACGACCAAAGAGCGTTCTACGTGGTGCACGATGTCACCGGCGCGCTGCGTGAGGGCATCAACTGCGTCGGCGTGATGCTGGGCAATGGCTGGTTCCATCAGGCAATCGTGTGGGGCGGAATGTCTTACGGAGAGCCGGTGCTGCTCCTGCAGCTGATACTGGAGTATGAAGATGGGCGTGTGGAGACCGTCTGCACCGACGAGTCATGGAAGACAACGCCCGGTCCCGTGCTAAAGAATAACGTATATGCAGGCGAGGAGTACGACGGACGGCGCGAGATACCCGGCTGGAACGAGCCGGGGCTGGACGATTCGCGGTGGCAATCGGTACGCGTGGTGCCTGCTCCCACGCAGAGCCTGCAAAGCCAGCTGATGCCCCCCATCAAGCGCACACGGGTCTTTCCGCCCGCTGCTCTCACGAGCCCCCAGCCGGGAGTTTGGATTTATGATATGGGGCAAAACTTCGCAGGCTGGGTAAAGTTGAAAGTTAGCGCGCCTGCGGGGACCACCATCACCCTGCGCTTCGCGGAGGAGTTATACCCCGACGGCACTCTGAACCCGGAAAGCACCGGGGTGTTCGCGACCACGGTGGTGCAGACCGACCGCTACACGTGCAAAGGCGTCGGTGTCGAACTTTGGGAACCACGTTTCACCTATCACGGCTTCCGCTACGTAGAGATGACCGGATATCCGATCACTCCCACTCTGGATATGCTGGAAGCGGTGGTCGTGCATACCGCCGTGCCTCCCGCTGGCACGTTTGAATGCTCGGATGAGATGCTCAACCGCATCCACCGGACAGCCCTCTGGACGGAAATTAGCAACCTGCACAGCATTCCCACCGACTGTCCCCACCGCGAGCGGTGCGGCTGGCTGGGCGACGCGCACGTCTCCGCAGAGATGACCATCTACAACTTTGAGATGGCGCCGTTCTGGACGAAGTATTTGGAGGACATCGAGACTTCGCTGACCGAAAAGGGACTGCCCACTTTTGTGGCACCGGGCAAACGCAAAATCGGCGAGGCGTCACCCGACTGGGGTACGGCGGTAGTGCAAATCCCCTGGTATCTGTATCTCTATAACGGCGATACCCGCGTACTGGAGTGTTACTACGCCACCATGAAACGCTGGGTGGAGCACCTGCTCAACATCTCCGAAGGCTACATCGTTTCCGCAGGGCTAGGAGACTGGTGTGCGCCCGGTTCGGTGCCGGGAAACACACCCATCCCCATCACGTCCACTGCAGTCTTCTATCTCGATGCGATGCTCATGCACAAGATAGCAACCGTTCTCGGCAAGGATGAAGATGCCGCGTGGTTTGGCGCGCTCGCCCGAAATATTCGGCAGGCGTTCATCGAGCGGTTCTACGATGCATCCAATCGCACGTTTGGCACTCAGGCGGCGGACGCACTGGCGCTGGCGTGGGGACTGGTACCCGAGGGGGAAGAGCAGGCAATCGCCGACAGCCTCGCCCGCGACGTGATGGAAAAACACGGCGGACATCACTCCACAGGCATCATGGGTAGTCGACACCTCTACTGGGCATTGAGCGAGTACGGGCACGGCGATGTGGCGATGAAGATTCTACACCAGCTGGATTATCCCAGTATCGGACACCTGTTTTCGCTGGGCGCGACTACCCTCTGGGAGTGCTGGGGCGAGCCAGATATCGACCAGCAGGAAGGACCGCGCTCTGCCAACCACCCCATGCAGGGCGGGTTCGATGCGTGGTTCTTCTACGGGGTGGCGGGCATTCTCCCTTCGGAGCCGGGCGTGGGTTTCAAACGCATCATGTTCAAACCCCAGTTGCTTCCTGGGCTGCGCTGGGCACGAGCCACTTACCGCTCGATGCATGGCTTAATTACCAGTCACTGGCGCAGGGAGGGAGAGCGGTTGCTGTGGGACATTACCGTTCCGCCCAACACCACCGCCACCGTGTACCTTCCGGCTGCCGACGCCGCTGCCGTGACCGAGAGCGGTCAGCCACTGGAAAGCGTACCGGAGATTCAGGTGGTCGGCAGACAGGGAGATTACGTGGTGCTGGAGGTGGCTTCGGGGAGGTACTGGCTATCGGCAATACTGAAAGCGCGGAACGAGGAATCTCTTTCAACACGTTAGGATGCTTTCTTCACGCGCACCATGATTGGAAGTGTCTGTGGATTCGCCGAGGAAGGAGGGTCAGCCATCTACTACCAGCATATCTTGTGCCGCCGTGTTCGCTTTCCTAAAGCCGCGTCACTGTCGCCCAAGTTTCCACCTACCCCTTTCACTTCCTGTCCTGATACGGTAAAATGAGGATAGAAACCAAAAGGGGTGAACAAGGGTATGGAAAGGATGGACGCACAGACCATTATCGCGTTGTTGCTGGAAGATGAGAACTTGCGGCAGCAGGTGCTGGAAGCCATAGAGCCTGTGGAAGTGAAGCGGCTTTATGAGCAGATGCGCCAGCTGCTTCGCAAAGCGCGCGAACTGGAGATGCGCCAGGCTTATCTGGAGGCAGTGGTGAAGGAATTGCAGGCGCGTCAGGAAGAGACCGAACAGCGCGTCAAGCAGCTGGATGCCATTGTGCGGGCAGTTATTCAGGGACAGCCCAAGCCGTCGGATAGCCACGCGCTGGGTTTCGTCATCGTGCGCAAACGCCCCATCGGCGATACGATGCTAAATTGAGCAACATGCAGGGGACGTCCGACGACCTGAAGACCTTGCAGGCTTATCTGGCAGATTTCGCTCAGCTTGGTCGACAGAGCGTAGTGCAGGAGACGAAGGGCGTCCCCACTTACGTCAACGAGTTCTGGACGTCAAAACAGCGTCAGGCGAACAGCCTTCACGAAATCGCCTATCGTGCCTGCTTTAAGCCGCAGCTGCCACGATTCTTTATTGACCTGCTCACCCAACCGTGTGATGTCGTGTATGACCCCTTCATGGGGCGCGGCACTACGCTCATTGAAGCTGCCCTGATGGGGCGCGTGCCGTTTGGGTGTGACGTGAACCCCCTGAGCGACATCCTCACACGTCCGCGTTTGAACCCGCCTTCCCTCGCTGCAGTCGCAGACCGGTTAAGGCAATTGAACCTGACTCGCTGCAAGCACTACCCAGAGGAGCTGGAGGTATTCTATCATCCCGAAACGCTCACCGAAATCTGCGCACTGCGGGAGTATCTGTTGGAGCGGGAGAGGGCAGGGGACATGGACGACGTAGACCGCTGGATACGTATGGTAGCGGTTAACCGGCTTACAGG
>Ga0272447_1002159_pt1 | contig 10988 bp, 8 predicted proteins | sample YNPCB0133_FD_194589 | JGI IMG/M metagenome (GOLD analysis project Ga0272447, IMG submission 194589) | Hot spring microbial mat communities from Yellowstone National Park, WY, United States - YNP-CB-013-3 | ecosystem: Environmental > Aquatic > Thermal springs > Hot (42-90C) > Sediment | place...
GAGGGTCGTGAACGACGTGGACACCTCCTTCAGGCCTTGGGACGTCGGCACGCATGCCAGCAGGGCCACCTTCATCGCCGGTAACGCGGCGCTGATGGCCGCCAGGGAGGCGAGGAGGGTCCTCGTTAAGGGAGCGGCGGAGGTCCTCGGGGTCGACGAGGAGGACGTCGAGCTGATGGACGGCTTCGCCTTCTCCAAGAGGGATCCCAGCAAGAGGATCGAGATACCGAAGCTCATCAGGCGCATCCACTTCAGGGAGAAGGGGAACGTGGTCCTTGCGACGGCCTTCTACGACCCTCCGAACGAGATGCAGGACGACCGGTGGTACGGCAACATATCGGCCACCTACACCTTCGGCTGCCAGGCGGTCCAGGTGAGGGTGGATCCGGAGACGATGCAGGTCTTTGTGGAGAGGGTCGTATCGGTCCACGACGTCGGAAGGGTCCTAAACCCCCTGACGGCCGAGGGACAGGTCCACGGCGGCGTGGCAATGGGTTTAGGCCTCTCGCTCTTCGAGGAGCTCGTGGTGGAGAGGGGGGCGGTCGTCAACTCGACGCTGATGGACTACCTGCTGCCGACGGCTATGGAGGTTCCTCCGGAGATCCAAGCGGTCTTCGTGGGCGATGACGACCCCGAGGGTCCCTTCGGCGCGAAAGGCCTCGGGGAGACTGGGACGGTGCCTACCGCTGCCGCGGTTGCGAACGCCATCTACGACGCCATAGGCGTCAGGCCGAGGAGGACGCCGATCACGCCCGAATACCTGTGGAGGCTGAAGCGCGGCGAATCCAAGTGACCCCGCGTCAGCTCGCGGAGCAAACCCTCGCTTTCCATTCCCTCTTTTTTCACTTGACGGTCAGGGAAGGGGAGGAAGACCTATCCTGCCCACCAGCCGCTCGACTGCCATGGCGACGGATAGCACGGTCCTGTCGTCGAAAAGGTCTCCCACGACTTGGACGCCTATCGGCAGGCCTTCCCTCGAGAGGCCGCAGGGCACCGATACGGCAGGAGCGGGAGACGAAGGTCGACGGCTTCACGATCGCTGACTTAAAAGGGGAGCCCATAGACGCGGTGAAATGGTAAGTATGAGGGGTGAAAAGGGGTGGGTTAGATCTTCCCAGTACTCTTCAGGTATTCTTCTAAGCGCTTCTGCTTCCTCAAGATTGTAAAGCCGATGTACCAGTAGAACTTCAGCAGACTTTCGGCTCGAATATAGATATAGTAGTAGTCCTCTTTTTGTTTATGAGGCCACGGTCCTGTTGACTCTATGCCGAAGTATTTCCAGAGAAGCTTTTGGGCGTAAACGAGTACCTCATAGTTGGTATTGTAGAGATATATGTAGCCCCTCTTGTGGACATGTCCTTCCGAGTCGAAGAGTCCCCTTAGAAACGCCGCTACACACTTCGGACAGTGCTCGACGTATTTCTTGATTCTCTTCAGGTCAATTGGCTTTTTGAGTAGTTCGTGGAGTGTCTTAGACTCAACTTCGGCGACGTATTCCCCTTCATCCTTCCTAAATTTCGGCCTGATTGGCTCCCTTCCTAGAATGTTGCCTAAACGTCTCCCAAACTCCTCAACGAACTCCTTGTCATTAGCTTTAAGACCTATGACACAGCCGTCGCCTTCCTCGTAAGTATATCCGTCGCCAAGGCACACGCCGATCACGTTTGCTAAATCCTCGGAAGGCTCCAACAGTTCCAGCAACGGTATTCGTCTGCCGTTGTATGGATTGCACAATCCGCGTAACCAGTTGCTTATCGTCCCTATGGAGATCCAAACTCCGTATTTTCGGTATAACTTGTTTCTGATTTCAGTATATGACAGCCCGCGTTTTCGTAATTTGCGAACGTCGTTGAACGCCTTTATCCTTATCTCCCTAGGCGCGTACTTCTTTCTCTTCATCTTGGTGATGTTGTCCGTCTTCTTGACCTCCTCCCCCTCCGGACTGAAACCCGGGCCTAGGGCCATATTTTTCCCAGCACCGTTCCCCTCAACCTCCTCGGCCTCAGAGGGTAGAGCTTCGGTGCCTTACGGACGGCGACGCTCAGGTCCTTCCCGTCCGGGCCCATCAGGGACGAAGCGAGGAGGGCCGCATCCTCCACGGTCCTAGTTATCACGCCAACGGTGTCGATCGTCCAGCTCAGGGGCATGACGCCGTGCCTGCTGATCAGTCCGTAGGTCGGCTTGTAGCCCACCAGGCCGCAGAGGGCCGCTGGCACCCTCACGGACCCTCCGGTATCGGTTCCGATGGCTCCCAAGCTCATCCCCGTCGCCACCGCCACAGCCCCTCCGCTGGTCGAGCCTCCAGGATACCTGTCCTCCTTCCAGGGATTCACGGCGGTCCCGAAGTGGGGATTGAAACCCGTTATGCCGAAGGTCAGCTCGTGGAGGTTGTTCTTGCCTATGAGCGTGGCAGACGCGTTCAGGAGGCGCTCGACGACGGTCGCGTTCTCCGAGGCGAAGTTTTCCCTGAAGGCTACCGATCCGGCCGTGGTGGGGTAACCCTTGACGTGGATCAGGTCCTTGACCGAGATCATCGCGCCTGCCAGCGGCCCCCTCTTCCCTCCCTTCCTCAGCGGCTTCTCGAAGACGGTGATGAAGGCCCTGAACCTGCCGTCGTAACGCCTGATGAGGTCGAGGCAAGAGGCCGCTATCTCCTCCGGGTCTAGCTCGCCCCTTTTGACCAGCCTGACGGCCTCCGCTATCGTCAGCTCACGGCCTCTCATATCTCGACACCATCCCGTGGAGCGGCATCGGGTCCTCAAGCCCGACCTCTTCCTCGATCGCCCGCATCATGTGGTGGAGCCTCTGGACCTGTTGGAGCACCTTGTCCTTGGGATAGGTCTCGACGCCGAGGAACCCGGAAAGCGCGCTCAAGAGGTCACCCGATCTCTCGGCCGACGACATCGTTCTTGCTGATGAAGGGCGAGCTTTCAACCCGCTTTCGTCTGCAGGGTCCATCTCCTCTCCTGCGAGCGCCTACCTCCGTTCTGGGTCTCCAAGCCCTATTGCCGCTGGCGACATCATTTGGGCGTCGCACGTGGGCCGAGCCAGCCGGCCTTTGAACCGAGTGCCCTAGAGGTGTGCACTCCTTCTCCCGATTGCGGCTTCACCTCGGCGATGGGGCTATATGTCACCGGAGATCGGATAAGCGTGGGCAGCCCGGTCGTCTAGCGGTCAAACCACCTGGCCGGAAGGTGGGATCAGGGATTCCGGGCTCTGGATCCCTCGGGAGGGGATCCCCGGAGACGCCGGTTCGAATCCGGCCCGGGCTACCATTTTCATGTCCTCCAAAAATTGACATCACGCTGATCCGTCCGGAGGCCGCAAGTTGCCCTGGGCGCATCAATATTAACACCTGAGAACAGTTTGACGGAGGGTGGGCACTTGGTCTTCGAGCTGATAGAGGAGCAGGGGCCCATCGTGCAGGGCAGAAAGGTCCTGATCGACGTGGGCCCTGCTCCCGGTGCAGTAGGGCTTGTCACCGCGAGCGTCCTGATCGAGTCCCGGAGGGGCGAGAGGGTCCTTAGGGTCTTCTCGCCGCACTTCCCGCAGGTATCTCTGATCGACAACGAGGGGGTCTCGAGCCTCCCTGTCGTGGAGCTCCACCAAGTGACAGACGGCACCAACGTCGTGGTCCTGACGCGGAACTTCGTCGTCGAGTCGACCGAGGCCGGTGAGGCGGTGGCGAGGAGCGTGATCGAGCGGATAGGGCTGCACGAGATCGATATGTTGATCGTGATCACCAGCGGCAGGTTCTCCGGAACCGGCGACGTCTACGCGGCCTCCAACGACCATCAGCTCCTGAGGAAGGCCGTCGACTCCGGAGCCAAGGTCCTCTCCTCAGTCGAGAACCTCCCAGTTGACCGGCTCACCTCCTCGCTGATGAGGAAGGCGATGACGTCCGGAGTGAAGACGCTCCTCGTGCTGGCAGACACTGAGGGCCTTCTGCCCGACTTCAGATCGGCGAAGAAGGTGACCCAGTTCCTCTCGTCTTTGCTCCAGATCGAGATCGACACCAAGAAGCTCGACGAGGAGATCGCGAGGCAGCAGGCCTTCCTCAAGCAGATGGAGGAGGCCTTCAGCGAGCTCGGAGAGGAGGAGAGGCGCGAGGGCCGGCCGACTTACATCGGGTAGAGCTTACGTTTACTGACGTCACGTCACCATACAAATGAGGACCCAGTTTTCAGTCGACGATCTCGTAGATGTAGACGTAGGCGTAGGTGTTGATGCTGTAGGGCGGACTCGAGGCGTAAACGAGCCTGAAGCCTGGGATCTCGCTCGGCCTGTAGACGTAATAGGTCTGGGTCCCTGTCCTGACGGGTTTGTACGGGATCATGAGGCCAAGGGTCGTCTCCTCCCAGAACTTCTGCTGGGCGTTGACCGGCGACCCTCCCGGTCCGAGGAGGCTGTTCTCGTCGATCGGTTCGAGTCCCAAGTTTTTAGCCTCCTGGTTGGCGATCTTGAGCATCCAGTACCACTTCGACTCGTCACCGAAGAAGAGCAGCTGTCCTCCAGTGATGCCTCCGACGAAGGGCGCGAAGGTGATGAAGATCAGGACGTGCGTCGCGCCGAGCTCCTTGAAGATCGCTTTGCTCACGTTGGGAGGCGACATGAAGGCGTATCCTATCAGCGCTATCCGCTTGCTGTCGATGGTTGTGTTATCTATGATGCTCTTCCGCTCTCCGAGGCGGGAGATCCAGTTACCGTAGTCCCACCAGGAGGCCACGACAGCGGTCGGAGGAAGATTGTACTTCATCCACTCGGCGGCCTTCACCCAGTCGAGGAGGGGTTGCCTCGTCGGTACGCTGCTAGTCAGTACTGTTGGAGGTACGTTGGCCGCGTCTATCCCCGAGACCTGCAGAGGGTTGCCAGCTCCGCTAGGGAGGTAGTAGAGCGAGAGGGCCAGCAGCACGGCTAGCGGAACGGCGACGAAGGCCCTTCTCTGGAACGAGGGTCTTCTGAGATGGGCTGCGAACGCTGACCTGAAGGAGCTCTCGAGGACGTGCGAGAGGCCGAGGCCTGCGAGGACCGCTACGAGGGGAGAGGTCGGGAGGGCAAGCCTCACCATCGAACCGGCGGCGTAAAGCGCAGCGGCAGCGTAAAGCATCAGGAAGACGGCCTCGTCTGTCCTTCTCTTCACCAGCAGGTAGATCCCAAGGAGGGCGAAGGGCAGTGTCGGCCCGAAGTCGAGGAAGAGCGAGCTCCAAGTCGCCAGCTGGTTCTCGGCGACCGACTGGACTATCGGGAGGGCGCCCCTCAGCGTCGGAACAAGCACGGAGAAGAACTTGAGGCCAGGCAGGTCGAGGGAGCCGAGGAACGTGAGGACCAAGAGGAGGAAGGCGCCTGCGATCACAACTCCGCGGAGAACGAGGAGCCTCTTCACCTCGTCGAGCCTCTTGTATGCGTACCATCCGAGAGCGAGGTAGGGGATCGTCAGCCAGCCTATGGCGAGGCTGAGCTCCGTGAGGTAACGCGGTCCGAGCTTCGGGACGTTCACGGCCACCGCCGCATAGGTCGCAAAGGTGAGGAGGTACGCGACGAGGAGGTTAGGTCTGAAGCGGCCGAGGAAGACGAGGAGGGCCGTGAAAACGGGTATCAGCACTATCGCCAACCTGTGGGCACCCCATGTGGCCACGACGCCTCCCAGCGCGAGGCCTGCCAGGAGCCCGTAGACGGCCGCACCCTTCAGCGACCTCTTCTCGTTGATCGCCACCAAGTACAGGAGGAAGCCGGCGTGCATCAGCGGTATCGAGAGGGCCTCGTCGTCGAACCATCCGTAGTGGGTCCTGGAGATGTGGGCGTTGCTGACGGCCAGGAGTAACGCCGCAGCGAGGGCCGGCCCCCTTCCCAGCGCATAGCGGGCGAAGAGGTAGATTACGACCACCGTCACCATGCCGTAGAAGACGGGGAGTATCGCTGCGAGCTCGAGCGGCGAGACCGAGATCCCGAGGCTGCTCAGCAGGAGGTAGATGAAGGCCATGGCGAAGGCGACGCCAGGGTAGAAGGTGGAGCCGATGTTCAGCCCGGTCGGATGCCAGGACATCGTGTCTACGAGGTTCCTGAACTCGAAGAACCCTGACCAACCACGATCGATTATCATCTTGGCGACGGTGTAATGCCACCAGGGGTCGAACTCGCTGAGGATCGGCCCCCACCTCCCAGGAAGGACCCTGACCATGAAGGCGGATGCGACGGCGAGGGAGAGAACCGAGAGTTCCACCAGCCCAGGCCCCCTCACGCGCCTGTCGATGGACCTCAGCGCCGAGAACGCCCCGTTGAGGACCGATCTTAGGACACCGGACATCCCGACCGGCTTCGGTCCCTTCTCCCGAGATATGAATTTCATTTTTCCTTGCAGGATGGGCCCAAGGGTCGACGGAGAACGAAGCCTGAGGGCCTTGCGAGCATGCTCATAACTCAGCACTGGGTCTGCACGGTAGGATGGGCGAGGTCTGCGGAAGGTGCGGAAGGGGTCAGGTGGCGGTCGTGAGGAGGTACTCGGGGGAGAGGCTCTGCAGGGCCTGCTTCCTCGAGACCTTCGAGCGGAGGGTCTACAGGACCATCACGAAGTACGACATGCTGAGGGAGGACGACAGAATAGCTGTGGCGCTCTCCGGAGGCAAGGACAGCCTTTCCCTGCTGAGGGTGCTCTCCAAGATCGAGCGGAGGTTCCCGAGGGCCAAGCTGATCGCCGTCACGGTCGACGAGGGGATAGCCGGTTACAGGGAGGAGGCGCTGGAGTACGCGAGGAGGGCCTGCGAGGAGCTGGGGATCGAGCAGGTCGTCGTCTCCTTCAGCGACCTCTACGGCCTCACGATGGACGAGGTGGTGAGGGACGGTTACCTCGACGAGTTGGGGTTGGGGCCCTGCACGGTCTGCGGCGTGATGAGGCGGAGGGCCATCGAGATAGGAGCGATGAAGGCGAATGCGACTGTTATAGCGACGGCCCACACGCTAGACGACATCGTCCAGACCTACCTGATGAACATACTCAGGGGGGACCTGAACCACAACGCGCTCGGCGTCAGGAGGGAGGGGGAGGGCGTGATACCGAGGGTCTCTCCCTTCAGGCTAACACCGCAGTGGGAGGTCATCCTCTACGCCTACTACAACGGCATACCGATGCAGGAGGTCGAGTGCCCCTACGGCCACGCCTCTCAGAGGGCCCTGATCAGGTCCTTCCTCACCGAGTTCGAGGAGAGGTTCCCGGGCTCGCTCTACGCAGCCCTCATGGCCATCGAGGGCCGCCTCCTCTCTTCGCAGTCCGGCAAGGAGGGGATCGTTGAGGGAGGGAGGTGCAGGTTCTGCGGCTCCCCCACCTTCAGGGACGTCTGCAGGAGCTGCGAGCTGATAGCCCAGATATCGGGCATCAAGGCCGAGAGGGCGCAAAGGGCTTTGGAGGGCGTACGAGGGCTTCTGTCGACGGCCCGGTCGGCTTGAGGGACATCACCTCCGAGATCGAGAAGGTCCTGGAACGCACTTCCTGCGACTGCCACGCGTCTCCGCCGAGGGGACCCAAAATGCTGGTGACGGAGGGCGATGCGGCCGAAGTGGTGCTGGAGACCGTTAAGGAGCTAGGGCGCGGGGAAAGGGTCGTCCTCGTTTACGACGAGTTGACCTACAGGATACTCGGCTCCTCGATCGAGGAGCGCCTCCTCTCGGAGGGGTTCATGGTCCTCGGACACGCCGTCACAGGGGCTGACGAGAGGAACGTGGAGGCGGTGGGGTCGCTGATGGAAGGGGCAGGACTCGGAGTGGCGGTCGGAGGGGGCACGGTGATCGACGTCTGCAAGCTCGCAGCCCACAGGTCAAGAAGGCCCTTCGTCTCGGTCCCCACGACCCTCTCCCACGACGGCATAGCCTCGCCCGTTGCATCGATCGCCTTCAGGGGGAGGAGGCACAGGGCTAGCGTCCCTGCTACACGCCCCGTCTCGGTCATCGCTGACCTTGACGTCCTCAGGTCCTCGCCGAGGAGGCTTAAGGTCGCTGGTGCAGGGGATCTGCTGGCTAAAATCACAGCGCTGAAGGACTGGGAGCTCGGCGCGGTCCACTCTGGAGAGGTGGTTTGTGGGAGGGCCTACGCCGCTGAGCTCGAGGCCGTCAGGTGCGCGATGGACTTCATCGCAGGAGGGACCGTCGACGTCGAGGTCCTTCTGAGGGGCCTTCTCCTCTCTGGCGTAGCGATGTCCCTCGTCGGCTCCTCGAGGCCCGCCTCTGGATCGGAGCACCTGATCTCCCACCAGATAGACGCATTGGGCAAATCGAAGGGACTGCACGGAGAGCAGGTCGCTCTGGCGACGGTCCTGATGGCGAGGTACCACGAGTCCATGAACGGGAGGTGGTGGCGCGATCCCGGATTGAGGTGGAGGTCGATAAGGGGGCTCCTCGAGGCCGCAGGTGCTCCCACGTCCTTCAGCGAGCTGGGGCTTGTGAGGGAGGACGTCGTCGAGGCCGTCGTCAGGGCGCCGGAGATCAGGCCGGAGAGGGTGACGGTCCTGCACGTCTGGAGGCCCGAGAAGGAGGAGGTAATGCGGATGCTCGACGAGACGGGGCTCTGTTGAGTTCCGCCTTTCAGTGCTCTTTCTCTGGGAACGTCGTCTCAAACAGCGTTGGCAGCCGCGCCGCCGCCTCCAAAGCTGGAGCGGTATGAGCTGCCCCCACCTCCACTCTCAAACCACTCGCCGCCACAGAAGGGACAGCGCTTTGCGCCGTATCTCCCACGCAAAGGGCGTATCCTCGCCCGGCAGAACGGGCAGGGCTCTGAGAATTCCATAGTCCCAACACCTCTTGCATCTTCTAGTAACATTCGCAGAGCTAAAAATTTGGCGTAACGGGGACTCGATAAAAACCTACCTTTCAGATCCGTATCTCGCGGTCGCTTGTCCAAGAAGTGCCGGGGGTGGGATTCGAACCCACGACAACCGGGTTATGAGCCCGGCCCTTTGGCCGAAAGCCTCTGGCCAGCTGAGGTACCCCGGCCATTCTGAATGATCCGCACCAAGGTCATAAACCTAAGCAACTCCAGTTCATCGGAACAGTGCCCGGAGGCATATCAGCCTCGTGTACTCAGGTCTGTCGGAGAGGAGCATGAAGCCGTGGCAGGGCGCTTCCTTCTTACAGACAACCGGAGGTCAAGGGTCCCCCGAACGCTTAAATCGGATGCGCAGCTAACGTGTGGTGCGTTGAGCCTGAACCTCAAGGTCACCACCATCGCCAACAGGGAGATAGTCTCGGTGGAGGCCGAGAGCACGATCGAGGAGGCTGCGAAGGTGATGGCTTCGAGGAACATAGGCGCAGTGGCCGTGCGGAAGGGCGGCGAGATAGTGGGCATCATGACCGAGAGGGACGTCCTGAAGAGGGTGGTCGCTGCCGGAAGGGACCCGAGGACGACGAGGGTCGAGGAGGTGATGAGCAGCCCTCCGATCTCGGTCGACGCCAACGCCACCGTCGGAGAGGCCGTTGACCTGATGAACAGGAGGGGGATAAGGAGGGTCTTCGTAAGGGAGGGCCAGAGGATCGTAGGGATCTTCACGCAGAGGGACGTGCTCGCGTTGATGAGGGTCTGCCTCTACTGCCTCGGCGAGATCCTCAGGACCCCGGGTGCTCCGATGCAGGGGCTGATCGGTTGCAGGTGCGGCGCACTCTATCACACCGATTGCGCGAAGACCGTGGTCTACTGCATCGATTGCGGCTCGAAGCTCGTCGAGCTGGTCGAGTACCCTTCTCCCGATGAGACCGTGACGGCCGACTGAGGGGGTTTCGATGGACTTCGAGCTCCCCCTAATCTTTTATCAAGAAGGGAGGAGGTTGGCGACGGTCGTCCTCGAGCTCAGGAGGCCGGTAAGCAACCTGAGCAAGGTCCTCGAAGTTCTTGAGAAGAAGAGCGTGTCAGTCCTCGGGTTGACGAGCTGGTTGCCGGGCAACGATCCCGAGAGCGCAGGTTTCCTGCTGGCGGTGGACCTGACCGAACTCTCCGGAGGACCGAGCGAGCTGATCAGGGCGCTTGCCGAGATCAGAGAGGTCACGGACGTGAAGGTTCTGGAGAGCGAGATCGAAGGTTTGACAACGGTCATACAGGGAGGGTTTGCGACCTTCCTCGGTGAGCGGATTTACATCATGCCTTCGATAGTCTTCCAGAGCATCTACCTCGCCCTCTACAGGTCCATGGGCAAGTCGCTCTTCGTGATCCTCTACTTCGCTGGGAAGGCTGCTGGAGGACGGGCCGCTGAGCTCAGGGGACTCTTCGTCGACGTCGATGCGGAGCCCTTGAGTTCTCTAGTGATGATCTTGAAGGCCATAGGCCCTCCTCTAGGCTTGCTCCGGAACGTAGGGTTGCTGAGGTCCGAGAACGGCGAGGTTTTGCTCCTGGTCGAAGACCTCGCTGACTGCACGACGCTGAGAGGTGTGAAGACCGACATGCCGACGGGCCACTTCCTGAGGGGCTTCATCGAGGGTTTCCTGGGATCGCTGGGAATGGACGTCGAGGTCTACGAGACGATGTGCGTGAACCTCAATCACCCGCACTGTGCCTTCGAGCTCAAGACCGAGAGTCCTGCATGAGACGGAGTCGATGAGCAGGTATCGGGCGCTCCGCTCCTTTTTCCCGCGCCCTCAGAACTGGTACCTCTCCCTGAGCGCGTGGTACAGCTCGACGTCCGAGACCACCTCTTCGACAGGAGCAGGGTCCAGTTCCCTCGGGTCCGAGATCTTCCCGCTCAGCGCAGAGGCAGCGGCGGTGGCAGGGCTGGCCAGATGCGTCCTGGCGTTGGGGCCCTGACGGTGCTCGAAGTTCCTGTTCGAGGTCGAGACGCAACGCTTCCCAGGCTCGACCCTGTCGCCCGGAGCCATGGCGATGCAGTAGCTGCAGCCCGAGTTACGCCACTCGAAGCCCGCATCGATCAGGACTCTGTGGATCCCCAGACGCTCGGCCCAACGCTTGGTGACCATAGAGCCAGGCACGACGATCGCCTTGACGCCCTCTGCTACCC
>Ga0272447_1002160_pt1 | contig 10974 bp, 9 predicted proteins | sample YNPCB0133_FD_194589 | JGI IMG/M metagenome (GOLD analysis project Ga0272447, IMG submission 194589) | Hot spring microbial mat communities from Yellowstone National Park, WY, United States - YNP-CB-013-3 | ecosystem: Environmental > Aquatic > Thermal springs > Hot (42-90C) > Sediment | place...
TGTCGTAAAAACGGCGGATGCCGCCCGCTTCCTGAGGGAAATAGCTAGCTAGCTCCTGCAAAAACTCCTCGTAGTTCCGGTGCACGCGCGGGCTGAGCCCCTGGGGCAGGTGGTAGGCAATCTGCACGGGGTCGGGGATGGAGTCCAAAGACTGGCCCACGGCAGCCAGGGCACGGGTGAGCAGGTTGGTGGTGCCCTGAGTGCCCAGGCCAAAGATCATGGAAGCCCCGACATCAAAGCGATAGATCCCGTTGCCGTTGGGATCTGGGCGCTCGAAGTAGCCAGCGCTGCCACCGGGGATGAGGTATTTTTCCAAAACCAACACCTGGTAGCCCTTGGCCGCCAACTGGGTGGCTGCCACCAGGCCGCCAATCCCAGCGCCAATGACAATGACATCCCAAACAGAAGGGGGGGAAGCAGGAGGTGCCGTAGCTTGAGGTCGAGAAAACAGCGTCTGGGTCAAGGGATCCCTCTAGCGCAACGCCAGTATCCTCAACCTACCAAAGCTTCAGGCAGCATCCGCCATCCAATCCCAGCCGTTTGCAGCGACTTAGATCAGATCTTCCAGGCCGCGGCTGCCGACGTAGCGGCTGTAGGCGTAGACTAGCCCCAGGCTCAGGCCAGTAACCAGAAAGCTAAGGGCCGCTCCAAAGGGGTAGTCCAGGCTCGCGCCAAACTGCATCTGAATGACATTGCCAATCAAGAGCGTCTTGCTGCCCCCCAGCAAGTCGGGCACCACGAACATGCCCAGGGCCGGGATCCCAACCAAAATCAGCCCCGCTGCCAGCCCCGGCAGCGTCTGGGGAAAGAGCACCCATAGGAAAACCTGCCAGCCGTTGGCGTAGAGATCCCGTGCCGCCTCGGCCAGGCGCCAGTCGATGCGCTCCACGGCTGTGTAGAGAGGCAAGACCATGTAGGGCAAGAACGTGTAGATCATGCCCAGATACACCGCCAGCCAACTGGGGTAGAGAGCCGTCTGGGGCGGAATCCAGCCCAGCCAGGCCGCTAGCCGCGCCGGCCACCCCTCCGGGGCCAACACCACCATCCAGGCGTAGGTGCGGATCACCAAGTTGGTCCAGAAGGGCACCACCACCAGCGTCAGCAACAGATCCCGCTGTCGGGGCGGGTGGGCGGCGATAAAAAAGGCCAGGGGATAGGCCAGGAGCACACAGAAGAAGGTGGTAACTGCCGCCACCAGCAGGCTGCGGCCCAGGATCTGCCAGTAGATGGGCGTCCACCCTAGGGGACCGTAGCCAAGAGCGCGCAGGTAGTTGGCCAGCGTCAGGGGCAGGCCCACCTGGCCAAACTCGCCGCGGCTGAGAAAGCTACAGGCCAAGAGCAGCAGCCCCGGCAGCACCAAAAACGTTACCACCCACAGCACCCCCGGCCCGGCAAAGATCAGGCTGTGCAGCAGCTCCTGCCAGGGCGTGAGCAATTCCCCGGCGCGCACTTGGGCAGGCTTCTCCAAGCGCTTCAGCATGGGGGACCCTCCCGCCGGGGATCCGGCCGCAGGCGCACCAAGTTTTTAGGAGGAAGATGGGCCACTAGGGCCTCCCCGATGGCAAAATCCTGGTCTTCGATGTCGGCGTTGAGGGTGAGGGCCTTGAGCTGCTGGCCGCTAGCTGTGCGCAGGAGGTACTGGTTTTCTGCCCCCGTGTAGATGAGGTTTTCCACCCGCACGGGCACTTGGTTGGGCAGCAGATCCCAGCCGCTCCGAGAAAGCCGAATCTTTTCCGGCCGAATGGCCAACTGCACTGGCTCCAGGGTGGGTTGGATCCCAGGCACCTTGAGCTTGCCCAGGGGCGTCTCGACGCAGTCGGTGCCGCAGGCGATCCCTTCGATGAGGTTGCTGGCCCCCAAAAAGTCCGCCACAAAGGCCGTTGCCGGGCGCTCATACACCTCGTCAATGGGGCCCACTTGCTCAATGCGCCCAGCCCGCATCACCGCCACTCGGTCGCTGGTCACCAAGGCTTCCTCTTGGTCGTGGGTCACGAAAATGAACGTCATGCCCAGGCGGCGCTGCAACTCGCACAACTGCACCTGCAGCTGCTTGCGCAATTTGGCATCCAAAGCCGAGAGCGGCTCGTCTAATAGCAGCACCTCTGGCTCGTTGACCAGGGCGCGGGCGAGGGCCACCCGCTGCTGCTGCCCGCCGGAGAGCTCCTGGGGCTTGCGCTTAGCCAGATCCCCAATCTCTACCAACTCCAAAGCGGCGGCCACCCGCTTGCGCAGCGCTTCCCCTCGCACTCCCCGCATGCGCAGGCCAAAGGCGACGTTCTCTTCCACGGTCATAAAGGGAAAGAGGGCATAGCTCTGGAACACGGTGTTGACGTTGCGCTTGTGGGCAGGCAGATGGCCCACCGGCTGCCCCCGGATCACCACCTCTCCGCCATCGGCAACCTCCAGGCCAGCGATGATGCGCAGCAGGGTGGTCTTGCCGCAGCCGGAAGGGCCCAAAAGGCCAAAAAACTCCCCCCGCCGAATCTGCAAGTCGATGCCATCGAGGGCCACAACATCGCCAAAGCGCTTGCGGATTCCCCTGAGTTCGACACTCCATGGACAAGCCTGGGAGAGGTCAGCAACGACACCGGCCATTGCGGTTAACAGCCCTGCTCGATTCTTAACCCAGTATGCAAGTTGGCGGCGCCAGGGGGATGGGGAGGCCGGCACCCTACCGCCATTCTGCCTCCGGCATCTCTTCCCCTGACGGCTCCTGGGCTGCCCAGACCCAATCCGTGAGATTTTGGTTGGGGATCCCTTGCCCCATCAGCCCGTGGCAGCGAGCGCAAAACAGGCAAGCAGCACAGCGCTCGCCATAGGGGAGGGGAGGGAAGTCCTGGGCCTCCAGTTGCCGCAGGCGGTTCAGGGTAGCTTTGAGGTGGGCCAGATCCCGCTGGTAGGCAGCAGCGCTGTAGCGCCACTGAAAAGGCCGCTGGGGGTGTTGCACATACCAAAGGGTCAGTTGCACCTGCTCCGGCCCAAAAGGGCCTTCCAGGGGCAGTTGGTGGGCCAACCCACACACGAGCAGCGGGTAGAGGCGCACCTGCCAGTCCTGGGCCAACTGTTCGTCGGGCGGGCGCTGCCGCTCCGTCTTCCAATCGACAATGTGCAGGGATCCCGGGGCAATCACCAGCCGATCTAAGCGGGCAGTGAGGTTAAACCCCTCAATCCGCTGCCAGAGGGGCAATTCCGTCAACACCCGCCCCTGCGGTTGGGCATGGGGACTGGCCAAGAACACCTGCCACCACTGGCGTACTGTTTCGTCTAGGGCCGACAGGCGCGGCTCCACCTGCTGCCCGCGGCTAGACCACTCCACCAGGCGGTGAAACTGCCGTCCCCGCTGCTGCTCCACTTCGTGCTCAAAGGCATCGGCGGCAGGCCAAATCAGTCGCTCCAGGTACACGTAGCAGAACAAGCGGGGGCAGTAGTCGAATAGCGACAGGGCCGAGGCCGAGAGGTTGACCTCGTCAAGACTCCACCTCAGCGGGGAAGGAGCAGCGAACATGGCTCAAGGAGAAGCATTATGGCCATTCTATTGGACTGCTAGGGGGTCGGCTGCCAGGAAAAGAGTGGCCCCTGGATCCCCAAGGGGGGCTAGACAAAGCGATAAAATTAAACTCAGGCTCACGCTAGAGGTCTTGGTTTTTTGCCGCTAGTGGCCGAGCGTCTGCAAACTGTCTTACTTAAGCGAGGAAAACGCCGTGGAGCTAGCTGAGATCGAGGAGTTAATGAGCAAAGCGGTGCAGGCCACCCAGCGTTCCTTTAGCACGGTGCGCACGGGGCGAGCCAACGCCAGCCTACTGGATCGGGTTCAGGTGGAGTACTACGGCGTTCCCACTCCCCTGAAGGCGCTAGCCAGCATTACCACTCCAGATGCCAGCACTCTCCTGATCCAGCCTTTTGATCCCTCGACTCTGGCAGCGATTGAGCGGGCCATCCTCGCCTCCGACCTGGGCCTGACGCCCAGCAACGACGGCAAGGTCATCCGCCTCACCCTCCCCCCCCTGACGGAAGAGCGGCGCAAAGAGCTAACCAAACAGGTGGCCAAGCTGGCAGAGGAGGGGCGGGTTTCCATTCGCAACATCCGCCGCGACGCCATTGACGCCGTGCGCAAGCAGGAGAAAAACGGCGAGATCTCCGAAGACGAGTCCAAGAGTCGGCAAGAAGAGATCCAAAAGTTGACCGACCGCTACATCAAAAAGATTGATGAGCTGCTGGCGGAAAAAGAAAAGGAGCTGACTACAATCTAAACGCCCCTCTCTGTGGGCCTAGGCCAGCAAGGCGCTGCTGCCAGCATGGATCTCATCCTGTGTCACCAGTCGGCGGACTTCGACACCTTGGGAGCGGCGGTGGGCGCAGCACGGCTGTATCCAGGCGCCCGCATTGCCCTAGCTGGCGGATCCCTGCCGGGAGTACAGGAGTTCTTGGCCCTCTACCGGGACGAGTTTCCCCTCATCGAGCTGCGCTCGGTGGATCCCCGACAGGTCCAGCGCTGGATCTTGGTGGATTGTTACGATCCGGATCGCCTCGGTAAGGCTGCGGCCTGGCTGAGCGTTCCTGGGGCGAAGATTGAGATTTTCGACCACCACCTGCCTGCCACCTCGCTGGAGGAGGTATGGCCGCAGCAGCAGGTCAGCGCTCACATTGAAGCCGTGGGCTCCACCTGTACCCTCCTCGTGGAGCGGCTGCAGGCGGCCGGGATCCGCCTCAGTCCGTTTGAGCGGCTGGCCCTGGCCTTGGGCATTCACGTGGACACGGGATCCCTGACGTTCCCAGAGACCACCGCCCGCGACGGCGCTGCCCTCACCTGGCTGTTGCAGCAGGGGGTGAACCTGGTGCTGTTGCGGCGCTTTTTGGGGGACGGCCTCACCCCGCCGATGCAGGAGCTGCTTGGCCAGGGGCTTGCCCAGATCCAGGTAGAGACGGTGGGGGAGTACCGCTTGGGCACGTGGCTGCTGGATCTGCCGGAGTTTGTGCCTGGCCTGGCCGGCCTGGTGATGCGGCTGATGGAGCTGACGGGGGTGGACGTGCTGCTCTTGGTGGCGCGGCAGGGGGAGCGGCTCAGCCTCATTGGGCGGGCGCGGCAGGAGTTTGCCCAACTGGGCCAGGTGATGGCCCGCTACGGCGGCGGCGGCCACGACTGCGCGGCGGCAGCCACGCTGAAAGCTTCCCCGGGCCGGCCCTTGCCCGATCCAGCCCAGGTGCTGGCCGACCTCAGGCAGGCGGTTAAGGAGCGGATCCCGCCGCCGGTGACCGCTAAGGATCTGATGTCCTCGCCGGTGCGCACCATCCGACCGGAGGTGACCATCCAAGAGGCCCAGCGGGTGCTGCTGCGCTATGGCCACTCCGGCCTGGTGGTGGTGGATGCCCAGGGCTGCCTGGTGGGGGTGATCTCGCGGCGGGACATTGACATTGCCCTGCACCACGGCTTTGGCCATGCCCCCGTTAAGGGCTACATGACCACGGAGGTCAAGACCCTCTCCCCCGATACTCCGCTGGCGGAGATCCAGCGGCTGATGGTGCAGTGGGACATTGGCCGTCTGCCCGTGCTCCAGGATGGCCAGTTGGTGGGCATCGTTACCCGCACCGACGTGTTGCGGCACCTGCACGAGCTGCCGGCTCTCTCGCCCCGGTTGGCCGCTCCTGAGCTTTCCTGCCCCCTGGATCTCTCCTTTCCGGCCCTGTCGCCGCAGCACCGCCGCTTGCTGGAGGTGGCGGCCCGCCTTGCCGACGAAAAGGGTCTGCGGCTGTATCTGGTGGGGGGAGCGGTGCGGGATCTGCTGCTGCACCAGTGGGGTCGGCAGCCTCCCTCTTGCCTGGAACGGCTGGACCTGGACTTGGTGGTGGATGGGCCTTACCCCTCAACCTCCCCCGGGACGGATCCGCCAGGCTGGGGGTTGATCCTGGGGAAAGCCCTCAAGCAGCACTTCCCGGAGGCGCGCTTGGAGATCCACGGCAAGTTCCAAACCGCCGCCCTGATCTGGCCAGGGGGCTTCTGTGTGGATATTGCCAGCGCCCGCACGGAGTTTTACCCCTACCCGGCCTCGCCTCCTGAGGTGGCCATGGGATCCATCCACCAGGATCTCTACCGGCGAGACTTTTCCATCAACGCTCTGGCCCTGCGCCTCAACGGCCCCCAGCGGGGTCAGTTGCTGGATTTTTTCGGCGGGCAAGCCGATTTGCAAAAGGGGATCATCCGCGCCTTGCACCCCAACAGCTTCATCGAGGATCCCACCCGCATCTACCGGGCAGTGCGCTTTGCCGTGCACCTGGGCTTTAGGCTGGATCCGACAACAGAAGAGTGGATCCGCGCCGCGGTAGCTAGCGGCCTGCACGACGCTGTCGGCGGGGAGCGCCTCAAGCAGGAGCTGGCCTACATCCTCCGCTCTCGTGACTGGCCCTTGGCCTTTGAGCGGCTCTCAGCGTGGGGAGCCCTGCGCTGCATCCACCCCGATTTAAGCTGGGAGCCCTCCCTGTACCGGCGGCTACAGCGGGTGGGCCGCTGGGCCTCTCACTTCCGCCGCCGCTACCCTGAGCTGGGATCCCAGGAGATCTGGCAACTGCGCCTGGAAGCCCTGCTTCTGGCGCTGCCCCAGGCGCCCCAGGTGGCCAGCCAGCTCCACCTCACCCAGGCAGGCATCGAACGCCTCCGCCATTTCCCCTCCTACCAAGCCCTGCTGGCGCAACTGGAGAGCGGATCCCTCTCCCCGGCTCAGGTGGTGCAGCTACTGCAGAAGCTGCGCATCCCGGCGCTAATCCTGTTGGCTGGGCTTGCCAACAAGCCAGCGCGGCGGCTGATCTGGCGCTACCTGCAGGAGTGGCACTGGGTAAAGCCGCCTCTTAACGGCCACGATTTGCGTCGCCTGGGCTATAGGCCAGGCCCTCTGTTTCAGGAGATTCTGGATGGCCTGCGCTACCTTACCCTCAATGGCAAGCTCTCCACCCGCGCTGAGGCAGAAGCCTGGCTACGGGAACACTACCCTCTCAATCCCAAAGCCTCCAGAGAAGGGCCAGCCCCACCCCTAGACCGCTCCACACTCCCAAAACCTGTCGCAGCAACTGCAAACTTTCCCGCACCACCTGGGGGCTCAAGGGGCGAGCCGGGATCCCCAACTTCGGCTTAACCTTGGGGACGCCGCGGTAGAAGTTGGTGCCTCCCAACTGAATCTGCAGCCGCCAGGCAAAGGCCGCCTCGCTCCAGCCCGAATTGGGGCTGGGGTCTGCCTGACCGTCGCGGCGACAGCGCTGCCAAAACTCCCAGGGATCCCCGCCGAGCAGCGCCAGCGTCAGTACCGTCAGCCGGCAGGGTAGCCAGGTCAGGAGATCCTCGCAGCGGGCTGGCACTGTGCCCAGGTAGGTAAAGGGGGCATGGCGATAGCCCACCATGGAGTCCAGCGTGCTGCTGGCCTTGTAGGCCAAAGCCAGCGGCGCTCCCCCCAGAAAGGCGTAGAACAAAGGGGCCGTTGCCCCGTCAGGGGTATTCTCGGCCACGGTCTCGATCACCGCCCGCAAGATCTCTGGCTCCGTCAGGTGCTCCGTATCCCGGCCTACGTAGCGGCTAAGGCGTTGGCGGGCCTGGGGCAGATCCCCCTTTTCCAGGGAATCCAACACTTCCAAGGCGGCAAAGCGCAGGCTGCGCCCCCCTAGACAACTGGCCATCAATATGCTCTGCATCAGGATCCCTGCCCAGGGGTGGAGTGCCTGGGCGATGGCAATCAGACTCCAGCCCGCCGCGTAGGAGCCCGCCACCAACGCCAAGGTGAGCATTGCCCCGCCCCAGCGCTGGGCTGAGGGAGTTAGGCAGTGCTGGAGGATATAGCCTTGGCCCCAGGCAATCACCGCCCCCATGACCCGCACTGGGTGAGGCCACCCCCAGGGATCTGCCAGCAGGTAGTCCAGGGCCAAAGCCATCGCCAGCACCAGCGGGGCCGTCGGCTGAGCGGGGAAAAACAGCCAAGCTTCAGACCACAAACTTTCCCTCCTGGCTTTGGGCTGCCTGCCAACTGCGGGCGTCAAAATACAAATCTTCCAGGGTCGTTTCCTCCAACACCTGCCGCACTCGCTGGGCAATCCGTGCCCAGAGGGCCGCCGTTACCCAGTCCGCTCCCGCGCCGGCGCTTTCTTGAGGAGCTCTTGCCCCCTCCGAGCTGTTGGTGCGGAGATCCAAGGACTCCCCCACCGCCGCCAAAATGGCGCTAATGGGGATTCGCCGCGGCGGCCGTGCCAGCCGATAGCCCCCCTGCGCCCCTCGCTGGGAGCAGACCAAGCCAGCTTGGCGTAGCTCTATCAGCAGCTTTTCCAAGTAGGGGGCCGGGATCTGCTGTCGCTCGGCAATCGCCCGCACCGACGCCCTCTGGCCCTTGCTGAGCATCGCCAGATCCAGCAAAGCCTTGATGCTGTAGGTGGCTCGCGTCGTCAGGCGCACCGGCAGTCTCTTCTCCCTTTCCCTCGATCCTGTCACAGGCAGCTAGCCTGGAGATCTCAGGATCCCCTTAGCCTTAAGGCTTGGCCATGGAGCGCCCCAGCGCCGCCCTTTACTTAGTGGCCACTCCCATTGGCAACCGCGAAGATATCACCCTGCGGGCCCTGCGAGTTTTGCAGGAGGTGGACTGGGTGGCGGCAGAAGACACCCGCCACTCCGGCCAGCTGCTTAGCCACTTTCAAATCTCCGCTCGCCTCATGAGCTACCACGAGCACAATGCAAGCCGGCGGATCCCGCAAATCCTCAAGTACCTGGCAGCAGGGCAGTCAGTGGCCCTCATCAGCGATGCCGGCACACCTGCTCTTTCCGATCCAGGCCAGGAGCTGGTGCGCGCCTGTATCCAAGCTGGGATACCGGTGATCCCAATACCTGGCCCTGTGGCGGCGGTGGCCGCGTTGACAGCTTCGGGCTTGCCCACCGACCGATTTGTCTTCGAGGGCTTTTTGCCCCTCAAGCCCCGTCAGCGCCAAGCCCGCCTGCAGCAACTGGCCCAGGAAGAGCGCACCATCGTCCTCTACGAAGCCCCCCACCGCCTGCAGCGGACTTTGCAGGATCTCCTCGTGCACTGCGGCCCTCAGCGGCAGATCGTGCTGGCCCGCGAGCTCACCAAATGGCACGAGTCCTTTTGGCGGGGATCCCTGGCCGCTGCTCTGGAGCACTGCCTAGCCCAGCCGCCGCGGGGAGAATTTACCCTGGTTTTGGAGGGACGGCCTTGCTCAGAAAAAGCCGAGGAGCTCTCCCCTTCCGAAGCAGAAGTGCGCCAGGAGCTGGCTCGCCTGCTGGCTAAGGGCCTGTCCCGCTCCGCTGCCAGCCGGCAACTGGCCCAGCGTCTGCAGGGATCCCCCCTCTGGACGCGGCGCCGCCTTTACCAGCTCTCCTTGCAGTTGGAGCCCCTTCCCAGCGGGGATCCCGACGACGAGGCGGAATCCCTGGGGTAGGGGACTACCTGGACTTGAGCTTCTCGGCCTTCTCGATGGCCTCCTCGATGGTGCCCACCAGGTAGAAGGCCTGCTCTGGCAGATGGTCCAGCTCTCCCGAGAGGATGCGCTGGAAGCCCTTGATGGTATCCTCCAACTTCACATACTTGCCAGGCGAGCCGGTGAACACTTCCGCCACGAAGAAGGGCTGCGACAGGAAGCGCTCGATGCGGCGGGCACGGGCCACCACCAGCTTGTCTTCTTCAGAGAGCTCGTCCAGGCCCAAAATGGCGATGATGTCCTGCAGCTCCTTGTAGCGCTGCAGCGTCTGCTTCACGGCCCGGGCGGTGTTGTAGTGCTCTTCCCCCACAATGTCCGCCTGCAGGATGGTGGACGAAGACTCCAGGGGATCCACGGCTGGGTAGATGCCCTTGGCCGCCAAGCTGCGCGATAGCACCACGGTCGAATCCAGGTGGGCAAACGTCGTCGCCGGTGCCGGATCGGTCAGGTCGTCGGCAGGTACATACACTGCCTGCACGGAAGTGATGGATCCCTGCTTGGTGGAAGTAATCCGCTCCTGCAGGTTGCCCATTTCCGTAGCCAAGGTGGGCTGGTAACCCACCGCCGAGGGCATGCGGCCTAGGAGCGCCGACACTTCCGAGCCGGCCTGCACAAAGCGGAAGATGTTGTCGATAAACAACAGGACGTCTTGCTTGTTGACGTCGCGGAAGTACTCGGCCATCGTCAGAGCGGTGAGGCCTACCCGCATGCGGGCACCTGGCGGCTCGTTCATCTGGCCGTAGACCAGCGCCACCTTACTCAGCACCCCAGACTCCTTCATTTCGTTGTAGAGATCGTTCCCCTCGCGGGTGCGCTCTCCCACCCCAGCAAACACCGACAGGCCGGAGTGCTCCTCGGCAATGTTGTGGATGAGCTCCTGGATCAGCACCGTCTTGCCTACGCCGGCACCCCCAAACAGACCCACCTTGCCGCCCTTTTTGAAGGGAGCCAGCAGGTCGATTACCTTAATGCCAGTTTCCAAGGGCTCCGGCTTGACCGTCAGCTCCACCAGGGGCGGGGCACTGCGGTGGATGGGGGCGAACTCCTTAGCTTGTACCGGCCCTCCCTGATCCACCGGCTCTCCCAGCACGTTGAAAATGCGGCCCAGGGTGGCCTCGCCCACCGGCACGGTAATCGGGGCGCCTGTATCCACCACCGGCATACCCCGCACCAGCCCATCGGTGGAGGACATGGCCACGGCCCGCACGCGGTTATCCCCCAAAAGCTGCTGGACTTCGCAGGTAACTTTGACCTTCAAGCCACTTTCGGTTGTGGCCTCCACCTTGAGGGCATTGTAGATTTGAGGGAGTTTGCCGCTGGGAAACTCGACATCGACAACTGGTCCAATGACTTGGGTAATGTAGCCAACGTTAGCTGCAGTGGCAGTAACCATGGTTGAGGTTTAGCTCCTTGTTTGCTCAGGTGTCAAAACGTCAGCGGATCCCGGCAGGGAAAGCCAGGGGCGGCTTTGTTGTAGGACTTGGTTTCACTGCTAGGATCAGCCTACCACTCTAT
>Ga0272447_1002161_pt1 | contig 10973 bp, 11 predicted proteins | sample YNPCB0133_FD_194589 | JGI IMG/M metagenome (GOLD analysis project Ga0272447, IMG submission 194589) | Hot spring microbial mat communities from Yellowstone National Park, WY, United States - YNP-CB-013-3 | ecosystem: Environmental > Aquatic > Thermal springs > Hot (42-90C) > Sediment | place...
AGGCCTGGTTTGATTTTCTGGTCTTCGCCGGGGGCCTGCCCTTTTACGGGCTGGCGACCTTCGCATGGCTGGCAGGGGGCATCACCCTCTGGCGGGCCGGGCGCCGCGCGCTGGCGCTGGCCCTGGTGCCCTTTCACATAATTCGGGCTCACCGGGTTATGCTGTGACGGCCAGAGGCGGGCTGCGAGGGGCGAAGTGTTGCTCTACCCGGGCCCGCAACTCTTCGTTATCTACGACCTGATTCCGTCCAATCACCCGCCGTTTCGCCTGACTGAAAATCGCTTCCAGGGGATTCAGCCAGGGACTCCGACGGGGTAAGTACACCAGTAATAACCGAATCTGCCCTGACCGCTTGGCCTGTCGGTTATCCTCACAGACCCACTGGCGCAGCCTCTTGCCGGTGTGCCAGGAAGCATTGTCCCAAATCACCACCAGCAAGCGCTTGCCCTGGGCCTGGTAGAAACGCAACAGCATCATCAGTTGTTCTTTGACATATCCCTGATGGCAGCGAGGGGCATAGTGGCGGTGGACCCATCCGGTGACGACATCCTCGGCGGCATACAGCACCCACGCCCCTGGGAGCTTCTGCGCCGGTTTCTCCACGGGGATGGAGTCCCCGTCTCCCCACCCCGCTGTCAGTCGGGGGTTACCGCTGAACCAGGATTCGTCCTGATAGACGACCGCAATGGTGGGGTCCCGGTGCGCCCGGGCGACCCAGCCATCCCGCCGGGCCTTCTTGTGCTCGTAGTGCGGGTCCGGGCTGGTGATCCACCATTTGGCCTGCAAGTACCCGATTCCCTTCCGGCGCAGCAAGCGCCGGACGCTCTCCAGGCTGATGGACTTCACCAATCCGGTTTCCTGGGCCACCTGCGCCAGGGCATGAAGCGTCCAGACCTCGCTCTGGATGCTATAATGACGGGGAGACTGCCGGAGCAACTCTACCAGCCCCTCGGCGACAGCGTCGGTAAAGGTTCTGCGACGTCCGGTAGGACGGCGGGGCAGGAACAATTTCCATCGCTTTTTCCGGTCCGCCATGTTAAACGTGCGGATTCACTCCCGGACCGTCTGGACATGCAACCCCAGGAGAAGGGCGATCTCTTGAACCGACCTTCCGGCCAGGGAGAGCAAGAGAGCGGTTGGGAGCGTGGGTCTTGCGCTTCACGACCGAAGCGAGGCAACGAGCAGAACGTCAGCGTCGCTCCCGCCAGCATCTGGAGAGTGGACGGAACCTGCGGGCGGCGGTAGAATCCATCGTGCGCAGTGTGAGACATCTCTTTGCGGGAGGGAAAGCCCCGGTACGGGGCCGCTTCCGCATGGCCTGTATGGTCATTGGGTCGGCGGCGGTGGTCAATGTCCGGCGGTTGCACCGCTTCTGGCGGGCCAGAGTACGGCCACCGCAGGCAGAAAGGGGGCAGGAAGGAGGGCAGAAGCGGCAGCCAGAACGGGTAGAACAGCCGGTGTGTTCTCCTGTGTTTTCTTTCGTCAAGGCGATTTGGGCGCTGCGATGGCGACTTCTGGCCCTCCAGCCACTTCAACGCCCGGCATTGGGTTAGTAAAGTTCGGACTTTTTGCAGAGGACTCACTACATGAAAATGACCAACGACCCGATGGCATTTTGCTGGCGTTTTGTGCATCAGCGGACCTGGTTGACATTTTCACAAATCTATGGTAAAAACAGAGCAGAAAGCCCCCCTCTACCCAGAGAAAGAATTCACCTACACCGACGACATCGTGCGCGCCGCGACACAGCTGGCAGCGGAAAGCCTCCCTGTTCAGGGAAAGGAGTGATCTATGTCCCGAACGATTGTGGTGAACCTGCGAACATTAGCCCCTATCTGGACCGGCGATGTGGACCGCACCTCAGAACAGGCCAAAGAGACCAGCCTGATGGGCTCCGTCCGCTGGTGGACCGAGGTGCTGGTCCGCGGGCTGGGAGGGTACGCCTGCGACCCCACGGGAGACGACCGGTGCGCCTTTGACGAAGTGGCCTACCATCGGACGGGGGAGGCCGAGGACGGCCTGCGGGACGTCTGCCCGACCTGCCGGCTTTTCGGATGCACTGGCTGGAGCAGCAAACTGCGCCTGCTCCTTACCGACGGGGAGGGCGGGTACGAGGTCAATCTCAGCCAGCCCGGCGTCTCCTTCGTAATGAACTTCGTGGAGTTGAAGCCCACCGAACCGGAGGAGCGCTGGCTGCTGGCGAAGGCGGTCTGGCTTATCACCCGCTATGGCTCCCTGGGCGGCAAGACGACCCTCAAGCCCCCTCAGCCGGACTACGGCCTGGTCGCGCTGGCCTCCCCCCTGCGGCTCCCCACCGGTATGACCCGAAAGGATGTCCAGGCCTGGCTGGCCCGCATCCTGGACGCCTCCCCCCGCATGCAGGAGCGGCTCCGCCGCGCCCCTCCCGAATGGCCCGACCTGCGCCTCTTCTTTTTTAACACCGCGCGCTGGCTGGACCGAAGCCAGGTCAACGAACTGGTCAGGGTAGACCCCTCGGGCTTCCTCAGCGGACGGCGTGGGGTGAGCAAGAAAGTCTTCTCCTTCCAGACCGTCTCCCGTTTCTGGGGATACGCCCGGGACGAGGGGATGCTGGAGAAGGTCCTGGCGACCCTCCAGCGGTTGGGGGTTGCGGACACCCGTACCGGAAAGGAGGTGCTGGATGAGCTCTAAACCGCGACCGGCATCAGGGCCTCCGCCCAGAGGAGGCGAGAACCGCCGACCGGCCCCGCCAGGGGAGCGGCGGCCGCCCTACGACTTCTACGTCGCCTACCCCTGCGAGACCCAGGACGACGTCCGTCGCATCGTCGGCGACCATAAGGAGCCGTATCGGGAACTGGTCTGGCCCCACGCCCGGGTCTCCCTGCTGGCCCAGGGGCTGACCAGCGACGTCAAGGAATTCGCCCGCAGCGGCCATCCCCGCTTCGGCGGCGGCTACAAGGGCCTGGTCTTCCGGCGCAAGGGGGACTCCCCGTACGTAGAAGGGGTCATCCGCCCGGGTCTGGAGCAACTGGCCCGGCTGGGCATCTACCCGCCCCGCATAGACCTCCAGGACCTGCCACCCTTTTCGGCCTGCATCCAGTTCCGCTTCACCCTCGCCCGTCCCTTCTACAGCCGGGACGATGAGGAGTTCTACATCCACGAGAACCCGGTGATGAAAGACGCGGTCTGGAAGGTCCCGATGATGCGGGCCAGCACCTGGAAGGGCATCCTGCGCACCGTCCTCTCCCGCCAGTTGCCGGAGGGGGAGGCGTCGCCGCTGATCGCCCGTCTCTTCGGGCAGGCCCGGGGTGAGGAGGAAGAACTGGCCGAAGAGGGGAATATCGCAGGGCGATTCCGCTGCTATCCCACTTTCTTTGACCGCATCGGGCTGGAGGTCATTAACCCTCATAGCCGCAAGACCCGGGCCGGAACGGTGCCGATTCTCCTGGAGACGGTGCCCGCGGGCGCCTCGGGCGTCTTCACCCTTCTCTACCTGCCCTTTGACCTGATGGACCGGACGGAGGAGCAGGCCCTGCCGGAGGTCCGCGAGGACCTGAGGGCACTGGGAGAGGCCATCGTGATCATGATGCGCGTCCACGGCTTCTCCGGAAAGAGCACGCGTGGATTCGGTCAGGCCCGCCTGGAAGTCTCAGGAGTGGATGAGCCGGAAGGAGTGGTGGCCCTGAAAGGAGTGGGGCGGCGGACCTTCGCCACCCTGGCGGCCCTGTCCGACGCACTGGACCTGTTGCTGGGAACCCCTGCCTGAGAGGAGAGAGACAATGGACGAAGTCAGCATGCCGTACCTGCGAAAAACGTACTACGCGCTGGCCCTGGACCCCGTCCACATCGGCAGCGGGGAGATGCAGATGGGACGGGTGGATAATCCCATCGTCCGGGACGCGGCCAGCAACCTGCCCAAAATCCCGGCGACCAGCCTGGCCGGCGTTGCCCGCACCTACACCGCCATGCACTACCCGGAGAAGTACCGCCGACCGGTGGAGGTGAAGCCGGGCGTGGTCGGATACGCCAGTTGCGCCGACCAGACCGGCCCCACCGGGAAGAAGGACGGAGCATGCGGTCGGGTGGACTGCCCCGTCTGCATCCCCTACGGCTTTCTCCAGCCCGGCGGCCGCACATCCCCCAGCATGGTGCAAACTTTTGACGCATTCCCCCTCTTCTTCCCCGCCCCCTCTATGTTCGGTCCGGTCTGGGTCACCTCCCCGGAGCGGCTGCGGGAACTGGTCCAGTCGGGCGCGCTGGAGGCGAAGGACGTGGACATCCAGTTGAAGCCAGAGCACGGTTTCCGTCTGCAGACGGGGCTTCCGGGCCGTCGGCTGAACCTGGGGTGGCTCCTGTTGCCCGTCGCCGTCCCGGCCTCCCCCCTGACCTCTTCCGGAGTGGCCCGCCTCAAGGCCGCTAATGTGCCGGAGGAGACGCTCACCCGGCTGGTGCTGGTGCCGGACGAACTCTTCGCCCAGGTGGTCAACAATAACCTGGAAGTGCGCACCTCCACTGCCATTGACCGCTCCACCGGCGCGGCGCTCACGGGTGCTCTCTATACCTACGAGGCCATCCCGCGCGGGACGCTCTTCTCCTTCCCGGTGGTCTACAAGAACCCGCGCGACTTCCTGCTGGACGGCCAGCCCATTCCCCAGGACATCGCCTGGGTGCAAGAACAGGTAGAAAAAGGGCTTCACTACATTGAGTACCTGGGCATCGGCGGCAAGAACACCCGGGGGATGGGGCGGTTGCGAGTGTTGAATTTGGGAGTAGGGAGTAGGGAGTAAGGATTAGGGGGATAAGGAGGGAACGATGGGTGTCCAACAGACCGTGGAGAACCTGGATTTCTACTGCGCGGATTATGCCCGTCGCATCGTGGACGGCCTGAGGGTGGAGGACCGGCTGAGCGGGGAGGAGATCACGCACGCCGTCTCCAAATTCCTGAATATCCTCCACGTGAACGGCCTCTATGCGTATCTGCTGTACGTGCTCTGGAAGCGCTACAGCGGGACGCCCACGGAACGGAAAATCGCGGCCCGGATTGATACGCTGCTGGTGGGCGAGGAGGGCCAGCCCAGCCTGCTCCGCCTGGACGCCATCGGGCTTCCGCTGCAGGGAGCGAAAGACACCATTGCCGTCGGGCAGACGCTGGCCCGGGACCTGCAGGGGCTCTTCCTGGCCAAGGAGTTGATCAACCGCACGCTGACCTATGTGCGGTTTCACGCCCGTACCGTCGGATAAGGTCCTGGTCATCGTCGGGCCGACGGCGGTGGGCAAGACCGCCCTCTCCCTCTACCTGGCCGAACACCTGAGGGGAGAGGTGGTCTCTGCCGATTCCCGCCTCTTCTACCGGGGGATGGACATCGGCACAGCCAAGCCGACCCCGGAGGAACGGGCCAGAGTCCCCCACCACCTGATAGACATCGCGGACCCCGATGAAACGGTGGGACTGGCCCGTTTTTTGCGCCTGGCGCACGGGGCCATCGCCGATGTTCATGCTCGCGGCCGCCTGCCCATCGTGGTGGGCGGGACGGGGCAGTACATCCGCGCGCTGGTGGAGGGATGGAGCCCACCTGCTGTCCCTCCGGACCCCGCGCTGCGGGCCGAACTGGAAGAGCAGGCCCGCCGGGAAGGCCTGGAACCTCTCCTGGCCCGTCTGGCTGCGCTGGACCCCGAGGCCGCCGCCCGGGTGGACCCGCGCAATCCCCGCCGGGTCGTGCGGGCGCTGGAAATTGCCCTGCGCGCCGGTCCCTTCAGGCCGGCCCGGACTTCCCCGCCCTGCGATTTCTTCCAGGTCGGCCTGACGATGGACCGTTCGGCCCTCTACGCCCGCGCCGACGCGCGGCTGGAGGAGATGGTCCGGGCCGGGCTGGTGGAGGAAATCCGGAGGTTGCTGGAGGCCGGGTACGGGTGGAACCTCCCGGCGATGTCGGCCCTCAACTACCGGCAGTTCCGCCCGTACTTTGAGGGGCAGGCAACGCTGGAGGACGTGCTGGCGCAGATTCGGCGGGACACCCGGCGGTTCATCCGGCATCAGTACAACTGGTTCCGCCTGAGCGATCCCCGCATCCGCTGGTTTGACGCCACCCGGACGCCGCCGGAGGCGATTCTGGCAGCGGTCCGGGAGTGGCTGGGAGTATGATTTGCGGCGGGCGGCGAAGCCGCCCGCCGCAAACCCCGCGTCATTAAAGGGGCGCGGCCGGAGGAGATGCCAGCAGGGGCAGGAAACGCCCCGCCCCCGGCTCGGCCACCACCTCCCCCTCCCAGAGCACCCGATGCCCCCGCTGGAACGACATCACGGGCCAGCCCAGAACCGTCCGGCCCTCATAGAGGGTATATCCAGCCCCTGAGTGCAGGTCCTCCGCCCGAAGGGTGACCTCCCGTCGGGGGTCAAAGACCACCAGGTCGGCATCCGACCCCACCGCAACCATCCCCTTCTTCGGGTACAGGCCGAAGATGCGCGCCGGGTTCTCGCAGAGGACCTGGACCAGCCGCACCAGGGAGATGCGCCCCCGGTTGACCCCCTCGTCGTGAGTGACGATGAACAGCGTTTCCAGGCCCGGCGCGCCGTAGGGCTGCTCCCGGAAGTCCCCCCACGGCTCCTTCTTCTTGGGCGCGTGGTCCGAAGAGACGACGGATAGGGTGCCGTCGGCCAGGGCCTGCCAGAGGGCCTCCCGGTCGGCGTCGGCGCGCAGCGGCGGGCCGATTTTGGCCAGCGCGCCGCGCGTCCGCAGGAGGTCCTGAGTCAGCGTCAGATAGTGAGCGCAGGTCTCCGCGAAGACCGGCCTCCCCTCCGCCCGGGCCTGGCGGATGGGGCGCAGGACCCGCGCCGCCGTCACGTGCACAATGTAGAGGGGGCACCCGGCCACTTCGGCCATGCAGAGGGCCCGGAAGACCGCCTCCTCCTCCAGTGCTGGGGGATGGGAGACGTTGAAATAGTGTACCGCCTGAGAACTCCCCAGTTCCTCCCAGTAGCGGTCCTCCAGATAGTCAATCCCGCCGCCGTTCTCGGCGTGGATCATGGCCATGCCGCCCCGTTCCGCCAGGAGGTGCATCGCCCAGAGCAGGTGGTAGTCGTCAGTGTACCACTTCTGCTTGACATAGGCCAGGAAGAACTTGAAGGTGCGGACGCCCAGTTCCATGACCCGGGGGATTTCGGGGACCTGGCGCGGAGCCTCAAAGAGGCCGCCGTGGAGGCCGAAATCCAGCCGGGAGCGGGCCCGACCGTCCTCCAGCATCCGCTCCACCTGCTCCAGGAGGCTCTCTCCGGTGCGGGCGTAGGCGAAGTGGAGGAGGGTGGTGATGCCGCCGTAGGCCGCCACGCGGGAACAGGCCTCCACATCGTCCTCATAGACGGGGTGGACGTGGACGTCAATGGCGCCGGGGAGGACGTACATACCGGTGACGTCCACCACTTCGCGGGCGGGGTGGTCCCGCAGGTCCGGGGCGATGGCGGCGACGGTCTCGCCGCGCACACCCACGTCGGCCCGCCGGATTCCCTCTCCGGTGACCAGCAGGCCGCCGGCAAGTAAGAGGTCAAAGGGGGCTTCGGTCATCGGACTCCTTTTCTGCGACCACAGCGCTGTTTGCACCGTAGAGGAGCAAAGCGCGCGGAGAGATAAGAGTTCATCGGCAACTACCCACCAGGGAGCCTCTGGGCAAGCGCCATAAAAGACGCTGGCGAAGGCACGCCCCTGTAGCGCAGGCCGCCAGGCCTGCATCAGGCGAACTGCCCGCGCTACGTTATCGGCAAACCGATCAGGGTAGGCAGTTACGTTCATCGGTATTATAGCAGGGGATCACGGATTGTACAAACCAAATTCCCGGTAAAAACGATATTTGCGGTCTTGACAAACCGGCCCTTTTGTGGTATAATTCATTTGAGAGCGCTTCCAGGAATAGCCGCCAATTTTGCAGGAAAAGGGGTTTGGGCGGCCTTTTTTACGAATAATTTTGGGAGCGCTCCCAGAAAGGCGGGCCATGCCTCCGACCCTGGAAGAAGTCGCCAAATTGGCGGGCGTATCCCGTTCCACCGTCTCCCGGGTGGTCAACCAGCACCCCAATGTGCGCCCGGAGGTGCGGGAACGGGTCTGGGAGGTCGTCCGGAAGACCGGTTATCAGCCCCATGCCGCCGCCCGCAGTCTGGCCACCCGGCGCACCCGGGTCATCGGTCTCATCATCCCCCAGGCGGTCACCACCCTCTTCACCGACCCGTATTTCCCCATCCTCATCCGGGGCGTCGCCGATGCCTGCAATGCCCATAACTACCACCTGATGCTCTCCCTGTTCAGCCGTCGCCGGGTTCAGGAATCCCGTGCCCGCCAGGACCTGCTGTACCAGCAAGTGTTGCGCGGCCGGTACCTGGACGGGGTGGTCGTCTCCTCGGCGCCGCTGGATGATCCCATTTTCCCCCGTCTCCTGGAAGACGGGGTGCCCTTCATTATCGTTGGGCGGTATCCCCATGAGCGGGCCAATTACGTGGACGTGGACAACGTCGCCGGCGCGCGGATGGCTGTGGAGCACCTGCTGCGGCTGGGGCACGAGCGGGTGGCCACCATCACCGGACCCCTGAATATGTTCGCCGCCCAGGACCGCCTGGAGGGGTACCGGCAGGCGCTGGCGGCCCGGGGAATCCCGGTGGACGAGGACCTCATCGCGGAGGGGGATTTCACCGAAGGGGGAGGACGGGCCGCCATGCAGCGGCTCCTACCCCGCCGGCCCACGGCCGTCTTCGCCGCCAGCGATATGATGGCCGTCGGCGCGATCAAAGTTCTCCGCGAGGCCGGGCTGCGGGTCCCAGAGGACGTGGCCGTGGTCGGTTTTGACGACATACCGCTGGCCTCTATGGTAGAACCTCCCCTCACCACCGTCCGCCAGCCCATAGAACAAACGGGCGGTATGGCGGTGGAATTGCTGGTCAGTCTGCTGGAGAACCCCGGGGAGGAGACCGTTCACCGGGTCGTGCTGCCCACCGAACTGGTCATCCGGGCCTCCTGCGGGGTTCGTTCCCGATAAGTCATCAAAAGTGCCTGGCACGTTCAAAAAAGAAAAGGAGGGAAGTGCAGGGGAGTGACATAAATATCCGTCCAACCATTGTATTGTCCTATCCAATATTCCAAAAAACAGGAGGAGGAAGATGTCCCGGAAACTGATGTTCGTTGTTCTGAGTGCCCTTGTTGTGGGCAGTCTGCTGCTGACGGCCTGTCAGCCCCAGACGGTGACCGTGGTCCAGACGGTCCCGGTCAAAGAGACGGTCCCCGTCATCATCACCCCGACCCCCGCTCCTTCGCCGGTGGTCTATCCGCGCAACGAGACCCTGTATACCAGCGGGAAGCAGTGGGGTCCGCCCACCTCGTGGAACCCGCTCCAGCCCGGCTCCTACGCCATGGGGGTGATCGGTCTCTGCTACGAGACCCTCTTCCTCTTTGACCCCCTGAAGGACGAGTACATCCCCTGGCTGGCGGAGAGCGGCCAGTTCGTGGGCGACAAGGTGTTTGAGGTGAAACTCCGCCAGGGCATCCAGTGGCAGGATGGCCAGCCCTTCACCGCCGCCGATGTTGTCTACACCTTTGAACTGGGCAAACTGCCGGGCGTATACTACGCAGGGCTGTGGAACTGGATGGAGAAGGTGGAGGCGGTGGATGACTATACGGTCCGCTTCACCTTCAAGGAAGTCCGCCACCAGTCTTGGTGGAACACCCTCTACAACACCGCCATCGTCCCCAAGCACGCCTGGGAGGGCCGGTCCCAGGAGGAGATTGTCAACGGCCCGAATCTGCCCCCGATGGGCACCGGCGCCTATATGTACGATACCCACTCCGAGGACCGGATGGTCTGGAAGCGGAACGACAACTGGTGGGCCACGAAACTGCTGGGCCGCTCGGTGGCGCCCAAGTACATCGTTGACATCGTCAACCCCAGCAACAACGTGGCCCTGGGCCTGTTCCTCAAGGGGGAGATGGACCTGAGCAACAACTTCCTGCCGGGCATCGCCACCCTGGTGAAGGGCGGCTACGGCGTGAAGACCTGGTACGACGACGCGCCGTTCATGCTCTCCGCCAACACCGCCTTCCTGTTCATGAACACCACCAAGAAGCCGATGGACGACCCGGCCTTCCGCAAGGCGATGGCCTACGCGGTCAACGTGGATGAAATCGTGACCAAGGTGTACGGCAACATCGTCCAGAAGGCCAACCCCAGCGGCCTCCTGCCCACCTGGGAGCAGTACGTGGACCCGGCGGTGGTGAGCGAACTGGGCTTCTCGTACAACCCCGACCAGGCCAAGAAGATTCTGGACCAGGCCGGCTACAAGGACGTGGATGGCGACGGCTTCCGCGAGGCCCCCGACGGCTCCAAGATTGCACTGAAGATCATCGTGCCCTTCGGGTGGACGGACTGGATGGAGTCCATCCGCGTCATCGCGGCCGGGGCTCAGGCGGTGGGCATCAACCTGCAGCCGGACTTCCCGGACTTCGGCGGGTACTGGGACCAGTTGACCGGCGGGACCTTTGATATGGCCATCAACAACTTTGGCTCCAACCTGAGCGACACCCCCTACACCTTCTACGCCTGGCTCTTCCGCTATCCCATTGAGGCCTCTATGCCCAACGGCAACTTCGGCCGGTACGAGAACCCCGAGGTCTTTGCGCTGGTGGACGAACTGGACCGGACCCCCAAGGAGCAGATGGGTGCCGTCATCTCCAAGATTCAGCGCATCCAGTTGACGGAGATGCCGGCGGTGCCGCTGTGGTACAACGGTCTGTGGGCCCAGTGGAACGAGACCTACTGGACCAACTGGCCGGGGGCCGCGGAGGGTCTGCCCAAGTACCTGCCGTGCACCTGGAACGGCTACTGGAACATGACCTCCATCCTGATGCTCACCGAACTGAAGCCTGCCCAGTAGGCGCCGTTCGGTCGCCCCTCCTTCGCCCGAGGGAGGGGCGAGTTTTTTCTGAGGGGATGGATCCCTGCGGCGGCGGCCTTCGGCCGCCGCC
>Ga0272447_1002162_pt1 | contig 10971 bp, 15 predicted proteins | sample YNPCB0133_FD_194589 | JGI IMG/M metagenome (GOLD analysis project Ga0272447, IMG submission 194589) | Hot spring microbial mat communities from Yellowstone National Park, WY, United States - YNP-CB-013-3 | ecosystem: Environmental > Aquatic > Thermal springs > Hot (42-90C) > Sediment | place...
GGGTTGGCGGGGGGCGTAGCCGAGCAAGGTCTAAGGCGTCGGGCTCCAGGCCGCAGGCCGCTGGTCAGATGGGGTGAGACCCGAAGACCGTGGGTTCGAATCCCACCGCCCCCAGTAAATACAATTACTTACAGAAGAATAGGCGACGTCGCGGAGACATCTTTTTCGTCCGGCGGCCGGACAAATAAGATGTCGCCTCCCCCAGTTTCACACAACTCTCTCCCCCTTGATCACGAAATCTTAACGATAAAGTCTATGCTTTCACCCAGTTTTGTGTGCTTAAGGACATCGTCCAACGGGTCGTATTCTTTCGGCTTGCGTTTTTCCTCGTAATACCTTCCGGCTCCAAGATATTGTTTAACCGATGGAAGCTCTTTGCTCAAACCCATCCATGCGTTAAGCCATGTCCGCACTTTTACCGTGGTGTGAGGATGATGTAACACACAAACAGGCTTCTCCTTCCTAGCCAACATTCTAAAGCTCTCATTCAACTTTTTGCGCCAACCCTTTGCATTTTTAGATCTTGGGTTGAAGATACTTAGGTCGTGGCAGCCCAAGACCATCACCCTCCCAACACCAACGAGTTCAACAAAATGCGATTTCAAGTCCGGAATCCTCACAAGACATCTTTGCTGTTTCAACGTTGGATAAGACTTTCCTGCAAAATAATATTTGCCGCTTTTAAGCTCTATCACCAAGACTAATTCAGCATGCGGTGCACCGATATAATTTTTTTCTTTGTAAGAGTCTATACCAAGGGTTATGTAATCCGTTATCTCTTTCAATTTTTCATCCAAACCCCCGCTTAACAAGTATCTAACTCTCCTCTCAGCCTCGTCAAATAAAGTTCTAATAACCCAACTGCTCGGATTTTTAAAATCTCTAACACTCTCTGGAGAAATGTTCTCAGGCCAAGGAAATTGCATAAAACCTCCACAGGTTAAGATAATTTTGACCTTCTTTCTTTTGGGAAATTTTGCACATACGTTCTCAAGAAGTTTTTTAGCATCGTCAACGTTACCATCCCACTTACCTGCAATAATTATTCTGGCCAATTGTGGTTTTGGGTCCTCTCTTACCTCAATTTTCCACCCTCCCCTACACTGTTTGAAAAAGCTTTCAATTTTCTCAAGGTCTAAGGGGTTGTTTAGGTTTAGCCTGCACCACACTACATCTCCTGCAAACAACCTAATGGTCGGTCTCAGACCTTTTATCGCTGGTATAAAATCCCTCAAGGTATCATACCAGGCACGCTGCTCATCTCTATAGGATGGATTGTTATCTCTGGCATTAATCTTCTCACACAACATAATCCACTTAATCTTATCAAAGCCCAACTCGATTTCAGGATAATGTTCAAGTGCGATCTTTCTAGGTATCGTAAAATGCTGCGACTCATCAAATTCAACGACAAAACCCGGGTCTGGGATAAAGAAATCACATCTAGGAATGGTGCTTACTTTAACAAATTTCCGATAACCTCTGTAGTTCTGCAGGGCTCTATAGATCTCCAATAATCTTCCATAGTAAGGTGTTTCCCTATAATCTTCTGGAGTTGTGCCAAGGTCAAACTTATAATTTGTTTTGACTTCACCATAGATCTTTTCCAAAAACTCCTTAACTCTTTCTTTACATTTCGGACATCTTTCCCTATGCTTCGACCGTAGTGGAGGTCCTCTCCCGTTCATCTGCATCAGTAGGCGTAGTGAGCGACAGCTTATAAAAAATGCTAGCAGCCAGGGTACTGGGCAAGGAGTTCAGCTCTGAAAGACTTTCTCATGAAGGCTCCAGCCAACATATTTTGGACCGGCGGGGATTTGAACCCCGGACCTCCCGCGTGCAAGGCGGGCGATCTTCCAGACTGATCTACCGGCCCCTTAAACTCATATCCCAGGTTTGCTTTATGTTTTAACGGCTTGTACGCCTTGAGGGCCCTTCTCCTGGCCAGCGTTTTGCTGGGGTTTGCGCTTGTCTGGCTTGCGTGGGCCGTCGTCCCACCATGGCTCCTCTACAGCCTAGTAACAGGCCTCGCGCTATACGTCGTGGCCGCCGCGCTCGCATTACGCGGCGTCTCTGCAGGCTACTGGCTCGGCCTAGCACTGGCATTCGCCGTCCTCGCAGTCTCCCTTCCCGCCCCAGCCCACCTAGCCTTCGTAGCGAGAGGGATGCTGATGGAGTCCGCCGTCTTCCTCCTCGGCTCCGCCGCACAACTCCTATACATCATCCTCTTCCTCAGGTATATTCTTCAACGAAGACGACTTTCTCGACCCCGGTGACAGCCTCCTTCAACTCCTTCGCCAAAGCCCTCTTAGCCACCTGAAGACCGGGTGCAAGAAAAGCCTCCTCGGGAAGCTTGACCCTCAGCTCAGGCGGCTGTATCACAACATCCAGCTTGTCGACGGGCACGTCGGGGAGCCTCCCGTGGATGAGGCGGCGCGCCCTCTCCAGGCCGTCCTGGATGATCGACTTGACCTCGACGGTGCATACGAGCGTCTTGCCCGCAAGGACGTGGTTGAAGTCGACCTGCACACGCCCCGAGCCAATAGACCTGACAACGCCCTGACGGCCCTCAACGCTGACCACGTCGCCAACCCTGACGGGGCCCTCAACGTCCCTAAACCTCCTAAGCGGTATTGTCTTGACTTTGTCGGGGTCGCGGGGGCCGAAAGCCTGTTCAGGCGGTATGTCGAAAGTCTTCCTCTCACCCGGCTTCATCCCCACCAAGGCGTCCTCAACCGCCTTAAGCAGCACCCCCCTCCCAACCACCACTAGACGCGGCTCATACACCTTCGAAGCATCATAGACATTATACTTCCTCGCCTCCTCCTCAACAGTAGTATCGATAAGCTCACCCGTCTCCTTCACAGAAATAGTGTAGTCTACGAGGACGTAGGAGTTCGGCTGCACAACATCCCCAGCAGTCTGGCCGACGGACTCGGACATTTCTCCCATCCAAGTCAACGCATGGTATTTAACCTTGGTCTCCGGGAAAGTTTTTATTACGGCTTCGTCATGGAAACATCAGACACACAGGCTGTGTGATATTCTCGGTGTGTTGGATTGCTTCATGAAAACCGTCCTACGGAGTTGAAGACTGGAACAACCACGGTCGGCATGGTTGTAAGAGACGCCGTCGTGGTGGCTACCGACACAAGGGTCACGGCAGGGTTTTTCGTGGCCCACAGGAGGGGGAAGAAGGTCTTCCCGCTGGCGAGACACGCCGCCATCACGATAGCCGGCCGTGTAGCCGACGCCCAAACACTCATCGACATAGTAAAAGCCAACATCAACTACTATCAGGTCATACGGGGCGAGCCCATGCCCCTCCATGCAATAGCGACAATCGCCTCAAACATAATGTTCAGCTCACGCTATTTCCCATTCTACGCACAGCTAATCATAGCCGGCTATGACTCGCAGGGCCCGCACCTCTACAACCTCGACCCATTCGGCTCCCTAACCGAGGAAAAGCTGATAGCAACAGGCTCCGGCAGCCCGGTAGCATACGGCGTCCTCGAACCACGCTACAGAGAAGACCTCTCCTTCGAGGAGGCGGTCGAGCTCGCATTCATGTCTGTCTCGGCTTCGATAAGACGTGACGCAGGAAGCGGGGACAGCGTGGACGTGGCCTATGTGTTGAAAGACAAAGGCTACGGCGAGCTCTCAATAGAGGAGAAGAAACCCCTCTACAGAAAATACTTCAACTATGCTCCCGTTTAGGTGCTTGGTTGTTGAACTCGGTTGAAAGGCTCCGCCTCGAGCTGCTGAAGTACTTCTCGTCGATGGAGACCTCTGAGCCCGCAATATCTAGGATAGAGTATGAGGGGCCGAGGATAGCTGTCTACACAAAGAGCCGTGAGGTTTTCCGGGAGAGGGACAGGATTGCGAGAGAGCTTGTCACGCTTCTGAAGAAGAGGGTTGTTATCAGGCCTGATGTTGAGCTGCGGCGTCCGCGTGAGGAGGCTGAGGAGATTATAAGAAACACGTTGGGCGACGGATACAGGCTGATCTTCGACGAGCCTTTGGGCGAGATAGTTATCGAGTCCAGCGACCCCAGGGTCACCAACATAGACCGTACGGAGGCTCTGGCTGGCCTGATAGAGGAGACAGGCTGGGTTGTCAGAGTCTTGAGGGAGCCGTTAATGCCCTCGAAGACGATTGAGAGGATAAAGAGGTATCTTTACTGGGATACCGAGGAAAAGCTCTATATTTTGAGGAGGATTGGTGAGCTGGTTTTCAGGTCTCAGACGTTTGAGTCAAAGGATTTGAGAATCACGGTTCTTGGGGCCGGCCGGCAGGTCGGCCGCTCATGCATACTTCTCCAAACCGCTGAGAGCAACATCCTGCTGGACTGCGGCCTCTCCGCAGGCGCCAACACACCCCTCAGCTTCTACCCCCGCCTCGACGCCGTCCCAGACCTCATAGAAAACCTTGACGCCGTAGTCATCTCCCACGCCCACCTCGACCACGTCGGCCTCGTCCCATACCTCTTCAAATACGGCTACAGGGGGCCCGTCTACGCCGTCGAGCCCACGATCCCGCTGATGGCCCTGGAACAATTTGACTACGTTGCGGTGGCTGGGAAGGAGGGCAGCTTCCCCTCCTACACCGAGACAGAGGTAAGGATGGTGCTGCAGCACTGCTTCCCGCTGAAGTACGGCGTCGTGACGAACATAACACCCGACGTCAGGATAATGTTTTACAACGCAGGCCACATACTCGGCAGCTCAGTCGTCCACATACACGTAGGCGAGGGGCTTCACAACATCGTCTACACCGGTGACTTCAAGTACGAGAAGTCCACCGCCCTAGACCCCTGCGTCTCAAAGTTCCCACGCGTCGAAACCCTGATCATGGAAAGCACCTACGGCGCCACACCAGTCCCATACACCCTGGAGGAAAGCATAAACATCCTTGCCGAAAAAATCTCCTCAGCAGTCAACAGGGGAGGCAAGGTGATCATCCCCGTCCCCGCGATAGGCCGGGCCCAGGAGATACTGCTTGTGCTGAACAAGCTTCTGGCTGAGAAGAGGCTTGTGGAGACACCGATCTTTCTGGACGGGCTTGTCGTTGAGGCGACGGCGATACACACGGCCTTCCCCGACTACTTTACGGCAGAGCTGCAGCAGAGGCTGCGGGAGGGGGAGAACATCTTCATCTCAGAGTATTTCACGGCCGTGAGGAGTGAGCAGCAGAGGGAGGAGGTCTTGGAGAGCAGGGGGCCCGCGGTGATCGTCTCCACCTCCGGCATGCTTGAGGGAGGCCCTGTGCTGAAATACCTCCAAGCCTTCGCCGGCGACGAAAACAACCTCCTTATGTTTGTCAGCTACCAGGTTGAGGGGACTTTGGGCAGGACGATCTTGAAGGGGGTTAGGGAGATCACGTTGAGGAATGAGGAGGGCAGGGCGAGGATGGTGAACGTGAAGATGCAGGTGGAGAAGGTGGACGGCTTCTCAGGCCACTCAAGCCGGCAGCAGCTCCTCAACTACATCAGACGCATACACCCCAAGCCGCGGAATATAATACTCGTCCACGGGGAGGAGGAGGCGGTCAGAAGCCTTGGGCAGGCAGCTGCGAGGATAACGCCCGCCAACATATACGCCCCCTACAACTTGGAGACAATAGTGCCGGCAAGCCAGTGAGATACGTTAATTAACCCGTGCAACCTTTTTGTCATGAGTTGTCCGCAGACGTCTCGCTTAAAATTCTCCAAAAATCCCTCGGCTCCACAGTGCTTGTGAGGCTTAGGAACGGGAAAGTTCTCAGAGGCCTTCTAAAAGGCTACGACCAACACATGAACATCGTCTTAGAGGACACCGACGAACTCGTCGGGGAAAACATGCAGAACAGGCTGGGGACAATCGTCGTCAGGGGGGACAGCATCGTCATGATATCCCCTCCCTAGGCATGCTTTAATAATGCTTTGAACCCTGTGTTGGGGGAAATCCTATGGTTAAGGGGACTCCTTCGATGGGGAAGTACAACAAACCCGTCCACATACGTTGCAGGAGGTGCGGGCGTCGGTCATTCCACAAATCCAAGAGAAGGTGTGCGAGCTGCGGCTTCCCCGACCCAAGGTGGAGGAGCTACAACTGGATAAACCCCAAAAAAAGATGACGTACGTTAATATGAAGGCGGCTGTTCAATATTTTCGGCGGGGGTAGCCAAGCCTGGTCAAAGAGGCCTAACCGGCCGTGGAGGCGGCAGGCTTAAGGTCTTACAGGGTGGGAGACCTGCTCCCGTAGGGGTTCAGGGGTTCGAATCCCCTCCCCCGCAAACGCTTAAACACAGCCTGCCCTATTATCTGCCTGGATGGTTCGCAGGGTAAGTGTCTGTGGTCTTGAAGACTACATGTGTGAGGAGTGTGGCTTCGTCTACCACGAGTTTGAGATGGCTAGGCGGTGTGAGGATTTCTGTAGAACGCATCACGCGTGCTCGTTGGAGATAACCTCTAAGGCTGCACACAAACCCATGCCGAAGATGTAAAAAAGGAGGTGGGTGTTTAGAGGTTTAGGACGGCGTCCACTGAGAAGGCTCCAGCACCCGTTGTCAGGAGTAGTAGTGCGGTCCCCAGTATCAGGAGGTCGAACTCCCAGCCGCCGACGCCTGCGATGAAGCCGCGCATAACCCTCCGTGAGTTGGCGACCATCTGCTGCAGCATCTCGGGCGGTGGAGTAAACTTGCCCAGCTTCCCAACGTATAGGGCTATCGTGCCAACCATCTGAAGGGCGAAGAGAAGGGACGCAACCCTCGTCAGCACGCCGAAGATCAACGCCAATCCTCCGATTAACTCAAGGAGGCCTACGAGGTCGAAGAGCGCCGCTGGAATACCCAGCTGCGACATACCAGCCCTCATCTGCTGCCTAGCCGGGCCCATGAGCTTCGGCACACCGTGGACAACCATTATCAGGCCGAGGAAAACCCGTAGGACGAGTAGGGCGATGTCCGTGTATGGGTTCAGGTTCAGCAAGGCCATACTAATCACCTTTCGCCACCAGATTGCGTAAGGCAAGTATATTAGGTGGTATGTGGCACAGAAGCCACCAGATGACGGAAAACAGATGTGAGGAGAGGGTATGCCCTGTCGCCGCTGCGGCGAGGCTGTTGGGAAGCGTCTGGTCCCTCGTGGTGATCAACTATCTCATGGATGGGCCGATGGGCTTCAACGAGCTCCTCCGCCAGATACCCGGACTAAACTCCAAAACCCTCTCAAGGACCCTCAAATCCCTCCAGGCTAAGGGGCTTGTTATACGCGAGGTGGTCAGCACACAGCCCTTCGCCGTCAGGTATGTGCTTACTCCTGCTGCTCAGGAGCTTAAACCCGTTGTGCATGCCTTAAGCATGTGGGGGAGTAAGTGGATGCTGGGACGTGGGCTGGCCGTCGAGGTGCAGGCTGGACGCGGCAGGAGGGCTCAGAGAGCTCCGGAGTAGCGGCCACCATATTCCTCGAGGTGGAGTATCTCTTCGAGTGTTTTCCTGACCACCCTACCCCTCGGCCTCCCCTCCGCGCTGTATCCGAAAGCGATGCAGACAGCTATCCTCAACTCCTTAGGTATCTTTAGGAAGGCTTTGGCTCCCTCCTCGTCGTGGAGCGTTATCGGGCATGAGCCGACGCCGAGGAAATGGGCTGCGAGCATCATGTTCTGCGCCGCCCTCCCCGCGTCAAACCTGTCCTGGACATATTTGTCGGGCACCACTATGACGACTGCGAAGGCCGCGTTGGGAAGATGTGAGGCGAAGTGGCCGTATTTCGAGAGACCTGCAAGCCTCTCCCTATCCCTGACCAGAATGAACTCCCAGGGCTGCCTGTTCTTCGCACTGCCCGCCAGCCTACCCGCCTCCAAAACCTTGAAGACAACTTCGTCGGGGACAGGCTTATCCAAGTAAAGACGTGTCTCCCGTTTAGACAGCAACAGCCTGTAAGGCTCCATCCCAACCCTTTAGAAACATCCCCGTCTTTAATCTGTTGCTACAGGCGCATGAAAACGGACGTTACGCCGTTTGTCGAGGAGTATATTGTGAAGGGCTCTGTTTTGACGCCGCCCATATCTGGCGAGCCGGCGGGCATGCCCGGCAGGGCTATCCCGTCCACCGCGGGCCTTATGTCCAGAAGCTTTCCTACAGCCTCAAGAGGCACATGCCCCTCGACAAAATAGCCCTCGACGATGGAGGTGTGGCAGCTCCAGAGCTGGCGAGGTATGTTAAACCTCTCCTTGACCGCCTGCATGTTCTCTGTTGGTTTACTCAGACATCGGCCCCGGAGGACCTCAAGTAGTCGACGTATTCTCCGCAGCAGCCGCAGTCGGGTGAGTAGTAGACCTCGAAGACTATTTTGTCAGCCTGTGTCTGGAGGGGCCCTGTCTGTAGGTAGAGTAGGGCGAAGGCTATCACCGCCGCGGAGAGTGCTGCAAGCAGGGTTTTTGCTTTCATGTCGGACGCCTCCACGTAAGGGCCATTAATCCACCCACTATGCCCAGCAACGCACCTATAATGAACCCGCCGGCGGAGAGGAGGCTGACTACTGCGAAGACGAGGACTATCGTCCCCCATGTCTGTGCTTGGCTGGGCTTTTTGTAGAGCATGTAGGCTGCTGTGACTATTGCGGCCCCTGAGACGAGGCCGACGGCGGAGAAGGCAAGCAGGAAGCCCGGCATCCAGCCCCACATCATCCCCCGACCCATCATCCCCATACCCCACCAGCCCCACATGGGCCAGCCAAGCCACGTCAATCCTAGGAGGCCGCCCACAAGTATGAGGACGCCGCCAACCAGCGACAGAACGAAGGCTGCGTAAGGCCTCTCTTCAACACCCAACCTAACCCACCTCAATCTCCTGAATGAACTGTCCATGCCACGAATGGTACCAGACCTGTCCCGTGTAGCCGTTGACGCTCAGCATGCCGTGAACGACGCCTTCCAGCTTATAGTCCATGGTGTAGTATCCGTAGAACCGTGCGGGCTCCTCGACTTCGACAACGCCTGTGAAGCGGCTGCGGAGGTAGTTGAGGGCTATCTCCTCGGCCTGCTCGGGTGATATGGGCATGTCAGCTGTCGGCGATGTGTACCACCCCATCATCCCGTGGTGCATGCTGTACTTCGTGTTCCACATCATGTTCGGGCCCGGCTCAGGTGTGACCGCCCCTGTGTAGGGGTTGACAAGAAGCTCAAAGGCGCCAACCCCCGTACCTTCCTCGACGACAACTGCGTAAAAGTTATGCTGGAACTCCATCACCTCCTTAAGCCTGAAGCCCGGGCCAATGTATCTCTCCAGTATGCCGACCGCCTGCTGGATTGTTACCCGCTGCCCCGAGGGTGGAGCACCCCACCACCCACCCATGCACGGACATCCACCGCCCATCATCCCGTCCCACTGCATAGGCATGCCCCACACCGTCCAAGGCCCCTGCGTTGTTGGTCCTTGCACCCATATCAGTCGGGGCAGCGCATACGCTATTCCAACTACGAGGCCCGCCAACGCGACAACCGTGACAACCAAAACACCTTTACCCAATCCCATCACCTCGTCAGAAAACTGGGCAAAGTTGGTTTAAAGTAGTTCGTGAAACAGAGGTGAAACGGTGAACACCATAAATAGAGGATGCGTGAAACACTTAAAACAACCCGCTTCAACATGTTTTGTGGATGGCTTCCAGCCGAGCCGTAAAGACGTTTATCACCGCTTTCGCCTCTGTTTTAGCTGGGCTTATTGCGGCGTCCATCTACCTGTCCCTGCAGCATGAGGCGGTGATGAGGCAGATGATGGGTGGGATGATGCCGGGGATGATGTGGATGCCTCTGGCCTTCGCCGCGCTCCTCGCCGTGGCGGTTCTCGTCCCACTTATTGTATATCTCACGGCCTCTGGCGGAGGAGGTGTTAGGGTTGCGGGCCTCACACCTCAGGAGCTGGCTGTATTCAACTACCTCAAACAACGCGGCGGCGAAGCAACCCAGAAGGAGATAGCCCAGGACCTAAAGATATCAAGGCTGAAAGCATACAGGCTCATCGCATCCCTGAGGAGAAGGGGTGTGGTGTCTACAACGCCCCACGGCCGGACAAACATAGTCAGGCTTACGGCAGGCTACATGACCGAGCAGGCATGAAAACCGGGTGCAGGCTCTGCGGACAGACAGCCTTTGTCACACGCTCGCTAGCTGTATGCGTCCGCTGTCTCAGGGAGAGGCCCGATGAAGCCGTCCCCATCGCCTTGGACGGGCATGCTTTTTCGCGGAGGCTTTTCGGCCTCCCCGAGAGGCCTCCTAGGACGGCGGGCGGTATCCCGTGTAGGCTGTGTGCGGCGGAGTGTGTTATGGGTGAGGGTGAGATGGGCTACTGCGGTATAAGGGGTAATAGGGGTGGGAGGATGTTCACGGCTGCGCCGCCTGGGAAAGCCCTACTCAGCTACTACCTAGACCCACATGTGACGAACTGCTGCAACGCATGGTTCTGCCCAGCCGGAACAGGATGTGGATACCCACGCTACGCCGCCAGAAACGGGCCCGAGATAGGATACTACAACCTCGCCCTCTTCTTCTACGGATGCAGCTTCAACTGCCTCTTCTGCCAGAACTGGACACATAAACAGCTCGAAAAATCCCCACACACCTCCGCCGAGGAGCTCGTCAGCCTAACACAGGCCAACGAAAGGATAACCTGCTGGTGCTGGTTCGGGGGCTCCGCCGAGCCCCAGCTCCCATTCGCCGTAAACGCCTCAAGGCATGCCGTCGAGTCGATGCCGTCCAGCAGAATTCTAAGGATATGCTATGAATGGAATGGGGATGGCCATCCATCCCTCGTCGAGAGGGCCCTCGAGACGGTTTCCGCGAGCGGCGGGAATGTGAAGTTCGACCTCAAGGCCTACACCCCATCGCTACATGTGGCTTTGACGGGCTTCGACAACAGACGCGTCCTAGAAAACTTCGAGATGGTTTACAGGAAGTTCTATGAAGGGAGGCGGGGGCTTCCAGTCCTCGC
>Ga0272447_1002163_pt1 | contig 10969 bp, 8 predicted proteins | sample YNPCB0133_FD_194589 | JGI IMG/M metagenome (GOLD analysis project Ga0272447, IMG submission 194589) | Hot spring microbial mat communities from Yellowstone National Park, WY, United States - YNP-CB-013-3 | ecosystem: Environmental > Aquatic > Thermal springs > Hot (42-90C) > Sediment | place...
GGTGTGAAGTATTACACGCAGTCCAGCCTGAACCCGCTAGCTGAGCAGGATCATCAGCACTTTGCGGTGTTCAAGGAAGCCCCTGGCGTCTATTGGATAGGCGTGGAGGACCGACCCAAGAACACGGGCGAAGGCTTCGGCGGGGACTACAACGACATGGTGATTCGCATGGCAGTCATCCCCGAGCCAGCCACGATGAGCCTATTTGCCCTCGGTTTGCTGCCGTTGCTTCGGCGACGCAAAGCGTAGAACCACCAAAAGGGTGGCAATCTGGCAAGGGCGCAGGAGAAACCTGCGCCCTTTGCATGTTTTGGGTATAATAAAGACGCTGTTATACTCTATCCATCTGAGAGGCGCGAGCGATGAATGAAGCACAGAAGGCGACGTGGCGCACAAAGGTCGGGTTGGCGGAGATGCTAAAGGGCGGCGTCATCATGGATGTCACCACGCCGGAGCAGGCAGAGATTGCTGAAGAGGCAGGTGCCGTGGCAGTGATGGCGCTGGAGCGCGTGCCAGCCGACATCCGCGCTCAGGGTGGTGTCGCCCGAATGTCCGACCCCAAAATCATTAAAGCCATCATGAAGGCAGTCAGCATCCCCGTTATGGCGAAGTGCCGCATTGGGCACTTTGTGGAGGCGCAGATACTGGAGTCATTGGGAGTAGACTTCATCGACGAGAGTGAAGTGCTGACCCCAGCAGACGAGCAACACCACATCGATAAACACGCCTTCAAGGTTCCCTTCGTGTGCGGTTGCCGCGACTTAGGGGAGGCATTGCGGCGGATTGCCGAAGGCGCGGCGATGATACGTACCAAAGGCGAGGCAGGCACCGGCAACGTGGTGGAGGCAGTACGCCACATGCGCGCGGTGATGAGCGGAATCCGCTGGCTACAAGGGATGCGGGAAGACGAGTTGATGGCTGCCGCCAAGCAGTTGCAGGCACCTTATGAGCTCGTAGTAGAAGTTCACCGAACTGGCAAGCTGCCGGTGCCGAACTTCTCGGCGGGCGGTATCGCCACCCCTGCGGACGCTGCGCTGATGATGCAGCTGGGCGCGGAGGCGGTCTTTGTCGGCTCCGGTATCTTCAAATCGGGTGACCCGAAACGCCGTGCCAAAGCCATTGTGGACGCAGTGACCTACTACAACGACCCGAAAATCCTCGCTGAGATTTCCGAAGACCTTGGCGAGCCAATGGTAGGCATTGACATCCGGCAGCTGGAAGAGAAGGAATTGTTGGCAATGCGGGGATGGTAGACGAGTTTACCCCTCTCCCGCTCTGTGGGAGAGGGGATAAAGTTCCATCTCAGAAGGCTGAACACACTTCTACCTCGCCAAACGGTTGGAGTGATTGCTGAATGGCATCTACCTCCCCAACGGCGACAATCGCCATGCGGTCGGGAAACAGGTAGCGTTGCGCCGCTCCCCGAATATCGTCCACCGTTATAGAGCGCACGCGTTCGCGATAGGTCTCCATGCTGTCTTTAGGAAGTTCCAACATCTCGATGGCGACGATTTCGCTGGCGATACCGCCTTGCGTACTGAGTTGAATGGAATAGGTTCCGTTCAGGTAGTTTTTGGTGCTTTCCAGTTCGCTACCAGTGATGCCCTCGCGTCGTAGGTTCTCCACCTCCCCTAACATCTCCGTCACCGCTTCGCCGACGACCTCCGGGCGCACCTGAGCGGACATAGAGAAGCTGCTCGCTTCGCGGTGTTGCGATAGATGTGACCCCACATCGTAAGCAAACCCTTTCTGCTCGCGCACATTCATAAACAGTCGCGAGCCGGCGCGTCCACCCAGCGCGGTATTCATCACCTCTAACGCCAGGAAGTCAGGGTGGTTTGGGCGGGGGGCAAGATGTCCCATAAGCAGGTTCACCTGCACGGAGCCAGGACGGTGAACGACATGCACGGTGCGCTGGTCGCGACGAGGAGGCGGTTCGTGCGTCGGGTGTTGCACGCCTCGCGGCTGCCAACCCCCGAACGCCTCGTCAAGCCGTTTGTGCAACTGAGATGCGCCCACCGCTCCTACTACCACCAGCAAGCTGTTGTCTGGGGTGTAATACATGTTGTGAAACTGGCGTAAGGTATCGGGATGGATTGCCTTGACCGCCTCTTCCGTTGGAGCGACTCGCGAGTATGGATGGTTTCCGAACAGCACCTTCGCGTAACGTTCGCGGGCGAGGAACGCGGGTTGCGTGCGCTGGTAGCGCAGGGTCTGGATAGTGTTCTCTTTAGCCAATTCCACCTCGTTCGTAGCGAACGCCGGGTGCGCTACCGTCTCTGCCGCCAGTTTCAACAGACGGGGTAGGTTTTCCGCTAAAACCGTTGCCGAGACGACAGTGTAATCACGGTTGGCATGTGCTTCTAACGTCGCGCCTAGTTCCTCTACGGCGCGGGCGAACTGGAAGCTCTTGCGCTTTACCGTGCCCTGTGTGAGGCAGTGAGCGGTGAGTGCCGCCAGCCCAGGCAGGCTGGTCGGGTCGTGCGCGCTGCCAACTCGCACCACAAGGCGGAGGGTCACGAACGGCACGCGCCGGTCTTCCACCAAAACCACGCGCAATCCGCCATCTGTTGTGAACTCCTCACGGCGAGGCAGTGCAAGGGGACGCAGTGGGGTGGGCGGCGGGGGCGAGGTGATTACCGTTCGTCGTCCCATCCCAGTTCCTCCTCAGACGCTACCCCACTTGCCGCGGGGAGGATGTGTAAAACGGTGCGGTTGCTGGGTACCAAAAAGTGTTGTGCCACCGTTTGAATGTCCTGCCCAGTAACTTGCAGGTAACGTTGCAGCTCAGTATTAATCAGCGCAGGGTCGCCATCAAATAGCGTATGATATGCCAACTCTATCGCACGGCCGAGTGGCGTCTGAAGTCCGTATAAGCCGCCCCAGACGCCCCTAAAGCGCTCCGCCCGTAGCTGGTTCTTCGCACGCTGAAGCTCCCGTGCCTGCACGCCTTTGCGCTGTATCTTCTCGATCTCAGCGTAGATGCTCTGTTCGATCTGCTCGAAGGCTCGATCTGGCTTAAACACCACGAAGGCAGTGAACAGTCCGGGTCCTCGGCGGTCTTCCAGTCCTCCCGAAACAGCCAGCGCGCTCTTCTGCCGCTTGACCAGCCGCTGGTGCAGGCGTGCGCTCTCTCCTCCGAACAGGATGCGGTCTAGCAAAGCGAGTGCGTATCTTTCGGGCGAGTGGCGGGGCGGAACCTTCCATGCCATTGCTATCGCTGGCAGGTTTGCCAGCCTGTCGGTATAGGTAGCCCGTTTCTCCTGGCTGCGCTCGGGTTCACTGGTGTCCACAGGCTGCGGTGGCTTCTGTGGGGGGATGTCGCCGAAATGTTTGCGCACCCACTCCAATGCCTGGTTCTCCTCGAAGTCGCCAGCGATTGCCAGCACGGCGTTGTTTGGAGCGTAGTAAGTACGAAAGAAGCGTTGCACGTCTTCGAGCGTTGCCGCGTCGAGGTCTTCCATAGAACCGATGACCGAATGGGCATTGGCGAAGTTGTCGTATGCCAGCTCGTAGAGCAAGATGCCGCGCGCATACGCGAAGGGCTGGTTGTCCACGCGCAAGCGCTTCTCCTCTTTGACCACCTCGCGCTGGTTATCTAGGTTCTCCTGATTGACCTGCAGGGAGCGCATCCTGTCCGCCTCCAGCCACAGCGCAAGCTCTAGCTGGTTGCTGGGCATGACCTCGAAGTAGATGGTGAAGTCGCTGCTGGTCATGCCGTTAAGCACTCCACCGTTGTCTTCCACGTAGGTGTAAAACTCTCCCTTTTTAACGTTGGCGGAGCCTTGAAACATCATGTGTTCAAACAGGTGGGCAAAACCAGTGCGCCCTGGCGGCTCGTTACGTGCCCCCACGTCGTACAGCACAACCACAGCGACCACCGGCACACTGTGATCTACTGAAAGAACCACGCGAAGCCCGTTCTCCATCGTGTGCAGCGAGTAGGGAACCTCGAAAGGTATCGCCTTTTGCACCGCCATTTCGTCTGTGGACTCCTGTTCACTTGTGTTATTCTGTGTGAGTATAGCCTTTTTTCATGTGGCATTGCAAGGGTTGCGCGAGGGCCGCATAATCCGCTCCTTCATGAAGGTCTGAGAGCGCGTCCGCTCGCGACGCCACCGTACGCCTTTACTGAAAACGGTCTGTGAAGAGTAGCCGTGCTCGGCAAGTGGGTTGTCGGGGCAACCAAAAGTTGCTGGCAACCCGAGACGAGGCTTCATGGGCGGGCAGGAAACCGACGACAGCAAGTTTTGTCCCTCTGTTACGCAGAGTTTGCGGTCGTTAGAGAAGGCTTAATTTCCAACACCCCGCAAAAAGTTGTTTCTTCTGGAAGAAATAGTATAAAATAAAACGGTTTGGCAAAACGGTAAGCTTAGTGGGCGGAGGAAGATGGGAAGATTCTGGTTGGCTGTAGTTGTAGGGCTGTTGCCTTTGTGTATGTCAGTCTCATTGTCAGCAGGGCAGTTTTCCGCTCGAACAATTGCAGCCGTCGTGGCAACGACGCCACCGGTGATAGATGGCAAGTTAGACGACGAGGTGTGGCGTCAGGCACCCGTAGCGAAAGAGTTTATAGACCCTTATACTGGCAAGCCAGCGGAAGACCAAACGGAAGCGTTCATCCTTTACGACAGCACTGCCATCTATGTTGCCTTCTACTGTTACGACAGTCAGCCAGATGCTATCGTGGCGCGCGAAATCCGCCCGGGCTCGCAGTTCCCTGGTGAAGACACCGTAACTTTTCAAATCGACCCCTACCGCTCACGCGATTGGGCGAACATCTCCGCTTTCATCGTAAACGCCATTGGCACGCAGAACGAACGGATTGCAGGAGGGCGCGCCGGCAAACGCGAGTGGCGTGGCATTTGGCAAGCGGCGGTACAGCGAGTGCCAGATGGCTGGACGGTGGAGATGCGTATTCCTTGGGAGGTTTTAAACTATCCCAACACCAACGGCGCAACCGATATGAGTATCAACTTCAAGCGCGACCATGCCCGCACGCGCATCGACTACTTCTGGAGCGATGTAACCCCGATGCGTCGTCCCGAGCTGATGGGAGTGTGGAAAGGGGTGCAACCGCCAAAGGCAGGCAATCGCAAAACCTTGCAACTGATGACCTACCTCACGCCAGAATGGCAGGATGGAGGCGACCAGGAAGTACGGGCAGGACTGGATGTTCGCTATACTCCCACCCCTCAGCTGACTGGCGTGTTAAGCATGTTCCCTGACTTTCGTAACATAGAAGCCTCCATCGAGGGTATCGAATTCAGCCGTAGCGAGCGGTTTGTCGAGGAAACGCGCCCGTTCTTCATGGAGGGTATCCGTTACTTCGACCTGACGGAACCCTATGGGATTGGGCGTCTGTTCTATAGCCAGCGCATCAGACAGTTTGACGCGGGATTAAAGGTCTTCGGCAACGTAACTCCTGCGCTTTCGATTGGCGTGCTTGGCACGTCGCGCGGTGAACGGGAACGGACATCGGTAGCACATCTTCGCTACTCGGCGGGCGAGCGTGGCGGCTGGAGCGTGTATGGTTTGCTGCGCCGCGGCAGCGAGCACCCGCAGCATGATGCATACGGTACCAGCGGTAACATCCGCTTCGGCAACTTCCGCCTTGGCGGCAAGTGGATTTATGCGCGGGAAGGCGATACGGGCGGCGTTGCGACCGACGTGACTTTGAACTATGAAGTACCTCGCTGGTTCAGTGGGCTACGCTGGATGCGGATTGATCCCGATTTTCGCGCCTCGCTGGGACTCATCTATTTCACCGACAGACAGGGATTATCATGGTATACCCGATACAACAATGAAATCCGCCGAGGGCCCGTGCGTGAGGTGGAGGCAGACCTCTTTTGGCGCGACTATACGCACACGAACGGGGACCCGTTCGAGCAGGGAGTGAGGGCAACGCTAGAGTTGACTCTGCGCAGCGACTACCGCATCGGGCTGGAATACGAGGGGGTGACCTTTGAGGGAACCCGCGACCGTATTTTTCAACTGAGCCTTGCAGGCGACGTCAGCAACCGCTTCCGGCAGTGGGGGCTGCGGTACGAATTCGGGAAGCGTGAAGACAGGGATATTCGCTTTTTCGGGTTCAACGTCACACGGCGGCTTTTTGGCAGGTTGGACGTGGGGTTGAATGGTTCTGTGCTACGCTTCGATAGGAACCGAGAGCAGTATATCGTGACGGTTGGGTGGGAGTTTGACGAGTTACGCGCCCTGAGTGCGCGCTTAGTACGGCGGGACAGCAATCTCAACTGGTACGTTGCCTATCGCAGTGCGGGCGGAGTCGGTCAGGATTTCTACCTCATCGTTGGCGACCCTAACGCAAGGCGATTCACCGAGCGCGTTGCGCTCAAATGGGTTTGGGCTCGGTAGAACATCACTGGCCTAGCTGTGGTGTTTACCTGTCCTGCCCGTAGTAGGCTTCCGCACCATGCTTGCGCCAAAAGTGCTTATCCAGTAGGCTCTGGGAAACGGGAGTGAGTTTCTGCCATGCTTCCTGCGCCAGCAGCGTCCACAGTGCCATTGCTGCCGCCTCTTCCAAGGTCACCGCGTTTTCCACCGCCTTGGCTGCGTTGACCCCCCAAGTAAACGGGGCGTGTTGGGCAACTAAAATGGCGGGAACGTCCAGCGGCTCGATGCCCAGATGACGGAAGGTCTCAACAATCACTAGCCCGGTGTTTTTCTCGTAATCGGTGGCGATTTCCTCGTCGGAGAGGAGGCGCGTACACGGAACCGCTCCGTGAAAGGCGTCGGCATGTGTGGTGCCAAAGCAGGGCAGGGGGCGCATCGCCTGAGCCCATGCGGTCGCATAGCGGGAATGCGTATGCACAATCCCACCGATCTGAGGAAAATGTTGATAAAGCACCAGGTGCGTCGGCGTATCGGAAGAAGGGCGCAGGTTGCCCTCTACTACTTTACCCTCCAAATCCACCAGAACGATGTGTTCTGGTAGTAACAGGTCGTACGGAACGCCACTGGGTTTGATGCCGAAGATACCGCGCTCCCGGTCTAACTCACTGGCGTTACCCCATGTGAGCACCACTAGCCCATGTTTCACCAGCGCCAGATTGGCATCGTAGACCCGGTCTCGCAATTCTTGCAAGGCAGCATGCATGTTGTCTCTCCCCCTGCAGCCCTACCCTTCGCCGTTCAAGATGGGAACTTGTGGACGGTTTTCGGTTCGTCAGGGGAAAGCTTGACTCCTGCCCCAACAGCGAGTATAATAGAAGGCGAAATACAGGCGAGGTAGCCTCAAAATTTTGGAGGGACGCTCCTCAGAGGGCAGAATGATTCTGCAGGGGCGTCCCTTTCGGTTTTACGGGGCGAGACGCCGCTGCACATTACGCAAGGAGGGTATGTGTACATGACACCGAGAGAGGCGATTGATTTCGCTCGGGAGAAGGAAGCGCAGATTGTAGACCTGCGGTTCACCGACCTGCCGGGCACCTGGCAACACTTCTCGATACCGGTGGAAGCGCTGGATGAGAGCGTGTTTGAAGAGGGTATCGGCTTCGATGGTTCGTCCATCCGCGGTTTCCAGGTGATTAATGAGTCCGACATGTTGCTGGTTCCCGACCCCAACACCGCGTTCATGGACCCCTTCACGGAGCACCCAACCGTGGTGTTCATCTGCGACGTGGTAGATCCCCTAACGCGCGAGCGCTACACGCGCGACCCGCGCTACGTGGCGCAGAAAGCAGAGCAGTATCTGCGCTCAACGGGCATCGCCGACGTAGCCTACTTCGGTCCAGAAGCGGAGTTTTACATCCTCAACGACGTGCGCTTTGACCAAAACCAGCATTCGGGTTACTACTTCATCGACTCCGATGAAGGGGCGTGGAACATGGGGCGCGACGAAAAGCCCAACCTTGGCTACAAGGTGCGCTACAAGGAGGGCTACTTCCCCTGTCCACCGATGGACAGCCTGCAAGACCTTCGCACCGAGATGATGTTGAACCTGAAGGCTGTTGGAGTGGAGCCTGAAGTACATCACCACGAAGTGGCGACCGCTGGGCAGGGCGAGATCGACATTCGGTTCGCGCCTCTGGTGCAGATGGGCGACAACCTGATGAAGTTCAAGTATGTGGTGAAGCAGACCGCCTTCCAAAACGGTTATACTGCTACCTTCATGCCGAAGCCCATCTTCATGGACAACGGTTCCGGGATGCATGTGCATCAGAGCCTGTGGAAGGACGGGGTAAACATCTTCTTTGACGAGCGAGGCTATGCAGGTCTTTCGGAGACAGCCATCTACTACATCGGCGGCATCTTGAAACATGCTGCCAGTGTACTTGCCTTTGCGGCACCAACAACCAACTCCTACCGCCGTCTTGTGCCTGGATATGAGGCGCCGATTAACCTCATCTACAGCCAGCGCAACCGCTCGGCGTGTATCCGCATCCCGATGTACTCACCTTCCCCAAAGGCGAAGCGTATCGAGTTCCGTGCCCCCGACCCCTCCTGCAACGCCTATCTCGCCTTCGCTGCAATGTTGCTTGCTGGGCTGGACGGAATCCAGAACAAAATCGTGCCGCCCGACCCGATTGACAAGGACCTCTACGAGCTGCCTGCAGAGGAGCGACGCGGTATCCAGCACACCCCAGCTAGCTTAGCCGAGTCGTTACAAGCCCTGCGCGAAGACCACGAGTTCCTACTGCGGGGTGGGGTGTTCACCGAAGATTTGCTGGAAACCTACATCGACTACAAGCAAAAGCGTGAGGTGGAGGGGGTCGCGCTGCGTCCACACCCCTACGAGTTTGTGCTGTACTTCGACGTGTAGGGCAGCAGCTGCCAGAGGAAGTTGGAGGGCGAGCCTCCGCACGAACCGAGGTCTCTCACTCGGCTCGCGATCGGCTTTGCCCTCCCTCGACCACTGTGTCAACGTCACCCCAAGCATTTGCCTGCCCGCTCTTTTTTGCCTATAATGTACCTGTCAGCATTAACAGGTAAGGAGAACAGAAGATGGCTTTGTCTGCACAGGAGATATGGGCACAGGGCGTGGACCGCATGAAGGACAAAATCGTCCTACCCAGCATGTGGGAGGCGTTGGACAACGTTGTGCCCATCACGATAGAGAACGGCGAGTTTGTGGTTGGCTTGCCTTCGCAGCGCTTCAGCCTTTCCGGGCATTTGCGCAATCCAGGATACCGACGCACTATCGAGATTATCCTCTCGGAGTTGGCGGGGCAAGACGTGCAACTGCGTATCATCGAGGGCACCACGCTAGCCGATTGGGAGCGCACCAAGCAGCGGGAGGCAATTGCCGCCGCTAGCCGCGAGCAGGAGTACGCGCAACGGCGGAAGCAGGAAGAGGTAGAGCAATCCTGGGATACCCTTTATGACCGTATCGTGCGCGCCTATTCCGAACAACCTTACCGGCAGCTACCTCAGGGCAAGGCGGAATATATGCGCAAGGCGCTGCAAATGGTCGTTGAGGCGATGGAGGAGCTGTACCCCTCTGGCAGAGAGGTAGATGACTTAACCGAGCGGAACCTGGCGAGGGTGATTGACCGCATCGCCAACAACATTGGTGCTCCGCCAGCACTGGTGGCTTACGAACTGTTCCGGCATTGGAGAACTGAAGGGTGAAGAGGGAAGAGTTTAGCGAAAGCCGCAGGGCAAGCTGCCTTGCGGCTTTTGTATACCAGCTCTGAGGGGTGCAAGGTGAATGGGTTACGACGTCTGTGTCTATGGCACTATGTGTTTGGATAGAATCCGCAAAGTCGATCGGCTGCCCCCGCTAGGTGGATACGTGGAGGTGATGCAAGAGCGTTGGACACCTGGTGGCGAGGCGTTAAATACAGCCATCGCGCTCGCAACATGGGGTGTGTCTGTGGCGCTTGTGCCGAACGCGCTCGGCGAGGATGATATGGCAGAGCAACTGTTGCAAATGCTGAAGGCATATCGCTCTCTGGACTTGCGGTTCTTACACGTGCGTGAGGACGTGCAGACGCCTACCTGCGACGTCTATGTAACCCCTGATGGACACCGCACCATGTTCGGTTCGGGCTTCACGCAGATGTCTGCGGAAGAGGTTCCCGACGAGGCATTGCATCAGGCGAAAGCATTTACCGCGGACGCCAATCCTGGGGAGGCTTCTGTGCGCGCGTGTGAGCAGGCAGCAAAGGCGGGCGTGCCAGTTGTGGCGATGGACTTGCACGACTCGGAGCGCGCAGCACAGGTAGCAAGCATCTTACTTACCTCCTATGAGTGGGTGGGGCATGATGACAGTATTGACTACCTGAAGCGCAAAGCAGCGTGGTATCGCGACCGATTTGGTTGCACCGTCATCCTTACTGCTGGAGCGAAAGGATGCGTATTAGCAGATCGCGAAGATACATCCGTGCTGCATATTCCGGCATATCGCGCACCAGTCGTTGTAGATACCACTGGTTCCGGCGATGTGTTCCGCGCGGGGCTCATCTATGGACGCTACGTGCTGGAGCGCGAGATCAAGTGGGCAGTACGGTTTGGCTCGGCGGCAGCTGCCCTGAACGCTGGGGCGGTGGGGGCGTGTGCCGGAGTGCGTCCAGTGGAGGAGATAGAGCGGTTCATGAAAACCCAAGCGGTTCTTGAGGAGGAAGCAAGATGAAACTCTGTCTGAATGCAACGATTGGAGGTTATGGCAACATCCACGAGTTTGTCGCCCGAGCAAGGCGTCACGGGTATCAGGCGGTAGAGTTCAGTGTGGAGGAGGTCGCGGACATCATTCAGAAGCAGGGCGTGAACGCCGCACGTGCGATTTTCGAGGAATCGGGTGTCGAGCCCGTGTGCTTCGGGCTGCCAGTGGAGTGGCGGAAGGACCATGAGACCCTGAAGGAAGGACTGCGGGAACTGCCGCGACTGGCGCGCGCAGCGCAAGCGGTTGGCTGCACCCGAACAGCGACATGGCTGCCTCCCAGCATCGATGAGTTTCCCGCTGCATACTCTGTGCGGATGGCGGAGCGGTTTCGAGAAATTGCCCGAG
>Ga0272447_1002164_pt1 | contig 10968 bp, 9 predicted proteins | sample YNPCB0133_FD_194589 | JGI IMG/M metagenome (GOLD analysis project Ga0272447, IMG submission 194589) | Hot spring microbial mat communities from Yellowstone National Park, WY, United States - YNP-CB-013-3 | ecosystem: Environmental > Aquatic > Thermal springs > Hot (42-90C) > Sediment | place...
CGGCGGTGTCTGACTCAGGGGTTCCACCCCTACTCCTGACCACCTCCTCAACCATCCGTCTCCGGTAAACGACGTAGCCGTAGAGCTCTTTTACAGTACATCTAGACGCCCTCTCATCAGTCCATGTGGATGGGTCGTCGTCAGATATGCTCCCAAGCCTAGTGAACATCGTCTTCAGCCCCTCATACAGTATCGTGGACTGAACAGGTGTAAGTGGGATTACGTTTGGGAGCACGCTGTCCACGAACCTGCTTATCCTCTGCTCCGGTGGAAGGCCTGATAAAAGTAGTGGGTTGTACTTCTTCCTACACAGGTCTATAACCGTTACCTTTACACCCTGTTCCTCAAGCTCTTCAGCTTTTTCCGCATACTCTCCAGCAGGGTCTATTATTATGAATGCCGGTGGTCTGCCTGTACCTGTGTATGGTGTTAGGCTATCGGACCTGAATATCAGCGTCTTTACCAGCGTTGATTTTCCTGTTCCAGGGCTTCCCAGCACCAGCATGTGTGGGTTGTGGAGTTTGGCTGGGTTCCAGTAAACGGGCCGGCCGAACTCGTCCCTGCCAAGGTATACTCCATCCCTGAACATGAGCGGCCTCCTCCTGAAGGCTAGAGGGCTTATTGCTACGAAGTCCCTTGTCAAGGCCTTAACCATGGGTATCGGGTCTGGGTCCAGCATGGACCTCTTTGGGGGTGGGAGGTAGAGGAATCTATGGCAGAGAGCGGCTCCCCAGCCGTCTTTTACAGCCTTCGTGGAGAGGTTCATGCTGTCGAGTAGGCTTCGTGCCTCGTGTAGCTGTTTGTCCAGTGTGTCTATCTCCCTCTGGTCTACCTCCCCGTATGTGCGGGCCCTTACCTCCACGACCCCGCTTATCAGGTATGGTCTCTCCCCATGCGTTATCCTGTCGGCTACGTTCATGCTCTTTCCCGCTTTAAGGTAGCCTGATACTGCTCCGCCTACCTGGGCGTCCATGCCGTAGAGGTCGGCTCTAGCCATCGCCATCTTGACGGTGTCGCCGACAGGCTGGGGTACTATGTGTAGAGCTATCCTGAAGTCCTTGAGGGTGTAGATTAGGCTGTTGAATACCGCTAGGTACATCGGCAGACGCCTCTCCACATCCTCCTCCGTCAGCTCCCTGTTGCCGTTCCCATTTACGGAGACGTACTTCGAGACGATGTATGAGCCGTTCACCCTCTTCAGCAGTACCCCGCCATCGAGGAGTCTAACCTCCCCATCGCCGAGCGACCAGTGTGTGTGGAGCTTCCCAGACCCGCAGAAAAGGCAGGAGGCCTTTGATGCCGCGGATAACAGCCTGAGACCGGTTAGAAGGCCTAAGACACCGCTCACGGCAACTACGGTTCCTATGGCTCCAAGCCCGACGCTGAGCGAGCTGAAGACGACTGTGGTGGTGGAGGCGGCCAGCAGGGCTATTGCATGGGTTTTTGAGGGTCTTACTGAGAAGGTGAATCCACGCAGGGGTTTAAAGCCCATGTAGCTTATGTCGTCTATCAGGAATATCCTCAACGACTCCATGTTTGTGGCTAGTGTGGCGGCTGCCGACTCGACGGAGCGAGCCGCCCCCTCCTCATCCCCCTCAACCACCTCTGAGTAGAGGATGATGTAGGCTTTTTCGCCTGACGGTGACCTGTCTATAACAAGCTTCGCCTCAACATCACCAAGACCCTCAACAGCCTTAACCATCCTGTCAAGCAGGAGCATCCTCTCATCCTCGGTGGTTGTTTCAAAGTTCCTCTCAATATCGGCCACCCTCAACACCTTGACAGCATAACCCCTCCTTCTCCCCCTATCCTCTAGGAGAAGTGTGAACTCGCCAGGCCTTAGTGGGCCGTCGATAAGCCTTGCAGATGTATTAACCCTAAGCGGATACGGCAGGTCTGGGGCGGCGGCATGCCAGAACGCGGGAGCCGAAACCCCTGCCCGGAGGTATGGTATGGCGGCTGGGTAGGCCCTTCTAGCGGCTAGGATGGAGAGGGCGAGTGAGGGCGTGAAGATGAGCATGTATGGTGTGTAGGGTGCGAGCTGTGGGCTGACGCTGAACAGCGCAAGCAGGAGGATTATTAGCCCGCCGAAGAAGAGAGGGCCGATCCCAACTATCTTGGCTAGAATACCGATAATCCATCACCTCCTAGCCTTAGCCACAGCGGCCACTACGAGCGTTGATATGGCGACGGAAACTGCTCCAAGCAGGTTACCTGAGAGGGCGAGAGCTAGGCTGAAAACGCCGCCGAAAACCAAGTACATCTTCAGCCTTGGGACAGTCGGAGGCCTCCCCCTAGCCCTGACAGCAGGCGCCCTCTTAAGGAACCCAGTCGCCCTACCGTCCTCATCCACCAAGTAGGGACCGTTCTCCCGCACCACATCGCTCCCATCCTTCTTCCCCCTCTTCAGAGGCCTGAAGCCCCCTTCATCGCTCACCCTAAACCACCTCCACTAACCTTCCCGCTCATGTTTCCCAGCAACTCCATTCTGGTTGAGCCATGACGGAAGATCTATGTTATCGGCTCCAGTCGAGTGTGCCACATCAGGCCTTAACCACACAGGTGTCTGATCCTTTGTCTGAACCTGTGTAGCATGTTTATCTGAACCTGTGTACTCCTCTCTATACCATTCAAGTGTTGAGTCTAGGTCGGGCTGCGTATCGCTTGGTTTGACGGGATCAGGAGAGTAAACTGAAGCTGACTCTATCTTTTCAACCCTGAACACGTCGTTATCGATGTTCTGGAGCCATTCGATGAAGCCTGATAGCTCCTTCCTGTCATGTACGTAGTAATCGACGCTTTCTGCAACATCCCGTCTGTTGTCGACCGCCATCTTTGCGGATACTATGAAGCCTTTCTCCCTAGGCTCTTGGGGTTCCGGCGGCCTGCCGTCATGCTTGAGCCATTCAGCTAGGCTGAAACCTGATATGTCTGGGTTGGCGTGGAGGGTCATGAAGTTCTCTAGGCTTTCCTCGAAGCGTTTTATGTCCGAGGGTGAGCCGTAGTGTTTAATCTCACTACATGTCTTCCCTACATCCGTTATGTCGCCTCCTAGGCTCTGGTCTTTTATGACTGGGTACTCTACTGGATGTAGGCCGGCTGAGCGTAGGCCGATCTCTGGGTTTGGTATGTAGGCTGGCTGAGGTACCTGTCTTACACCTTCCCCTGTGAAGGGTTGCTGCCCTGCGGCCGCTACCGCGAAGGCTGCAGGCGCCCTTACATGACCCTCCAACCTGCTGCCTAGCTGTGTTATGGTGGAGCCTATATCGGCGTGGCCTGCGGAGCTCAGTCTGCTGCCCAATGCTTCAAGGGCTTTGCCAACCGGTTTCTCTGCGTAGGCCCAGAAGAACGCCTTCCCCGCATCGCTGCGGGCGAAGCTGTCTACCAAGGCGGCCTTCTCCAGCCGGGAGACTCTGTCCAGCATTGTCCTCATACCGCCAGCAAACTCCTCAGGCCTCATCTTCGCCATCGAAGACTGCTTCACGTATCTGACAAGCTCCTCAGCCCTGGCCGCAGCCTTCATCGTGTGCAACCCTCTAGCAGTAGCTAGGTATGAGGTGTAGTTGGCTGCCAGCTTCTCGGCGAATTCATCGTCGTAGACCCCGCGCCTAACCGTATCCAGAACGTAGCCCCTAGTCATGGACCTTAGGAGGAGGCGTTCAGCAGCAGCTATGCCGGCCCTGTCCTCAATCATCTGAAGTCTCTTAAGCATCCATTCCTTGATGCGTCTGGTCTCCCCCAGCCTAACCTTCTCCCAGAGTTTTCTGTCATTCTTCCACTGCTCCAGCCCAGCCCTGTACATCCCGTCCTCCAACCTCCTAGCAAGAACCCTTCCCATGATGTTAGCCTTGGAGATCCTTTGGACGGCTGAGATGAAGCCTGAGAAGAACCTGAGACCGTGGCTTATGTTTCCTACCTTTGAGAATAGGTATCCCATCATGACGCTCTGGCCGCCTACTAGTGCTTGGAAGCTGTCTATGACGATTGATAGAAGGCCGAGCATGAAGCCTAACGCGAACGCCTGACCTACTAGGTCGGCTATAGGCTTGAGTACCCCTACCGAGCCCTCCTCAGTCATCAGAACTGGCAGCGACGATATTCTAATACCGCTGGCCGAGTAATTGCCGTAGATGTATCTGGCTAGCATGGCCGCTAACGCCTTAGAGATCGGTATCTTCGTGTTGAGGATGGTCGCGGCCTCATCCCATCTCTCATCCCTATACTTGAGGAGTTCAGCGTTTATCCGCCTTGTCGCCTCATGGGCTGGGCCGTTTCTGTAAAGTCCTTGCCTGAAGTTCTGGTACCTACTCCACTCATGCCTCATAGTGTCTATGGTTATCCCCATTATGCTATTTGGGACGTATGAGCCCGCAGCCAGCTCCCTAGTATATCTCTCATCTTCTTCGAACTTGTCCCACTCTACTTTTGGGAGGTATGGTGTGCTTTCTGATGCTGTGAATCTTATCCTGAACTCGTAGCTTAGGCTTTCTGGTGTTTCTGGATATCCTTCATAGCTTGTCCTGTATATTGTCTGGTTTGCTTTTACTAGTATCTTCTTCTCCTTTGTTGGTGCTGTGAGTGTTAGGGGCTGGTTTCTTTCAACTGATTGTATGCTCTGCTCTAGTGTGTATGGTCCGTATCCATCTATGAGGCCGTCTGAATGTATCTCTGGGAAGGAGCTCTCCATTACCTCATGGCTCCAAGTTGGTGTGTTGCTTAATGGTGTGAATGTATAGCTCCATGCTGGGGTTCCAGACCTGACAAAACACATTAATCCAGAGTTCAGCTCTTCATAGCATATCTCCTCATCGGGCATGTTTAGGTATACGAAGTAGACGCTCTTGTTCCCCTCATAGTATGCCTTTGTATGGTACAGCCATCTCCAGCATGTTTCAATTGTTGATGAGTTACCGTCCAACTCACATGTATAGGTCTCATTAGTCCTCCACCTCAACTCCATAACCTTAGGAAGATCTATTCTGTAGATATCGAGTCTGTCTTTAGGTGTTCCCCAAGGCTGCTCAGTGAACCAGATGAAGGTACTGTTCCTATTTGCGCTCACCATCCACTGGCTAGTTTCATTATATAGCTTGGTGGATCTCCAGAAACCCTCCCACCTATCCTTCCACACCTGATAGATATTGTTACATACTGAGCCTGTGTTAGACTCTACACATGATCTAATCTGCTGGTCTGGCTGTTCAGGTATCTTGAAGGCCGTTATCTTCTTTGGTGATTTGTCGTGTAGTGTTATCCACATGTTTAGGAACCATACACGTCTTGTGTATGTGTTGTTGGTTAGTGTTGTCCTATATCCTTCTTCGTAGGCGTTATAGTATCCCCCTCCGCCTGTGTCCAGTATGGCCTTCTCCGGAATCTTCAGGATATCCTCTAGAACCTTTATCACTTGGTCGCAGGTTAGGTTACCGTATTTAGGCAGCTTTGAGCATAGCCTAGATCTGTCTATTTTGGGTGTGTTGAGTGGTTCTGCGATTAGTAGTGGGTACCATAGTGTTTTGTTCTCCCGGTCGTATACTGTGTATCTAACGCCTCCCGATAGTTCTGCGACCTCCTTGCCCGCTATACTTAGCTTCTGTATATCGGCTGTCTCCGCTATGCTCTTCTCAGCATAGCTTGGGGGCGGTGAGGCCGCTACTATCGCTACTGGGAGGATTAGGGTTAGTGCTGCTCCCAGCACAATCAACGTCTTTCCGGCTGTTCTGGCGAAGGGTATGGTGAAGAGTATGATGCCTATAATGAACATTGCCGGGGCTGCGTACTCCGAGACCCCTACTAGGGAGACCACACCCTCCATGAAGAGGACTACTGCGCTGAGGAGCTTTGTCAGGAAGGCTATTAAGGCGAAGACGGCTGAGAATATGTAGCTGGCTATAGCGGAGAGTATTATTCCTACTACACCTATCCATGCGGGGATGAGGCTTAACATCAGTATAGCTTGAACCGCTCCTAGCGCGATGGCTGCGTATGAGAGTGTTTGGAGCCATGCGTATGCCATGTCCCTTGAGGCTGCTGCGGAGGCTATGGCGTCGTCAAATGTGGCTGCTAGCGGGAAGCTGTAGGGAAGGCCTCCAAGATAGCTGTGGATAAGTGACTTTATCACGGCAAGGCTACCTACAACCGTGACCGCCGCAATCCCGCTCCACGAGTGCATCATTAAAGTCCACCCCCACCGCCTGAGCTGTGGGAGGGGTAGCCTGAAGAGCGCCAGTCCCGTCCCATATACGAGGGCCGCGACCCCGAAGACCAGCTCTGTGGGTACCTCCATATCAATCACCCGAATCCTAGGCTTGCTGCAACACCGCCTATTCCCTTTGAGAGGGCTGCGGATGCCGCCATCAGTATACCCCATCCGGCTAGGCTGCCGAGGGCGAACCTCCACATCTTCATCAGCTCGTTTCCGGTTGGGTTGAAGAGCCAGCCGATGAGGTCGAAGACGCCCTTAAAAGTACCTTCGCTGACTGGGTTGACAAGGTCGTCGATGCTGCATGTGACTCCCCTCTCGGCCTCGCATGCCATCTTCCCTATTGCTGGTATGTATGGTCCTGCGGAGGTGAAGACTAGTGCTGCTGCGATGAACCATGCACCTATCCCCTTCAGCTTGCCGGCTGGGACGGCCATCAGAGCCACGCCTACGGGTGCGAGGACTACCGCCAGCGTACCGAAAACAGTCAGGAACGTCATTAGCGTGAAGGATGTTATCAGGGTCACGGAGAGGGCCAGTCCGGGGAAGGATGCGACGACGCTGAAGACGTTTGCGATGGCTGGTCCTACTATAGGTATGAGTGCAGAAGCCATACCCAGGCCTGTCATGACGATGAGCAGGCTGAAGGCCTTCATACCCAGGCCTAGGTAGAGCTCTGGTAGGCTCTCACACCCCCTAGCCTCGGCACCTATAGCAGACTGTACATTAGATACTATTGTGTTGAATGCGTTTGCTGTGCCGATGACTGCTACAAAAGCCGCCGAAACAAGTGAATAGCTTATCAATTGCCCGCCCCAAGAGCTACCGCTACCCCCGGGAAGCGGTATCCTGTGTAGTGCTAGGCCTATCGCGTAGCCTAGCGAGGTCAGCGCCCAAGCTAGTGCCGCGTAATCGCCCAACCCAACATAGCTACAGGATATCATGCCTCACAACCTCCGTAGACAAAAAGAGGGGTTTGAGAGGCCCTCAAGGTCAACACCCCATGCTACCTAGGTAGCTCCCACGGGCTGCTGACGGAGGGTACCTCCCCCTGTCCTGTAGCCGTCTTGGCGACCCATCCGGCGGATGCCACGAGGTAGAGGCCGAGCGTTACGAGCGCCCCCACTATGAGGGCGTTATCTATCAGCTGACCGGCAGCGTCCTTCGTCCTGTGGCTTCCCGTCGGCAGGAACTTGAGGGCTAGACCGCTCCCAAGCATCGCCAGCGAGACCACGAGGAGTAGGTCCTTGAAGCCAGCCACATAACCCGCTAGGGCGTTAGCCAGGTTCTGGACACCTCCCCCCTCAGCCGCTAGGGCGACACCCAGAAGCCGGGGTAGCTGGGCAGCCAGCACGGCGTAGGCAAGTCCTCTCCAGTCCTTCGCCTTCATTGCTTCCTCGAATAGGTCTGTGAGAATTCATGTCTATAAGCCTGTGCAACGAAAATTTTTGTTGCAAAAGCTTATATATGTGGTAATACGCTTCGTTGCAGAATAATCCCATATAAATTTTTGCAACGAAAATTTTCGTTGCAAACTCTTATAGGTAGGTTTTTTCACAGTATTGTTTAGACAGCCCTTAACCCTGGCTCCTGAATAAGGTGTTGGGGGTTGTCTGGGAGGCTGAGCTTCGATGAGGGCGTGCCCACGCCTGAGGACGGCTTTCCCACGGTGGTGGTTGGTCTGGGGGGCGGCCGGCAGGCTCCCCAGCAAAGCCGTCACATTCAGCCTCCCAAGGGAGGCCGGCAAGGCATAGGTTTCCGCGGCAGGAGTAGGGGCGCCCAGCCGGGGATAGGTAGGGAGGTTGTGTGGGACGGACACCTTCCCTAAAACCGCGGACAGGGGCCCCATAGGGCTAGCTATAAGCAGCCTTATAGGGTTTACCTGTCCCAGCTACCCGGTTGGTTACAGTTAGCCTCTACGCCTGTGTGTAAGGGCTCCACCGCCGGGCTGAGGCCGTACGCCCAAGCCATATATCCCTCACGCGGAGAGGGTGGCTGAAGATGCGGCTAAATGCCCGGATTTGAGGGGAAGGGTATAATCAGATGACGGCTTCTTCCCCCGCCGCCCAGCCCCCAGGCCGTGTTATTCCGGCACACCCCGTAAATGGGGTGGGGGGCTTATTTTATGCCCCCCGTAGATGCCGGGAGAAGGCGCCCTGGGTTGGGCTCTGGGGCATTTGAGTGTTGGCGGGGGGAGATGCGCCGCTGGCCCGGCGGTTGTGCGGAGGTGTTTCTGAAGGAGATGGCTGTGGTTGACCCAGGGATTGGGCAGACATTAGGTGGTATCATCAGGCAGGTTGTGCAGGATATCATCGGTGTCTTGACGCCGGTCATCGACGCAATCGGTGTGGGGATGGTTTTGCTGGGGCTTCTCATAGGGCTAGGGCTCCGTCAGGAGTTTCTAGGCTTCCGACTCATCATAGGAGGGGCCCTAGCACTACTAACAACCCACATAATCATACCCACAATCCTAGCACTAACATAAAACAACACACCGACAACAACCCCTAAAACCCCACCTATTTTTTACGTGGGGGCGGTTGGTCTTCCCCTTCCCACCGTCAAAGGTGGCGCCCTCTGGAGACTGTCCGGGGGGCGGCCGCCGTTGGCGGGAACCGTCCCCCGGAATAAGGTGGGGTGAGGGCGAGACATATGCCCCGGAAGCGAGGCCCAGAGCTCGAAGAACTCCTGAGGAAGGAGTTCTCCCCTCGGAGGTTTCCGGAGGAGAAGCCCTCCTGGGAGCTTTTCGAGCTTATCCTTCACCTGGATAACCAGCTCTTCTAGGGCTGGCTGTCTGGGTGAAAAACTTCCCCAACCCTTTTTCCGATAGGAGGACCTCCCGTCTTTCCCGGCGGGAGTGTTTCCTCCTGTCGGGCGGGGACGGCAAGGCCTCCCGGAGGCTACGAAAATGTTGAAAGCTGCGGTGACTTACAAAGGCTACCGACGATGTGATAGTCTTACGAGGATGCATTGTTGTTGCCAAGCCTTGAAAGCATACCTGGAATGAGGACATATCTTCATTGAGAACGGTTTGACAGGCCACCAAACCCTCTCTCCCTCTTTCCCTTCCGTTTATCGGGCTGTAAAAGGCTCCCGTCCCACAGAATATTTTATGGGACGGCGGGGGAGAGGGTTTGGCTCCGCGCCGGATTGGCCGTGAGGCCGGTCCGCGTTTCACTGCTCGTGGCAGGTTACGTCGCCTTAATCTCCCATACGCCTGAGCCGTCCCTTCCACTCACTGCTCGTGGCAGGTTTGGTGACACCCGTTCACGGCTCGCGGCCGGTTCGGGATGGAGAAAACCGCAGGCTCCCCATTCACTGCTCGAGGCAGGTCTGGGGAAGGGGTTCACTCACTGCTCGCGGCAGGTTTGAACCCTAACCCTGCGGGACTCCCGGGCGTGTGGCGAGAAGGCGGGCGCATGTGGCAGACGGCATCCGACGATACAGATGATTTCGAAGAGCTTCAGAATAGTGGCGCTGAAAAACCCAACCCTCCAGACAATTTCCTGGGAGGGCTTTTATCAGGCCTGAGACAGGGCCGCCCCCTCGTCTATGTGAGGGGGTGTGAAGAGAAGGCCCTCTCAGGTCCCTGCTCCCGGGGTTAGGGGAGCAGCTGATCCCGGCTGCCCCATCTTGGGATGTCCTGTTCAACAGGACGCGCTGCCCATCGAGGAGGGTTGGGGGTCGAAGATGTTCCGATGGTTGCGAGGGTTTGAAGCAAACACTACATTACAGAAGGCTGTCGAGTGGGTTCTGTTGATTGTTCCGACGGTGGTCTAGATGGTTGCGAGGGCTGTCATAACTCTTGTCTTGGTGACTGTACTGATCGGCTACACACTGATAGCGGCCTACAACGTCCAGCAACAGCTCATAGCATATGGAATCATAAAGAAAACTGAGACACAGAACCCGTTAGCCAACGTCCTCGAAGGCATACGGAGAACAGCATCGATAGCCGGGCCGGCGTTCGCCATAGCTACAATAACTGCTGCTGCTACGCTGACAGTGATAAGGTCTAGGAGGATACTTGGGATAATACCGTTCATGGATGTTCAGAGGCATCTGCTGCTTCTCGGCCCTACAGGAGCTGGGAAGACTACGATAGCTAAGAAGGTCATAGAGATGGCCATAAAGAGAGATGTTAGGGTGACTAGACTGGAAGGGGGAGTACGTTGACTACGTTAGGGGTGCTACGGTTATACGTAAGACTAATCTATGGGATGTTGGTGGTAGGAGTTCTGCTGAGAAGGCGGTTATAGCTGTTGAGATGCTTAGAGAGGTTACAAGGGATATCGCTGATGTATCATCGGCCTCAGCAACACTCCTACTGAAGGAGCTGGCAAGACTCTACAGGGAAAAGGGAATACCAACAACCAAAGACATAGTAGATAGGGTTGATAGGTTCATGCAAAACGCACTAACAGAGAGACGGCTGGCAGAAGCAAATATGGCGGCAGCAATAGTGAGAAGGCTCTACTGGCTACAGATAGATGAGGAGAGAGCTGATGAGAATATACATGGGAGCCCTGATGTAGTTGTCTACGACCTCTCATCTACAGGTTCTAACTATCTGAAGACGCTCTACAGTCTGGCTATACTCTCTAGGAAGTACTATGAGGCTTTGAGGAGGGGTCCTGTGGATAGGCTTGCTGAGGTCATTGTATCAGAGGAGTGTCAGAACTATGTGAGGGGAAGACGTTTCGACGACCCACCATCTATAGGTGAGAGGATGGTTAACGAGCTTAGGTCATACGGTGTTGGAGTAC
>Ga0272447_1002169_pt1 | contig 10958 bp, 9 predicted proteins | sample YNPCB0133_FD_194589 | JGI IMG/M metagenome (GOLD analysis project Ga0272447, IMG submission 194589) | Hot spring microbial mat communities from Yellowstone National Park, WY, United States - YNP-CB-013-3 | ecosystem: Environmental > Aquatic > Thermal springs > Hot (42-90C) > Sediment | place...
AATGCACGACCCAGCACTGGTTCCGCATCGTCCGCGCCGACAACGGCACCCCGTCTGCCATCTGCCTCGCCCAATGTCGTGAATAATCCGCCTGGCCTACCGATACCGACCAGCCACAACCTGCCGCCCAATCCATTTGCCAGCGGAACGGTACTGCCGACGAACCGAGCGCCCATCAGCTTGCCTAACAAACCGGTGCCGTCCGCCAGTACCCCCGCCGATCCGTTCGATCCGAGCGTGTTCAACCAGATGATGCATCCCCCGCGAAGGTGACCGCAGCGATTTTTGAAGCGGCTTGGTCTATAGTTAGAGCAAGGCGGTGGTTTCCTCGAAACCGAACATCAGGTTGAAATTTTGCACGGCGACACCACTGGCGCCGCGAATCAAATTATCCTCGCAGGCCAGCACAACAATACGGTCGCGCACCAGCCGTAATGTAATGTCGCAGAAATTGGTGCCGGTCGTATCCTTGGAGTTGGGAAGGTGAGGCACGATCCGCACGAACGGAGCGCGGGCATAATAGTCGCGGTAAAGTTCAAACAATTCCGCTTCCGACACCGCTCGCCGCGGACGCACGTATATCGTGCTGAAGATACCGCGATCCATCGGCACCAGGTGCGGGGTGAAAATGATGCGTACCGGTGCTGAGGCTACATCCGAGAGAACCTGTTCCATTTCCGGTGTGTGGCGATGTTTGCCCACACTGTAGGCAGCAACACTTTCATTGCATTCGGGGAAATGCGTATGCTGGCGAGGTGCTCTCCCCGCTCCGGAAACGCCACTTTTGCTATCGGCGATGATGTCTTCCCGTTCGATCCAGTCGTGGGCGATAAGCGGGGCCAGACCGAGAATCACCGTTTGTGGATAGCAGCCGGGATTCGCCACCAGCAGCGCCTCGCGGATTTGCGGGCCGTAAATTTCCGGCAACCCGTAAACAGCCAGGCGCAGATGATCGGGATCGTGGTGGGGTTCGCCATACCACTCCTGGTAAATCTGGGGATCGCGGAGACGGTAATCAGCGCTGAGATCAATGACTCGCAATCCCAGCCGCAACAGTGCTGGCACGATTTCCATGCTCACGCCATGAGGCAGGCAAGCGAAAACGCAGCGCACACCTCTCCGGGCTAATTCCTCGGCATCCAGCGGTTCGCACCGGATCGCTAACCGACCGTACAAACTCGGATGCAACTCGCTCACCAGCGGCGTGCCCTCTTTACCTTCCTGACGTGTGGTCACCGCTGCAATTTCGACATGCGGATGCCGCAACAGCAGCAGGAGCAGTTCCCGCGCGGTATAGCCTGAAGCACCCAGGATAGCGACACGAATCTTTTCAGGCATAATCGTCTATTCCTTCCGGCACTTTTTAGCACGCCATAAGTGCGGATGATGGTAATCGTGAGGCGCCAGGACTGGTGGCTCGCACTGGCCCTTTCGCTTGGCGATTGGCTAAGACGCTAACGGATCAGTTCCTGCCAGAGAGCTTTGTAATAGCGGAGCAATCGCTCGCCGCTGGCCACATCGGGAGTGCCGGGAATCTCCGCCAGCGTGTAGCGATCGTAACCACATTGCCGGAGCAGCGTGAATAGTTCTCGCCAGGGGTAACTGGAATACAGTTCGTTGATGTGGCAGGATTTGAGCCAGGGGCGGAGCAATTCGAAATACTCGCTGACCGAACCGTTTTTGACGTCGGTAGGATTGGAGTTCCAGGTAATGCCGACGTTATCCAGTCCGCAATGTTCCATGATGGTGCGAACATGCGGAGGGTGGGAAGTTCCCGGGCCGTGCACTTCCAGCCAGATTTCCACGCCCCGGTTTGCGGCTGCTTTGCCACATTCCCGTAAGGCCTGGCCGATCTGGGCCAGCGTTTTTTCGACGGGCACTTCTTTGGGCAGAGCATTGGGGCGTACCTTCACGCCTTTGCCGCCCAGGTCGGCGACCAGGTCAATAAACTCTTTGCAAGTTTCGATGTTCTTGCGCACCTGACTGGGGTCGGGAGAATGAAACTCGCAGACCGTACCGCACCCCCAGAACACCACACCGCTGTCGGCAAATTGTTTGCGAACATCGGCACGTTTGGCTGCTGGTAGGTCCGGTTCGACACCGTGGGCGTGAGTGGTGCGCAATTCCACGGCCGCCAGGCCGACATTACGGCAAACCCGCAGGATCGTTGCCAGGTCCCACTTCGCCGCGATGTTGTAGGTAACGATTCCCAACTTGAACCGTGCCGCAGGTACGTTGGCAGAAGGTGACGGTGCGGCATAAGTGAGCCGGCTAATGGCTGCCGTCATTCCTCCGAAAAGTCCCCATTGCAAGAAATCGCGTCGCTGCATAGTTGCCCTCCGCCCTGGGTTATCCACCTGACGCCGGCGGTGATTTTAGCGAATAACCAGCTCGCTGTCATACACGTTTACACTTTCCGCAACAATTCGCGGCTAAACTGGCCACCTGGATCGTCGCTCACAATAGGAAACTTTCCCTTCGCCAGGCGGTTGCAATTCCTGACCCGGCGGTTGTTCGGCAGGCGGAATCGGTTTCGGCAACGGTTCTTCAGACGGCTTCTCTTCAGGCTTAGGTGCCGGTTGCCCTATATCGCCGCGCAACCGAATGGTCAGCATCGTTCTACGGTTGGCCTCCACTTGAAACTCGAACTTGTCCACCTGCAGGTGCGCGGTCCACTCTCTGGGTAGAACTGCCCAGTAACGCCCGGGGGGCAACTCGACAGTCGGCATATTGGGTCTCAGCACGGCTGCGATGCGATCTTTGTCGCTGTAAATGCGAAGCTCCGCGTTCTTCCAGAATGGCACGGCCTTTTCCTCTACCTCGACAGCGACCAGACCTGGCTTCTCTCGAAACCATTCCAGCAACTGATGGCCGATGAAAAGCAGCAACGCCGCCGGTAACACGATGACCGCGGCTAATAACAACCATTGATTCCAGGGGCTTTCAGGAGGCCGGGATTTTTTGCGTTTACGCGGCCGTGCCGAAGCTGGCCGGGTGCTCGTTCGCTCCTCAATTGTGGACGTACTAACCAGGGTATGCGAGGAAACCCGGGACGCCTCGCCAGAGGCAGGTTCCACTGACTCAGGTTGGACTGGTTGCGGTGCATCGGCTCCGTCATGCTCTGGCTCCGGAACAGCTGGGGCAGGCTGATTCGGAAGCGAGCGGATTAACCGGCGGAGGTTCTCAGCCACTTCGCTGGCAGAAGCAGGACGCCGTGCCGGATCTTTGGCCAGCAATTGCATGACCAGCCTCGAGACCGCCTCGGGTACCTGTGGATTCAATTGTCGCGGTGGGGCGGGGTCATGCGTTAGAACCTGGGCCATAACCGCCAGCACCTCGTCACCGCTGAACGGTCTTTTTCCTGTCAGGCACTCGTACAGCACCACGCCCAGGCTGAATAAATCCGACCGACCATCTACGTTCTGGCCGCGGATTTGTTCTGGCGACATGTAGGCAGGTGTGCCGACAGTGATCCCATCGCGGGTCAGTTCGACATCCTGATGCTGCAAACGTACCAGACCGAAGTCGAGCAGTTTGACACGCTGGCCGGGATGCTGCAACCAGATGTTGGCTGGCTTGACATCGCGGTGAACGAGTCCCTGACGGTGAGCAGCGGCCAGTCCATCAGCGACTTCGGCGGCGATCCGGCAAGCCTCACGCCAGGGCATCGCCCCACCCCGTTTGATTCGGTCGCGGAGCGATTCGCCAACGAGATACTCCATGGCGATGAACGGGATTTCGCTCAGTTCGCCGACTTCGTGTATCGCGACTACGTTGGAATGTTGGAGAGCGGAAGCGGCCTGGGCCTCGCGAAGGAACCGCTGTCGGCTGGTGACATTGTTGGCGAGCTCCGGTTTCATCAACTTCAGTGCCACCCGTTTGCGCGTGCGCATGTCCTCGGCTTCAAAAACCACACCCATAGCCCCTTCGCCGAGGCGGCGGTACAAACAGTAGTTGCCGAAAATGCGTGGCCGCCGGGCTTTCGCCGCTGGAGCATCTGCAGCTGCGTCGCCAGGTGTCGGTTTCTCCGGACGGACCGGAATTGCGGCGGGTTTGATGATTTCCTCGACTGCAGCCGGACTCATCGCCGCCGTAGAAGGGGTTGCACTCGCGGAATCCGGCACGGGTTCCCGTAAACACCATTCCACGCGGGCCAGCACTTCGGGAACGATATGGTCCAGGCTGGCAAATTCCGAAATTTGCAGACGGATGTACTCGGCAGCAAACAACCGCCGACACGCCGAACATCCTTCGAGATGCTGGGCCAACCGTTGTTGTTCCTCCGGGGATGGCTCAATCCATCGCCGCAACCATCTACGCCACACATCGGGAGATGGACACGGGCTGCCTGGGTTCATGCAGAAGGTCTCCTGCAACGATCCTGCTCAGCGTCAATTCCCAATCGCTACCGCCAACGGTATGTCCTACCGACCGCGGCTCTGAAAGGTTTTCCTTCCGGTATTATATCTCACGAGGCTGACCCGATATTGCCAGAAATTTAGCTATGGGACGAAAATGGCCGAGGTGCTTTTGCAGACGCATAACCTGACAAAACATTACCGTGCCGTGGTGGCGCTCGAAAACCTTACTTTGAGCATCCGCCAGGGCGAAATTGTCGGTTTGCTCGGGCCGAATGGTTCCGGCAAAACCACTTTCGTCCGCCTGGTGCTTGGCTTCCTGCGCCCCACCGCGGGAACGGCAAGTGTGTGCGGTTTCGATTGCTGGAAGCAGAGCCTGGAAGTGCGACGCCGTCTGGCTTATTTGCCAGGGGAATTGCGGCTTTATGAACATCTGACCGGTCGGGAATTGCTCAACTTTTTCAGCGGCCTGCGAGCAGCGGTTTCCCCGCAAGTAGCAGGCGATCCTTCTCCCTGGAGTGTCGAAAGCCTGGCCAAACGCTTCGCCCTCGATCTCGACCGGCCTATCCGCACGCTCTCTTCGGGAACGAAACATAAATTGGCTCTGGTAAGTGTGCTGGCTTCCCGAACCTCGCTGCTGATCCTGGACGAGCCGACCAATACCCTCGACCCGGCGATGCGGGGCGAACTGTTTGAGTTGCTGCGGGCCTTGCGCGACGCCGGCCGAACCATTGTGTTTTCCTCGCATGTGCTCAGCGAAGTGGAAGCGGTTTGCGATCGCGTGGCCATTTTGCGAAGCGGGCGACTTGCCGCTCTGGAAAATCTCGACGATCTGCAACAGTGTCGCCGTGTGCGCGTACGTTTTGCAAAACCGGTCGTGGACGGCTGCCCGTTCCCGGATAACCTGCTCAGTCGGGAGGGTAACCAGTGGACCTGGCTGGTGCGCGGATCTTTGCGACCACTCCTGAACTGGCTCGCCCAACAGGAAGTCGAAGACATCCACGTCGAACCCGTCGGATTGGAGATGCTCTATCGGCAAATTCACGGTACGGCAACATGAACACTCGGATATTGCTGAGCAAATTGTGGCGCGATTGGCGCGGCCCGTTAATACTGGCGTGCGTGGTGCTGGGCGTTTACGAACTGCTATGGTGCAAAATCGCCGATCGCATCTACCGTCAGGTCATGCCCCTGATCAACGAAGTATTTGAACTGGCGCGGCTCACCCCGTGGGCCATCAAGGCCCTGGAAAAACGCTTCTGGGAAGGGCCGGGGCAGATCGTTTATGCACTCCTCGGCGGCGATCTGGTCAACCTGAACGATCCAGCCACGGTTCTAACCATCGGTTACGTGCATCCATTCGTGCAATTTGTGCTGTGCCTCTGGGGAGTGGGACGCGGATCGGCAGCGCTTGCGGGAGAACTGGAACGAGGAACCTTGGAATTACTGTTGTCGCAGCCGATCAGCCGACGACAGCTGGTTTACACTCACCTGCTGCTCGATTTGCTCACGCTGCCCGTCCTGGCAGCAGCAATGCTGCTCGGAACTGCTCTGGGAGTTTGGCTGCTGGCACTGCCAGGCGTCGTATTGAGTAGCTATGCAATAGCAGCCACTAACCTGATGACGCTGGCTTTTTCCGTCAGCGGACTGACCCTGGTAGCATCGGCTCTGGGTCGGTCGCGCTGGAAAGTGTCCGGCGGTGTGTTGCTGATGTTGCTGGTGATGTTTCTGGTAAACCTGTTCGGCCAACTCTGGCCACCTTTAGAGCCTTACCGACCGGCCACACTCTTCTTTTACTTCCAGCCGCAATTACACATTCTGCAAAATTCCTGGTGGGTACAGGTTCCGAACTTCTCGTGGTCAGTTTGTCCGCCGTTGGTGCTGGGAAGTCTCGGCCTGGCCGGGTACGTCCTGGCCGCGGAAATCTTCCACCGTCGCGATTTACCTGCCCCGCTATAAAAATGGGAGATGATGGTTGACGGAAACGGACGGGATCGTGCGCGGCGGCTTCAAAGTGTGCCAACCCGCCAGGTTACGCGGACTCGGGATGGCCGACAGCAGGCTCACCAGTCGCCCTGGATTCGCTCATTTTCAGCGAATCCCACCACTGGTGGCTGGTCACCCAACACCGACCGCTGATAACCGTCAACGAATCGCTATGGAAGTGCGCGAAATTTTGCGGAACAACCTGGAACGCATTACCAGCCAGATCGCCGATGCTTGCCGGGTCGCCCATCGCGATCCAGCTGAGGTCAGGCTGGTTGCGGTAACGAAAACCGTCAGTAGCGAAGTGGCAGCACTCTTGACGGAACTGGGGGTTAGCGACCTGGGCGAAAGCCGTCCTCAGGAACTGTGGCGGAAAGCCGGGGCAATTCCACAAGCGCGCTGGCACCTTGTTGGCCATTTGCAACGCAACAAAGTCGAGCGGACTCTGCCGCTGGTGACCCTGATCCATTCGGTAGATAGTTGGCGCTTGCTGGCGGCGATTGAAGCAGCGGCCCAAAAGATCAACCGCATCGCTGAGGTGCTGCTGGAATTCAACCTGAGCGGCGAACCGGCCAAACACGGATTCGTTCCTGAACAGGAAGCGGAGGTTCCCGATGCTCTGGCGGGGCTGCACTATGTCCGGGTGCGCGGACTGATGACGCTGGCACCACTGGGCACGGATCACGAATCAGCCCGACCCACTTTTGCCGCCCTGCGACAATTGCGCGACCGACTGGCGCTGCGACTGGCAGGCACACCCCATACGCTTCACCATCTCTCCATGGGCATGAGCAACGACTTTCGCGGGGCCATTCGGGAAGGGGCGACCCTAATACGCATCGGCACGGCTTTGTTCGCCGGTCTTAGCGACGCCCATACCACCACTGCATGAGCCAAACCACCAGCGTCAACAGGACACTCAGCAACAGCGAAGTCATAATCGGGATGTAAATTCGCACGCCGTCTCGTTCGATGACAATATCACCAGGCAGTCGGCCCAGCCAAGGAACTTTTCCCGCCAGGCCGAGCAAGAGTAAGACGAAGCCCAGTACGATCAGCATCCAGCCCAGAGTAATCAGTGGGTTCATAGCACAAGCTCCGCTATGGCATTTTATTGGCGCTGGTCCGCTTTCGCATGGCCACCTACTGCCGGCGGGGCAAGGCCTTAGCGAATGAGCAACGTTTTGACCGTTTTCCCTGATTGCTGCCTACAATCATTGCAGAGGATCACCAAAGGAAGACTAGCGATGATCGAAGAATTCACCACGGTGCGGTCAGAGTCGCCAGGCACAGCAGGGCCAACTATTGAAATCCGGGTCAACGGTGAGCAATACCGGGTGCCAGCCGGCAATACATTGGCTGACTTATTGAGCCGGCTGAGATTGGAACCGCGGCGTATTGCCGTCGAGGTCAATCAGGAACTCGTCCCTCGTACTCGCCTGGGCGAATATGTCTTACGTCCCGGCGATCGCGTGGAAATTGTTACTCTGGTCGGTGGCGGGGAAGTTGCCGAACCGGAAGACGAGCCGCTGGTCATTGGCAAGTTTCGCTTTCGCAGTCGGCTCATTCTTGGTTCGGGGAAGTATCCCAGTTTCGAAATCATGCAGCAATGCCACGAGGCAAGTGGTTGCGAAATTGTGACCGTTGCCGTTCGCCGGGAACGGCTTTTCGACAAACAGGGCCGCAACATTCTCGACTTTATTGACCCGAAAAAGTACACCATTCTTCCCAACACCGCCGGATGTTACACGGCAGAAGATGCCGTGCGTCATGCGCGACTCGGTCGGGAGATTCTGGAGGGCTATGGCAATCCGGGCGCTGCATGGGTCAAACTGGAAGTGCTCGGCGATCCCAAGACCCTGCTGCCCGACCCGATTGCCACGCTGGAAGCGACCGAACGCCTGGTGGCTGAGGGTTTCCAGGTGCTGGTGTACACGACCGATGATCCAGTTCTGGCTCGTCGGCTCAAACAGGCGGGTGCTACCAGCGTTATGCCTGCCGGAAGCCCAATCGGCAGCGGTCAGGGCATCCTCAACCCCAACAACATCCGCATCCTCCTGGAATACCTGAAGGAAGATGACCCGCAGTATCCGGTCATTGTGGATGCAGGAGTAGGCACGGCCAGCGATGTGACCATCGCCATGGAGCTGGGCTGTGATGGCGTTTTGCTGAACACCGGTGTAGCGCAAGCGAAGGACCCGGTGCGAATGGCCTGGGCTATGCGTTGGGCCTGGCAAGCAGGCCGTCTCGCCTATCGGGCGGGACGTATTCCCAAAAAGCTCTACGCCACCGCTTCCAGCCCGCTCGAAGGTCTCATCGAACCATCCCGGCGGTGATCGCAGGTAACTGTCCTGCGCTGGCCAGGGCAGTCTTGATTTCCTCGCGCACTTCCGGGTCGTTTTCGCTGGCCAGCCGCGAATGCAGAGCACTCAGAGCCTCGTTCGTAGCGATCTGTCCCAATGCCCAGGCAGCGGCACCGCGAACAACCGCCGAGCTGTCCCACAAGCCCCGACACAAAGCTGGCACGGCACGCGGGTCTTTACGATTACCCAGCACGATGGCCGCGTTGCGGAGTAACCCGTCTCGCCTGGCTCGCCACAGAGCTGTTCCCGCAAAGTGCTGGCGAAATTGCTCCTCGCTCCACTCGAACCATGCCGTCAAGTCCGGCGCAGCCAGCTCCGGACGCACTTGCAGCTCAGGTTCCGATCCCGGCGGGGCTTTACGATTCCAGGGACAAACCTCCTGACACACATCGCAACCAAACACCCAATCGCCGATTTGCGGACGCAACTCTTTGGCAATCGGGCCGCGATGCTCAATGGTCAGGTAACTGATACAGCGTCGGGCGTCGAGAATTTTCGGGGCAACGAATGCCTGCGTTGGACACGCTTCTAGGCAAGCCGTGCATGTTCCGCAATGCGATGACTCCAGCGGCGGATCGGGACGCAATTCCAGATTCGTCAATAGTGCTCCGAGGAAAAAGAAGCTCCCGTAACGCTTGTTCAGCAGCATGGTGTTTTTGCCAAACCAGCCCAATCCCGCCTGCCGTGCGTAATCGCGCTCCAGTAACGGTGCCGAGTCCACAGCAATACGACCGCGACATTCGGGAACCTGCGCTTGCAACCACCGCAGCAGCTCCCGCAATTTCTTCCGCACAACGCGATGATAATCGCGCCCCCAGGCGTAACTGGAAATCCGACCGGACATGGCAGGCAATTCTTCCTGGCTCACCCAGTGCCCGGGTTTATAATTCAGCCCAACCACGACGATGCTGCGGACCTCTGGGAAAACGTAGCGGGGATGATAGCGAGCTTCCGCCTGACGATGCATATATTCCATCGAACCCGCCAGACCTTGAGCTAACCAGTTTTGCAAATGGGGTAAACTTTCGGGTGGCACAGCGGCAGCAATACCAGCCAGGGCAAAACCCAACCGCCGGGCTCGTTCCTTGATTCGTTCCTCGAGCCCGACCGGAAGCTCACTGCCGGAGCATTGCCGGTCGTGCATGAGTGCTGGAGCCAGCTGCTCCCCAGTGTTATCCGAGGATTCCGGCTTTCGAGACATATCGTGCCAGGCTCACAGTGAGCCTCTTCTACCGTTCGCATGATTCTATTTGACCGGCCGGGAACTGTGCGAGCATAGGTGAAGATAGGTGATTAAGCCAACCGCAAGCGCATGGCTTCGGCATGGGCTTGCTTGAATTGTGGACTAGCGGGTAAACTAGGCGTCGCCCTAACGAACGTGGCCAATCCAAATGCCAAGGAACAAGGCACAGGCTCGGGTCTCGGAATTGCCGCAGTCGGCAACGCAAAAGCATTACCCTGAGCCAGTCCAGGAAAAGGAGGTCCGGCGTGAATGCGATCATTGTCATTCCGGCACGCTATGCATCGCAGCGTTTGCCGGCGAAGGTGCTCCTGAAGGAGACGGGCAAATATCTGGTGCAGCATGTTTATGAGCGCGCCTGTTTAGCCCGCAGAGCACAACAGGTAGTGATTGCGACGGACGACCCGCGGGTCGAAGCAGCCGCCAGCACGTTCGGCGCGCCAGTGCTCCGCACCAGCCGGGAACATACCTGCGGTTCGGAACGAGTGGCGGAAGTGGCACGTTCTTTGTCGGCGGAAGTATTTGTTAATCTCCAGGGCGATGAACCTCTGGTGGAACCTGCCCACCTCGATTATGTCATCGAGCTGCTGCAGCGTCATCCAGATTGCGAGCTGGCCACTCTCGCCACCCCGATTCGCTCGCGCGAGGAATACGAAGACCCTGCTGTGGTCAAGGTGGTGCTGAACGAACACGGCCAGGCTCTGTATTTCAGCCGCAGTCCCATTCCCCATGTTCGCGACGGACAGCCGAACTGGACAGCGTTGCCGGCCATGTTTTTACGCCATGTCGGGTTATACGCCTACCGGCGGGATTTTCTGCTTCGTTTTGCCAGTACTCCACCACATCCCCTGGAACAACTCGAAAAACTCGAACAGTTACGCGCTCTGGCATTGGGGGCCCGCATCCAGGTCGGTCTGGTAGCGGAGGCGGCTCGCGGCGTTGACACCTGGGAAGATTACCGCCGCTTTGTCGCTCAGTATCGCCAGCAAACAAACCAGGTCCGCTCCCTTG
>Ga0272447_1002171_pt1 | contig 10946 bp, 4 predicted proteins | sample YNPCB0133_FD_194589 | JGI IMG/M metagenome (GOLD analysis project Ga0272447, IMG submission 194589) | Hot spring microbial mat communities from Yellowstone National Park, WY, United States - YNP-CB-013-3 | ecosystem: Environmental > Aquatic > Thermal springs > Hot (42-90C) > Sediment | place...
GGCATCGCGGACATTCTCGTCTTCGTCCGGTTCCTCGTAGGTGGTCATCCGCAAGCGATCGTGGGGATGTCGGCCGATGGCAGCCTCGATGTAATCACTGTCGCGGTCTATTTCGCCGTGTACGATGGCCAGGTACTCTTTGTACACTTCACGCCGCTGGAATTGAGCGGAAAGCTCGCGGTGTGCCTGTTCCTGTTTGGCCACGAGAATGACACCGCTGGTATCGCGGTCGAGTCGGTGAACGACGCCAGGACGGGACGGGCCATGAACACCGCTGAGTTGACCGAAATGATAGACCAGGGCGTTGACGAGGGTGCCTCGCCAGTGTCCTGGAGCGGGATGAACGACCAGGCCGGGTGGCTTGTTGATGGCCGCCAGGTATTCGTCTTCGTAAAGGATGTCGAGGGGAATGTTTTCGGGAACAGCCTCGACGTGTGGCGGTTCGGGAAGGAGGACGCGCAGGTGATCCCCTTCCCGCAATCTGTAACTGGCTTTAGCGGGCTGGCCATTTACGGTTACTTCGCCCAGTTCGATGGCGCGCTGCAGGGCCGAGCGACTGAATCCGGGCAAGGCGGAAGCCAGGAATTGATCGAGCCGACGCACTTCCGGACGATGTCGCAAAGTTAATTCGACGACTCGCCGACCGTTGCTCTGCTGAATGACCTCTGCCATAGACCACCACCGCGTCCAGACGAATCATGCCATTCCTGCGCTCAGATGACTGCGGGACAAAAGCGGCTGAATTTCACACGGCCATCGCTTGACGCCAGTCCCCGAAAAAAGACGGTCAGGAAAACCTGCATGGCCATCCTGATTGCACGGCGGCCAACATTATTTTACCGCGGCGGAGTCGCTGACGGGCTGGCGGAAGGGCCAGGCGGTGGGGCAAATTCCGACAAACGCAGCAAAGTCAGGTCGGCGACGTGATCGTCCTGAAGCCGGCGGATGCGTTCCTGACAATGCTCGAGCAACGGATGCATCCTGCCATCCGCTGAACGCAGTTCGACCCCCGGCGTGTTCAATGCTTCCTGGTACGAAGCGATGACTGCCTGCAAGCGTTGTTTTCGCTTATCGGGATCGAGTTGAGCCTGGTCGAGCCAGTAGCGAATCTCGGCAAGCTGGGCCAGTCCCAGCTGGCAGCGGAGCCGCAATTCCGATGGCAACGCGGTTTCGGCAAGAAGTGAGCGAAAGAGCTTCTCAGCCAGCTCCAGATGCTTTTCGGCAGAAGCGCGATCGTGAATCTGGCGCAGGGCCAGTTCCAGTTCGCTGCAGGCTTGAGCAAATCGTGCCGCCAGCACAACCGGGGTACCCCGCAATCGCTCGGCCAGACTTTTCATGTCCTCAGCGGTTAGCTGCGGTGTGTCAGTTCTCTGGCCGGTCTCGCGTGCGAGTTCCTGCCAGGCCAGACTCACTCGTAACTGGGTCTGGCGTGAGATGGCCCAATAACCGAGAGTCACCAGCCCTCCCACCAACAAGATGGCCAACCAGACCGGGGCGTGCGGATTCCTGCCCTCGACGAGTCGGTTGAGCTGATCGGCGAGATAGTTCGTCTCCAGTTCTTTGCGATGGGCCGTTTTCACGATTGCCTCCTGCAAGCCAGGTCGCTGCCAAAAACGGGTCATCCCATACACATACTCATACGAAAACTCCGCCATTTCTCAAGGGTCCCCCGCGCTGAACCATCCCCGGTTTTGGACATCGGACGAAACCCCTCCGAGAAGGGCGCCAGGTGCTTCGATAGCCGCCAGTTCCACTGAATCAGTGAATTTGACAGTCAACCGCATAGGGCATCCGCGAGCTTGCCAGTCCGACCAGGGCACTCAATCCATGAATTTCTGACCCGTCCTGTCGAGCATCGGACGAGGGAATGACAAATAGACTGGTGGCGCGTTTCGAGCCACTGATGAACGATTCCACATGCCAAAACGACTTCGTATGCCTGTTCGTCGTTAACAAGGACGGCGCTCTGAAGACTTCCGCCTGTCCTCATCAGGCCAACGATTCCAGGAGAAGAGAAGCTATGTGCGGGAAGTTGCACAAGACAATCACGGCCGTGCTGCCGATCGGGGTGATGTTCGGCGTAGCAGGTCTTTTAGTCTGGCGGCAGGAGCAGCCGCAAGTAGTCGGTAGTTCGCTCTGGGCAGAGGAACCGCGCAAACAAGAGGCCAAGCCAGTTGCCCAAAGGCCGGCGGAGCAAAAGCCGAGCCCCTTCCCGGAGGACATTGAAAAGGCATGGGCCGCTGCCGGTGCCGAAATCGGCTGGATGCGAATACAAATCCAAGCCGAAATCGACTGGACGGAAATACAAACGCCTTCGCAGCGCCCGGGCGATGCTGGGTCAACGCTCAGGTTTGTGCCGCGAGATGAGGGTCAGAAGGGGGACATTCCGGCCTTTCGGCTTCGGGCTTGGCAGGCGGGGCTGCTTCCTAAGCTCCCAGAACCGCATGTCCCCTTTGGTTTGGATCTCACGTGGCTACCGTTGACCGACAGATGGCTGGTGGATTTGCGAGGGCTGAAGAATCTGCAAGCATTGGATTTGACTAGTAGGCAGGTAACGGACGCGGGGCTGAAGGAACTTGCGGGACTGAAGAACCTGCAATGGCTGAAGTTGGGCAACACGCCGATAACGGATGCGGGGCTGAAGGAACTTGCGGGACTGAAGAACCTGCAATGGCTGAACTTAGCGGGCACGAAGATAACCGACGCGGGGCTGAAGGAACTGACGGCACTGAAAAACCTGCGATGGCTGGACCTGGGCATCATCACGCAGATAACGGACGCGGGGCTGAAGGAACTGGCCGGACTGAAGAACCTGCAAAGGCTGAACTTGGTGCGCACGAAGATAACCGACGCGGGGCTGAAGGAACTGACGGCACTGAAAAACCTGCGATGGCTGGGCCTGGGCATCACGCAGATAACGGACGCGGGGCTGAAGGAACTGGCGGCACTGAAAAACCTGCAATGGCTGAACCTGTGGAACACGCAGATCACCGACGCGGGGCTGAAGGAACTGGCCGGACTGAAGAACTTGCAAGGGCTGAATCTGGCATGGACGCGGGTAACGGACGCGGGGCTGAAGGAACTGGCGGCACTGAAGAACCTGCAAACGCTGAGCCTGTACGGCACGTGGATAACGGACGCGGGGCTGAAGGAACTGGCGGCACTGAAGAACCTGCAATGGCTGAACCTGGGCGACACGAAGATAACCGACGCGGGGCTGAAGGAACTGGCAGCGCTAAAGAACCTGCGAGAACTGGAGCTGGGGGGCATGCCAAGAAGGCCGCCGGGGGCCACGCCAGTAACCGACGCTGGCGTCGAGGAGCTAAAAAAGGCGCTGCCAGATTGTAAGATTTGGCGCTAGTTGGAGAACAGTAACGGCGGCCGTCGTTCCTGGAAGCACAGGGTTTGGCCGGGGAGTTTTCGCCCTGCCAGTTCCGAAGACTTTTCGGCTAGAGCACTCGCTTCGGAACAAGGTAAGCGCTCAGTACCCGAAGTCGAAAAACAGGACTTTTCGTAAACCATCGTCTAGCTTGGTGTCCCCCGTTGCCAACCGCAAACCTGAATAGCGACCTGACTATTGCCCGAATAACCGGCCGGGTGTCCCCCGTTGCCAACCGAAAATCCCTGCGTCGCGGCAACTTTCCGTAAGCCATCGTCCGACCGGGTGCCGTCAAGTTAGCCCGCCCCTTACCAAAAACTGGGCACAAGTCGGCCGGGTCCCGGCTTTGGTGGAATGCTGGCGGGTGCGGTGTGGGTCGCAAGGCGTGGTGAGGGCGAGCGTTATGGTGCGTCTTAATTTCGGGTACCAGGCGAGGCGGTTTGAGGCTAAAATGGAATAGTCGGGCCGGGAGGCATGGCACGCGACTGGTTAGCTCCATCTGCGGCTCGCGACTACCAGTCATTGTCGGTATCGGATTGGCTCAGCGGCGCAAATCGAAACCATGAACAGGCCAATCGGGTGAGCCATGAGCGAATCGGCCAGGGAGAATCAGGCGAATCTGGGCCAGGATGGCCGTACCAACCGCCCTATGCACGCGGACGAACCCAGCACGATCCAGCAACCCTGTTCGCCCGAAGCGTTGCCGCCATCTGAAGCTGGGTCATCCGCTAATTTTGCCGGGTCGGTTCAGCCTGCTGCAGGGGCCGGCATTACCCCACCGACCGGAGCAAACGCTTCCGGCTCGGCACCCGACCAGCATCCGCAGTCCCAGTCTTCGGCCGGGGAAGAGGTCGCCGTGAGCCTGTCCGTGTCGGACGATGCTCCCACGATCATTTCCGGGCCACCTCCGGCGGAAGATGGTGGGCGGGAAGGGGCAACCGGAACCGGCAGTTCGGTGAATCGTTCGCCGGCCACCGTCAACATTCGCGGTCGCCGACTCGCCCATTTCGAACTGGAAGAACCGATCGGCGTCGGTGGCATGGCAGCGGTGATCCGCGCCCGCGACACCCAGCTCGATCGCGTGGTCGCGTTGAAGATTCTACCGCCACAATCGGCAGCCGATCCCGATCAGGTGCGGCGTTTTGAACGCGAGGCCCGCGCTGCTGCCCGACTCGATCACGAAAACATTGCCCGCGTTTATTACTGCGGCGAAGACCAGGGCCTGCACTTCATCGCTTTCGAGTACGTGGAAGGAGAAAATCTCCGGGATATGATCGCCCGACGTGGCCGGATTCCCGTACCCGAAGCCACGCAATACGTCCTGCAGGTAGCCCGGGGTCTGGCGCATGCGGCAGAACGTGGCGTGGTGCATCGCGACATCAAACCGTCCAATATTATTGTTACCGCTTCCGGTGTTGTGAAACTGATCGACATGGGCCTGGCACGCACCCTAGAACCCAGCGCTGCGGAACTCACGCAGTCGGGAGCTACCCTGGGCACCTTCGATTACATCTCGCCGGAGCAAGCGCTCGATCCGCGTCTGGCAGACACACGCAGCGACATTTATTCGCTGGGATGCACATTTTACCACATGCTGACGGGTCGGCCCCCAACGCCCGAAGGAACAGCGGCCCGGAAGCTGCATTTCCATCAAAACGAAAGGCCTGTTGACCCGCGTTATTACAATCCCGAAATTCCGCGGGAACTGGTGCTGATTCTCGGCCGCATGCTGGCGAAAGAACCGCACAAACGTTATCAGCATCCGCAGGAACTGGTCGAGGATTTGCAGACGGTTCTGCAGGAATGGTCGCAGAATCACCGCCGGACGGCTAGACGACCAGCCTTGCAGCGATTGTCGGGGCAGAAATATCGCGGCAGTTTCGCCTGGCTGGCCGCACTCGCGGTGATTTGTGGCGTAGCCGTGGCTAGCTGGCTGGAGTCCCACCGCTCCCCGATTCCTGACGAAACCGGTTCCGGAAATCCCTCCGAACTGGCCACACCCGACAACCAGGCTCAGGGGCCTGGGTTCCCGAACCCATCCGCAGTCGTGACTACACCGCCGGCAGGTACAGGCCCGAACGACTCCGGCACCGCTGTTGTCCAGGAACCTGTAATCAAGGAAGTGAAAGATGCCAGCGAATTGCGGGATGCGATTGCCGACACCGACCGCACGAATAAATGGTCGCAGCTTCGCTTGAACGCTGATAGTTACGAATTGCACCAACTGCAGGCCGTCGAAGGGGCCTGGCTTCGTCTGGGACGCGGTCAGGTGACTCTGGAGCCGGCCGGCGATCGGCGTCCCACTTTGGTGCTCGATCTGACTGCCAGCGAACTTCCAGAACAAGCGCTGGCAGTCTGGCAATTGCACGGCGGGATTGTGACCCTGCGACGCGTGCGGCTATTGTTGCGTTTGCCGTCTGCGCAAGCCCAGGTGGCGATGTTTCAGGTGCTCCAGGGCCAGCTGGAACTGCACGATTGCGAGATCGAAGTGGAAGGGTCTTCCGGCGACGACAGCGCGAGCGTCTTCCTGGTAGCCGGCAACAACGATAGGCCGCGGAAGATTTCCCTGTATCGCAGCGTTCTTGTCAGCAGTGTGTCACTCTTCCGCCTCGCCAGCCCCGCTCAGATTTCCCTGGAGCATTGCGGTCTGGGACCTGCACCGACGCCTGTAGTGTTCCAAACTTCCCAAACGATGCCCGAACCGTCAGTTTCCACGTTCGGCGAGGAAGTCGCATCAGCAAACAGTCCTGCCGCCTCCGAGTCGGAGAAGAAACGGGGCGTAACCGGTGAATTCTCGTTGCAGCATTGCACCTGGTGGCTGGCATCGGGACCTGCCATGCTGTTTTACGGTGGCCCGGCATGGAATGTCCATCTCAGGCGTTGCATCCTTGCGCAGGTGAGCGGAGAGCAACCGGCAGTGATGCTGGAGTGGCGTCGGCTGGAATCCCAACGACGCGAGGAAAAGCTCGACCTGCAATTGCAACGCTGCGCTTTGTATCGCATTGAACCTTTTGTGGTTCGCCGATCGGAAACATTCGGATTACCACTGGGTGGCACTGCTGGCGAAACCTTGTTGCCACAATTGCGTTCCTGGCGGGCCGACCCGGTCTCCCTCAGCGAAGAACAATGTGTTCTGCTGAAAGCCCCGCCGTGGAATGACGCTCCGCCGGAACTCAAACCAGGCACCGGTGACTGGCTCAAAGCCTTCCAAATCCGCACCGATGTCGTGGAACTGCGTGATGCGGATGAACCCCAGATTGTGCTCGGCGTGCAGAAATTGTTAGGGCGCGAACTGTACGAAGAACTGGCACCAGCTCAAACATCGCTGAACAAACTGTCGGCCAGGCACCTGGTGGTGGATGGTAAAGGGGGCAAGCCCGACACTTTTGACAGTCTGTCCAGCGCGTTGAACTCAGCGGCAGCCGAAAGCGGAAATATCATCATCACGCTCAGGGTGAACGGGCCGCTCATGGTTCGCTCTTTGCTGGATGTGGTCGGAAATCGGCAGGTGACGGTGCGATCCGCGGATGGCTTTACGCCGGAGCTCATGTTCCATCCGGAACGGATTCCGGAGTCGAACCAGATGGTATCGCTTTTCCGTGTGCATGACGGCCAGCTGGTGCTGGAAGGCTTGCACTTGCGGTTGCAACCCCTGCCCACCAGCGGTGTACGCTGGCAGGCAGCTGTCAATCTGACCGGTGCGGGAAGCTGCCAGGTGCGTAATTGCAAGGTCACTCTGGCCGGCTTCGAGGGCGAACCGAACCTGGCCCTGGTAGCGGTTACCGATCCCACAGGCACTATGGCTCCGACACCCGGCAAACCATCCCGTTCCGATGACCCACCCCAGGTGTTTCTGGAAGATTGTTTTATCCGCGGCACCGGGGTCGGGATTTACATTCAGGAGAGCCGACCTTTGCGCTTCACCGTCCACAACGTCCTGGCCGCGTTGCAAGCCCCGTTCCTGCGCATGGATACGCAGCGAACCGAAATGCTCGCATTCAACGAACAAATCGTCGGCACTCTGGATCACGTCACCCTGTGCAGTAGTGAGCCGGTCGTTCACCTCCAGGCCGTCAAGGAGAACGCTCAGCCGATTCTGTTACGCTGGCAGATCACCAGTTCGCTGCTGGTGACGGTCTCGGCGACGGAGCCCTTAGTCCGCATAGACGGCCCGCAGAGCGAACTGGAACTTCGCCGCAACTGGTTGAGCTGGACCGGCCAATCGGACAAGCCTAACGTGTTCAGTCTAGCTGGGCCGGCTCTGCTCTGGCAAACCAGGCAACCTCAGACAATGATGACGCGGTTACCGCCAGACCGGGCCGAATGGTGCAATTTCTGGGGCACCAGTTCGGATGAAGTACGTTTCCTGCGGGAGTTTCGCTGGCAGGGTTTCCGTGCGGGCGAACGAGATTTCAAGGAAGTGGAAGCGAGCGAATTTCAGCCGGACCCGGCTACGCTGCCGGCCGAACTACGCGGCGTGGGTGCGAACATAACCCGGCTGCCTGGCGGACGCACTTCAGCGACTACCCCATAACACCGTAAGCGTAGCCGCTCTTGACCAGGTCGCCTTCAGCAAACCGACTCAGCCGAAAGACGCGCGCGTCCAAAGTGCGGAATTGACCATCCACGATCAATTCGGCCATAAGCTGGCCGATCAGCGGTGCGAATTTGAAACCGTGGCCGCTGAACCCCACCGCCAGGTACACTCCGTCGGCCTGCGGACAGCGATCCAGAATCGGGTGCCAGTCGGGCGTGATGTCGTACAGTGCCGCGTACCCGCCCCGGCCGTAACTGCGATGCATGGCCGGACAGCGACGCTGTAAACGCTGGCGGATCTCCGGTAACCAGGCACTGTCGGCCGACTCCGGGTAACGGTCCGGGTCCACGGGACTGTTGGCCTCCTCCCCGGCAATACTGCCGACATGCAAAAATTCCCCGGCAGCGGCTCGGAAATAAATCTGGCCGTGAAAATCCACACACGTAGCCAAACGTCGGCTCAGTTCGGGAGGCCGGCGAAACAGGGCCACCTGCGTCCGCGACGGTTGTACGGGAACCTCCAGCTGAAGGGACCTGGCAAGCCGACCAATCCAGGGCCCGACCGCCAGCACGGCCGTGCCACAGGCAATTCGCCCTTCGTTGACCACCAGGCCGGTCAGTTTGCCGTGCTGCACGGTCAATTCCCGCACTTCCACGCCTTCCAGGATTTCCACCCCTTCGCGCTGGGCCGCCTGAGCATAAGAGGATAGTACCTGAATGGCATCTACAAAACCGGCTTCGGATTCCCACGCCGCCACTTCGTCCTCGCCCAGATGGACATTGGGATCCAGTTGCGCCAGTTCCTGGGCCGAAACCAGGTGCACATCAATCCCCAGCCCCTGCTGCATCTGCACATTTGCCTGTAAGGCAGGCAGGTCCTGCTGCGGCACGACGATGGCCAAACCGGTGCGGGTGAAGACGGGTGGGCCACCCACAATTTGATCAAACTGCTCATACGTCTGCAGACTCATTCGTGCCAGCTGGGCTGTGAATGGATTGGAATAATGCTGGCGAACGATCGCCCCGGATTTGCCGCTGCCCCCGGCGCCGAGGTACGCTTTTTCCAGCAGGGCAATACGTCCGACAGCGCGTCGCGCCAGCGACCAGGCAATGCTCAATCCCATCACGCCGCCGCCCACGACCACCAGGTCATAGCTTTTCGCCATGCGTGACCACCCTCGCTACGAACCCCAGGGAGGGTTCCCATGCCCCCCGGCCCAGCCTTGTTCTTCCTGAAGGTTCATCTCCCTACCTGCAAAATTCCCCTACCGCGCTACGAATGCACCTCCGTGCCCCAGCCAGCGAAACCGAAGCCATCGCCACAGCACTATAACTCCCCAGGCGAAAACGACAATCCCCAGCATTTCCGTCCAGGTCAGGTGGTGCAACAGAAACACGCGGCTGATCGGAATCGGTAACCACGCCCACACGACGAAAGCGATAACGGCGAGCGTCCAGATGAGCAAAGCACGGTTACTGGCCCAGCCCTGCTCAGCCAGCGAAGTGCGATCCGTGCGCAACACCCAGGCCAGCAGCACATGGCCTATCAACCAGGCGAAAAAACTGCCCGCCATCACCGCCTCGCGGACCGTTGCGGATACCGTCAGGTATTCCAGCCACGTGTTCTCCTGCTCCGACTGCACGAGCGCTGCTGATGCCATCTGGGAAGCTCGCCAGGACAATAGTCCCAGCACCGTCAATATCACCACCAGAAACAACGCCATCGCCGAGCCGAGCAAGTCCCGTAACACTATCCCATGCAGGAACGGTTGCCGCGGATCGCGTGGCGGACGACGCATCAGGTCACCTTCCGGTGGTTCGGCCACCAGGGCAACGGAAGCAGCCAGGTCCATGATCAGTTCCATCAGGATAATTTGCAGCGGATGAAAAGGGATGCCCACACCGACCAGGACTCCGGTCAAACATGCCGCCACCAGAGCGGCTTTGCAGGCCAGATAATAGCGAACGCTTTTGCTCAGATTGTCGAAAAGCAAACGCCCCTCGCGGATGGCGTGCACCAAAGTGGCAAAATTGTCGTCGGCCAGGATAAGATCGGCTGCTTCGCGGGCCACATCACTGCCGCGCTGTCCCATCGCAATGCCGACATCCGCAGCCCGCAATGCCGGCGCATCGTTGATGCCGTCACCTGTTACCGCCACCCGTTGTCCAGCCGATCGGGCTACCTGCACCAGCCGAAGTTTCTGGGTCGGTGTCGCTCGTGCTACCAGCACCGGGCGTTGCAAAACTTGCTGTAAGGCCGCATCGCTCATTTCGTCTATTTCCGGGCCGGTGAGCAAAGGCGTGTCCTCAGCAAATCCCACTGCCCGAGCCACGTACCGGGCTGTGTTCGGATGGTCTCCCGTGATCATCCACACCTGAATCCCTGCCTGACGACATTCGGCAAGCGCTGAGGCGACTTCCGGCCGGGGTGGGTCGGCCAAGCCAACCAGTCCGACGAAAACACCTTCGCTTTCCGCTTCCTCTGCCGAGCGAGGTTCGCGTTCCGTCCAGCGATAGGCAAACGCCAGCACCCGCAATCCCTGCTGGGCCATCTCTTCCGCCAGACCGTGCCAGAACTGGTATCGTTGCTGCGTCAACGGTGCGATCGCACTCGACGAGCCTGGTACTGGCTCGACGCCCGGTCCGCTCTCTCGAGACGGTGGCAGCGTCAACGGCGTTATTGTGCCGGGTGATCCGGTCGGCAATCGCTCGTGGTCTCCCGATACGGGCGGGAAACCCGTCACATTCACCGCATCTGACGAAGGTGTCTGCATCCATTCGTAGCGACAGATTTCGAGGACGCGCTCCGGGGCACCTTTGACGGCGATAAAAAAGCTCGGCCTGTCTGGCAGCGAGAGTTGGTCCGATACGGCTGCGATGTGCCAGACGGTGCTCATGCGTTTGCGGGCCGGATCGAAGCCAAACTCCTGGCGTAACCGTCCGGTTCGCCGCGTCGCTTCCGTTGACAGGCCCAGTTGTTGTGCACGTTCGAGCAGGGCGGCTTCGGTCGGATCACCCAACCAGCTGCGCT
>Ga0272447_1002175_pt1 | contig 10936 bp, 8 predicted proteins | sample YNPCB0133_FD_194589 | JGI IMG/M metagenome (GOLD analysis project Ga0272447, IMG submission 194589) | Hot spring microbial mat communities from Yellowstone National Park, WY, United States - YNP-CB-013-3 | ecosystem: Environmental > Aquatic > Thermal springs > Hot (42-90C) > Sediment | place...
CGCTGATACATGGTGTATATTCTAACTAAGCCCGTGTCACAGGCGAAGACGAAGGGAGGTTAGTCAAGATGTCTTGCAATGTGCGCTTTTCTGCCCCCCCCTTTTCGCGTGGGCAGTGGTGAGCCTGTGTTTGCTGCTTTCCCCCCTGCACGCCCAAGACCTCCACATCACCCTGCTCAACGGCGACTGCGACGGCGATAACGAAGTCACCCTCTTTGATTTGGGGATTGTCGTCAGCGCGATGGGAAGCGTGCCCGGCGACCCCAACTGGGACGCGCGTGCCGACCTGGACGGTGACGGCGAAGTGACCCTGTTTGATTTCGGCATTCTGGTACGCAACTTTGGACAGGTGGGTGCGGAGCCGTTTGACCCCACGCTGCCACGCCTGCCCGCGCCGAGTCAGGGGTATCAAATTAGCGGTATGATAGGGCTGGAGGCGTGGGAAGGGCGTCCTTTAAGCGTGCGTATCGAGGCGTTGCGTGAGGACGACCCTTCGCAGGTCGTGTACTGGATGGAGGTCCCAACCGACACGCCTTTCGTCATGAGACTGCCGCAATCCGGGCTATGGAATTACCATATTGCGGTATCCAGCTTCGGGCTGAGTGCAGCACCACTTAACAGAATAGTTTACGCCCGAGGTGATTCTATCCGTGTGGTGGCTCAGTATCCCTCGTCCGGGGAACGATTTAGCGTGACGGTTCCGCCTGAGGTAATCCCTATGCGCGTGCGACCGATAGACTACGACGATGTATATATTGAGGGAGGAAACCCGCGTACACAACTACCTTCTGGCATGACGCAGAAGGAAAGGGAGGTACCCGGAAACCTTGTTTGCAGGTGGTGGCTCGTCAGCGGTCAAGGCAACTTGCTTCCCGGACCATCGCCCCAGCACGACTGTCTGTATGTACCAAACCTTTTTGTGTTCCCACTTCCCGATGTGGTTTGGATACAGTGCACCATTATGGATACCAACCCGGACAATGCACGGCGAGATGACGCGGTGACGATAGACTTCGTTTTCTTTATCGTGGGGGAGCCTACCTTACACATCTCAGCGCAGGCTGACAGGGGCGGGACGCCCGTCGCGTCGGGGGAGAATACCCCAATAAGGGTGAGATTTATCGCACACTGGCGGAAACTCGCTGGGTGGCTACCTCCGGAGGTGCGCTGGGACACTCCGTGGGGCGAGTTCACCGGACACTCAGTGGAAACAGAACCCGTCCCGCGAGATGAACCGCACCGAAGGTTCACCTTCAGCGCTACCGCAACGTTCCAGCCGGACCCAAGTTTCCCGTACCCGCCGGCACCATCGAGTGACAGCAGAACCGCCACCAGCATTCTGGGATTCCACTTGAATCATTACGACGAGGAAATCAACCCCGCCCGCGGTGTCAGCGAAGCAGGCACATTTGAACCGCCGAACTGGTTCGATGCACGTTCTGTGCATAATGCGGGGAACGGACACTGGGGCAACGTCGTCGACCGCTTCAACGAAACCGACCGGCATCTGGCAGGGGGTTACGTCGTTTACTATGCCCCCCAACCCTTTCGGGGGCTCTCTCGGGACACATATGCAATTTTTGACTGGTCTGGGTATTACGCGCCGCAGGGGCATCGCTACGACCCTGCCTACCGCGGACGTATTTACATCTTTAACGACCCAACTGTGACACGACACGGTGACGACAACCCTGCCCGTCTGCTATTCATCCCTACAGCCGGAGGCATCGACCTGGTCGCGTTAGCTATCAAGCACGAGTTCGCGCACCGGGACTGGTTCTTACAGGACTGGGGCGGGTTCGATGTCGCCGAAATCGGAGGTACTCCTCCCCACTATTCGGACTGGAAACCGGGGAGCAGGCCATTCGATAGGGACGGTGACTTTTTGAGTAATGATTTTGAAGACCGAATGAGTAACCGATTCCGTTGCCACCCCGACAACCCTTTCAGCATTATCGAGTGGTGGACAGGGGTTCCGAGTACTCAGCGCAACCAGCCCCGAGTAATCTTTGACGATTTCGAGATGCTGGTACGAATCTGGGGGCACTGGGGCGGCTCGCCGCCAAATACCTGGTATTTGATCGGTTCTCTGAACAGCCAGGACTGGTCTGTCGGGGGGCGGCAGGATTACTGACGGGCGTGCATAGTAACACAGCGTGAAGCACTCAGGAGGTATGGCAATGAAATACGCGCATCTGTTCTGTTGCGTGCTGGGTCTGCTCCTGTGCAGCTTCGGGTCCGCGGACTCACCCTTAAGAGTGCCCAAGACACTGGTAAAGCCCCGGCTGTTGTGGGAACCCACGCCTCCAGAGGCGATATGGGTGCACTACATTGCCCATACGGCGCCTCGCCTGTTGCTGCAGTACATCGACCCTGAGGAGTACTATAACCCCAGCAGCACGGTCTATCCGTCGTGGGCAGACAGCCGCCGATGCCGCAATTATGCTGTCCTTGTGTTGGGGGACGTGGGCGGACCAGACCTTATCCCCGCCCTGCTGCAATTTGCCGACCGTTACCGACAGGGCAAGCCCCGGCAGTATAATGTCTATGGTATTCCACTGGACTACCTGGTGCACTATGAACCAGATAGGCAGGTAGCCTTCGTGCTGGAGCTGACCGCCGAGCGCATTCGCTACCGGATGATGGGCAGAGAGGCGTACGTGCAGGAGATGATCCGCTGGCTCCGAACGCCTGAGCCTGCGCCGGGGAAAGGGGAGCTGGAATACCTGGATAGGGTCGTGCAGGCGGCGCGGGCTCTGGCTACTATCCGCGCTCGTGAGGCTGTGCCTGTGTTGCTGCAGCTTTATGAGACCCCGCGATGGTATGCCGGTGCACCTGCGATGTATCTGCTGCGTCCACTGGCGCGTATTGGCGACACGCGGGCAATGCCTGCGCTGGAACTGGAGCTCAGCCGAATGCCGCCATACGCGCGGGATTTAGGCAACGCGTTAGAGGTAGGTGAGTTAGACCCCCTGCTGGTCTACTGGCTGATGCGCACGGACGACATGAGCCTCGAGCAGGCGACACAGGAGTTGCTGCGGTCGGCGGCTCAACAAAGCAGTTGGCTGCGGCAAGAGCAGGTGATAGAGGACTATATCGGTCCTGCGGCGATACCCCAGCTGCTGCAAGCGTTGAGCGATCCGCCTGCTGGCGAGAACCAGCCGGTAGCGCAGGGGATTGCAGCGCAGTTACTGGGCAAGTGGCGCGTTCGGGAGGCGGTACCGGAGTTGCGGAAGTTGCTGCGCAGAGGGGTATGGCCATGTCTGCGGGGCGACGCCGCAAAGGCTCTGGGTCGCATTGGGGCACGCGAGGCATTGGATGACCTTATCGACGTCGCGACACATGACGAGCACTACATGGCTCGCAATGGTGCAATAGACGCCTTCGGTTTGCTTGGCGATGCGCGTGCAGAGCCGGCGCTTCTGCGCTTCGCCGCAGACCCTAAACCCTCCATACGCTTTTCGGCATGGAAGGCGCTACGCACGTGCGCCACAGGGGCGTCGCTGGCTGCGCTTCGGCAGTTGTGGGAGGAAGAGAAGGACGAGAACCTGAAGGCGATGGCTGAGAGGGTCATCAAAGAGGTGCTCAGAAAGGAGCGTCGCTGAGTGTTGTGCATTCAGGTAGCCGCTATTGACGCGTGGGCAATTCGCGAGTTGCGCCGCAAGGGGTGCTGATTCGCCGCAGAATCAGCAGTGCGTGGCTCACTCGCGGGTGCGCGCCACCTCGCGGGTTCGCTGCCACTCGCTCTTGAGCTGGTTCAGGAAGGCTTCCACGCGCCGGTTGGCGTCCTCGCAGTGGATAGGCACGGGCACGGCTTCCAGCCCGATGGCGTCGTGGCTCATCAGCAGCCAGTCGCCCTTTTTGAACTTGAAGGTCTGCGCGAACATCTCCTCGGCGATGCCGAAGGCTTCCGCAATCGCCTGTCGGTCGGACTGGCGCGGCATCTTGCTGACGAAATAGGTATGGGGCTGTGCCATGATGCTCGTATCCAGGTAGCGCACGCGCTGGGTGGCGATACCGATTCCGAGACCGAACTTTCGTCCTCGTCGCGCCAGAGTCATCACCACGAAGCGGGAGCGCGCGTAGCTGTCGTCCGCCCCTTCGCGCCGCTGGGGGATGAACTCATCCGCCTCGTCGAAGATGAACACCACCAGCGGGCTAATCTTGCCGCTCTTGCGCCGGTTCTCGAACATCACCTCGCCCAGCATGGCGGCGAAGTCGCGCAAGCGGTCGGGGTCATGCGATTGTACCACATATAAGCCGGAGGTATGTGGGTCGTTCAGGCGCGTTATCAGGTCGCCCAGCGTCATCTGGTAAGCGTCGTTGACGTGTCGCAGGCTGATGTAGCGGCGGTGTGCCTCCTCGACGGCGGCGCGCAGCGCGGTGAATGCCTCACGGGCATCGTTGGTGGTCAGCAAGCCGTTCTCGAACATCTCGTCGATCCAGTCGTTGAGTTTGCGGGCGTTGGCTTCGTCGAAGGGGGTGTCGTATTGAGTGATGACCCAGTTGCGCACCGCCTGCCGGATGGCAGCGTCGTTCCTGCCCAGCGTGCCGCGCGGTTGCCAGTGTCGCTCCACCAGCCTGCCCAGCGAGGGGGGCTTTTCGCGGTAGAGGTGCAGCCGTGCGCTCTTGGGGTTCAGCAGCCGTCGCCACGCGAAGCGGAAGTCGCTGCGCCTGCCAATCAGCGCACGGGGATACAGGGTGGTCTGTGTCAGCGCAGTCAGCGCCTGGCTGAAAGTCTCGTTGGAGGGCTGTTCCATGAACTGCAGCACATCTTCGGGCAGGGTCTCTTCGGTGAGCACCAGCAGCGCGGCATCGGGCGCTTTGACCAGCCAGTCCGCCAGCAGCACGCTGTACTCGCTCATCAGGTCAAACAGCACCACCTTCACGTTCTCGCGCGGGGTGTCGGGCGGCGGTTCCAGCATCGTATACGCCTGCATCACCTTGTCCACCAGCGTGCTGACCAGATTGGACTTGCCCGCGCCGGTGAAACCGAAGATGGCGAAGTGCGTGCGCAGCAGGTCTTCCGCCGAGATTTTGACGCCCACCTGCGGGTCGCGTACCAGATTGCCCACGGTGAATGTGGGAACGCCCACCGGCAGTCCGCTGTTCAGCACGTATTCGGTGGAGGGTGTGTCCAGCAGCAACGCCTTCGCGCCGATCATGGGCAGGTTGCTCTCTTCCTGCAACTCCGTTACGCCGTTGCGCTCCACAATCTCCAGATTGGTGGGGATGGCGATACAACGGATTTTGGTGACATCTTCGGTGGGTTCGTGTTCCTGCTCCTCCCAGTCCCGCGCCGCGCTGCGCGCCGCCTCCACCACGAAACCGGGGTAGCCCTGCGGATTATCTCCCAGTCCGTAGTGCAAAGGTAGGATCGAGACCACTTCAAGGATGGAGCGATGGCTGGCTGCCGCTTCGGAGGCGAAGTTGGGCACCGCCAGCAGCGCGCCCTCACGAATCAGGTTCATCGCCTGCCGTGTGTAGTCGAACCAGATTTCGAACTCGTAGCGCGCTTCCGGGTCCTCTTGCATCCGGATGAGCGTGCCTTCCAGACCTTTCACAAAGGTAATCATGGCCATCTCTCCTTCATCGTGGGTTTTCCTCACGCAGTCGGCGCAGCGTTTTGGCGATAGGGTTGGAGTGGAACGGGATTTCGCTGCTGAGTATCAGCTCGCGGGCGCGTTTACCGACCGTCTTCGCTCCCCAGTCCGCCTTGTGCATCGGGTCGGGATAGCCGATGACCTCCGGGAAGTGATTGCGGGTGAGGACGTCCAGCAGGTACATCATCACCTGTTGCACGGGGTTCTCGGCGTCGCGGTCGGGGTAGAGCAGGGGCTTGATGGTACCCACGCGCGGGTTGCTGACAACGACCTCATGCGACAGGGCGGCTTTGTCCCATTTGGGCATAGCCAAGCGGTCCAGAAAGATGACGTGTCCGGCAAGCGGGGTGTTTTTGCGCCGATCCAGATAGAACTGCGCCAGCGAGCGCAGGAAGAGCCGCTCGGGGGAGACAATCTCGCCGACCCGGCTCGGCGTGCCGATGATGGTGGGTTCGCCCGAGACCTCGTCGCGCCCCAGCCGCAGCGTCTGGAACACCGAGTCGAACTCGATGGTGCTCCATGGCGCTTCCAGCGAGGTATCGCAATACAGTGGTACCGTCTCCAGAAAGATGCGGTCTGTCCAGGGCAGCGGCGCGATTTTCATCTGCTGCAGTTCGGGATACACGCCCAGATGCTTCATCACGCCCAGGTAGTTGCGCGTGAGGTAGCGCGACTCCGAGTCCTTCACGATGCCCACCAGCAGGATGTGGCGCTCCCAGCACTTTTCGATGAGCGCACGCAGACCCACCGCGGTGAGGAAGTGCACATCTTCGGGCGACATCCACCGCTGACGGCGCACCGTGGGGTCGTCGGGGTCGGGGGTTTCGTACACCAGGGCGGAGGGGTCTTTGTCCACAAAGAGCCGTTCGCAGATGCTTTCGAACAGGCTGACGGTGTAGCGCCACGAGTCGCGGCACGGATAACGCGTGCGCAGGTTGTCGCGACCGTCCATCTCGCCCATCGGGACGGGTTTGCCCATCAAGATACCGGTTGCGCTGTGCAGCTCTGCTTCCGAAAGGTTCAGGCTGCGGCGCAGGTCGTCCAGAGGCAAGCTTTGCGCGTTGCGGTGATGAAACTCCGCCAGCAGCGCGAGATGCCGCCCAAACCGCTTGGTGGAGGGCACCTCTAGGTCGCGCGAGATGGGATGGGCGAACGCCACGCGGATGTCGAAGGCATCCAGCGCGCGGCGGTCGTAGGGGTAGCCTGCGAGCTGCGTGCCTGCACCGTGCGATACCGCCGCCATCAGCCCGCTGAGCGACTGATCCAGCATGATGAGGCGCGGGTAGTCGGTCGCGCTCGCGCTGGCGACGGAGTAGGCGAGGTATATCTCCGCCAGCTGCATCAGGCTGAGGTGGATGTTCGAAAGGTTCACCCGGTCATGGTCGGAGACCACGAAGGTCTCCTGCACGTCAGCATTGCTCACGTCTTCGATGCTGGCGAAGGGCACAGGCACGTAAGCCACGAGGGACACATCGCGGTTCATGTCCCACCGTTCGTATTGCACCACGGGCGGGTCGCTTTTGAGCCGCACCGAGCCTTTCGCGCCGTATGCCCCCCCGAAGAAGACCACGAAGTCCTGAAAGGCGTCGCGGCTGCAGGTACCGTCGATAGCGACGAAGTCGATTTTGTCGGTGTCGAAGAGGCGTTCTGCCATCTCGCGCAGGTGGCGGCGCACGCTTTCGGAGCGGAAGCGGTCGTGGAAGGGGATAATCAGGCGGTGGAAGAAGCGGTGATAGAAGTCGCAACCGTTCTCCAGCCGGTCACGGTAGAGATGCTCGAACCGCTCTCGCGAGAAGAGCAGGGAATGATGATAGCCCTTGAAAATCTCCGACAGCACGGACATGCGCGGCACCACCGCCATTTGCTCGGCGTTACGGATATTATACCATTCGGCGGCGAGGGTGTCATGCTTTCGAGCAGCCCTACAACTGCATAACCCCTAATGATGGATAGGCTGGTGAAAAAAGCATTAAAAACAACAGAAAAAGTAAAAATACTGTATTTTCCTAAAATTGTCTTTCTTAACCGTTTTAGTGGTACGGTTCTTGCATTTATAAAGAAGCGAAAAACTTTTACGCGAGGAGGAGAACCCATGCGCAACCTGTTCAAGCATCTCGTAGCGGCAGCGGTGGTAGGTGTGCTCTCTGCCAACGTGTTTGCTGCCACGATTAACGTCACCGTCTACTCCAACAACCCTGTGCCCGGAGACCTGTTTTCCAATTCAGGCCCCTCTAACCAGGGGCAAGCCGTTGGGACATCTGGCTGGTATTACAATAATGTGCGTAACAGCGGTGAGGTCGGCATTCGCACCAACTACCCCTTCAACGGCAACGGCTCTGTCTACATGAAGACGCCATCTGGCGCGGCGAAAGCGGATATCGAGTTTCTGGGGAACGCATTGACGACCGGCGTCCCCGGCAATTTCTATTCGGTCACCGCTATCGCGCCCCTCAAGCATCTGGTGAGTGTGTCCTACAGCTGGTACCGCGATAGTGCCAGCTCGGTAGCGGGTCACCTCCACCCGGTGCTACGAATACTCCTGGACGCGGATGGGGACCTGAATACCCCCGGCGACCGAGGTGGGCTGGTCTGGGAGAGTGTCTATCAACTTTATCCATACACTGCTCCCACTAACACGTGGGTCACCCAAACCATTACCGACAGCAGTTGGCTGTGGAACTTCGGGTTGGGTGGAACCCTCATGGACATCGATGGGGATGGATATGCCCACAATAGCAACCTTGCCGCGTGGAAAGCCCACTTCCCCAACGCGGTGATTATTGGTTTCAACATGGGATTAGGCAGCGGATGGACTGGCGATTTCGTCGGAGCCGTGGACAACATCTCCTGGACCATCGAGGGCATCACCACCACCACCAACTTCGAAGTCGTCCCTGAGCCGACCACGATGGCGCTGTTTGGGTTAGGACTGCTCGGCGCGGCGGGCGGTCTGCTGCGCCGCAAGTCCGCGTAAGCCCACGAACACCCACACGAGTATTACGCGCAGGGCGGTTGCGCCCTGCGCGGTTTGCGTTAATGTCACTTGCTGGCACATGCCAGGCTCTTGCCTCCCTGCGCGCTGCGCGCGTGAACCGCATCGGAAAAGGTATCGGTCGCCCGATCGTCGAAAGGCGGACTCAAGCAAGAACCATTCCACACAGGACGGTGAAGATGAAAATCGCTACGATCACTCCAATGCGCTACACGCCCGGCGAACTGGAGTACTTCCAGTTCATCCGCGGGGGCGTGGGCGCAGACCACCATCAGGGCCCCACCTTTCACCAGTTCACCGACGGCACGGTGCGCATGGTCTGGTGGGCATACGATATCGACGAGTGCTCCCCCAACAGCGTGGTGCTGTATTCGGACTCCCATGACCACGGCGTGACCTGGTCTGACCCGCAGGTGTATATGGCAGACTATCCGGGTGGCTTAATCGCCCCCTGCGTGCTGCGGCTGCATGGTGGCAGGGAAGCCATCATGGTGCTGGTCAAAGTGCGCCATCGCATCGAAGTCGACCCTGTGCGCAAAGTGCTGCTTACCGCTTCGGACCTCTTTCAGGCGCGCTCGTCCGTGTACGTGCGCTATTCCACCGACGGCGGTCGAACGTTCGATCACGGGCAGGAGATACCGTGCCAGCTGATTACGGGCGGGAAGGAACTGCCGGGCGGCGGGATGTATTACGGAGACATCTCGGTGGTTCAACTGCAAAGCGGACGCATCGTCGTCTCTGGCAATTTCATGGACCCGACTCGTTCGCCTGTCCAGTCGGGTATTGGGCATTTTGTGGGCGTGTGTCTGCTGTCCGACGATGGCGGACGCACATGGCGGCGCAGTGACGAGATTTCGGTTGACACCCCACGCGGCGTCATGGAGATGCAGATTGCCCAAGTGGAACCCGACCATCTGTTCTGCCTGTTCCGAAACACGAGCGGTTATCTGTGCCAGACCCACTCGGAGGACGGGGGCGAGACGTGGAGCAAGCCGGAGCGCTCGCCTTTGCCCTCGCCCGAATCGATGCCCCGCATGATCAAGCTGCGCAGCGGCAACCTGCTGCTGGTGTGGAACAACGTCTCCTCCACGACCCAGCAGCCACGCCATCCGCTGTCGGCGGTGCTATCTCGAGACGGGGGATGCACGTGGGGAACGCCCAAAGTGGTTGCCGACGAGTTGGGCGAAAACCAGGTCAGCAACCACGGCATGATTCAGCTGGATGACGGGCGCATTCTGCTGGGAATCAACCACTATCGCGCCGTCCATCCCACTACCAGCGATCTGGACATGGCGATCTTCGACGAGACGTGGCTGCACGAGGAGTACCCGTTGCCGCTGGTGTGGCGCTTCCGCACCGACCCTGCCAATCGGGGGGAGGCGGAACAGTGGTATGCAGTCCAACCAGATGCCAGCTGGAGTGAGATTCGCACCGACAGCGACTGGGTCAGTCAGGGCTACCGGTATTACGGCACGGCGTGGTATAGCGTCGGGTTCACCTGCCCTGACGAACTGGCGGGCAAAGAGGTGATTCTGCGCTTTGGCGCGGTGGACGGTAACTGTCAGGTGTGGCTGGATGCGCAGTACATCGGCTCGCAGCTGGAACCGCCCGATGTGATGTGGAACAAGCCGTTCACCCTGCCGATTGGGCAGCTGGAGCCCAACCGCGAACACCGGTTGGTGGTGCGGGTAACCAAAGACAGGTTGGCTGCAGGCATCTGGAAGCCGGTCGTGCTGAAGGAACGGTGAGACCGCATCGGCTGGAAGCGCTGGTTGACCTCTGGTATAATCCTCTGTGGTGATAAGTATGGAACGGCGTCCACTGGATGAAGAAGCCTTGCTTCAGCGGATTACGGTGAACCCAGCCATCTTCGGGGGCAAGCCTATCATTCGCGGCAGACGGCTGGCAGTCGAGCACGTGTTAGCCATGCTAGCCGCCGGAGATACGCCAGAGACCATCCTTGAAGGCTACCCGTGGCTGGAACCCGACGACATTCGGGCGTGTTTGGTCTACGCGCGGCGGCTCGTGGGTCGTGAGCATGTGGATAGGGTGCGAGTTCGCTATGCAGAATAGTTGTTCACATAAGTTCTCTCATCGTAATTAGTGCAGCTGGTAGAAATGGCGACTTCGAGAACCATTCAACCCCAAACCCCCATGCTGCAGCAGTACTTCCGGGCGAAGGCGGAGTACCCGGAAGCGTTGCTGATGATGCACGTGGGCGATTTTTATGAACTGTACGGTGAGGATGCCGAAATCGCCGCACGCGAGCTGGAGATTGTGCTGACGGGGCGCGATGACGGCAAGAACGGGCGCGTGCCCATGGCGGGCGTGCCCTACCACG
>Ga0272447_1002176_pt1 | contig 10931 bp, 9 predicted proteins | sample YNPCB0133_FD_194589 | JGI IMG/M metagenome (GOLD analysis project Ga0272447, IMG submission 194589) | Hot spring microbial mat communities from Yellowstone National Park, WY, United States - YNP-CB-013-3 | ecosystem: Environmental > Aquatic > Thermal springs > Hot (42-90C) > Sediment | place...
CGGCTGGATTTCTCCTCCTTGACGTAGTAGGCGTTATCCGCAAACTTGAAGGTGACGATTTGGTAACGCGCGTCCACACCGCGCGCCGGCGTGACGTAAATGCCTTGCTCGTTGAGCGGCGTGAGTTCCGCGGCGTAGGATGGCACCTGTTCCGCCTGATGGTATGGCGCGCATGCCAGCCCCAGCGCATAGGCCAGGGCGTAGTTGTGCAGATACCGCTCAGTCACATACAGCCGACCCACTTCCCGTGTGGCATAAAACAGGTTTTCGTGAAAGGTCAGGCGGCAAAGGGTCAGGCGCATCACGCCCTCCTACTTTCTTTCTTCTCCTTCTTTTCTTTCCTCGTTTTTCTCGACGGTTCTCTTGGCAATCCAGGTTTGGTGATAGGCGCGGCTATCGGCATGAGCTCTTTCGAGCAGCGCTTTGGGGTCTTGCGCGCGGAGGCTTTTCAGGAATTCTTTCAGGTCGCTGCCTGTCAGCAATTGTTCCTGCATAACGCCGTCCTCTTTTAGCAGTATGGGGATGAGCTCCTCGGCTTTGGCGATGACATCCGTAGGGTTGAGCGGGTCGGGCGGGGTGATTTTGTCTTTGAGCGCGTCGTAGAGCGCCTGCGTGAAGAGCAGGTTGGAGAAAATCTCGCCATCCGCCAGCACAATGGCGACGATGTGATTTTGCATCCGCCCGGTGCGGGTGGTTTGCGCCCCGTAGCGTTTGGTGCGCATCACGTTGTTGACGACGTAGAGGAATAGGTTTTCGGTCAGGTCGCGGGTGGTGACGACGGACGGGAAAATCACCTGCGGGGTGACGTGGTCCTGTTCGTTGATGCGGCTGGTCACTTCGCCGTAGCGGGTCATCGTGCCGTCTTCGTAGGGAGCATTCAGGGTAAAGGCTTCGTGGCTGTGTTCGTAACTGGTGAGCGAGTAGGCGGTGTCGGTGATGACCTTGGATTTCTCTGAACCGCTGTCGCCAATGGCGAAGCCATAAGCGATGCAGTCGGGGCACTGGGTGCAGAATTTGACATTATAATCGCAAATCGGCAGCCCGTTCGCGTCGGCGACGGCTTTACCGCCAGAAGCGTCGGCGCTGGTAAAGCCGTAATGCCGCAGCAACTCGCGCCCCACCAGGCGTTCGGGGGTGGATTGCTTGCGCTTGAAGATGGTGATGCGGGTCATAAGCTCGGTGTTTACCACGCCAGCGCTTACACGGGCGGTGTTCAGTTCGCCATCCGTCTGAAAGAGCGGATACGAGTCGGTGACGCGTACGGTGACGATGTGGGCGTAATGGCCGGTCGGCTTGCCGGGAACTTGTTTGACGAACCACTCGGATTTGAGGGGATTGTTCGTAGGGGTGGACATAACGACCTCCTTTCAAGACGTTAAGTCGGCGGGATTATGCGGCTGTGGTGCTGGTCTCTGCGACGGCTTCGCGCTCGTCTTTGTCCTTAGCGGCTTCGTCCAGGTAAATCACCTCGCAGGCGTTTTTGAGCAGGTTCAACTGTTTGCCGCGCAGAGCGCTCTTGTTGCCTCTAAAGACGCCGTGGAAGATTTCGTGAACGAAGTAACGGGCAAATTCACGCATGGCCTCTTGCTGGCTGCCGTGCGTGCTCCCTTTCGGCGGAAAAGCCAGTTGTTCGGTGTAAGCGCGCTCAATGAAAGCACGCAGACTGCCATAAACCGCATCCGTCAGCGCCTCGGCGTCGCTAAACAAGCGCGAGTCGGCATCCAGGATGGCGCGCGCCGTTTTGGTGACTGGCTGCAGAATGCTGTTGCTGTTCTGGCGCTTGGCGCGATAGAACTGACGGTAGAGTTCGACAAGTTTTCGGGCGTGATTGGCCATGGTTTCATCTCCTGAAAGATATTGAGTGAATTGAAGATACTGGGCGGCTTTGCTATCCGGCAAGAAATCAACTCTGTGCTTGCGCTGCCACTTCTTAAGATAGTGATAGGCATACAACGGTGATTTCGCTAGCAAACGGGCGGTGGCGGGAATGTCCTGCCAGCGGTAATCGAACTGCGTGGCGTTGGCGTCTATGTGGACGAAGTAGACCGCCATCATGCGTTGTAGCGTGGGCAGAATTTCGTCCACGTTGATGCGCGGCTTCCGCGTGATGTACTGTATCGCGGCGTGCGGGGCGTCGAAGAAAACCGTCTCACGGATTTCGTCCGCTTCGAGCATGAGCGGCAGGGGCGACTCGCTCGCCACCACCTTGACATCTAGCATGAGCGGCAGGAGCAGGCTGAGCAGCGCCGGGTGGACCCAGGCTTCGGCATCCTTTGGTTTGCGGCTCGGCGGGGGGACACCCAAAAAGTAAACGGTCATCAGCTCGTTTTCCAGGAAGCGCAGGCGCACATAGCTATCAGTGTTCGGGTCGCTTTCCTGCGGCTCTAGCAGGAACTCCTGTAGGCGCTGAAGCGTGGCGGGAGACACATCCAGGCTACCGTTCCGGTTGAGTTGGCGCATTAGCTCGGTGAAACTCACCCGCTTCAGTTGCGTGTGAACGCGGCGGATGACCTCCAGCGTCTCGGGCGTGAAGAAGTAGAGGGGATAGAAGAACAGGTAGCGCACCCGCCGCCCTTCGAAATCGCCACCGCTGGCCGCCGAACGATTCATCAGGATCTGCCGCAGCATCATCTCCATGCTGCAGATCGAGCAGATGTCGCGGATGGCGTCCGACCCGCCGAGCAGTTTTTTGTTGCTGTACACCTGCGGCGCAAACAGGACGGCGGCTTCGCGCTGTTTGTCGATCCGATAGGGCGATGAACACAGGGCGCAAAGTCGCGTTGAGCCGCGCCCCTTGCGCTTAGCCTTGATATAGCGGTTGAGTTCCACCTGCAGCGCGTCGCGCAGATTCGCTTTCGCTCCGGCACCCAGCGTGAGCGTTTGCGCGATGTACCGCTCCAGGTCTTCCCAGTCCGGCATCTTAGCCGTGTTTTGCGGGGTCATCGAGCGCACGGCGGCCGCCAGGCCGGTTGCCATCTGGCGCGCTCTATCTTCCACATCGGAGGGCGAAAGTCCGGGGTTGCGCTTAATGAAATGCCCGGCGGCAAAATACCAGTGATAACCCACACCCCCGGCGCGGTTATCGCGTGGCACTTTGCGGAAGTCATCTTCTAGGTCGCCCAGCCCCATATAGCGCAGCAAAAACGCGCCGGTGTCGAAGTCGGGCAGCACTTCGGCAATCTGCTTTTCCGCCAGATAACACCACTCCGCCAGTTGGTCCACGCGGATGTTGTTGGGCAGATCCACGTGCGGCTCCATCCACTCTTTCGTGACCATCTTCTCGAAGCGTTCGCCCGCTGAAGGCTTTTTGCTCTCATTGATGATTTTGAACGTGGCGTCCACGCCGATCTGAATGAATTCAGGCAGGTCAAAGAACAGCCAGTAGTAAGCGGCGTACTTTATGCCCTTGTTGTCACTCATAACGCCAGTTTTACTCGTCGCCAGGCGCTTGCCTGCAACTGCCTTGATTTTCTGGATGACGCCTTGCACCACCTGCGCCGTTTGCGGCATGGGCGGGGCGCACTTGCTGTGTTCCAGGTAAATCACGCCGCTGGGCGCATAGAGTAGGGGTTGACGGTACTCATGCGTCAGGGCTTCGAGGGCGGCGTTGTGGATGAAGTTGGTCAACACCCCGCGGTTTTCCGAAACGTGGTGATAGGTCAGGCGCGCCAATCCACCGCTCAGAGTCTTGAGTTCGGTCTGGATTTTTTGCGTCATGGCTTGCGGCGGGGTCTTGACCACATACGCCAGCAGGTCGCACAGGCGGCTGAGTTGCTCGGCTAAATCCAGTTGGGTGCTATCCAAGCTCAGCCGTTTGAGCAGGCTCAGGTTGCGCAGCGTCCCCCAACGCACCTGCGTGTTGCAGGCGATGTAAATCAGGTCGTGCAGGTATTGCTCCACAGCGCCAACCGGTTTAAGGAACGCATCCAGCCCCAAATTCGTACACCACTCTCGAATGATGGATTCCAGCAGGGGCATTTGCGCCGCGCCGACAGCGGTATCATGGCGGAAGCCGGCGGCGGTCAGCTGCGCTTCGACATCGGGCAGTTTCAGGTAGTCGTGCAGCACATACCCGGCGATGAAAACGCGGCGGGTGGCGTCATCATACGCCCGAAACTGCGGCGCGCCCCAGTCGGCAAGCGTGCGGGCAATGTTCAGGGTGGGCAGCAGTCCGTTGAGCAAATGGGCACGCATGGACTGGTCGGCGGCGTATCGTTCCGCGCCTCGCCGCCCTGCCGCCAGGTGCTGTGCGGCGAACTCTCCGCCTTTGGCGGATTTGTGCCCCAACTGCTCGGAGAGCGGTGACAGGACATGCTGGACGAAATCGCGCATCACCGCGTCGCCCAGCCAGAGTTTTTCCACCACCCCGCGCATCAGCGCCGAAAGCAGTGGCTCGGCGGCAATTGCGGCGGGCTTTTCCTTCCCGGCGGATGGGGATTCGTCTTCAAGGGGTTGGTCGAATAGGTCCTGAAGATCGTCTGCCATAGTTACTCCTTATTCCTTCATCACACAAAAATCGCTCCTCCGCCGCACTTCATCGGGTGAAAGCGCAGGTGGGCATCCAGCAGTAGCGCGGCACGCCCAAACGCCACCGTGCCGCTGATGTTGTCCCTGCTTTCGAACGCATACAGCGGGAAGAGCAGGGGAAGATTCAGGCGGCGTTTGATCTCCTGGGGCTCTCTCCCGGCGCAAAACAGTGCAGGGAACGTACGCTGCCGCAGGCGACGGTTGATTTCGGTTCGTTCAGGGAAATCGGCGTCAAGCGAAAAGCCCTTGCACGGCAGGGCTTTGCCGTACTGGTCTTCGCCCCAGCCGCCCAGGTCGAGGTCAACGCGAAAGACCAGCCTTTCCGTTTCGCGCACGCTACGTAGGTAAAAGAAGCCAAGCGGCTCCTGCCGCTCGAACAGGTGCGGGTCACCGCCCGCCCGCCTGACCGCCGCATAAAAACTGTCTCCGCTCAGGTCATCCAGCGTGTACCCGCTGACTGCGGAAACCAGGTCTACGACCTTGAATTGCTCCAGCCCCTGTTCGCTTAGGTCTATCACACAGCAGGGGAAGAGCGTCCCGCCGCGAAATGAGAGGGCTTCATGCAGCAAAGCGGGCTGCTCCTTCGATAGACGCTCATACTCGCCCAGCGCGCTTCGCAAGTGAACGCCAAAGGTGTCCTCATAGCGCCGCTTCAGTTTGGGGCGCGTCTCCTTATACTGTTCAAAGACCGGTTTGTGCGCCATCCCGCGCAGGATTTTGACCGATTGGAATTTGCCCCACGCCTGAGCATATTGCTCGAATTCAGTGGTGTTCGGGAAGGCTGACTCAATCGCCTGATTGAAAGCGGTTCGTTCGATTTCCGCACCATCCTGAAGAAGGAGCGGTTGACCGTCCTGTCCCTGAAAGAGCCGCGCCGCAATCCAATCAGGGAGCAGCGCATAGGCGACAAAATCCTGAAAGGGGATGTATCGACCATCCCGCCAGTAGCCGTTGTGGCGCCCCAGCCGTCCCAGGCGTTGTAGGAAAGTCCCGGCGCTGTCGCTCTCGAAGACCAGGAAGTTAATCTGAAAGTCCACGCCCACGTCTACGGTCGAAGTGCCAATCAGCAAATCGGCTTCGTAAGAGGCTTTGCGGCGCGTGTGCCCCGTCCAGCCAGTGTTGAGTTCGACTTTCAGCCCATGTCTTTCAAAAACTGGTTTCAACTTCTCGTAAATCCGCTGCGCGGCAGCGCGTGAATTTACAATGACTGCTCCCTTTGCGTGGGGACGGCGATCCTTGAAGAATGGCAGTACGATGTCATCCAGATGGGCTTCCAGCCAGGCTTCGGCGCGCGGCTGGGTCTCGAAGGAAATTTCCACCGGGTTGAGGATCTTGCGCCAGCCGCCCCCGTCATCGTGGCTGGCGTATCGTCCCTGAATGAACGTCACCTTCAAGCCGGAACGTTGCAGGTATTTCTGCATCAATGCTTTCGGCGTGGCGGAGAGGAACAGAAATTTGTGCGGACGGACGTTCCCCGCCGCTTCTTGCATGAACAGGATAGCATTCAACACGCTGACAATCTGCGGCGCGTCGAAAATGTGAAATTCATCGAACGTCAACTGGCGGAATTTTTGGGTCAGCGGTCCCACATAGCGGTCGGGGGCGTCTTTGGGCCAGGTGTAGAACTGGTGCATGACGTAGTGAAAAATATCCGGGTTGGTCAGGATGACATCGTTATTACGCAGCACGCTTATCAGCGCATCGCCGCGGCGGGCGTAATTGTCATCCTGCATTTTCAAATCGAGCGCGGCACTGTTCAGGCGGGTATAGCACGCATCTACGCCCCAGCGTTGCAGCGTTGAATCCAGGTGCGCCATCTGGTCTTCAATGAGTTCGTTGGTCGGGTACATCGCCAGCAGCGGATATTGCCAACCTTGGCGGTGCACCAGTAACGGCAACTGCCCCGCCAGACTCTTTCCATCCCCCGTCATGGCGGTATTGAAAATCACCTCCGCGTCGCCTTCGGTCAGCGCCAAATATGTCTCCACCTGGTGTTGCGAAAGGGAAATACCCTGCGGCAGACGATCCTTCAGTGTGGACGGAATTTGGCGCACATCGGCCAATCGTGAGAACAGCGGCAAAAGCGTTACACTCTTCCTCATATTCCTTATTATTCTCTTTCTGGCGATTCCCAGACATTAAGCCGTGCCCTCTGAAACTGTATGGCTTTCTATCACACCTCTCGCCCACTCGAGTACCCGCTCGCGTAACCCGTCAGGCTCGAGCACCCTCGCGTGCGGCCCATACCCCACGATGAAGTGGACCAGATCCTCCGAGATCGGCACCTCCACCTGCCAGACCACGCTGCCGTCGGGGCATTCCTCCACCCTCTGGGTGGGATGGCGGCGGGTGCGGCGGATGAAGCCGGCCTTCGCGGGGGAGAAGCGCACCCGCACGCATACCGGCGGCCCGTCGCCACCGAAGGCCCGGAAGCGGCTCTGGGTATAGGCCCGCACGTCGAAGGCGGGCTTGGGGAATCGCTCGCGGGTAAGCTTGAGGTCCTGAATCTGGTCCAGTCTAAGGTCCTTGATGGGATCGTGGCCTGCACGTCGGCTGTTGTGGTTAGCGCCCACCAGGTAAAGATGGGGATCGCGGGCAATGAGGACGTAGGGATCGAAACAGTAGGTTTTGACCTGGCCCCTGGCGTTCTTGTAGGTTACCTCGCATACCCGCCGTTCCCGGATGGCCCGCGTCACCCGCTCAAAAAGCCCCTCGGGGTACTCGTCGGCCAGCGGGGTGTAAAACACGGGCCCCTCCTTCTGACCGCGAACGAACTCTCCCCGGCCCAGGCGCTGTAGGGCCCGCCGGGCCAGGGGGGTGATGCTCTCCACTCGCGCTACTGCGGCCTTCAGGGCTTCCGCCTCCTCCTGGGTGAGGCGGAAGCCCACCTCTACCTCTTTAGGGGCCTCGAGGCGCATCCAACCGGCCGGAACCTCCGGGTCATCCTCATGGGTGCAGACCCAGACACCCAGAGCCTGGGCTTTTTCGCGCAAACGATAAACGCTTTGCCGGGTTACCCCAAGCCGGGTATAGATCTGCTTGACTGAAAGCCCGCACGGGTTCTCCAACAAAAGTCGAATAAAATCGTTTACTCGGCTTTCCATATTTCTGTTCCACTTTATACGCTGGTGAGACTTTCAGTGACCAAATCCGTCACTTCGCCAGTGCGGATGTCCAGGAGGTAGCGTCTGGGAGCTGCTGAGGCAGGGCAAGCATGGGCATAGGAGCAATAGCGGCAGGCCGGGCCCGGGTTGAGCGCCTTGGGGTTGGTCAGGGCAGTGTTCAGGCCCTTCCGCATCCGCCGCAGCCAGGCATAGCCCCAGGGAATGATCTCCCCTGACCAGGCCTCCACCACCTCCTCCCCGCTCTCCAAGCCCACGGCACGGGCCAGCCGAGGAGGGTTCCCGGTAGCTCCGTAAACCAGAAACAGGTAGAGGCGCAACTGCTCCCGGCTGTTTTTAGGGCTTCCCGTCTTCCAGTCCCAGACCTCCTGATCCTCTCCCTGACCCAGGAGCAAGTCCAGCTTGCCCACGAAGCGTATCGGCTCGCCATCGAGCTCTAGCTCCCAGGCCAGAAACTCTTCCACCCGGTACACCTCGCCTTGGAGGCGGGGGCAGTAATCGGCCTCGAACCGAAGAAGGCATTCTTTTGCCCGGCCCAGGAGATTATCTAAATCCTCGCCTTCGCTGAGAATCACCCTCCGAGGCAGCTGGAAGGCTTTGTGGAGTAAGGGCAAGAGCCTGTCCCGAGCGGAATATTCCCTCTTGCTCTCCTCACTCCCCGAACGCAGGCTCGAGGCAATACGCTCATGAACCTCCCTACCCAGCACCGTACTGGCGAAGGGGGCAAGGATGAGTTCTTTGTGCAGCTTGGCGCGCACGTAGCGGCTGGGGCAAGAGAGGTCGGCCTCGAGGGTAGGGTAAAGAGTCACCATAGCTCCTCCAGCAGGCGGGTCAAGACCCCAACCTCAAGCGGCAGGTTTAGACTCTGGGTGCCGCCGCGGGCCAGGCTCAGGCTAGCGGTTAGGCTGCCCGAACCGTAGGCCACGATGCGGTAGGTACCGCTCTGGTCGTTAAAGTAAAACCGCATAGCCAGACTATCGTAGGGGTAGCTCTGATTGGCGGCGGTGCCCTGCCAGGTACCGCTGGCGTTATAGCCTCTCCCGCCGCAAGCGACGAGAAAAATTGTCAGAATCCAAATCCCGGTTCGGTGCATGTTCAACCTCCTAGCCTCGAGCTTGATGGGCCTCTGTCGCCACATCAGGCGACAGACCCCAGCAGCGCTCACCAGGGTTACGTCACCGAATGGAGCGACATTCCCTCGGTAGACAAAGGACATGGACTACCTCCCCCTCTCCAAGGTGAACACCGTGGTATTCTGCCCCCGCCGGTTCTACCTCGAGTACGTCCTGGGCGAGGTCCACCGCAACCACCACGTCATCGAGGGACACCATCTCCACACCCGGGCCTACACCGAACGCGGCGAGCGCAGTGGGGTGTGGGTCTGGTCGGACCGGCTGGGGCTGGTGGGGGTGGTGGACCGCATCGAGTACACCGCGGGTAAACCCGTGCTGGTGGAGTACAAGAAGGGGCGGGCCTTCCCGCAGGCCAACGACTCCGACGCCGTGCAGCTGGCCGCCCAGGCCCTGTGCCTGGAGGAGTCGCGCGGTGAGCGGGCGCACCGGGGCGCCGTCTACTACCACGCCAGCCGGTCCCGCCGCGAGGTGGAGCTCACCCCCGAGCTGCTAAGCCGTGCTGAGGCGGCCGTGGCCCACATGCGCCAACTCCTGCGGAGCCTGAGGCCGCCGGGGGTGGCGGTGCCGCCCAGCAAGTGCGCGGGGTGCAGCACCCGGGAGGCCTGCCAGCCTGAGCTGCTGCGCCGGGCAGGGGGTAGAGACTGATGGGCGTGGTTTACGTGCTCGAGGACGGCTATCTCGCCAAGGACGGCGGCACGCTCAAGGTCTCCAAACGAGGCCCGGGCGGCGGCGAGACGCTGCTGGAGAAGCCCCTGATCGGTGTGGAGGAGATCGTGGTGCTCGGCAACGCGGTGGTCACCCCGGCCCTCCTCAAGTACTGCGCCGAGGAGAACATTGGTCTGCACTACGTCTCCACCAGCGGCCATTACTTCGCCGGGCTGACCCGCACCCCGGCCAAGAACGCCCCGGCGCGGGTGGCCCAGTTCGCCGCCCACCTCGACCCCGGGCGCAAGTTGGCCCTGGCCCGCCGCTTCGTGCTCGGCAAGCTGCGCAACAGCCTGACCCTGCTGCGCCGCAACGGCGCCGAGGGCTGGGAGGAGATCCGGTGGGCTATCGGCGAAATCGACCAGGCGGCGGACGAGGGGGCCCTGCGCGGGCTCGAGGGCAGCGCTGCCGAAGCGTACTTCCGCGCCTACGCCGCGCTGCTCCCGGAGGGCTTCCGCTTCTCGGAGCGCAGCCGCCGCCCCCCGCGCGACCCCGCCAACAGCCTGCTCTCGCTGGCCTACACCTTTCTGACCAAGGAGTGCGAGAGCGCCCTGCAGGTCGCCGGACTCGACCCCTACGTGGGCTACCTGCACGAGATCCGCTACGGGCGGGCCAGCCTAGCACTGGACCTGATGGAGGAGTTCCGCAGCATCCTGGCCGACTCGGTGGTGCTGTCGCTGCTCAACAACCGTCGGCTCACCCTCGAGGACTTTGACGATGCCGAGGGCTACCCCAAGCTCCGCAAGGAGTCGTTTCCCAAGTTCCTGCGGGCCTGGGAAGAGCGCCTCACCGACCGGGTGCGTCACCCGCTGCTGGGCAAAGCCTACAGCTACCGTCAGACGATCCTGGTGCAAGCACGGGTTCTGGTCAAGCACCTGTTGGGTGAGCTACCCGCCTACGAGCCCTTCACGGTGCGCTAGGGGTGCAGCATGGAACTCTACGCCATCGTGGCCTACGACACCCCGTCCGACTCCAGGCGGGCCAAGCTCGCCCGGCTGCTCAAAGGCTTCGGCGAACGGCGGCAGTTCAGCGTCTTCGAGTGCCGGCTCCGCCGCGAGCACTGGGCGCTGCTCAAGGCCAGGATCGAAGAACTGGTGGACAAGGACGAAGACGTGCTGGCCGTCTACTTCCTCCCCCCCGAGGCCGTGGGGCGCACCTACCGTATCGGGCACCAGGCCCTCAAGCGCCTGGACGAGCCCGAGTTTATCTAGAGCCCTCGAGCGCGAACGCCACTTTACCTGCCCCCAGCTCCCAGGGGCGGGGTTTTTCTCGTCCCCGGCGGGTCAGCTTCCATCTCGAGCGCCTGCCCGGCCGGGCATCGTGTGCGTCACCGTGGCTGACAGCAAAAACGGCCTTTCGAGGTTCCGCGAGGCGCTGGCTCGAGGGAGTGCTCGAGGGCGCGTGCGAATTCAAGCTCAGGAAAGCCGGCCTGCATTTGCCTTTT
>Ga0272447_1002179_pt1 | contig 10903 bp, 11 predicted proteins | sample YNPCB0133_FD_194589 | JGI IMG/M metagenome (GOLD analysis project Ga0272447, IMG submission 194589) | Hot spring microbial mat communities from Yellowstone National Park, WY, United States - YNP-CB-013-3 | ecosystem: Environmental > Aquatic > Thermal springs > Hot (42-90C) > Sediment | place...
AGATTCCGGCAAAAGCCGTTTTGTGCAACTACTCCCATCATACACCATGTGGGGGTATCTGTATCCCGACACTGACGCTACGGGTACAGTGCGGGGCTTAGCTACCCCCACACCCCGACAAGCTAACGATGAATTGCCCCAGATACTAGGGTTTTAGCTCGATCATCGGGACGCTGGCCCTGAGTATATGTGCCCTAACCGAATCGTCCGCGCACGTAATCCAGCGTGGCCTGTTTTTGGGGGGCATGGAAAATGTTTTGGGTTCGGTCCCATTCCACCAAATACCCCACTTTTCCCCCGTTGGGTGTGGGTTCCGTATTGAAAAACGCTGTCATGTCTGCCACCCGCATCGCCTGTTGCATATTGTGGGTCACGATCACAATCGTATAATTAGATTTCAGTTCGTGCATTAATGCTTCAATTTTGAGCGTAGCCATCGGGTCAAGGGCCGAGCAGGGTTCATCCATCAAAACCACCTCCGGTTCCACAGCCAGCGTGCGGGCAATACACAGGCGTTGCTGTTGTCCCCCGGAAAGGGAATAAGCACTTTGTTTTAACCTATCTTTCACCTCGTCCCACAGGGCTACCCGCCGCAACGAACGCTCGACCAATTCATCCAAATTTCCCTTATATTTCATCACCCGTGCCCCATAGGCCACATTGTCATAAATGGACTTGGGAAAAGGGTTGGGTTTTTGAAAGACCATGCCAATTCGACGGCGCACCTCCACAGGGTCAATATCCGGGTCATACAGGTTTTTATCGTAATAGGTAATGCGCCCTTCCAAGTGGAAGGATGGAATCAGGTCATTTAACCGATTCAAGCAGCGTAGTAGGGTACTTTTCCCACACCCCGAAGGGCCAATAAATGCCGTGATTTGGTTTTTGCCAATGGTTAGAGACACATCCCGTACCACCGGCACATGACCGTAGAAAAGATGCACGTTTTCTAGGCGAAATACCGGTTGGGGAACCGCATCGCTCATGGCATCTAACGCAGAGGGAGACGATGCATCACCAGCCGGGCAACCACACTAGCTATTAGGAGCAAGATGACCAGGAAAAAGGCGGCTGCCCAGGCCAACTCCTGTTGGGGCTGAAAGGGCACAGCAGCAAAGTTGTACACCAAAACGGACAAGGTAGCAATGGGTTCAAATAGCCCCTGCGGCCAAAAATTGGAAAACAAAGCCGTAAAGAGCAAGGCCGCCGTATCCCCCGCCGCCCGTGCCATCGCCAACATTACCCCCGTTACCACCGAAGGCAACGCCGCAGGCAACACCACCCGCACAACCGTATCGTAATGGGAAGCACCCAACCCCACCGATGCCCAACGCAGTTCCTGGGGCACCCTTTTCAGGGCCTCCTCCGTGGTACGGACCATTATGGGCAACATCAACACCGCCACCGCCACCCCTGCCGCCACCGCCGAGTAGCCAAAAATTCCTGTGGCAACCAGTAACCCATAGACAAACACCCCGACCAAAATTGCCGGCACTCCCGCCAACCCATTGATGCTCAACCGCACCCAGCGAGCAATTGCCTGCTGTCCCGGGGTATGACTGAACTCCGATAAATAGACCGCCGTCAGTACCCCCAACGGCACAGCCATTACCGTCCCCAGGGACACCACGATCACCGTACCCATCAACGCATTGCCCAACCCACCCCCCGACGACCCCGGTGGCGGCGGCAACTGGGTCAACAGGGCAAGATGGACACGACCCATCCCCCGCACCAGCACAAACCCCAGAACCGCCAACAACGGCATGAGCGTCAACCCCGTACACAGGGCCGCCAACCCCGTTAGCAGCCAGCCTATCCAGGTACGCCCTCGGGGACGCTTGAGCAATCCAGTGACCTGGGGATGGAGCGCCGTAGTGGTCATGGTACCCTGCCTATTCGTACTTGGCTTGCAGTTGGTTCACGATGACGTCCGCTAGGATGTTCACCACCAGCGTCAATAGCACCAGCAAAAGGGCCGCATACATCAACGCCGACACCTGTATCCCCTGCGCCTCCGGGAACTGGCTGGCCAACAGGGACGCAAGGGTGTTTGCCGGTGCCAACCAAGATACCTGCAACTGATTGGCATTCCCGATGACCATCGTCACGGCCATCGTTTCCCCCAACGCTCGTCCCAGGGCCAATATCGTCCCCCCCACGATCCCCGACATCGCCGCTGGAATTAACACCCGCACGATGGTCCACCAGCGAGTCGCCCCCAACGCCAGGGAAGCCTGACGCAGCTCTGGGGGTAGAGCCGCCAAAGCATCCTTGGTTATGGCCGTCACAAGGGGCAGGATCATGATTGCCAACACCAACGCCGAGGGCAACAGCCCTGGCCCCACCGGTTCTGTGCCAAACAGGGGTATCCACCCCCAATGCCTATGCAACCACCGAGCTAACGGCTGTAGCAGGGGAATCAACACCCACATGCCCCATAGCCCGTACACCACACTGGGAATTGCCGCCAACAACTCCACCCCAAAAGCCAGCACCAAACGCAGTGGCCGGGGGATGAAATCCTCACTCAAAAAAATCGCCGTCCCCAACCCCAAAGGCACCGCTATCAACAGGGCCATACCCGAACTGACCAACGTCCCGTAGATCATAGGCAGCACGCCAAAATCCTCCCGCCCCGGTACCGGATTCCAGGCCGAACCCGTGATAAACCGCAGGCCAAACTGCTGTACCGCCGGTAGCGCCCGCCAGGTGATGACCCCTACCATCAACGCCAACAACAGTCCTGTCAGCACTGCCAACCCCAGTGTTGTCCGCACCAACCAACGGTCACACCACCGCTCCAGGGACGAACGAGAACGACTGTCTGGAACCATACGCAACTGTCGTTGCCCTAGTCCTTCAACGTGATGGTGTACTGGTCGGTTAGGGTATCGGCCACCTGCGCAACCTGCTCTCGCACCCCCCTGGGCAAAGGGATGTAGCCCAATTCCGCAGCCATCTTTTGCCCCTCGTTCAGACCGTATTCTAGCCACATCTCCAACGCCACTGCCTTGGACACATCCGGTTGCTTTTGATACTGCAACTGCCACGTATAGGTCACCAGCGGATAGGCGTCTGGGCCTTCCGGGTCCCTAATTGATGCCCGCAGATGCTCCGGCAACGCCACCGCCGCCAGAGTGGCTGCCCCTGATGCCGGTGTCGGAACTACATACACCCCCGCCTTATTCTCCAGAGCCGCCACGGTTAACCGATGATGGTGGGCATAACCATATTCCACATAACCTATGGCACCCGGTATCTGTTGAATGTACGCCGTCACTCCCTCATTCCCCCGAGCGCCCACGAAATTCCCTGTCGTCGGCCATTGAATCGTCGTGCCTTCGCCAAAGGTTTGTTTCCAGGCCGGGCTAATGGCACTCAAATGCCCGGTCAACACCGCCGTTGTGCCACTGCCGTCCGCACGATGCACCACCGTAATCCCCCAATCCGGCAATGCCACCCCCGGATTCAGCACCTGAATTTGGGGGTCATTCCAGCGACGAATATGCCCGCTAAAAATTCCCACGTACACCGCCCGACTCAACTTCAACCCCGTAGGCACACCCGGCAGATGGTAGGCCAGCACAATACTACCCGCCGTCATGGGCAACATCAACACACCCCGCGGCACCTTGGCCATATCCTCATCCCGCATGGCAACATCACTGGCGGCAAAATCCACATTCCCCCGGATAAAATTTTCCACCCCCGCTCCACTCCCTTGGGATTGGTAATCCACCCGGATATGGGGATGCAGACGGTTGAGTGCCACCGCCCAATTCTGGTACAACGGCGCCGGAAACGAAGCCCCCAAACCCGTCACATGCACGCTTTTTTGATGGAGCCGTTGCCCACCCCCATCACCAGCCGCCACCCCAGCCGCAACCCAGCAAAAGAGCACTGCCACAACCAGCCACCACCTACAACCCAACTGCGGTAGCACAGCCCGGTCTCCCAAGTGGGGTAGGTTGCATCACTGCTGATGGATGCCATGCAATTCATTTTAGCGATGGCTGGAATTCCTTACGCAGGCAGTGCTTCGTAAGAGGAAGATGGAGCATGAAAACAGGAGCCAAAGAATTGCTATTGGCAGTGCTGGATTGAGACCTTAATCAGCCAAATCAGCCGCCTGCTCCACTGCGAATTGCGATGGGGGTGGTGTTGGGGGTCGTCCCACCGTGTACACCTGACCATTGAAAAGCAAATGGGTAATCCCTTTGGCGTAGAGATAGCCACTGGTTTTGTAAATTAACCTGGCATCCGGTACCTTGAGCACCCGATGCGACCGCCCAGAAAAACGTTTGGCTACCCGATGGTTGTCAAACACCGGCAGGGTGCGTGCCGTCTCACTGATGCTCGGCAATTCACCCCAACGATTAAATTCATGCAAGGGACGGGCAACCAATTCCGCAAACCGATCCACCACCAGATAGCAGGGGTGGGGCAATGCGGCAGCCTCCAAGGGCAAGATGTTCTGGCTGATGGAACTGGGTTCAACCAATTGCTCGCTCGTGCCTTCCTCCTCGTCGCTTTCCTCGTCCTCCCAAACATCCGGAGCATCTGCCACCCATTCAGGTAGGGTCGTGACCTCCGCTTCTTCCAGGGCATCGGGGTCAGGGGACGGACCAACGGGTACAACCGGCGGTGCCATTGCAGGTGCGTCATCACTGGTATCGAATGCTGGTGGTGCGGGTGTCGGCGGTGTGGGACGCATGAGTTCCGGTGGTTTCGGTGATGGGGGGGCAGGGGGTTCTGCCGGTGTATGGGTTGCCACTGGTCGGTACGCCCGAATTTGTGGTGCCGAGGGAGTGGGCGATGGGGGTGGGGGGGGTTCATGCCAACGACCGGTTCGCTTCTGGGGAACCAGAGACTCGTACACCGCCTCCGTGAGTTCTTCTTTCAAAACACGGATAATGGTACTGATGCTCACCCCATATTCCGCAGCCAAACTGGTGGCGGTAGCCGTCGTTTCCCGAAAACGCTGGGCAATTTGGGCACGGTCGGCAGAGGTCAGCTTGGTGCGTGGCATAGGATTACAGGCCTACAAAAGCACTTTTTCTAGTATAAATGTAACCATGACCCATTCCTACCGCCTGCGCATTTGTGACCTTCCCAGTAGCGAACGACCCCGGGAACGGCTGTTACAACAGGGAGCGGCGGCACTGGGGACCGGGGAATTGCTGGCAATTTTATTGGGCACCGGGTCGGGGCAACTTTCCGCTGTCGGTTTGGGGCAATACCTTTTGCAGGCACTGGGTCAGCACCAACAGGATGCCCTAGCCGTTTTGCGGGACATTAAACCTGCTGAATTGATGGCCATTCCCGGTATTGGCCCGGCCAAAGCCACCACCATCTTAGCCGCCATTGAACTGGGCAAACGGGTTTTTTTGAGTCGCCCCCTGGAACGCACCCCCGTTGATAGCCCCGAATTGGCCGCTATGGCTCTGGCCCCCGAACTCATGTGGGCCGAAACCGAACGATTTGCCCTGCTGCTTTTGGATGTCAAACACCGTCTAATAGGCAGCCGGGTACTGACAATTGGCACGGCTACAGAAACCCTCGTGCATCCACGAGAAATTTTTCGGGAAGCGATTCGTCTGGGGGCAACCCGTCTAGTGGTGGGGCACAACCATCCCTCGGGCAACCTCACGCCTAGCTCAGCCGATTTGGAATTGACCCGGCAATTATTGCAATGCAGTCAAATTTTGGACATACCCCTTCTGGATCACCTGATCTTGGGGCAGGGTAACTACTGTAGTTTGCGCCGTACTACGCAGTTGTGGGATGGCTATGATGTTCCGTAATATGGGCAAGGGGTTCGCCAAGGGCAGATGGCCATGGGTCTCAAAGCACCGGTGGTTTTTTTCATTTTCAACCGTCCGCACCTTACCGCAAAAGTATTTCAGGTGATCCGGCAAGTAGCACCAAAGCGGTTGTTTATTGTGGCGGATGGCCCCAGAAATGAGCAGGAAGTCGGCTTGTGTGAACAAACCCGTTCCATCGTCGCCAACATTGATTGGGATTGCCAAGTAGAACGCAATTATGCCGAGCGTAATTTGGGCTGTCGCCAGCGGGTATCTGGTGGTTTGGATTGGGTGTTTGCCCAAACGGATCGAGCGATTATTTTAGAGGATGACTGTTTACCTAATCACTCCTTTTTTCGCTTTTGTGATGAGCTGTTGGAACGCTATCACGACCACGAGCGAGTCATGGCCATTAATGGCAATAATCATCTACGGGGACGGCAAGTAACTCCCTATAGCTATTATTTTTCCAAGTATTTTCATTGTTGGGGTTGGGCAACCTGGCAGCGAGCCTGGCGGTATTACGACGTCAGCATGAAACTGTGGCCGGAATTTCGCGACGGCGGTTATGTCGAATACATCAGTGATAGTCCCTACGAATGCCAGTATTGGTTGCATAAATTTGAACAGATGTACCAGGGCAAAATTGATACCTGGGATTATCCTTTTATGTTTGCCTGTTTTAGCCAGAGCGGTTTGGTGGCCACGCCCCGGGTGAATTTAGTTTCCAACATCGGTTTTGGGGCGCAAGCTACCCATACCCATAATCCCCACAGTCCCTTGGCTAATATGCCCACCGAGGAATTAGGAGAAATTACCCATCCCCCCTTTGTGGTCAGAAGTTTGGCCGCCGACCGATTGGTTTTTGACTATGTTTTTGACGGGGCCAAATTACGGCAACAAGCTACCCTTTGGGGACGCTGGCAACAACTTAAATATCGCCTGGGTCGTTTCCTGAAAAAACTGGGCAGCAGGAGCTAGGAATCTACAACCCAACGTAATCCTGCAAAGACATGGCGAATGTGGGGGTGATACCAATTGCGAAAACTGGGTCGTTGCAGATAGGGATGGGTTGCCCAACTGCCGCCCCGCATGACTTTGTGCTGACCGTCAAAGTAACTGGCCGAGTAACCGGGATAGGGATAGGGCGTGAAATGGGGGTAAGGGGCAAACCACGTATCCGTCCATTCCCACACCTGCCCCTGCGCTGGTAGTCCCTGCTGCGCTGCCCATTCCCACTCCATTTCCGTAGGTAGTCGCTTCCCGATAAACCGGCAATAGGCTTCTGCTTCGTAATAACTGATGCCACACACAGGCAGCATTTCATCTGCTGATTGCCAGTACAACGGCTGAGTGATGTGATGTTTTTGCACCCACGCCCACCCCTGCTCCGACCACCAACGGGGTTCTTGATAGCCACCGGCAGCGATAAAGGCCGCAAATTCTGCTTGGGTGACGGGAGTAGCGCTGATCTGAAAACTGGCCATTTTTTGAGTGTAGGTCGGACGCTCATTATCCAGCGCCTGCACTGCATCACTGCCCAGAATCGCTTGGCCGGCGGGAATGGTGATCAGTGAAGGTGGCACGGTAACGGCGCTGATTTGGGGTGTGAAACTTCCTTGCAGCACTCGGATAACGGTCATGGTTTCCTGGTGCTGCATTTCGTGTTGAATGACCCAGTACCAAATCCGTTCCTGTTCAGGGGTCATTGCGGATAGACGCAGCAAAACTTTTTCACGAATGGTCTGCACATATTCCCACAGCAATTCCCAAGATGGCAGCACAGAAGCACGCTGGGATTTGGCATAACCATCTACACGAAAAACAGGACTCAATTCGGGATAGGGCAACGGTTCGCCCAATAACCACAGGGCTTCTGTGTAGGCAATGTGACCCAAGTGCCAACCCAGGGGACTGAGTTCAGGGTGGACTTGTTGTTGCCATTGCGACGGGGTTAAATCCGTAACTAAAGCCAAGGTTTTTTGCCGACAATCCTGATAGAGGGCATATAAACATTCCTGCCGGTTTGTGAGGCCACTCATGGACATTCGTCTGGCAACTAATCTAGGATTTTTTCCAATCCGTAAACCAGTTGTTTGAGTTGCCGCACCTTGCGAATGGCAAGTAAAACCCCCGGCATATAACAACTACGGTCACTGGTGTCGTGGCGCAGCGTATACAGTTCACCGGGAGCACCGAAAATCACTTCTTGGTGGGCAATCAGTCCGGGTAAACGGACACTGTGAATACGGATATGTTCTGGCCCTAGTCCCCCCCGCACACCGGGTAAAGTCTCGGTTTCCGTAACCGTAGAAGCGTTATAGGTTTTACCCATTTCGGCTAGCATTTGGGCAGTTTTGAGGGCGGTACCACTGGGGGCATCGGCTTTTTGGTTGTGGTGTAATTCGATAATTTCTACATGGTCAAAATAACGACACGCCTGAATCGCCGCTTGTTGTAACAACACCATGCCAATCGAAAAATTGGGCGCAATAATACAGCCCATGCTGGCCTTATCACAAAATTCCGCCAAGTCTTGAATTTGATCGCTACTGAGGCCGGTTGTACCCACTACCGGATACACCCCATAGGCAATGGCGGTCCGCACATTTTCATAGACACTATGGGGATGGGTAAAATCCACCATGACTCCCGGCTGTTTTTCCTGAGCCACCAGAGCGCACAAAGACTGCAAATCCGACGTAATCGGCACTTCCAACGCTTGAATGCCCGCTACTTCCCCCGCATCTTCTCCCAAGTGATGCCGATCTACTGCTCCCATCAGTACGAGATCAGGACTACCGGCGACCGCTTTGACCACTTGGCGACCCATTTTTCCGGCGGCACCGGTGACAATGACTGGGATCGGTTCACTCATAGTCCACCTGTTTCCGTTTGAGCCTATTGTAAAGGACACTTAGCGTCCATTGGTTACGTCCTGAGATAAGGCACAATAAATGCAATATCTGGGGGTACAACCATGATTCGCTCAAGTTTGGCGGGGAAATCCCGGCGGCTATGGTGGGTCGTACTAACGGTATCCGTACTGGTGGGTGCCGTAGGCGGTGGCACGATGTGGTGGGTACAGCATTCCCGGCAGGCGGCATCCCAGCGGTTTGTGGTCACGGCGGATCAGCCTCGTTTGTACTGGTTGAAAGTGCAACGGGGGCAGGAAATGTTGGTCAGCGATCCCTTGCTCACCGCCCCCAAAGATGACCCCGCAGCAGCATTACGGCAGGCAATCAATCTCATTCTCAGCACACCCCCTAGCGGTCTGACGACAGCCATTCCCAACGGCACTCGGTTACTCAATTTGGAGTTAAAAAATGGTGCTGTTTACGTCAATCTCTCACGGGAATTTGTCAGTGGTGGGGGCAGTCATTCGGTAATTTATCGGGTAGCACAAGTGATTTACACCGCCAGCAGTTTGAACCCCCAAGCACCCATCTACCTGCAAATTGAAGGGCAACCGGCTCCACCCATTGCTGGCGAAGGATTGGTGATTGATTACCCCACGACCCGGCGGCAATTTGCCCAAGATGTGGGTTTGCCGTTGATTTAGTTAGGCATCGTTGGGATGGGCTTGCAATGCTTGCAGCAAAGCAGTTTTTGTCATTTTGGTTGTCACAGGAATCCCCCTTTGTTTGGCCATTTGGCGCAACTGGTCCAGCTTCATTTTCTTGAGATCACCCGGTAATCCATCGGGCGGCAAAGGTTCAGGCTGCAAATAGAATACCTTTTTCAGAGCATCCAATTTGGTTTTGGTAATACCGCACTTCAACTTGGTAATTGGTGCAAAATCTTGCCAATATTTGCGGTCTTTTGCCTCTGCAATCAGATTAATAGCTACATCCAGCTTAACACCCTTTAATGGAGCATTCGGTGGTTCACTGAGAAATCTGAAACCGGCGATGATCTCTTCTCGGTTAGCAGTACAGAGATTGATTTGAGGGGTTTGCTCTCTAGCAAGAACTTGGGCTAGGAAGGCGGTTTCGTCTTTGTCATCAGCAATAACGCACCAAACTCTTTCCAAATTCGCCTCTTGAGCAACGGCATATACAAAGGAATTGCCAATCACTTGATAGTGATCCTTGCCCAGCATTTTAACAATAATGGGTAGCCAATTTCGTCCCCCGGATTCCTGAAGGAGTTTGGCCGTAGCTTTGATGAGAAATTCGGGAGCATCGGTGGGATTGCCCGCTTCTATGTCACTCAAATACAGATACACCAAGTTACCAATAAGATTCGGGTTCATCATTGCAAAAAATACTCCTTGGCAAACGACAAGTAGTAATTGAAGACTATGCGATTGGTATATACAGCAGGCACGTGCTTAAAATGAGCGCTGGCAATAATGGCATAATTCGGAATATGGTGGATATGAGTATCTTTCTTTGCATCTGTCCACTTCGGGAAAAAGTACGGTCGTAGGTGAAATCCTTTTTTTTGATAATCTCGAATAATACATTCAATTTCGTTGATAGCAGCTTCTTTTTGGGGATCAGTCATAACTTCGCCGTTGAAAAAGATAGGCAGGGCAACGGGTGTTCCCTCATCTTTTAATGCTTGCACCTGTGGTAGAAAATCTTTTATGGCCACTGCCACATTGTGCAGCGAAAAAAAGTTGTTATGCTTTGTCGGAAGCAATACTACATCGGCAGCATACATGGCCAACTGGGTCATCCATCGCCAATTGGGTGGGACATCAATGAAAATGTAGTCGTATTGATTTTTGAGAGGGCTTAGTTTTTCATGGAACGTATGTACTCCAGGGGCCTGCTGTTGTAGCTTTACTTCGTCACAACTGACCATTTGCTGATCCGCAGGTAGCACATCAAAGGTAAAGGACTTAATCTTACCTCTAAATGAATAGGTGACAATTCCCGCTGCCAGATCGGTAGCCCGCTGGGTAAGAAGATTAACAATAAAGCCATTATGAGATGTTAGTCCCAGAGCATTGGTCAAATCTCGCTGGTTGAAGTCAAAATCCACTAACAGCACTTTTTTACCTAAAAACGCTAAAATTGCCCCCAAGTTGATAGTAGTTGTCGTCTTGCCAATCCCACCCTTGTTGTTATAAATAGTTACAGTTAAAG
>Ga0272447_1002189_pt1 | contig 10858 bp, 8 predicted proteins | sample YNPCB0133_FD_194589 | JGI IMG/M metagenome (GOLD analysis project Ga0272447, IMG submission 194589) | Hot spring microbial mat communities from Yellowstone National Park, WY, United States - YNP-CB-013-3 | ecosystem: Environmental > Aquatic > Thermal springs > Hot (42-90C) > Sediment | place...
ATTCTGCTCCTCGGCAACCCATTCGGCCTTACCAACCGGCGTATGCGGATCCACTCCGGGCTGGCTTTCGTAACCTGGCGTCCAGGCACGCAGATGACAGGCTCCCCGATTACAGGTCGCGTAGGCCACGCCCATTCCCTGAAACCCTCGCGGATCATAAGCGGGGAACTCCTGCCCTTTGACGCCCATGAACACTTCGGGATGACCGAACTTTTCGCTCATGCGTTTGGCACCCTCGGCCAGTTCGTCCCCGAAACCTTCGCGGTAAGCGGTGGCTTCCACCATGCGAATCAGCGCTTCCGCTGAGCCGAAACGTAACGGCATGCCTGTTACCGCATCGTTCAGGACACCGCGTTCGTACAGCTCCATCGCCGCTGCCAGGGTCGCTCCCATGGAAATGGGGTCCATGCCGAGGTCGTTGCAAAGCCAGTTGGCTTTGATCACGGCATCGAGATCGCCGACGCCGGTGTCGGCTCCTAAAGCCCAGGCACCTTCATACTCCGGCCCTTCCCCGGCAATGCGCCAGTTGCGCGGGTGGGTATTGACGAGATACTTGTCGGCAGCCTCCCCCGGCAAACGGGTGACGCGACCGCAAGCGATGGTGCAGGCGAAGCAGGCTTTGTTGGTCACCATCCGCTTTTCTTTGATCGAGTTGCCGTTGAGGTTTTCGTAATACTCAAACTGTCCCTGCTGGAAATTGCGGGTGGGCAGACCACCGAAAGCCTGGGTGAGGTCAATGGTGGCGGCGGTGCCGAGTTCGGTCATACTTTGCCGCGCGGGCGATTCAGCCAGGTGCTGACGGAATTTCCACACCGCCCGCATAAAACCAGCCGGATCGGCAACACGCACGCCGCGAGTGCCACGAATAGCAATGGCTTTGAGATTCTTCGAGCCCATCACCGCACCGACGCCGGATCGCCCCGCTGCCCGGTGTTTGTCATTCATAATGCAGGCGAAGCGCACTAACTTTTCCCCGGCCGGGCCGATGCACGCCACCCGTACCGTCGGCAAAGCCAGTTCGTCGCGGATACCATCTTCCGTCTCGGAAACCGTTTTGCCCCACAAATGGCGGGCGTCGCGAATCTCGACGCGGTCATCGTCAATGAACAGATAAACCGGCTCACTGGCCTTTCCTTCAATCACGAGCAAATCGTAGCCGGCGAAACGCAATGCCGGGCCCCAGTGCCCACCGGAATTCGACGTGGTAATCGCCCCGGTGAGGTAGCCTTTGGTAACGACCATGTAGCGGGCACCGCAAGGTGCCGGCGTCCCGGTCAGCGGTCCGGTGGCGAAAATCAACTTGTTTTGCGGACTGACTGGATCAATCTTCGGGTCGAGTTCCTCCCACAAATAGCGGTCGGCTACACCACGACCGCCGATGTACTGCCGCAACCACGGTTCCGGAATGTTCTCCACCTGGCAGCGTCGCGTTCCCAGATGGACACGCAACAGTTTTCCATGCCAGCCGTACATAGCATTCCTCCGGTTATCAGCGCCTGGCTCCAAGTCGGTGGACTAACGCCCACCGGTTTCGGTTTTTTTCGCAGTAGTTGTATTTTCGCGGCGGCTAAATTCCGAGCTTCGGTTTTGTTTCGTCCCAGCCCGTTCCTCTCGGCACCCCTGGCCCTCTGCCACAAGCCAGAAACCAAAGGGCTTCAGGAGCCGGCGTGCTGGAGCATGGCCTCGCGATGACGGCGAGCGATAGTCTCGGCCCAGGGCCCAAACCAGCTGCCCACACCATCTCCTTCTCGCCACTCGATAGCACGAGTGGGACAGGCAACTGCGCAGGCTGGTTGACCGCCACAGAGGTTGCATTTCGCTGCCTTGCCGGATGCCGGCAAAGTGAACACCGTGCCGAACGGACATGCAATGCTGCACAGGTGACATCCGACGCAAACGTCGTCCAGCACTACCTTGGCCCCGGTTTGCTCATCCACAGCGATGGCATTTACCGGACAGGCCGACATGCACCACGCTTCCTGGCATTGCACGCAAGTATATGGTGCGTAGCTGGCCTCCTCGTCGAAAATGTGCACGCGAATCATCGAGTAGGCCGGGGCGAACATTCCCGTTTGCACAAACGAACAGGCCAGTTCGCATTGCATGCAACCCGTACAGCGGTTGGGCACAATTTGCAGCGCTCTGGTCATCGCTTGGGCCTCCCTCTGGTTTGCGCCGCGATCATTGTAGCGATGGCGTCTGCGTTTTCGATGCCGAAAGCTGCTGGCTGCTGCCCCGCTTCAGCGGACGCCCATTTTGTTTAGCAAGGACGCAAGACTCTCGACGAGAGCTTCAACCTGCTGCTCAGTGTGGCCAGCGGTCAGACTGATACGCAAACGGGAGGTGCCAGGCGGCACGGAAGGCGGACGAATCGCCGGCACCAGAAAACCACGCTGCATCAAAGCGCGAGAGACTTCCACAGCCCGCTGAGGTTCGCCGATGATGATCGGCACAATCGGAGTGCACCATTCCGGACCAGGCGGACAGGTGCCCTGGGCTAACAGTCCGCGTTCGGCCAGGCGTTGCCTTAACTGCCAGGCCAGACGTTGCAGGTGCTGGCGGCGCTCGGGTTCGTGTTGCACAATCCGCAACGCCTGCCGTGCTGCTGCCGCGGCTGCAATGTTCAGGGCCGTCGAAAAGATGTAGCTGCGAGCCCGATTGACCAGGAATCGGATGAGCGATCGCTCGCCGCTGACAAATCCCCCCTGCGAACCCAGTGCCTTGCTGAGCGTACCGATTTTGACCAGCCCTGCACCCGGCCAGCGATGCAGCGTCGCAACCAGTCCACGCCCTTGCGGTCCCAGAACGCCTGTAGCGTGGGCTTCATCCACAATGAGCACAGCCTGGTACCGTTCGGCCAGTTCGACCAGTTCTGCCAGCGGCGCACAGTCGCCATCCATGCTGAACACGCTGTCGGTAACGATAAACCGCCGACGCACCGTGAGGCCGCAACTGGCGCAGGCAGGACGTCCGCTGTGTGCCTCCAGAAGTGACCGCAAATGATCCAGGTCGCCGTGACGGTAAACGTGCACTCGGGACCTGGCCAATCGGCAACCGTCTATCAAGCTGGCGTGGTTGAGTTCATCGCTGAAGAGCACGTCTTCCGGCCCGGCAAGGGCAGTGAGCACGCCTAAATTGGCGGCGAATCCGCTGGCAAAAACCAGAGCCGACTCGCTTCCCTGCCAGCGTGCCAGTTCGCGTTCCAGAGACCGCAGCGGTGCCGACCATCCCACGATAAGCGGCGAAGCACCGGCACCACACCCGTAACGCCGCACTGCATGGACCGCTGCCCGAATCACTCGCGGATCGGCGGCGAGGTTCAGATAATCGTTCGAGGCGAAGTTGATCAGCTCGCGGCTGCCGATCCGCACGCGCGCCCCCTGGGCGGTGAGCAATTTTCTCCTGCGCCGGTACAGCCCGGCTTGTTGCAATTCCCGCAAACTTTGCTCTAACCACTCGAAAGAGGGCATACGCTGTCCAGCCCGCCGCTGGCCTTATTCACCGACGTTGATCCAGCCCTTGTTGATGAGAATGATCACCGTCGCGGTAACGATACCGATGAGCAAAACGAGAGCGATGATGTTGCGAGCCCAGTAGATGGCCGTGGATGAAGACTTCTTGCGCTTCTTCGATTTCTTGCCCCGTGGGCTGGCGGGTTTTGCACCGGGTTCATCCGACCCTTCGGAAGAATCGTCGGCAACCGCACGGGCTGGCGTGTCGCGGACAATCAGTCCCGCCGTTACCGTAAACGTAGAGTTACATTTGGCGCAGCGAACCCGCTTGCCTTCGATCTGGGGATTGGCGCTTTGCAATTTCGCCTCGCAATGCGGACACAGGAATGTCGTGGGCACGGCAAACCTCCCGGCGAAGGGCGTCGTGTCAGGTGACCAGTTCCAGAGCCATCCGGCCCGGGCGATTGTTTTCGGGCAGATCGAAGGAGAAGCGCATCGGCCGCAGAGGATCGGCATCGCCGACGCGGTCGGCATGCCACTCCAGTTCCAGGTCGCGGATCATCTGCAAATCTACCTCATGCGGTCGGCCGTAGGTCGCCAGGTAATTGCCGATGATAGCGCTGGTCGCACCGGCGTAGAAAATCCAGCTTTGCAGGTCGCGGAGATTCTTTTCCCGTCCGCCACCGATCTTGATGTCCGGGTGCGGTAAGGCCAGACGCACGGTGGCGATGATCTTGAGGATTTCCAGCGGTTTGAGCGGTTCCATGTGCTCCAGGGGTGTGCCGGGAATGGGATAAAGGAAATTCAGCGGCACCACCTGGGGATTGATCTTGCGCAATGACAGCACGATACTGACGCGGTCCTCGATGCTTTCGCCCATGCCGAAGATGCAACCGCAACACAATTCCAGTCCTTCCTCGCGGGCAATCTGCAAGGTGCGAATGCGATCCTCCCAAGTATGGGTGGTAACGATGTTGGGGTAAAACTCGCGCGAGGTTTCGATGTTGTGGTTGATACGCCGAATGCCCAGAGCTTTGAGTTCCCGGGCCTGTTCCCGCGTGAGCTCTCCGAGGGTGGCACAGTGACAGATGCCATCTACCTCTTTGATAGCCTTGATGGCTTCGACGACTTTCGGCCAATCGTGTTTGGTTGGCCCCCGGCCGGAATTGACCAGTCCGAAAGCACTCGCTCCGTTTTTCTTGGCATCGAGACAGGCCTTTTTCACGGTCTCAGCATCCATCATGGGATGCGGAGTGATGCCCGTGTTCCAGTAGATGCTCTGAGCGCAGAACTTACAATCCTCGCTGCATTTGCCGAATTTGCTGGGAATGATGCTGCAAAAGGTTACGCGGTTGCCGTGAAAATGCACCCGCACCTTATGGGCAGCGTACATGAGATCGTAAATTGCTTCGCCTTCGACGCGGAAAAGCTGGTCCAGTTCCTCCGCGGTCACTTCCCCGCCGCGGATGACCCGCCGTGCCAGCGCAAGGAAATCGAGTTCGTGCATAGTTCTCCTCAGAGATTAGCCAGTGGCTGGGGTTATGACGGAGGGGTACCGTCGCGCGGAGTCCGGGGTGGCCAGACTACCACTGCGATAATGATCCCGGCCAGCAGCAACGCTACCACCCAGCTCAGCCAGACCACTTTCTTTCCCGACAGTGGCCCCTTGGATTCGAGTCCATGCCAGAATAGATTTTAGAAGGGGAAACGTGCGCACCAAGGGGAGGGTAAACCGATCGGCTGCCCATGACGCCTGCAACTGGCGGGCAGCCCTGGCCAATTGAAAACCAGTACGGTCAGCCCGACGCTGGCCGTTATTTGGAATCACAGGCCGTGCACGAAAATAACTTCACCGTCCGTGCGGGTATCGCAGCGCTGGCACTGTTGGGGATTGCAGCCGGGCTTTACTTCGGGCGGGCGCTTTTTCTGCCGCTGGTAATTTCGTTGATGCTGGCCACGGTCTTCTGGCCGATGGTGCAACATCTGCACCAGCGCTGGAAGTTGCCTCGCGTCCTGGCTGGAACACTGGTCCTCGCCGCATTCGTGACCCTGGTCCTGGGCTTCGCGTTGTGGGCGTTGACCGCCATTCAACAACTGGTGCAGGAGTTGCCACAAACCTACGATCAGCAGGTTCGCGTGTATCAAATCCTCCGCAAAAATATGCAGGCGATCAGTCCGGAGTTTGCCGACCACATCCTGCCTCCCAAAGTGGAGGATTCCGTCTTCTTCAAACACTTCGACCAGTTCGTCAAAACGCAAACCGACAACCTGCCCATTTATCTGTGGACGACCGGAGAAAACGTGGTGCTGGTGCTGTTTCTGGTGTTGTTTCTGTCTGTGGAAGGAGACATGTTGATTCGGCGGTTCGGAGAGATATTCGGCCCGTTGACTGGCCCGCATGCCCGAGCGGCGATCGAAGCCCTGCAGCAGATGGCGTTCGCAGTCCGCTCCTACATTGTCTGGCGGACCCTGATCAACGTCGGCATGGCGATCTTTCTGGGTGTGTTTTTCACGCAACTGGGACTCAAGCAGGGCTGGACCTGGGCAGTGCTGGCCGGGATTCTGACCTTCGTTCCTTACCTGGGGCCAATCCTGGCAGGCATCCCGCCGGTTGTGGAAGCGTTCATTGCCCAGGGATTTGGTTCGGCAAGCCTGGTGGTGGTGGTGTATCTGGTGGTGCTGATCGTGGAGGGGTACGTGATCTTTCCGCTGGTTATTGGCCGCAACGTTCAGCTCAATGCCACCACGGTGTTGCTGGCGTGCATGTTCTGGTGGGTGGTCTGGGGAGAAGTCGGCTTATTCCTGGCGGTACCGTTGATGGCCGGTCTGCGGGCCATTTGTTTGCATGTGCCCGGCTGGGAGGCCTGGGGCAATCTGATGGGCATGGAAATGCGAACGCCTGGCTGGATCAGGCGATTGGCTGCCCATTGGTTTCCCTCGTGGCATGCCCTGCACGGTTTGCCCCAGACGGTCACCTCGGGAACTGACCCGGAGCCTTTCGAGAAATCCCCGGATGCTGCAACTGCGCAAAAGCAGGAACATGGCGGCACATCCATCGGGCAACGCCATAAACTGGTGGACACCGCTTGAACCACCGGCCCGTCTCAGCCCGATGGAAACCTGAGCAGGTCGAACCAACCGTGATCTTTCCCGACACTGGCAATCCGGATTCCTCCAAATGTCCCGACGAAAACGGGAGCAGTTGACCGAACGGACAGGCGAAACCGGCAAACAGTCCCCGGCAGTGACCCGGCGACGGGGATGGTCGCGTTTCTGGTGGCTGGCGGTGGCTTTCGTCGTGGTGCCGGGCCTGGTGATGCTGGCGCTTTCGTTCTACGCGACGGAGTATTTCGGCGTGCCCGACGGCCCGCGAATCAACAACACGCCACCGCCGGGTCCTGCACCAGAGGGAATGGTCTGGATTCCCGGAGGCTGGTTCTGGATGGGTACGGATCGCGAAGACCTTTTCCCCGACGCTTACCCGCCCAAGCTGGTTTACGTGGACGGCTTCTGGATGGACAAAACGGAAGTAACCAACGCTCAATTTGCGAAATTCGTGGAAGAAACCGGTTACGTTACCACCGCCGAACGCATGCCCAGCCGTGAGGAGTTTCCCAATGCTCCGCCGGAGAAACTGGTCCCCGGCTCGATCTGTTTTCGGCAGCCCAAACAGGTACACGGTTTGGACAACGTGCTGCAGTGGTGGGAATATGTTCCCGGCGCCAACTGGCGTCATCCGGAAGGGCCAGGCTCCAGCATTGTCGGCAAGGAGAATCATCCGGTGGTGCATGTCTCCTGGGAAGATGCCGTCGCTTACGCCAAGTGGGCGGGCAAACGATTACCCACCGAAGCGGAATGGGAGTTTGCCGCTCGTGGCGGACTGGATCGGAAGCCGTATGTCTGGGGCGATGAACTCAAACCCGGTGGCCGCTGGCTGGCTAACATCTGGCAAGGGGAGTTCCCCACGCACAACACCGCCGAAGACGGCTACGTAACCACGGCTCCGGTAGCCTCATATCCGCCCAATGGATTCGGTCTTTACGACATGGCCGGCAACGTCTGGGAATGGTGCCACGACTGGTACCGCCCCGACGCTTACCTGATTTGTCCGCGTCGCAATCCGCAAGGCCCGGAGGATAGCTTCGACCCGCGCGAACCCGGCATCCCCAAGCGCGTGCAGCGGGGCGGTTCATTCATGTGCAGCGATCAGTACTGCATTCGTTACATGCCTGCCGGTCGCGGCAAAGGCGATCCCCGTAGCAGCCATCAGCACGTCGGTTTCCGTTGCGTCCGCTCCCCATGAACTTCGTTCGTCATGGCAACCAAGAGCGGCTGGCGTAAGCCAGCCGTGGGAATGGGTAGCGGACTTTCGGATACAAAACGCACATCCGCAACAGCATCCGCGCTCGCAACCAGGAGCGGCTGGCGTAAGCCAGCCGTGGTACGAAAGGCGACCGTGCCGGGGGGAACGTGCTGGGTTCGGAAAAGTCGGTCGCCGTTGCAGATGCGGTTTACCGACCACGGCGGGCTGACGCCCGCCGCTGTTGCTCGTCGGTCGCATCGTCGTCGAATAGTGGGGGATTTTCGCCGCACTGCGTCCGGTTTACCGACCACGGCGGGCTGACGCCCGCCGCTCTTGTTTGCCCGCGCCGTAGTTGTCGAAAAATGCGTGCGACGTTTGTCCACCGCTCCCGTTCTCGCGCTGATGGGCGCCGCCCCTGCTGTCGCTTTCACTGACGGTTGACGGCAGCATTGCCGGAGCCGGGAAATGAGATTGGCCTCCATACTGCATCCAATAACTCGACAAGTGCACGCGGATCGGGCTAAGCGATGCGGCAGGCTTCCGGATCGCAGCGGGAGTAATGTTCGCGTTCGTGAGGTTGTTCGGCCGTGCCCAGAACCAGTACCTGTTCGCCTTTACTGCCGTAGCGGAAAACGGTTATCCCCTTCAACCCGGCTTCGTATGCCTGGCAATAAATGTTCGCAATGTCCTCCGGCGTAGCCGACTCCGGAAGGTTGATGGTTTTGGAGACAGCATTGTCCACGTGCTTTTGAAAGGCAATCTGGATGCGGAGATGTTCTTCTGGAGTCAATTCCAGGGCGGTACGGAACAATCGGCAGATGGACTCCGGTAGCGGTACCAGCGATTCGGGTTGACCGGTCTCGGCTCGGCGTGGGGCTCCAGTATCTCCGCAAGGAAAACCACGCAACGTTCCCGAGCGAAGCAGATGCTCCTCCAGTTGCGGCGAATAAAACCCTTTCTGCTTGACGTAGCGAAGGAAAAGCGGATTGAGTTCGACCAGGGTTTTGCCGCCAAGTACACCCTGCCGGCGATAGGCCAGGGCGAAAAGTGGCTCGATGCTGGCGGACGTACCGGCAATGATGCTCAGTGTACCGGTCGGGGCAATGGAGGTCCGTGTGGCATTGCGCACGCGGAGTCCGTGTTCCGCATGGCGACTGCGGGGCCAGTTGGGAAATACACCGCGTTCCTGGGCCAGTTGTTGCGACATCCGCAACGATTCCTCATCCAAATAAGCAGCGATCTGTTCTGCCACCCGCACGGCCTCGTCGGAACCGTAAGGAATTTCCAGCAAAATCAACAGTTCGGCAAAGCCCATCACTCCCAAACCGATCTTGCGGTTGCCCCGCACCATCGCGGCGATGCGTGGATCGGGCCAACGGCTGACGTCAATGACATCGTCGAGGAAGCGCGTGACCAGCCGTGCCAGCTCGCCCAGCCTGTCCCAGTCGAGACTGTACCGCCCGTCAGCCGACTGGCGCACCGTGTGGCTGAGATTGATGCTGGCCAGATTGCAGGCTTCATACGGTAAAAGCGGTACTTCGCCGCAGGGGTTGGTGGCTTCGATCTGACCCAGTGCGGGCGTCGGTTGCATGCGGTTGATGGTGTCGAGAAAAACCAGTCCGGGATCGCCGGTTTGCCAGGCAGCTTCGCAAATGCGCTCGAAAAGCGCCCGCGCTGCCACTTTGCGAACCACGCTGCCGCTCCGCGGATGAATCAGTTCAAAATCACTGCCCCGCTGCCACGCTTGCATAAACGCGTCGGTAATTCCGACGGAAAGATTGAAGTTGCGGAAACTCGTGCCGTCGCGCTTTGCCTCGATGAATTTCTCAATGTCCGGATGATCCACGCGGAGGATACCCATATTGGCACCGCGACGTTTGCCGCCCTGGCGGATGTTTTCGGTGGCGGCATCGAAGATGCGCATGAACGACACCGGCCCCGACGCCGAGCCTCCCGTGGAAGCCACCCGATCTCCTTCGGGCCGCAACCGCGAGAACGAAAATCCTGTCCCGCCTCCCGATTGCTGAATCAACGCCATCAGCTTCAGCGAATCGAAAATCGCCTCCATGCTGTCTTCCACCGGGAGCACGAAACAGGCGCTGAGTTGACCCAGTGGGGTACCGGCATTCATCAGCGTCGGCGAATTGGGCAGAAAATCCAGGCGAAGCATCCCCTCGAGAAATGCCTCCTCGTATTGCCGGGCCTGGCGTGCCGAGCCGTAATAAAGTTCCGCCTGGGCCACCGCTCGCGCCACCCGGGCGAATAATTCCTCAGGCGACTCGATGATTTGGCCGGTCGCATCGCGGCGGAGATAACGCGCCTGGAGCACTTGCAACGCATTGTCGGTCAGTTCCATAGCTCCACCTCCTCTATACACCAATCTATGGCTGACCAGCGAGGAATGTCCGCCACGAGAGCGTAATCTTGCCCGCGGGGAACGCCCCGATACCCCAGGGCTTCGGTGAACGAAAGCCCTGCACCAGGCAGCATCGTCATGGTGGCGTGGATTGTCGAAATAGTGCTGGCAGTGGTCCTGGGCAGCCTGGTCGGTTGGCTGGTCGCGTACTGGCGCAGCCGACCGCGTCGCACGCTTTTCCGCAAAACCGAAAAGCCATATTCCGCCGATGCCACCCTAGTTTCGCGTCCGGTTTCTCCTCGGTTGTCCTACTCCAGGTCTTCTTTCTGGCACGAACTGGAGCCGGAAATTTTCCTCGACATTTTCGATACGGTTGGTCAGGGATTGCTCGTTCTCGACGGCCAGCAGACGGTACTGGCAGCCAACAGCAGTGCCGGCCGGCTGCTGGGGACTTCTTTCGGAGATCTGTTAGGGCGAAAGCTGTGGGAGCTGGTGCAGCATCGGCCGTTTCTGGACGCTCTGGAGCACGTGGCCCTGGGAGCTACGGTTACCGCGGAAGTCACCCTGCATCATCCGCGGGAACGTATCCTGCGTTTCCAGGTGCGAGCCTGGCGGGCCACTAGCAGGGAATCGCCGCCAGCCCCGGCAGGCGTCAACGAATCAGCCGAGCTTGTACTGTCCGCATCCGCTCCTGCCAGCCGATCGCCGTCACAGACCGATTTCCTGATTGTGGCGGTGCAGGAGGTG
>Ga0272447_1002191_pt1 | contig 10853 bp, 9 predicted proteins | sample YNPCB0133_FD_194589 | JGI IMG/M metagenome (GOLD analysis project Ga0272447, IMG submission 194589) | Hot spring microbial mat communities from Yellowstone National Park, WY, United States - YNP-CB-013-3 | ecosystem: Environmental > Aquatic > Thermal springs > Hot (42-90C) > Sediment | place...
TTTCTGACCACATTTTTAACCATCTTTGTACGGTTCTGATGCTCATACCAAATCACTCACTAACCTCAACTAGTTTTGCCCCATTTAAGACTGCTTCGACTGCTTTTTGACGCAAATCGTAACTGTATGGTCTTGCCATCGCTTTTCTCCATAATGTCTATTCTATAATAGGACAACCTTACCCTGCTTGACTATATTAATTCATCTAAATTTCAGTAATCCTTTGTTTTTAACCAGTCAATTATTTCCTGCCTTTCTGCTTCTGACAGGTAACCTTTCCTACCCCGATAACTCAGTTTAAGTCCTTCAATACCTTGTTCATAGAATTCTTGTTTCCAGCGCGTAATAAATGACTTATAGACTCCTAATCATTCCACAATCTCGACGTAAGGTTTACCTTCTATAGCCATTCTCACTGCTAAGGCGCGTTTCCGTTCCCTCACATCAGAAGTACCCTGGATAAACGCTCCTAAAAGAGCGATCATTTCTGATTTTGCACATGTCAGCATTCTTGCCTCCTTGACCATGCCTCTCACGCTTCATTTGATGAGTATAACCCATCCAAATGTTCTAAATCAAATTAGGATTGCTATATACGCAATTCTAATCGTTTATTTGATATTTCAACTATCAGAACCAGCGGGTCATTCCCTGCCTAAAAATGTAAAGTTTCATTTCAGAATTCAACACTTGTGGCTATCAACACATGATTCCTATGTATATCCACGCTGTGATCGGATTGGTAGTTTGGGTATTGCAGAGTATTACCTCAGTTCTTCCATTCCGGATACTGGTTTAGGTGATAAACCTCTTCTGACATAACATAGATTACCCCTATGAGCAGAGATTATCGAACCTTGCCATAATAAATACTTAGATGCTAACAGCTGATCGATAAGCCGCCGATCTTCCTCAGAGTAAAATTTTAAGTAGATCACCTTGATTTGAAAATCGCAATTCATGATACTTCTCAAAATTTCAACTTCGCGACCTTCAGTATCTATCTTAAGAATATCAATATGTCTTATATTGTTCTCTAGTAAAAATTTATCGGCTTTTTTTAGCTCGATGGTAACACAGCGAGAGGCAAGAGAGTGTGCATGAATAGAACTATGTACGGAACTCTCTCCTATATAAAATTCCTTTCTCACATTATCATTATACAAACCAATGGGAAAAGCATAACAATTTCTAAGTTTACGAGCATTTTCTTGAAGGATCACAAAAGCAAATGGGTCTGGCTCAAAGCAATATATAGTAGCATCGGGATAGCTAATTCGAAAATGGGTAGCGGACAAGCCTATGTTAGCGCCAATATCAACCACCACATGAACATCTTCAATAAAATCCAAAACCGGATAGCAACCATTAATGATCTCATTGAGAACATATTCGGAAGCATTATCAGAGACATAAGTTAGATAATAACTTTTCCCACCTTTAGAAGATAGCTCTAGAGTTTTGAGGATAGACATTTTTTCTAAACTAGATTCAGCTATCTGATAATTTTCATTCAAGCGAATAGGAAATTTTGACTGCACTAGGACTGACTTTTCAGTAAATATATAAACATCCCATTCTATATTATTGTCACTATCTAAATTATCAATCCATTGAACTTGTAAACCTACTCCGGCATTTTCAACTATCTGAAGTTTTTCCTCAGTCTGTCTATGTACATAAACTATAGCTCTGGAAAGGTCAACTAAGTCAATAGCGAAAATAATAGGACAGTCTTCAGCAACTAGTACATAAATCTTATCTCTAAGTCGATGTAACTGTTGAATTTGCTGATAGACCTTCAGGCGAACCTCTAGCAGTTCTGCATATTGCCTACTTATTTCAAATCGGGAGTCATAATCTGTTAAGAACAAGCCGGATGAGTTACCTTCAAATATCCATCTATACAAATCATTAATTCTATAATTAGGATGAAGAGATTCATAGAATTTAGTGTAGGCATTGTGTGCCATAGAAATAGCCTCTTCTGGATGATTAAGATACCAAGAAATTTTCTCTACTAGCTCCTCTTCACAAGAGTAAACATCACAATCTTCCCCTGGCTTAAGAAGCTTATTAAACCCAGACTGGGGTGAGATTTTATCTGCGAGGAGAAACCCTCCGGCGGAAACAACTTCTAAGTTGCGGAGATTAAGGTCACCATTAAGACTACAATTGAGAGAAATCAAAGAGCTTGCATAAATCTTAGCAGATGCGCTTCTATTGTAAGTCCCTACTTCAAATGCGCAAGGTAATTCCTTTTCTGCATCTCTAACCGCATCGATAATACGTCCTCGATAGGGGTGTAAATAAGGGTCACCACAAACGAATACCGCCTTAGCTGCCCGCTCCCTAATAAATTCATGCGGAAAGGTAGTCATTGTCATCAAAGGTAACCATCCTAAATTCTCAAATCCATAGGCATAGAACCAATGCATATGTTGCCTACAGTATGGAAAACAAAGGTAGTCATATTTTTCCAATTGTAGATAAGTTAAAATATCTTCGATAGATTGGGAGTAGCTATGATGAGTATCTAGAATGATTGCTACAGTTGGACATTGAAAAGCTTCAAGATTATAGGGCAAATTAAATTGCATCAAAGAGATTGTAACCACAACCAAATCAAAACTATGCCCATCAACAATATTTTTTCGAACGAATTCGTAAATATCATAGGGTTCTCCCAAAGGGGTAGTAGCATCTATAGTAACTGTATCTACAAATCTGGGTGCATTTTTGCCATGTTCACTGAAGTCAGTGCAAAGTGTAACCTGATTTTGAGAAAGCCTGATCGGTGGCACCTGACTTGGATTAGACTCCCAACTTAACAATACCCTTAAGTTGCGTGTCAGTAACTCTGGCTCCAACATGGCAAGTAACAACAATTTGTACGCAAGTTAAAGTATAACCCGCAAAAACTATGATTGAGAAAGTATGTCGGATTATGTGAGGGAATTCAATTCCCAAAAACCACGATTGCCTAGCCATCAAGACACACGGGGCTGCTGGGCGGTCCATCGAGTCACCCAATCCAACCAGGGCGTCATCATCCAATGCCATCCCACCTGCAACCGATGTTTCAGGGTAGGTAATCGCCACAGGTACACCAACCGCCGGGCTAGGTAGGCTAAAGGCCCCTGTAATTGCAACCCCAACCCCGATAACGCCGCATCCTCTGTTCCTAGGGTCAGCATTTCCCCCAGGTGAAAATACTGAAACGGCAATAGGGAACGCCCGGTGGTCAAAGCCCACAGATTCCAGGCTGCATAGTCCGCCTGCTGAAACGCCGCCTGCGCCGTGCGGGGAATCGCCTGTCCATTGGCATCCACACAAGCCGCCACATCCCCCAAAGCCAACACCTGGGGATAATCCGGCAGTTGTAACGTCGGACGCACCACCAAACGCCCCTGGTCATCGTGCGGGGTAGGTAAATGTCTGATCCAGGCTGGCGTGCAAATCCCCGCCGTCCAAACCACCACATCCACCGGCAGGACATCCAACTGGTCTTTGTAATTCAACGTAATGCTCTGGGCCGTAATTTCCGTCACCGTAGTCGCCAAATTCAGCCAGACGCCCCGCCGTTCCAGCGCCTTTTGTGCCGTTTCCCGGGCAAAGGGAGAAAAAGTTTTCAAAATCTCTAACCCCCGCTCCACCAAACGCACCCGCCCCCGATTGCCCAATTGATCTGCCAACTTACAGGCCAATTCGATCCCACTCGGCCCCGCCCCCACAATCACCACCCGCACCACACCCGTACCACTCAGCAGCACCCGCAACCGTTCCCGCAAGCGTTCCGCATCCGCCAGTGTGCGAAACTCATAAGCATACTCCCGCAACCCAGGAATCGGTGGCCGTTGGGTTTCGCCGCCGACTGCCAGCACCAGGTAATCCCCAGTCAGGCTCTCGCCCCCCACATCCACCCGCCGCTGCGCCAAATCCACCCCCCGCACCTGCGCCTGCTGAAACCGCACCGGTGTATCCGCCAACAAATCCTCGTAAGAGGGAGCCACCTCCCAACTCTGCATCTCCCCCGTAATCAATTCATACAGCAGGGGCGAAAACACAAAATGCCGCTCATCATTCAGCAAAAGAATCTCTGGGCGGTTGGCTGCTGTCCAAGGAAACTGACACAGATTCAGAGCTGTGTACAGCCCCCCGAATCCGCCCCCAACAATCACAATCCGGCTTCGAGTCATGGACGCACCCCCGCTAGGGCGATCCTAACATGTCCCTGGCAAAAGCGTGGGAGCAAGGACACCGCATCAATCCACAAAAGCCAGGACGTAAATCAACACAAACAACATCACCCAAATCACATCCACAAAATGCCAGTAAATTTCTGCCATCGCCACACCCACGTGCTTTTGCGCCGTGTAATGCCCTGGCACCCGTGAACGCCACAACACCCCCAAAATCAAACCAATCCCCACCAACACATGCAACCCATGAAACCCAGTCATTACATAAAAACAACTGGCAAAGATATTAGTAGTCAACCCATAACCCAACGTGGCGTACTCATAAATTTGCCCCGCCAAAAAAATCGCTCCCATCAACGCCGTGAGCGCATACCAGCGGCGCAAACCGACCACATTCCCCTTTTTGATGGCCACATCCCCGTAATGAATCACAAAACTACTCGCCACCAAAATCACCGTGTTGATCGCTGGGAGCAACAACTCCACCTCCGTATCAGCTGGCGGCCATTCGGCAAATTGCCCCCGAAAGATAAGAAACACAGCAAACAAGGCCCCAAACATCAACGATTCCGAAACCAGAAACGTGAGCAATCCCAATATCCGGTAATCGTGATGTGCATGGTCATCGCTGGCTTCTGCCAACAGCAATTCCGGCGGCGTTGGTGCAGTCGTCATCGCCCTAACCTCCTACCCATGAGACGCAGTGACAGCCGATTCCCTGTCCTCATGCCGCCCGTAGTCATAAGGGCCATGCGTCACCACCGGCAGACGATGCCAGTTTTCGATCATAGGCGGCGAATCCGTGGTCCATTCCAAAGTCAACGCCCGCCAGGGATTGCCACTGGCCTTTTCGCCCCAACCCCAACTCCAAATCACATTCACCAAAAAAGGAATCACAGAAAACGCCAGCACAAACGCCCCAATCGTACAGATTTGATTGAGTTGGGTAAACTGTGGGTCATACATGGCCACCCGCCGGGGCATCCCCTGCGTCCCCAAAAAGTGCATAGGCAAAAACGTTAAATTCGCCCCAATCAACGTCAACACAAAATGCACTTTCCCTAGACGTTCATTCAGCATCCGCCCCGTCATTTTCGGGAACCAATGGTAAATGCCAGCATATAAACCGAACACAGAACCCCCAAATAACACGTAGTGGAAATGGGCCACTACATAGTAGGTATCGTGGACATGAATATCTACGGGTGCTGTACCTAACGTGACCCCGCCCAAACCCCCAATCACAAACATAATAAGCAAGCCCATCGCAAACAGCATGGCACTCGTGTAACGGATTTTACCGCCCCACAACGTCGCCGTCCAACTAAAAATTTTCACCCCTGTTGGCACCGCCACAATCAATGTCGAAACCGTGAAAAACATACGCATCCAAGGCGGCGTTCCACTGGTAAACATATGGTGCACCCACACAAATAGACCCACCATACAAATCACCATACTGGAACCCACAATGGCTTTGTAACCAAAAATGGGTTTGCGGGCATGCACCGGAATCACCTCCGACATAATCCCAAAAATCGGTAGGATCATCAAATACACCGCCGGATGGGAATAAAACCAGAATAGGTGCTGGTAAATGATCACATCACCCCCCGCATCGGGTTTGAAAAAGCCCGTGCCAAAATTAATGTCAAATAGCAGCAAGATCAAGCCAATTGCCAGCACCGGCGTCGAAAGCAATGCCAGGATGGAAGTTGCCATCATCGCCCAGCAAAACAGCGGCATTTTATCCCAGGACATACTCGGCACCCGCATTTTCAGCATCGTTACGATGAAATTAACCGAACCCAGGATGGAAGAAGTCCCCGCCAAAATGATGCTCAAACACCACATCGACTGGGCTGTCTTAGCCGTGATCACACTCAAGGGTGGATAGGCCGTCCAACCCGCCTGCGCCCCCCCAAAGAGAAAACTACCCAATAACAGCAAACCCGCCGGGGGTACCAGCCAAAACGCCAGGGCATTTAAGCGAGGAAATGCCATATCCCGTGCCCCAATCATCAAAGGCACCAGAAAATTCCCAAACCCCCCAATGGCCGCCGGTACAACCCAACCAAAAATCATAATCGTACCGTGGTTGGTAAGCAGTGCATTGTAGAGATTGGGATCAATCACATCCGCATCAGGCGTATAAAGCTCCGTTCGCATCACCACGGCCATCAAACCGGCCAGCAAATACATGACAAACGAAAACACCAAATACTGAATCCCAATTACCTTGTGATCCACATTGAACGTGAAATAGTCATACCATTTCCACGCTTTGGGATGATGCTCCACCGCTAACGGTAATTCACCGGAAACGGGAATTTGCGCCTGTGCCATAACTCACACTCCTACAAAATGCACATCCAATACTGCTACTCAGCATGCACAGCAACCGCCTGAGACCAATCCGAGTTCTGAGCCACCTGATTAGCTGCTAACCATTGTTCGTATTCCTCCTGGGTATGAACATACACCCGGGTTCGCATAGCCCCGTGATAAGCGCCGCACAATTCTGCACACACAATCGGATAATCGCCCACCTTAGTCGCCACAAACCGCAGTTGCGTATCATGGCCGGGAATGGCATCCTGTTTTAGACGAAATTGGGGTACCCAAAACGAATGAATCACATCAGCCGCTTTAATATTCAATTGCACTGTTTTATGCACCGGAATATGCAATTCCCCGGACACGATTCCCTCTGGGTAGTTAAAAATCCAGGCGTATTGCATACCCGTTACGTTTACGGTTACATCTGCCGGTTCTGTTCCCCCCCCTATTCCGTACTCTCCCCGGAATGCCGGTTCTGCCATGTCATTGCTCACGAACTGGGTTGGCATTTCTTTTTTCATTTCCTGGTGGTTATGATGACTCATCAATAAGTGGTTGCCCCCACTGATGGCAAATCCGCCCATTTCCTTATAGACCTGCACGCTGTAAATGCCCAATATGATGACAATCACCGCCGGTATGAATGTCCAGTACGCTTCTAGGGAAAAATCCCCCTCAAGTGGTATGCCATCTCCCTCATCCCCAGGGCGTCGGCGAAATTGAATCGCAAAAAAAACAATCGTACCCGCCACCAGCAAAAACAGGGCAACGGCGATCCGAAACATGAGCATAAAAAAGCTATCGACCAGCGGTGCCTGCGCTGAGGCTTGCTCTGGAAAAAAAATGTTGTAATTTCCCGCCCACACAGCAATCAGCGTCACCACGACCCCGACGGTGAGCGTCCAAATGGGAGTTGGCAGTTGTTTCATTGTCAATACCCAGAGTCCACCTCGACAGTACCGGTTGTAGCACAGGGTTTTGGCATCCTCCGGTGAATCTCCAGGTATTTTTAAGATTGTGGTGGATTGGCCGCTACAATTGCCCAAAACCTTTGCGTTTTTTCGCCGGTTGTTTTCGCCGTGCCGCCCGCCCTGCCCCCATTCCCGGCAGATTGGCCAGACCACCCAAGCTCATCCGTTGCATCAGCGTACGCATCTGCTGAAAATCCTGCACCAACTTTTGCACCTCTGCTTCGGTGTATCCCGACCCTTTGGCAATCCGGCGACGACGGGAAGGACTGCTGGCTAAAAGGTCCGGCTGTTGCCGCTCGGTGGGGGTCATGGAATTAATCATGGCTTCTGCCCGTTTTAATTGCTTTTCTGCCTGCTGCAACTGAGCGGATGTGATCTGGTGCATACCGGGGATCAGCTTCACCAACCCCGCCAGGGAACCCATATTTTTCAACAACCGCAACTGTTGGAGAAAGTCATTGAAGTCAAACTGGGCTTGAAGAATTCTTTCTTGCATCCGCTGAGCATCGGCTAAATCCACTGCTTCCTGGGCTTTTTCCACCAGAGTCAGCACGTCCCCCATGCCCAAAATCCGTGAGGCCATGCGGTCGGGATAAAAGGGTTGCAGGGCTTCGACTTTTTCACCTGTGCCAATGAATTTAATGGGTTGGCCGGAAACCTGGCGCACCGACAGGGCTGCTCCACCCCGGGCATCCCCATCCATCTTGGTCAAAATGGCGCCGGTAATGCCGATTTGTTCGTGGAAGGTGCGGGTTAGGTTGGCCGCCTCTTGACCTGTCATCGCATCCACCACCAACAGGACTTCCTGGGGTTGAATGGTGGCTTTGATCTGGGCCAATTCCGCCATCATGGCCTGGTCAATCTGCAATCGTCCTGCCGTATCCACAATCACCCAGTCGTGGCCTGCGGTGCGGGCATGGGCGACCCCCTGCTCGGCAATCGTTACCGGCTTAACATCTGTGCCTAGGGCAAAAACCGGTACGTCAATCTGTCGTCCCAGGGTTTGCAGTTGGTCAATGGCTGCCGGACGGTAAATATCGGTCGCCACCAGCAGGGGTTTTTTGCCCTGTTTTTTTAAGTACAAAGCCAATTTGGCAGCGGCGGTGGTTTTCCCAGTGCCTTGCAGACCGGCCATGAGAATAATACTGGGGGGGCTAGGGGCTTCCACTAAAGGAGTGGCTTCGGTTCCCATCACCCGCACCAATTCGTCGTAAACCACCTTGATAAACTGCTGGTCAGGGCGCACACCGGCAATCACCTGTTGACCCACCGCCCGACGTTCCACTTCCTGAATAAATTCCCGCACCACCTGCACATTCACGTCGGCATCCAGCAGGGCACGGCGAACCACTTTCAAAGCTTCTTGGATATTGCTAGGCGTAAGTTTGTCCTGGCCACGCAATTTTCTCCAGGCGGCTTCCAGTTGTTCGGCAAGGGCTTCAAACATGGGCTGGCACTGAGGTTGACCAGTAGGAAGGATTTTTAAGCGATTTTTATAATCTACCACGCCGGGGCAATTGGCTGGCCGTCTCCAAGGAATTGCTGAAAATGGTCATCATCAGGCATCGCCTGCATACCCATTCGTGCCGCATCAACTCATCGTCTCATCTACTACCAATCTCTCGATAAAAACTATGGGGCGAAAATGAATGCAAAGGAATCTGCATTTATCTCAGCCAAAACCGGGGTGTAAAGCAATCATTGCATCTAGCAATCTGCAATCTGGAGAAACCCTGCTTCTTGTTTATTCTCTCCTAAGCATGGCGCTCGCATCCATTTCCCTGGGCGCCCCAGAGCTGATGCAACAGTTCTCGATGCAATAACGCCCGATCAACCCAGGATTGCACCTGTTCTGGAGATAACCCCTCGCCGTTGGCATACAGGTCGAGCCACTGACGACTTAGGGCATGGGCAGGTGGGGGTGCTTGATCCAAATCCAGCCCGGGCACACCTAGTTCCTGTTGTAGTTGGCGCACCTTGGGGTCGTAATTCAAACTAAAACACCGACAACCCGCCGCCGCCCCCATCACCAAACCGTGATAACGCATGGTCACCACCAGTTCCATCCCCCGCAAAACCCCTTTCAGTTGGGCCGGGTGTTCCGGTTGCAGGATGCTGGTTTTCTGGCCCAAAGCCTGCTGTACATGGGTCGCCACAGACACATCTGTAGCCGGTTGAAAGGGCAATAGCACCACCCACACCCCCGTCGCCTGTTGCAATTGGTGTAGGGCTTGGGTAAGGGTGTCCAACCAGAGCGGAGTTAACCAACGATGCGGTCGCAGAATCACGGCCATACGGGGGGCAGGCAGGTCGCTGATGGGTGGATAGGGCTGGCTCGGCAACGCCCACACCGGGTCGGGAGCCAACAACACCGACCGCCCCCAACGACGTAATTGATCGGCTGCTGGGGTATCCCGTACGCTCACTTGGGTACAACGGCGAAACACATACCCTGCCCACTGCCGCACCCACCACCGTCGCAACGGCCCTACCCCCTGCGCCCAAGCCACGGTTTGCCGCCCCAACCCCTGCGCCAGGGTCATCAACCCCAGGTAATACAAAGGACTCGCCCAACTCGTACTGTCTTGGATCAAACTCCCCCCGCCCCAGAGAAACCCCTGACTGCGCCGCAATTCCCGCCAGATGTCCCCCCATTGCCAGCGGTTACAGGCACGCACCCCATACAAACGTTGGGTAACGGTAGGTTGGGCCGACAAAACCACCGGTTCCACCCCCGACGGCAACATTTGTAATAGGGTTGCCAATAGGGCTTCGTCCCCCCCATTCCCATAACCGTAATAACCGCTAATCAGGACGCGCATGAATCAGCGCTGGGAGCAACCGGGTTGACATACTCCCCGTGCTTAAAGGCGGGGGATTCACCCAGCTTGACATTCTCCCTAGCCTAAAGGGCATGGATTCTTTCTCAGCCAGAAGAGTTGCCCCTACCGGCTGAGCTACATAGAACATGTTTGATTGAACCTCAGTTCTATGGAAGATGCCATGACCCCAACTATTAGGATGAACTCCCAGATACTTGTCCTGTGGACACTGCGCCATATTCAAGTTTGGAGAAGCTTATTCAACACCATATCACAAGCCACCCTTTAGCCGTGCTGGAGACATAGGGTGGGGCTTGAAGCCCAATTTTTATGGTCAGGTTGCCCCTCCAAAGCAAGAGGTGTGCATTTCCCCAGTCGTCCGCTTTTTCAAGGCAGTTCCCCAATGTCCTTGGGTACTTTACAGTCTTTTATGCTATTATGGGATACAAACCATAGAAATGAGAGGACAAAGAGATGCCTACACATTCCTTAGATTTACGGCAAAGAATTGTAGCTGC